>Ga0105055_10000954_pt1 | contig 47174 bp, 34 predicted proteins | sample BON03_FD_78090 | JGI IMG/M metagenome (GOLD analysis project Ga0105055, IMG submission 78090) | Freshwater microbial communities from Lake Bonney liftoff mats and glacier meltwater in Antarctica - BON-03 | ecosystem: Environmental > Aquatic > Freshwater > Ice > Glacier meltwater | place: Lake... | reverse complement strand
CTTCTTCCCGCCGGCGGGGGTGACGGTCGCTGCGATGGTGTTGCTGCCTCGCAGGCGCTGGTGGTTGGTGGTGGCTGCGATCGTGGTGGGCGAGTTCGGTGTGGATCTGGCGAATGGGTTGAGCGTCGCCGTCGCCGCCGGGTATGTGGCGGCAAACGTGGTCGGGCCGCTCGTCGGTGCGTCGCTGTTCTTGCGGTTCACGGCGGGTGACACGCGGCTCGACCGTCGCCGGGGGATGCGTTGGTTTCTCGTCGCGGCGGTGGGAGCCGGGCCGCTGGCTGGTGGGATCCTCGGTGGGGTGACGCGAGCAGCCCATACGGGCGACGTGTGGTGGGACGCCGCATTTCACTGGTTGATCGGCGACGGGTTGGGCGTGTTGGTGGTGGGCGCGCCGATCTTGGTGATGCGTGGCGTGGCCATGCCGCGAGGGCGGCGGTTGCGCGAAGCGGTTGCCGCATTGGGCGGCACGCTGATCTTGACGGTCTTGGCCTACTGGGTGTCGGACATCCCGCCCACGATCCTGCTGTTGCCGCCGTTCGTGTGGGTTGCGTTGCGGTTCGGTGCGCCTGGGGTGCTGTTGGTCGGCGCCGGCGTCGCCGCGGTCGCGAACGTTGCTACTGCTGCGGGCCGGGGGATATTCGCGGCGCTCGATGTGTCACCTCAGACGGAACTCACGGCGGGGCAGTTGTTCTTGGTCACGATGATCGTGACCGTGTGGTTTCTGGCCGTCGAAACGACCGAACGTGCCGGCCTGGTGATGGAGCAAGCACGACAAGGTGCGGTGCTCGAGCAGGCAGAGTTTCGCCGGACCATCGGTGAGTTGAGCAGCCGGCTGGTGTCGGCAGTCTCGCTGGACGACGTCGTGCGAACGTATACCTCGATTGTGGCCGACCGGTACCAGGTGTCGGTTTTGTGGCTCGGCCGGTACGACTCCGGCCTCGACCGATTCCGGGTGGTGTCGGACACGTTGCCCGACACCACCCGCGATGAGATCGCGGCTTGGACGTCGAGCACGCCGGTACCTGGGCCGGAAGCGATGAGGCTCGGCACGCCGATCTGGGTTTCCGACCGCGAGGAGCTCGTTCGGCGGTTCCCTGCTGGGTCAGAGGTCGCGATGGCCCTCGACATCGAGGCGCTCGGCGCGTTGGTGCTGCCCGGGGTCGATCGCGGTTACATCGGGGTCGGGCGTCGCAACCGGCCGTTCGACGACGACGAGCGTGAGGCCTTCACGTTGATGAGCGGCGTGGTTGCTCAAGCGTTGGAGCGTGTCGAGTTGTTCGATGCCGAACACGCAGCACTGATCGAGGCGCAGGTCGCGAATGTCAAGGTGGCGGCGCTGCTCGACGAGTCGATGGCGAACGCCGAGCGTTTACACGAGAGCGAGGATCGATTTCGCACCCTCGCCGATGACGGACCGCTCATCGTGTGGGTTCATGACGCCCACGGCAACCAGGAATGGGTCAACAACACGTTCTGCGAGTTCTTCGGTGTCGACCGCGACACCATGAAGGCCGAGCGATGGCAAGTCCTCGTGCACCCCGACGACAGCGACGAGTACGCAGCAGCCTTTGCGCAGGCGGTGACCGAGCATCGCGAGTTCCATGCCAGCGTGCGAGTTCGTGACCGTCACGGGGACTGGCGGTGGCTCGAATCGTGGGCGCGGCCGCGCTTCGAGGCGGACGGGGGCTTCCTCGGTCATGTCGGTGCCAGCGCCGATGTCACCGATCGGCGCCGAGCGGAAGCCGATCTGGCGGCGGCACGCGCCTTCGTGGGTGAAGTGACCAGCCTCGTGCCTGGTGTCATCTCGGTGTTCGATCTGGTGACGGGACGCAATGTCTTCACGAGTCGACAGACGCTGGACACGCTCGGCTACGACCCTGACGAAGTGATCGCGTTCGGCGAGGACTTCGTCGGCGCCGTGCTGCATCCCGACGACGCAGGTGCGTTTGCCGCGTACCAGGATTCGGCTCGAGACCTCAGCGACGGCGAGGCCACATCGATCGACTATCGGTTCCGACACAAGAACGGGTCGTGGCGATGGTTCCGGACGATCACGACACCGCTCCGGCGAACCGTTGACGGCGACGTTGCGCAGGTGACGTCGTTGTCCATCGATGTGAGCGAACAGAAGAGCCATGAAGCCGAGATGGCCGCTGTCGGCTTGCTCGACGCCCTGCGCGCCCGACTGGCCGACACCTTGCGCGACCTCGTCGGCACGACAGTGCTCGAAGCGGCAGCAGCAGAGATCCTCGCAGAACACCTCGGATCGAGTCGCGCCCACTTCGTCGCCGTCGACGAGACGGGCACGGATCGCACCCCCGACCACCAGCTCGTGGCCGTCCCCGGTGCGATCGTGAGCGATGTCGAGGCCTGGGATGTCGCGATCGTACGGCTGGTGAGCGACGAGAACGTCGTGGTCATCGACGACACCACGTCCGACCCACGGTTGACCGGCGCCGTTCGCGAAGCCGCCGCCGCAGCCGGGATCGCCTCGGTCGTCGTGCACCCCCTTCGCGTCGGTCGACGCACCGCGAGCATGCTCGTGGTCGGTTCTGGCAACCGACATTCTTGGACCCCGAACGAGCTGAAGATGATCGAGGAGACCTCCGAACGCACGTCCCAAGCCGTCGAGCGGAACCATCTGAGACAGGCGCTGGAACGGCAACGACGCTGGGCGACGCTCATCGCCGACGTCACGGTCGGCATCGAGGCACAGACAACCGTCGGAGGTGCCGCCCAGCGACTCGCGGAGCTGCTGGTCCGAGATCTGGCGGATCACGCGACCGTCGAGACGGGCGCTCCCGAGTATCGGCTCCTGGGGACGGCACACCGGGATCCCGAACGCCTGGGCATGCTCCGAAAATTCCGACTACGTGACCGTCTCGGCACCGAAGAGGCTCACGTCGCTGCGACCGCGGCCTTGCTCGCCGAGCTCGCACCTCGCTCACACATGACGATCCCCATCGATCTGGGCGAGACTCGATCTGGCGCCCTCGTTGTCGGGCTGTCCGACCCCCACCGTGACCTGTACGACGAGGACGACCTCGACTTCTTCACCGACCTCGGCCGACGAGTTGAGCTCATGCTCGCCGCCAAACGCGTACGACGGCTCGAACAGCGGGTCGCCATCACCCTGCAACACGCATTGCTTCCCGACGGCACCCGCTGGCACCCGGCGGCCGTCATCGAAGCGCGCTACCAGGCCGCAAGCGACCACCTCCAAGTCGGAGGCGACTGGTTCGACACCTACGCCTGGCCCGACCACATCGGAGTCATGGTCGGCGACGTCGTGGGCCACAGCTTGGAGTCTGCGGTCGCAATGGGTCGCCTGCGTGCCGCCGCCTCCGCCCTCGCCAACGCGGGACCTCCGAGCCCTGCTGCGCTCGCCACGGCACTCGACCGTTTCGCCCACTCTCCCGACGGCACCATCTATGCCACCGCCGCCATCGTCGTCGTCGACCCGACGACCGGAACGCTCACCTACACCTGTGCCGGCCACCCGCCACCGCTCGTGATCACACCGGACCGACAGGTCATCCGACTCGACCGCGCCCAATCGCCGCCGCTCGGTGCGCTCGCCCCGACCGCCCGAACCGAGGCGACGCTCACGCTCGAACCCGGCTCGCTGGTCGTGCTCTACACCGACGGACTCATCGAGCGACGCCGTGAATCACTCGATGTCGGCATCGACCGCCTCCAAACCTCCCTCCTCGACCGGTTCGACCAAGCAACCGTGGACATCGTCGAAGGAATCATCAGCGACCTGACGGCCGACCTACCCGCCGAAGACGACATCGCCGTCGCCGCGTTCCGCTACACACCGGAACTGGCAGCGCTACACCTCGAGATCCCAGCTCGCGCCGACCAGCTCGCTGATCTTCGCTCCCAGATTCGCCACTGGCTCACCGAGCGACGCATCGGCCCCGACGACCACGCCGATATTCTCACAGCCATCGGCGAAGCATGCACCAACGCCATCGACCATGCCTATCGGTCATCGAACCAGCGACCAGAACGCAACGGAGACACGTCGAGCACCGACATCATCACCATCGACCTCAGCGACCACGGCGCCGAACTGGTCGCCCGAGTGGTCGACCTCGGCTCGTGGCGCCCGCCCGGACCGCACAGCGCCAACAGAGGGTTTGGAACCAACATCATGCGTGCGCTCAGCCGACGCTACGAGCAATCCAGCACCGACCAGGGCGGCACCATCATCACCCTCAGCCTTGCGGCGCCGAATCGGCTCCCGGTGGACCGATGACCGAACCCCTCGCACAAGTCCTGATCGTCGATATGGCCGGCGCATCACCCAGCGCCCGAATCATCGGCGAGGTCGACGCCTCCAACGCAGGCTGGGTCGCCGCCCAGCTGACCGTCGCCGCGGACGCCTCCAGCACATTGAGCATCGACCTCACCGCAGTCGCATACCTCGACAGTCATGGCATGCGCGTCCTGCAAACACTCGCCGACCGCCACGTCCAAGGCTCGCTCCATCTCACTTTGTTGGTCGACGTGCCCAGCATTGCTCGCACACTCCTCGCCATCACCGGCATCGACCAGACCGTCCCGATCCGCTCGCCATCGAGGCCCAATATCGCCGACGAACACGATGCCGGCACCGCAGACGGTCGGCACTCAGGGACCCTCGGATAGTCGAAGCCGCGTCCTCGTACAGCCCGAGAGTCCACCTCCCCTGGATGATCAGTTCCAAAGGGGTCGGTCGCCAGTGGTCGTAGGCGAGCAGTGCTCGGATCACCGCCAGGGGACCAACTCGGCGTCGTCGAGTTCCCAGAGCGGTGCGTCAGGAATCTGTTCGTGGTGTTCGAGCCGGCCGGTCGCGACCAACACGTTGTCACCGTTCGCGTGAGCGGTACCGATGTTGCTTGTCGAGCAGTAGCCGGCATCAGCAACGGTTGGTTGACGTCGGTGCCTTGTTGGGTGACCCAGGTGACGACCACCACTCCGCCGAGTGGTTGACGCGTTTGCGGGCGCGTGGCGTCGTTCGACCCGAAGACTCTGGGGTACCCCCTGAATATGCTCGGTCGCGCAAGCGCGACCAGATCATCGATCCCGGAACCAGGTTGCAAACATCAGCGACAACACCGACGTGAGGGGGATCTGCCGTGGTGAGAAGAGGCGCATGAACCTCATCGAGACGCTCAGTGCGCCGGGGGCACACCAGTTGCGAGGGTGGGGCAATGTCAACATCATTTCTCGATTCCGTCGAGCATCGGTATGGCGTTCGAGATACTTGGATCACTCGGCCCGAGCTGCGGCGAAGCGGGGAACCGGGAGTCGACCCGCACGAGGTGGCCACCGGCGCTGGTGACCACCTGCTGCGTGAGCGGGAGAGCCAGCCCTGCCACTGCGACGAGACGCAGGTATTCACATTCGAGCCAGCTGTGAGCGTTGCGGATGGCGTCGCTTCCCTCGATGGCGTCGATCAGCCGGGGTACCCCGAACCGACCGCGAGGGCGCAGCGCGACGATCCGGCGGTGCACCAGCGATTTGTTGAACTTGCCGTCGCGCAGACCGGAGTCGAGCGCCACGGTCAGTTGCTCGGCCGACTCGGTGCGGGCGAGGTCGATCAACGTTTGTGCTGGACTCCGGCTCGCCACGTCACCCACCCGGCACCGATCTATCAAGTCGAGGCGCTCGGTGGTGTGGATCCGGTGTCCGATGCGCCGCACATTGCGGGCGCGCATGATGGTGATGTCGAACGGCGCCTTGAGCCGGCACCCGTCGAAGCCGTGGAGCGCAGCGGCGTGGGACCGCTCGCCACCACGGCGCCGCCGACGTCGAGCATCAGCGCACGCAGATCGGCGAGCGCGCTTGGCGGAGCGCCAGGGAGTCGAAACGTGTCGGTGCCGACTTTCAGGAGGGAACCGCTCGTGACTCGGCTCCGAAGCTGTGCGTTGGTCAGCCCAACGCCGTTCGCCTGCTGTCGTGACAACAGGCCCAGCTGACCAGTGGCGACCGCCGCGATGCGACGGTAGGTGTTGGTCATGACGACCACGATGACAGCGGGCTGTCACAGAGTTCGCGGTGGCGGATGGCGTCGATGAGGGATCGGCGCGCCCTCGGCCGACGTTTCCGCTCACACAGATTGCCGGACCATGTTCTGTAGGACCAACAACGCCGAATCCATGCGTTGTCGCTCACCCAGACGTCACGAGAGCCCACCCGGGAAGCGACAACTCGTTCACGGCACGAACGCTGCGGGACACACGCCCCGACGGGACTACACGGTGGCGGGTTGGCGCAGTTCGCGCTGGATCCACGAGTCGAGCGCGTCGCTCGATTCGAAGCTGGTGATCAGGGCGTAACGAGGCGCGTCGCCGTTGTGCACCACCACGTGCCACAGGCGCTGGGTGTCGACGACGAAGCGTGCGCCCTTGTGGAGCGGCACGCGCTGCTCGGTCGACGGATCGGGCAGGCCGTCGGGGCCGTTGTCCATCAGGAGCATGTAGCTGTTCGGGTTGTCGGTGAGTTCGATCCACGACCGCACCACCCAGCCCTCGTCGTCGGGGTTGAATCGGTTGTTGTCGTCGCGGTGGATCGACCTGATCGCCTGCTCGCGGTCTTGGGGTTCGAGCTTGATGGTCCGTACGCGCCCGAAGTTGGCGCCGACGTCGTCGACGTACGCACGGATCGTCGGAGCGATCTCGGCGTTCGAGGTCCACAGCGCATCTTTGTCGGTTTTGCCCTTGTCCCAGAAGCCGCGACAGTCGAGTTCGCCGTCGGCTGATGCGAGTGGAGCGAAGTTGGTGTCGCCACCCGACTTCCAATCGAGGTATTCGAGATCCACGAACTCGGACGCAGGGATCTCGTACGGAAGATCTCGCAGTGCGACGAATCCGGTGCCGGTGAACACGTCGAGGCGACGGTGGGGTGTGTCGAGCGGGATCGCCACGCTCCAGTGATCGAGGGTCGGCCAGAAACTCATGAGAGCAGTCTACGAATCGGGATGGACACGAACAGGGCACTGTGACCCTTCACCCCTCCGTGAGCGACAGTTCAGGGTTCAGTGGTGTCGGGGGTCGCGGCGTCGTCGACGACGAGCAGGCCCTCGGGGATCTCGAGCGTCTGTCCGGCTTGGATGCCATCGCCCGTCAGCCCGTTTCGTTCCATGATGGCGTTGACCGTGACGCTGAATCGTGTGGCGATCTTGCCGAGCGTGTCGCCGGACTGCACGACGTAGAGGATGTCTTGGGGAACGACCATGATGGTCGTGGTGGTGGTGGTGGGCGTGGTGGTCTGGATCGGCGGCAGCCGCTCCTGCGACGCCGGATCAGTGGTTCCGCACGCGACCCCGACGACCGCGAGCACGGCGAGCGCCACAGCGGCCGCTGTGCGATCGGGAAACCTCATGGCGGGACACTAGGCGCCAAACAGCCTGAGAAGCACGCCAGCACCCCGAGTAGGCGGCGAAGCACCTGCAAGCGACGTACCCTCAGATGCCGTGACGAGCACCACCACCCCGAGCGTGACGGAGCGGGTCTTCGGCGACCCGTCGACAGAGTTCGAGTACCCCGGCGCCGAGCATCCCGCCCGCGAATACCAGCTGAACGCCAACGGGTTGCAGATCGCCGTGCACGAGTGGGGCGATCCCGAGGCTCCGCCGTTGCTGCTGGTGCACGGGGGGTTCGACTTCGCACGCACCTTCGACGTGTTCGCGCCGTTGCTCGCCGCCGGGGGCTGGCGAGTGGTGAGCTGGGACCAGCGCGGTCACGGCGACAGCGAGCATCCCGAGCTGTACTCCTGGGACGCGGACATGCGCGACGCACTCACGGTGTTCGATCACGTCAGCCCTGGCCGCCCGCTGCCGGTCATCGGCCACTCCAAGGGCGGTGCGTTGATGACGCAGCTCGCCGACGCCCAGCCGTTCCGCTTCACGCACCTCGTGAACATGGACGGCATCCCGTTCAACCGGCGGATCCCCGACGTCGCCGAACATGAGCGCACCAAGATGGTGTCGGCCGAGATCGCCGGCTGGCTCGATCATCGCCGCACCACGTCAACAGCGCAGCGCAAGCCCGGCACCGTCGAAGAACTCGCGGCACGCCGCGGCCGGATGAATCCCCGACTCGAACCCGACTGGCTCAAGCGCCTCGTCACCACCGGCGGCTACGAGTCCGCCGACGGCTGGCGTTGGAAGATCGACCCGTCGATGCGCTTCGGCGGGTTCGGCCCGTGGCGGCCCGAGTGGACCCTCATGCGCCTCCCGGGGCTGCCGATGCCGTTCCTCGGCATCCTCGGCCGCGAGATGGAGGAGATGGGCTGGGGCACCCCACCGGAGAAGGTGCTGCCGTTCATGCCGCTCGATGGTCGCTGCGAGATCCTCGAGGACGTGGGCCATTTCGTGCACGTCGAACAGCCCGACCGCGTCAGCGGGCTCGTGCTCGATTTCATCGCGACACCCGGCGCAACGGCGGGGGGCGCAGCGTGACCGCCGAGCGCGTCACCATGTTGCGCCATGGCAAGGTCGACCTGGCACTCCACCACCTGCGCGAGGCCTCCCCCGCCGGCGGCGGGCGACCGCTGCTGATCCTGCACGGCCTCGGCGAGGTGTCAGCGAAACGTGTGCCGGCGTGGGCCGAAGCGTGGACGGGTCCGATTGCGGCCCTCGATTTCACGGGCCACGGCTCGTCGACCATCCCGCGCGGCGGTGGCTACACCGCCGAACTCCTGCTCGCCGACGCCGACGCAGCATTGGAAGCACTGACGAACGGCGACGCCACCCAGTCGATCACGGTCGTGGGTCGCGGGCTCGGCGCGTACATTGCCCTCCAGATCGCTGGGGCCCGTGCCGCCCAGGTACACGGGGCGATCCTCGTCGACGGCCCGGGGCTCGCCGGCGGTCCGACCGGTCCGACCTCGCAGAGCTTCTTCTCGCTGCCCACCAGTGCTGCCACGCCCGACCCCTACGCGCTCGTCGAGTTGGGTCGCGATCTGCGCCCGCCCGACTACGCCACGCAGTTCGTCCGGTTGGCGCTGGCCGGTTCGGATCTCGACGAGCCCATCGCCGTGGCCAGCGTGTTCCGACCTGAATGGCTCGACGCGGTCGCCCGCGAACACGGCGTCATGCAGGCAACGCTCGCCGAAGCACTCGCCACCTTCGCAAACTGAACCCTCACCGTCGTCTGTGCGGGTCTGGTTGCGGATTCTGGGACTGAATCCATACAAACAGCAGAGTGCAACACGGCTCGACGCCACGCCGGAGGGCTATCCTGCGCGACGTGTCCTGGGTCGGGTTCGTGTTGATCATCGTGGTGGCGTTCGTGCTCATGGAGCCGCTGACCGCTGCCACCCACCGCTGGGTGATGCACGGCATCGGCGAGTGGTTCCATCGCAGCCACCACCGTTCGCGCAGGACTCCGGGCTGGGAGCGCAACGACTGGTATCCGGTGGCGTTCGCCTCGATCGTGATGTTCGGCCTCTGGCTCGGGTTCAACACGTCACTCACAGCGCTCGTGCCGCTCGGCATCGGGATCACGCTCTACGGCATCGCCTACGCCCTCGTGCACGACGGCTACATCCACCGCCGGATCGATCCGTTCGGCACGCGACGCATCGATGCGCTCGACCGGCTCGCCGACGCCCACCGCATCCACCACCTGTACAACTCGGCGCCGTACGGGATGCTCGTCCCGATCGTGCCCGCCGAACTCAGGGCACGGGCGGCTCTCACCGACCGCGACCCGTTCCTGGCTCGGTCGTCAGTGCCTCAGACCACGGTCTGAAGCAGGCCGAGATCGCCACCACGAATCGCCTGGTGGATTGCCGAACGGCCCCTGCTAGATTCGTATCGCTCTCAACGAGACAAGGCCATTTGCCTTCAGGCCCCCATCGTCTAGTGGCCTAGGACACCACCCTTTCAAGGTGGCGGCACGGGTTCGAATCCCGTTGGGGGTGCGGCGCGAAAGCGTTGGAATACATATCTGGTCCCGTGGTGAAGTCTGGAGTTCACGCCGGCCTGTCAAGCCGGAGGTCGCGGGTTCAAATCCCGTCGGGACCGCAGCAGGGGCCACTCGTCATCGCAAGATGGTGAGTGGCTTTTCTGCAAGAACACCGGTGTCGAATTCCAGATTCGACACCAACACGGTCGAGTAGCTCAGTTGGCAGAGCACACGCCTGAAAAGCGTGGGGTCACCGGATCGACGCCGGTCTCGACCACCGAGTGGACGCAGGTCTCCGATCAGCGCGTGAATGATTTCGGTTTCCGAGACCGACGACGCCGTCCTCGATGGCGATCATCCACGTGCCGATGTGATCGGTGGAGGCTCTCCGCCCATCGGGTCCTGACACAGCGGCACCCTTTGCATCCGGGTGGTGCTCTTGCCATTGGTCCAGATCAGCCACTGCTGGAGTGATCGGTCACCCGCCGCAGCTGGGTTGTCAACCACTGACCGCAACGGCGAGTGCCACGACAGACGCAGCAACGCTGATCGTGGTCAACACGGCCACGCAGACAGTCAGCCGGTAAATGCGCGTGGTCAGCGACTCCATCTCCGCGGCCGACCGCTCCAGCTGACGGCGGTGGATCTCATCTCGGTAGAAGCCCAACCCAAGCGCGGTGTGGCGCGCGATCGAGTTGTACTCGCCGACCAACTCCTGGTCGGACAAGCCGGAAAGCTGTTCGAACGACTCGACCACAGCGTCAGTCGACCTCGAAGACCTGCATGACTTCGTCGCCGTAGTCGTTGATGACCTTGACGGCGATCTTGCCGGTGTCGGGTTTCGGGAACGGGCGGCTGACCGTGGAGTACAGACTGGCCCACGCGTCTTCGTCGATGTCGGCCTTCAGTGCCCGCTTCAGCCGGGCGTACGGGTCGTTGCCGCCGGTGAAGTAGCAGTGACGGACGAAGAACGATTCCTCGTTGTAGTTGGTGTCGAGCATCCACAGCGCGATGTGGTCGGTGTCGCGACTGCGGACCTCGCCGGTGGACGGGTCGTACACGTCGACGCCGAGGATCTCGACCTGGACCTGCTCTGCACCGTCACCCGACGCGCCCGCGGACGCGTCGGCGGCGACGGCGACGGCGACGGCGACGGTGCGGATCTCGATGTCGGGTTCGCCGAACACGGTGAACAGGTTGCCGCTGCCGGTCTTCTTCAGGTCGTCGCCCATCACCAAGTCGTTGTTCATCCGCACCAACAGCACCGGCAGCCGACCAAGGTTGCGTTCGGCTGCGACGTCTGCGAACCCATCGGCACTGGAGATGTAGTCGGCATCAGCGCCGAGCGACTGCGGATCGAACGAGAACGCCAGGATCGCCAGTAGATCGAGGCGAGGTTCGGCTCGCATTGCTTCGCGGGCGGCGTTCTTGATGAACGACGGCCCAACCGTGCCGTAAAGGGCCTCGAAGAGTCGACCGTGGCTGAAGGACTATCGACCGCAGAGGTCATTGACCTCCTCCGCGTCGACGCCTACTTCGATCTGGTGGGAACTCCGAGGCCGGCTAGCGATCTTGAGGCCCTTGGCGTCCTCGAACGGGATCGACTCGTGATGGCTTCCGATTCTGGCGGCTGGGACGTAAGCGGGCTTGGAGCACTTGTGCTGGCCGACCGCCTTGACGAGTTTGCCACTGTCCGACGGAAGGCCGTTGGCTTCTCGGGTCTACTCAAGCATCTTCAATCGCAGCTTCCCAGGCGAGAGGTCATGGACCTGCACCGTCGGATGGTCGAGGCTTACCCAGCGGTTGCCGTACGAGAACTCATCGCGAACGCGCTCATTCACCAGGACTTCCACGTTTCTAGTGCGGGACCGCTCATCGAACTGTTTCCGGACCGGCTGGAGATTTCCAACCCAGGTCAGCCCTTGATGGAGGTCGACCAGGCCATTCTCCAAGCAGAGATCGAACAACTCCCAACTCCAGACTTCCGGACCTCGGGCGATAGCACGATTGCCGTGCTCTACGGGCCGAGGAGCACCGACAGCATGACTCGCGAGGAACGGATCCGAGCGGTGTACTGGCACGCGTGTTTGAAGTTCGTGACACAACAGCCGGTGACCAATTCGACCATTCGGGCACGGTTCGCTCTCAACGACGCATCAAAGGCCTCGCGGATGCTCGCCGAGGCCGTCGAGGCCGTCGAGGCCGTCGAGGCCGTCGAGGCAAACATGCTCGCACCGAAGGACCCCAATGCCGGTCGGCGGTACATGCAGTATCTGCCGTACTGGGCTGCCTAACCTCTTTTGCAGCTCAATGCGGAAGAGGGTGAGTCGCTCGCTGGATAGGTGGCACTACCAGGCGTTCTGCGCCTGATGTTCTTTTGCAACGCTGTTGTGAGTTATCCACAGCGGCAGGTTTCCGGCGACATTGGTTGCCTTCAGGCGGTGCGGCGAGAACGAGGACACGGCTGCGCTTCGGCCCGCAGCCAGCTCGGCGCTCAGCGACGCCCGGGAACCGAGAGGCGCATTGACCCAGTGCCAGAGCCACATCGGAGATCACGTGACCGACTGAGCAACACGGTTGGGTTCGAGCCCGCGAGTTTCCCGCGTTCCGGTCCGTTTCGCCCCGTCCGGGTGCGTGTCTGATGACTCCCTCACCAGGTAGTTCAGTCCCGGTTCGTTCCACCAAGTCCAGCCCGACGCAACTGAAAAGCGTGGGGTCACCGGATCGACGCCGGTCTCGACCACCGAGTGAGTGCAGGTCGCCGATCAGTGCGCAAACTGTTCCGGTTTCCGGGACAGACCACGCACTGATCGAGGTTGACTGACGCGGTGCGTCAGATGCTCAGGTGGTGTTGCTTGCTCGTGGTCGCCATGGGCGCCACCATCGCCACTACGTCCAACCCTGGCACCGTCGCAGCGCAGAGCGCTGGCAACGAGTTGGACGAGCAGTCGGTCAACTCCTTCGAGTTCGACCCTGCACGAGGTGTCGTCCAGGTCACGATCGACATCACGCTGCGCAACGTCACGTCCGACCGGGCCGAGGGCAACGTGATCAATCGCACGTTCTTCGACGGGTACTTCGTCGCTGTCCCCCTCGGCGCCGAGAACATCGTCGCCACCCGCAACGGAAACGTGCTGGCAGGCGAGCTGATCTCCGATCCCGAGTTCCCCGCCTTCTCCACCTACCGATTCCCACTCGGCACGCAACTGTTCAGCGGCCAGACGACGACACTGCGGGTCACCTACGACCACCTCGGCGCGCCGCCACGCGACCCGGTGCCATGGCGCGTCAACGAGGCCTACGCCGGATTCGTCGCGCTCGGGCTCGGCGACGACGGCTTGGTCACCCTGCGTATCTCCCAACCGTTCGGCTACGAGTTCGACGAGTTCACCGATCTCACCGGCTTCGACGTCAGCGCCCCCGACGAGTTCGGCACCGTGGTGTACACGCGGGCCGGGCTGAACGAGGACGTCCGGATCACCGTCGGGATGGCCAACGACGATCGCCTCGTGTCGAGGCCGCTCGACGTCGCCGGGGTCGACATCGCGCTGCAGTCGTGGCCCGACGATCCGGAGTGGGCCGACTTCGCCGCCGCACGCGTCGAAGCGGGGATTCCGGCGCTCGCCGAGTTGATCGGCAGTGCCTGGCCGGTGGAGGGCAGCTTCGGGGTGCGCCAGACCGTCGAGCCGAATCTGCGGGGCTACGCCGGATGGTTCAACGCTCAGAGCAGCGAGATCGCCGTCGGTGAAGCACTCGACGCCGACACGATCTACCACGAACTGTCCCATGCCTGGTTCAACGGGAGGATGTCGACCGAACGCTGGCTCACCGAAGGCCTCGCTCAGGTGTACGCCGCCGAACTCGTGCGCCGCGACGGCGACGATGCTCGCCTCCCGACCGAACCGAATGTCGACGATCCCGCCGCCATACCGCTGACCGAGTGGGGTGGGGTCGGCAGCGAACGCGCCGTCGAGGAGTTCGGCTACAACGCGTCGCACTGGGTGCTGACTGCGCTCGTGGACGACATCGGCTTCGAGCGCACCGATGAGGTCGTCGACTCGCTTCGCGGCGGCCTCAGCCCCTATGACGACACGGTTCCCGCTGAGCGACCCGAGCAGGACTGGAAGCGGGTCTACGACATGTTCGTCGAGGTCGGTGGTGCGATCGGCGCTGGTGACGTGTTCGAGGCGTATGTCGTCGCCGCCGACGGCGGGGCGTTGATCGATCGACGTGACCAGGCTGCCGCTGACGTCGCCGATCTCGCCGAGCGGGGTTCGCCATGGGATCTCCCGGTCGGGGTGCGCAACCGTCTCGAACGATGGGAGATCGACGACGTCGACGATGCTGTCGTGGCCGCCGCCGGTGTGCTCGAACAGCGCTCCACGCTCGAATCGATCGAGGAATCGGTCGGCGTCGATGAACCCGACGGCGCCGACGAGGCCTACGCCGCTGCGGCCGTGGACCCATCAGGCGGCGTCGACTTCACCGAGGTGGCCTCGATCCTCGACGAAGCGATCGAGCTCGGCGACCAACTCGACGAGCGTCTGAGTCGGATCGATGCGCTGGAGGAAACTGCAGGTGCGACCCCGCCCGAACTTTCGGCCATCGACCGGGTCGACGACTTCACCAGCGGTCTCGACGCGGCCGACGGGCAGCTCGCGGCTCTGGAACGGATCGTCGACGTCGAAGAGCAGTTGGATGCAGCTTCGGGCCTCACTGCCGCGGTCGGCCAGTGGGGATCGGGCATCGACGGGGACCTCGACGAGGCCCGAGCGCACGTCGAACGTGGCGACCCTGAGGCCGCGCTCACGACGCTCGAGTCAGCCGACGACCGCATCGACGACCTGGCCGCAACCGGGGCGCTGCGACTTTCGATCGCCTCGGCGGTACTGCTGTTGATCGTCGCCGCTGCGGTCTTGATCAGGCGGCGGAATCGTCAACGCGAGACGAACGCGGTGCCCGCGACATAGACGATCGACGCTGCAGCCGCGACCGCCATATGGGGGCCGGAGCCGCCCTTGGTGGCCGACAGCAACGCCAGTACGCCAAGGGTGCTCGCTGCGACCGGCCACGTCGGTCGCCGTTTCGACCCGTCGATCACGGTTGCGCCGATGGCGGTGGCCATCGAGGCGGCGTAGAGCGCGTGATGCAGCCAGCGCTGCCGACCGAGGTCGAGGCGGCCGGTACGCACGCTCGCACCGAGCAACGAGGACGCCGCAAGGGCCACGCCGACGCTGATGTGCGGCCGAGAGATCACACGCCGACGGTACCCGGTCGTTGGCGCCCGAACATCCCGGTCGATTCGACGAAAACGGAGCACGGGAGATTGCCTCCCAATTCGGCGGGATACGTTGCAAACTTATGGAGTTCTACGACGTCGTACAACGACGCCAGACCACCAACGGTCCGGTGTCGAATCGACCCGTGTCGTTGGAACACCAACACCGCCTCGTCGAGGCCGCCGGGATGGCCCCCTCGCACTTCAACAGCCAACCGTGGCGGTTCGTACTGATCGACGACCCCGAGCGCATCAGCACCATTGCCGACATCAGCGCCGAGAGCATGCGCCACGTGTTCCGTGCCGGCGAGTTCTTCACCCGCTACCGCAAGTTCTTCCGATTTTCGAATGCCGAGATGGACGAGCGCCGCGACGGCATCTTGTTCGACCAACTGCCGCGGGCGCTGCGACCGTTTCGCCGGTTGGTGTTCACCGACACCGCCACCAGGGTGATGAACCGGTTGGGCGTGCCCGACACGCTCGCCGACGCCAACCGAGAACTCGTCGACGGCGCACCGCTCGTGGTCGCCGCGCTGCTCGACAAGGAGGAGTATCGGCCCGGCGAACTGTCCGGCTTCTATTCGGTGTTCGGCCTCGGCGCCGCCATGGAGAACCTGTGGCTCACCACCGCAGAATTGGGCATGGGCATCCAGTTCATCTCGTTCCCGATGGAGGTCCCCGATCAGTGGAAGCGCCTGGTCGAGATGCTCGAAGTGCCCGATGATCTCGAACTGATGGCGCTCTACCGCATCGGCTATGTCGACGCCGACGCCGCACGTCCGCCGATCGACTGGTCGAGCCGCCACCGCAAGCGCCGCTCCGACTTCGTGTTCCGTAACTCGTGCGCCACCACCGAGCCCGACCAGTGACTGCCACAGCTCGGATCCTCGGGGTCGGCACGGCCGTCCCCGAGCACGTGGTGAGCCAGGCAGAAGCTCGCGAGTTCGCTGGCCGCATGTTCGGTCGCCATCACCCCGACATCGAGCGACTGCTGCCCGTGTTCGGCCATGCCGGCGTCGAGCAGCGCCACTTCTGTGTGCCGGCCGACTGGTTCGACGGGCCCCACACCTTCGGCGACCGCAACGACCTGTACATCAGTCACGCCCTGGCACTGTCGATCGATGCCGCCCGGCGAGCGCTCCACGACTCCGGTCTCACAGCTGCCGACATCGGCACCGTGTTGTTCGTGTCCACCACTGGGATGGCGACGCCGTCGCTCGATGCCCGTTTGGCACTCGCGCTCGGGTGCCCGACCGACGTGCGACGAGACGCAACGTTCGGCCACGGTTGCGCCGGCGGGGTGGGCGGATTGGCCCGAGCCGCTGCCCATGCCCGAGCCGACCCGGACCGGGCCGTGCTGCTCGTGGCCACCGAACTGTGTGGGCTCACGTTCCAGGGCGACGACTGGTCGAAGGCCAACTTCGTGTCGACCAGCCTGTTCGCCGATGGTGCAGCAGCTGTCGTCGTCGGTGGCGATCCAGGCGAGGGCGGAACCACCGGCGGTGGCCCGGCGATCATCGCCGACAGCTGCGTCCTGTGGCCGAACACCGAGGACGTGATGGGGTTCGAGTTCACCGACCGCGGTCTCGAAGTGGTGCTGGCGCGGAGCGTGCCACAGCTCGTCCGCAACCACTTCGCGGCGAGCGTCGAGACGGTCTGCGAGCGTGCTGGCATCGCCGTGGCCGACATCGACCACTACCTGTTGCATCCCGGTGGCGCGAAGGTGCTCGACGCCTACCTCGACGTGCTCCCGGTCGACGAAGCACAGCTGCGGTGGTCGCGCAAGGTGCTGCGCACACACGGCAACATGTCGGCACCGACCGCCCTGTTCGTGCTGCGCGCGGCGTTGGACGCCGCTGCGTGCGGTGTCGGTCACGGCCCGGTCGCCGGCGACCTCGCCCTGGTGTCGGCGATGGGTCCGGGTTTCGCCGCCGAGCACGTCGTGCTGCAGTGGTGAGGAAGTTGGGGTCGTCGCGACGCGTCACGTTCATCGTCGCAGGCGTTGCACTGCAGCGCATCGGCGAACTCGCCTGGTCGAAGCGCAACGAGCGTCGGCTTCGTGAACGCGGTGCGGTCGAATACGGACAGTCGCACTATCCGGCGATGGTGGCGCTGCACGTCGGATGGCTCGCCAGCACCCTGATCGAAGCTCGTCGACCCAGTGTCGTGCCGACCCCGGTTCGCCTCGTGGCGCTCGTGGGTTTCGTGGCGGCCCAGCCGCTTCGCTACTGGGCGATCGCGTCGCTCGGCGACCGTTGGAGCACGCGAGTGCTCGTACCACCCGACGAGCCTCCGCTGGCGACCGGGCCGTACCGCTACCTCGACCACCCGAACTACGTTGCCGTGGTCGCCGAACTCGCGGCGCTGCCACTGATGCTCGGCGCCTGGCGCACCGCAGTGTGGGCGACCGTCGGTAACGCCGCTGTGCTGCGAGCGCGCATCGCCGTCGAACGGGTTGCGCTGGTGGCCAGCGACGGCTGATCGCATCGAAGCGATGAGTTCGCGCGCTGACAGGTCGCGCGCAAACTCATCGCTTCGGGTGCTGGTACGGGTTCACACCCGTTTGTGTTGCGTTCTCGGTGGGACGCCCCACCGAGAACGTCACGCAAGCGGGGTCGGTTCGGGCGTCAGTCGCCGGCGACGGGCGTCATTGGTTCGGTGGTGTCCCAGGCGCCGGCCAGCGGGGGTTGCTCGTTCTGACGCTTGGATTCGCCGGCTTCGATGGCTTCGAGGAGGTGGATCGAGATGTCGGCAACACGCACCTGATCCTCCTCGACCCCGGCGGCCTTCACGCCGTCGTCGAGCATGATGTAGCAGAACGGACAGGCCGTGGCCACCCGGCTTGCACCGGTGGAGATCGCCTCGGCGGCTCGCTCGTCGTTCACCTTCGTGCCGGTGTTCTCCTCCATCCACATGCGGGCGCCGCCGGCGCCGCAGCACATGCCCTTGGTGCCGTTGCGCGGCATCTCGACGACGTCGACGCCCTTGATCGACGCGACGATCTTGCGTGGTGCGAGGTACACGTCGTTGTGGCGACCGAGGTAGCACGAGTCGTGATAGGTGATGCGCTCTTCGAGGGTGGCATCGCTCACGTCGAGCTGACCGGAGTCGATCAATTCCTCGAGCAGCTGCGTGTGGTGGATGACCTCGAAGTGGCCGCCCAGCTGGGGGTACTCGTTGAGCAACGTGTTGAAACAGTGGGGGCACTGCGTGATGATCTTCTTCACGCCCATGCCGTTGAGCATCTCGACGTTGGGTTGGGCGAGCATCTGGAACAGATACTCGTTACCCGAGCGGCGAGCCGAGTCGCCCGTGCACATCTCGGACGGACCGAGGATCGACACGTCGATACCTGCTCGCCGCAGCAGGTTGGCCATTGCCTGGGTGACCTTTTTGTTCTTGTCGTCGAACGACCCGGCACAGCCGACCCAGTACAGGTACTCGGAGGTGAGGACTTCACCAGGGTCGACGATGGTGACGCCGTCGATGCCATCAGCCCAGTCGCCACGCTCACCCTGGTTCATGCCCCACGGGTTCGACTGGTTCTCCATCGCCCGGTAGGCGTTGCCAAGCTCGGCGGGGAAGTTCGACTCCATCAGCGTCAGGTAGCGCCGCATGTCGAAGATCTTGTCGGTGATCTCGATGTTGACCGGGCAGATCTCGTCGCACGCCTTACAGGTGGTGCACGCCCAGATCTCTTCGGGGGTGATGCGATCGAACAGCAGGTTGGCGCTGACGGTGATCTCGGAGTCGGTGCCGAGCGGGGGCGACACGACCGGCGAACCGGATGCAGCCATCACCTCGCCCGCCTTCAACACGATCTCACGCGGGTCGAGCGACTTGCCGGTGGCATGCGCCGGACACACGCTGGTGCACCGACCGCACATCGTGCACGCATCGAGGTCGAGTAGTTGCTTCCACGTGAAGTCCTCGATGGTGGAGGCGCCGAAGCTCTCGAGCTCGGTCTCCTCGAGGTTCGGCATCGGGCGCATCGCACCCTTGGGCCGATCCTTGTCGGACAGGTACATGTTGAGCGGCGAGGTGAAGATGTGGCGCAACATCGTGAGCGGCAGCAGCGCCAGGAACGCGATGAAGCTGGCAACGTGGAGGATCCACCACCACTGGTGCCAGGTGCTCAGCGACGATGCCGACCAACCGTCGACGAGCGTGGCGAGCGGGTAACCAATGAAGGCCCACTTCTCGTAGCTCGGCATGCCCTCTTGGGCGATGCGGAACATCTCGGCGCCGTAGCCGGTGACACCGACGGCGAAGAACGTGCCGAGGATGGCGGCGTGTTCGGGCTTCGACTTGATGCGGATGCGGTACGGGCGCTGCACGTAGCGACGCACGATCGCCCACACGACGCCGGCCAGGAACACGAGCCCGGCAGCGTCGCCCACGAACGCGTACGCCCGATAGGTGTTGCCTTGGAGGAACTGCAGCGCCGGCGGCATCTGGTGATCGATCTCGAGCACGGTGGTGACGCCGAGCAGCACGAGGAACCCGAAGTAGATCATCGAGTGCATGAGGCCGGCGCCGGCGTCGCGCAGCAGCGTCTGCATGTAGGCGCCGGCACGGAAATCCTTCAGGCGTTGCAGCGCGTTCTTCTTGGTGGTGTGGCGCTGGGCGGGCGTGCCACGCTCCCAGTTCTTCATGCGGTTGGCGAACATGAAGGCGCTCCAGATGACCATCACCGGGATGACGGTGTAGAACGCGATCTGGATCGGTCCCGGGATGCCGCCGAACACCGTGCGGTGGACTTCGTTCTCGTTCTTCCAGCCGGTGATCTGCGGCAGGACGCCTGACACAAGGATGAAGATGCCCATCCCGATGCCGAGCACCAGGGCGAGCTGGTGGGGCTTCACGCGTGCGGGCGGCCTGGAGTTGCCGGACGTGGTGGGCTCGTCGTGTTCGACAGTGGTGCTCATGACCGTGGCAACGCTAGTCGTTGACCTGGCGGACGGTCATGTCCGCTGCTGTGGTACTCAGCCGAAATTTTGACGGTCGAGATCGCGTATGCGTGATGCGAGGCTGCCGAGCAGCTTGTGCGACAGCGCCGGCACCGTGTCGATCACACCGAGGAAACGACGCTGATCGACGACCAGCAGCGTGCAATCGGTGGTGCAGATCGCCGTGGCGGTGCGGGGGCCGTGGTCGAGCAGCGAGAGTTCGCCGACCACCGAGCCGGCACCGAGGGTGGCGACCTTGCGGCCGTTGCGCTTGATCTCGACCTCGCCGTCGAGGACGACGAACGCCTCGCGACCGGTTTGGCCCTGGTCGACGATCAGCGTGCCCGCGGTCATGCGGATCTCGTCGGTGGCCTTGACGACCTTCTCGAGGTCTTTGTTGCTGCACCCACTGAAGAGTGAAACGCCGCGGAGTGTTTCCAGGTGTTGCTTCTTACTGGCCATGAGGCGAACTCTAGGCGCATTGATGACACCCGGAGTGCAGCGGAGTGGCCAGCGGGCTGAGGTCGCCGTGACGGGGCGGAGTCTCAGGCGGTGCCAGCCTGAGCGGCCACCGCGGCAGCGGCCGCTGCAACCGCCTCGGGGTCACCGAGATAGTCGGCCGACACCACCTGCAACCGCTCGTCGAATGTGTACTGACGTGGCGCGCCGGTGGGGATGTTGACCTCGGCGATGTCGGCGTCGCTCACGCCTTCGAGGTGCTTGAGCAGCGCCCGCAATGAGTTGCCGTGCGCGGTGACCAGCACGTTCAGACCGTCGAGCAACTGCGGCGCGATCCGGTCGTACCAGTAGGGCAGGACCCGAACTACGACGTCCTTCAGGCACTCGGTCGCCGGGAGCACGTCCGGTGGGAGGTGCGAGTATCGGGGATCGTTCGCTGGATGCTCCGGGCTGTCGAGCGCGACCGGCGGCGGGGGCGTGTCGTAGCTGCGCCGCCAGGCATGCACCTGTTCGGCGCCGTGGAGTTCGGTGGTCTGTTTCTTGTCGAGGCCCTGCAACGCTCCGTAGTGACGTTCATTGAGTCGCCAGTTGCGCTCGACCGGGAGCCACGACTGATCCATGGCGTCGAGCGCCAGGTTCTGTGTGACCACAGCACGCGTCTGCAACGACGTGTGTGACGTGTCGAACCGGAGCCCGGCTGTGGCCATGGTGATCCCGGCCGCCGTGGCCTCGATGCGGCCCTGGTCGGTGAGCGCCACGTCGTGCCATCCGGTGAACAAGTTGGCCAGGTTCCATTCGGACTGGCCGTGACGGAGGATGACGAGCGTTCCGGTCATGCTCCCGATCGTAGGTCGCGAATCGCCGAGCTGAGTTGTGTACACGTTGCCGACAATTGTTGCTCGGTCCTTGACGAAGGCGGCGTGGAGGTCAGCACTCGTCCGGGGGTCACCAAGGGGGTGTCACCACGAACGGGCTGGAGAACCAACCATGATCACACTCGAGAAGCAACCGGTCGACAATGCGCGCGCGAGTCTGTGGCGTTCGAGATGGGCGGCACTCGGGGCCGCCGTCGCGGTCAGCCTCGGCGCCGGCGGGATTTTCGTCGCTCAGGCAGCACCCAGGCCGTTGGAATCCACGATCGTGTCGGTCGCACCTGAGCGCATCCTCGACACCCGCGACGGCAACGACATCGGCCTGCCCGGACCGTTCACCTCGCCTGCGGGACAGAAGCTGCAGGTGACCGTCTCGATCCCCACCGCAACCGGCACCAAGACCGTGGTTCCCACAGGCGCAACCGGCGTGCTGTTGAACGTCACATCAGTCGGCTCCACAACCAGCGGGTTCATCTCCGTGCGCGCCGGAGATGCCACCGGCGCCCCCACGACATCGTCACTCAACATCACCGCAGGCGTCATCGTCCCGAACTCGGTACAGGTCGCCATGCCGACTGCCGGAGCGAACGCCGGCAAGATCGACATCACCTGGGACGCGTTCGGTGCGGCGGGACCGACGACTGACATCCTGATCGACGTCGTTGGCTACACCACCAACACCGACCTCCAGGAAATCGTCGCCAACTCCTTCCTGCCGGTCAAGACGGTGTTGTCGTATTCCGGTATCGACACCGACGCCACGGTCCGGTCTCACCACGTGGTGCTCAGTTCACTTGTTCGAGCGACCCCGCAGCGCTCCACCACTGCGGCGCAGGAATGCTCGATGCCTCTGCGGCTGTCCGCGCTGCTGACGCATTGGTGACCGCACCGTCGCCACCAGGGGCACTGAGCGTGGCGACCGGGAGTGGTGCAGCACGGGTGTCGTGGGCCGAGCCGGACAACGGCGGATCGGCCATCACGACCTACACCGTCACGATGAGCCCTGGCGGGCAGATGTGCACTTGGAGTTCCTCGCCGCTGACCTGCGCGATAGAAGGGCTCGACAAGGGCCGGCAGTACACGGCGAGCGTGGTTGCGCAGAATCGCAAAGGTGCGGGCCCGCCGGCGGTGTCGGCCCCGTTCACCTGGTGGCCGACCTACAACCCGGTGTCTGCGGCAAGGTTGTTCGACACGCGTGCCAGCGCCGGCGGCGGACTCGTCGATGTTGCTGCGGGTCGGGTGGTGCCAGGGTCGCCGTTGTCGGTCGGGTTGTCGGGTGTGGGTGGGGTGCCGCCGACGGGTGTTGGCGGCCTGTCGCTGAACGTCACGGTGGTCGGTGCGTCGGAGCCAGGATTTCTGACGGTGTTCGGCTGTGGTGGTGCAGTGCCGGGGGTGTCGTCGGTGAATTTCGGTGTCGGCGAAGCGGTCGCGAACGCCGTGATCGTTCCACCGGGTGTGGACGGTCGGGTGTGTTTCGACGCGTCGACCCCGGTGCAGGTGATCGCCGACATCAACGGCTGGTTCGCCCAAGGGCAGGGTTTCAACCTGGTGGCACCCTCACGGTTGCTCGACACGCGGTCGGGTTCGGACTTGGTGCGAGCAGGGCGGGGCGTGCCCGGGTCACCGTTGTCGGTTGGGATGCTGGGTGTTGGCGGGGTGCCGTCACTGTCAGGTGTCGGCGGCATGTCGCTCAACGTCACAGTCGTCGGTGCCTCCGCACCAGGATTTTTGACGGTGTTCGCCTGCGGCGGTGCGGTGCCGGGGGTGTCGTCGGTGAACTTCGGTCCCGGCGAAGCAGTCGCGAACGCGGTGATCGTTCCGCCGGGTGTTGACGGTCGGGTGTGTTTCGACACGTCGATCCCGGTGCAGGTGATCGCCGACATCAACGGCTGGTTCGCCCAAGGCCGGGGATTCAACCCGGTGGCAGCGGCCCGGTTGTTCGACACGCGGTCAGGGCCAACTGGTGGGTTGGTCGGCGTCGCCGCCGGAGGGGTGGTGGTGCCGGGCTCGCCGATGTCACTGGGGTTGTTGGGTGTTGGCGGAGCGCCATCGACGGGTGTTGGTGGCCTGTCGTTGAACGTGACAGTGGTGGGTGCGTCAGAGCCGGGGTTCGTCACAGTGTTCGCGTGTGGTGGCGCTGTGCCAGGGGTGTCGTCGGAGAACTTCGGTGCGGGTGAGGCGGTGGCGAACGCAGTAATCGTTCCGCCCGCTATGAACGGTCGGGTGTGTTTCGACACGTCGACCCCGATGCAGGTGATCGCCGACATCAACGGCTGGTTCGACAGCGGCGAGCAAGTGCGTTGAACAGTTCTGTCGAGCGCCGGACACAGCGTGTCCTCAGTCAGCGAAGCGCTGGCAATGAAGGCCGGCGCCCGTTCCGAGTCATTCGCTCACTGCGTAGTCTTCCGGCGTGACCAGCCTGCTCGACGACTACGGCTTCGACCGGTTCCTGCGATACCAGGAACTGACCGAGTGGATCGAACAGCTCGCTGCTGCCCACCCCGACCTCGTTTCGGCCGAGACGTACGGACGATCGTTCGAAGGTCGCGATCTGCTGCTGGTTACCGTCACCGACTCGACGACGGGTAGCCACGACACCAAGCCGGCCCACTGGATCGACGCCAGCATCCACGCCGTCGAACTCACCGCCACCGTCGCCGCCTGTCGAGTCCTCAAGCGGCTCGTCGACGGTCACGCTGCCGGCGATGACACCGTCACCCGGGCGCTGCGCACCCGAACCTTCTACGTCGTGCCACGGGTGAATCCTGACGGCGCCGAGTGGGTGCTCGCCGACCGCCCACGGTTCCGTCGGTCGAGTGTGCGACCCTGGCCGTTCGCCGACGCCCACCGTTGGCCGGGCCTGCACGAGGAGGATGTCGACGGCGACGGCCGGATCCTTCAGATGCGTTTCCCCGACCCGGACGGGCCGTGGGTCGCGCATCCCGACGATGCCCGTCTGCTCGTCCCGGTGCCGCCCGCTGGCGTCGGGCCCGACACCCCCCGCTATCGCGTGCTCGACGAGGGTGCGATCGAGGACTTCGACGGCTTCGATGTGCCATCGCCGCCCGCACCCGAGGGACTCGACCTCAACCGAAACTTTCCGGCGGGATGGGGCTCGAAGGTTCGGGGCGCAGGCGACCACCCGCTGTCGGAACCCGAGATCGACGCGCTCGTGCGGGCGATCGTCGCCCGGCCGAACGTGTGCGGCTTCAACGCGTTCCACACGAGTGGCGGCGTGATCCTGCGGCCGTCGTCGACGCTGCCCGACTCGAAGTTGCCGCCCGGCGACGTGTGGACGTGGAAGCAACTCGCAGCCATCGGCACCGAGCTCACCGGCTACCCGTCGCACTCGGTGTACGAAGACTTCACGTGGGACCCGACCGAGACGATGAGCGGCGCCTCCGACGACTGGGCCTACGAGCACCTCGGCGTGTTCGCGTGGACCACCGAGTTCTGGGACATCGTTCACGCTGCCACCGGCGAGAAACAGTCGACCCACTTCTGGTACACCGGCCCCACCGACGCCGAACGTCTCGCCGTGGTGCGCTGGCTCGACGAGCACTCGACCGACGACGCCACCCGCGGCTTCGTCGACTGGTATCCGTTCGATCATCCGCAGCTCGGCCCCGTGGAACTCGGCGGCTGGAACGCGTTGTACTCGTGGACGAATCCGCCACCCGACCGACTGCTCGTCGAGGTCGATCGCCACGCCGACTTCGGCGTCGCCCAGGCGCTCGCTGCACCGTGCATCGAGATCCGCCACGCGAGCATCGAGCCGGTCGGTGACGACACCTGGCGGGTGATGATCGGCGTGGCCAACACCGGATGGCTGCCGACCACCGTGAGTTCGAAGGCGCGCCAGGACGATCTGGTACGGCCGATCGTCGCTGAACTGGTCGACCAGGGAACCACCGGTCCGGTCGAGGTACTCGACGGGGCGGCGCGCCGAATGCTCGGACAGCTCGCCGGGTCGTCGGCGGCCCGGTTCACGAACAGCACCACCGGCACACCCGACCGCGTGACCTGCTCGTGGCTGGTCCGGGCGGCGCCGGGCACGGCGATCACCGTGACGGTGCAGCACCAGCGAGCAGGTTCCGACTCGGTCGAACTCACCCTCGCCGCCTCCACCGAGGCGGATGGGCCAGCAGCGTCGTGACGACCGACGCCTGGATCACTCTGGTGGTGCTGATCGTCACGTTCGGCGTGCTTGCATTCGATCGGCTGCCGGCTGCTGCGGCGATGGGCGCAGCGGTCGGCGTGTTGCTCCTCGCAAACGTCATCGACCAGGGCGAAGCGCTGTCGGGCCTGTCATCGTCGGCACCCATCACCATCGCTGCGCTGTACGTCCTCGCTGGCGCGGCGACGGTCACCGGAGCCCTGTCGCCCTTGATCGATCGTGTGCTGAACGGATCACCGAAGCGGTCCGACAACGACAGCGATCGAAGTCGGGCACGGCTCGGCCGACTCGCCGTGGCCAGCGGCGCGCTGTCGGCGATTCTTCCGAACACACCGCTGGTGGCGCTGGCCGCCCCACGGGTCGTCACCTGGTGTCGCCGTTCGGGCGTGTCGGCATCGCCGTATCTGATCCCGCTGTCGTACGCCGCGGTGTTCGGCGGCGTGATCACGGTGATCGGCACGTCGACCAACCTGGTGGTGTCGGACCTCCTCGTCGCGCAGGGGGGCGAACCGCTCGGCGTGTTCGAGATCACCGGGGTCGGCCTCCCCGTCGCTGCGGTCGGTATCGCCGTACTCGTGCTCACGGCGCCCCGGCTCCTGCGTAACCGTCAGGGGTCGTCGGGTGCCGACGCCGAGACGAGCGCTCAGCCGTACACGATCGCGATGCGCGTCGACGCCGACGGTCCCATCGTCGGCCGGACAGTCGACGGCGCCGGCCTACGCCACCTGCACGGCGTGTTCCTCGCAGGTGTCGAACGGGCCGGAGCCGTGGTGCCCGCCCGCCCCGGCACCGTGCTCGGCGCCAGCGACATCTGCTACTTCGCCGGCGACGTCGTCGATGTGGTCGACCTGCTCGAGATCAGCGGGTTCTCCAGCGCCGAGGACGCCCACCTCGTCGGTGCCGGCAACCGTCCCGACGCGGGGCTGTTCGAAGCGGTCGTATCCGAGCGTTCCGAATTGGCCGGCAGCACCCTGCGCGAGGCCGGTTTCCGAGCCCGCTACGACGCCGCCGTGCTCGCGATCCGTCGCCACGACGACGACCTCCCCGGCAAGCTCGGCACGGTCACGCTCCGGCCTGGCGACGTGTTGCTCGTGCTGGCGACACCCGAATTCGAACGGCAGTGGCGTGGTCACGGCGACTTCAGCGTGATCGCTTCACTCGATGCGCCGCCGCCGGCTCGGCGCGATCGAGCCGGCGTCGTGATCGCTGCGATCACCGCCATGATCGTCGCGACCGTCACGAACGTCCTCGACCTCATGGAGGCGTCGCTGCTCGCGGCCATCGTGCTGATCGTGTTCCGGGTGATCAGCGCGACCGAGGCGCGACGGGCGGTGAACCTCAACGTGGTGCTCACGATCGCGATGTCGATCAGTCTCGGCACCGCGGTGGCGGTCAGCGGGCTGGCGGCCGAGATGGCCGCGGTGCTCGGCGATCTCGGTGACCCGTTCGGTGACGTCGGTCGACTGGTCGCAGTACTGGTCGCCACGATGATCCTCACCGAACTGCTGTCGAACAACGCCGCTGCCGCGCTGATGCTGCCGGTGGCGATGGCGACCGCCGTCGAAGGCGGGCTCGATCCGCGGTCGTTCGCAATCGTGGTGTTGATCGGCGCGTCGTGTTCATTCCTGTCACCGATCGGCTACCAGACGAACCTGATGGTGTACGGCCTCGGGGGCTACAAGTTCCGTGATTTCACGATCGTCGGCGCGCCACTCACGCTGGTCACCCTGATCGTGACCCCGATCGTGGTGCCCCTCGTCCTCGGCATCTGAGCCGACATGTGACCAATCGGTCTCCGACCACGCTCGTAGAATTCGGTCGATGGAGTGGACAGTGCACGGCGAGCGGACGATATACCGCAGCGAGTGGATGCGCGTTGCGCTCGTCGACGTGGAACTGCCGAGCGGCGCACGATTCGAACACCACGTGCTGCGGATGCCGGCCGAGGCCGCCGGAGTGCTCGTCGACGACCCCGAGCGTGGCGTGCTGCTGTTGTGGCGGCACCGGTTCATCACCGACACATGGGGTTGGGAGCTGCCGGCCGGACGCGTCGACGAGGGCGAGACCCCGATCGAAGCCGGGGCCCGCGAGACATTGGAGGAGACCGGCTGGCAGCCGGCCCCGCTGGCACCTTTGACTCGGTACTTTGCCCACAACGGCACCGGCGACACCACGTTCAACCTGTTCCTCGCCACGTCGGCCACGTACGTGGGTGAGCCGGCCGACCCTGACGAGGCCGAACGCATCGAGTGGCTGTCATGGGATGAAGTCCGTTCCGAGATCCAGGCGGGCAGGGTTCGTGACGGCATGTCGCTGACCGGCCTGCTGTACCGCCTCGCCGGGGTGTGAGGCCCACTGGGACCAGGTGTGTTCCAATGGCACAGATGGAGACGATCTTGGTCACGGGGGGCGCCGGGTACATCGGCAGCCACACCTGCGTTGCGTTGGTGGAGGCGGGCTACGACGTGGTCGTGGTCGACGATCTCTCGAATGGTTCCGAGCATGCGGTCACCGAGGCCGCGGCGATCGCCGGCCGATCGATCGCGTTCCACGGCGTCGACGTCGCCGACGCCGACGCTCTCGACGCGGTGTTCGCTGCGCACCCGATCGACGGCGTGATCCATTTCGCCGGGCTCAAGGCGGTCGGCGAGTCGGTGACCGATCCGCTGCGTTACTTCCGAGTCAACCTCGACACCACGCTCACGTTGGCCGAGACGATGGGCAACCACGGTGTGAAGCGGTTGGTGTTCTCGTCGTCGGCGACCGTGTACAGCCCGGCTGCATCGGTGCCACTCCACGAAGACGGTGTCATCGGGCCGACCAATCCGTACGGCGACACCAAGGAGATGATCGAGCGGATCCTCACAGGTGCCGGCCATGCCGACCCCGAGCTGGCGGTGGCCCTACTGCGCTACTTCAACCCCGTGGGCGCCCACGAGAGCGGGCGCATCGGCGAAGACCCCGCTGGCATCCCGAACAACCTGATGCCGTTCATCATGCAGGTCGCCGTCGGCAAACTCGCCGAACTGTCGGTGTACGGCGACGACTACGACACACCCGATGGCACGTGCATCCGCGACTACATCCACGTCGTCGATCTCGCCCGCGGGCACGTCGCTGCCCTGCGTCATCTCGCCGAGACGCCGGGCGTGCACACATGGAACCTGGGTACCGGCCGGGGCACGTCGGTGTTCGAGATGGTCGATGCAGTCCAGCGCGCCGTCGGCCACCCGATCCCGCGTCGCGTCGTCGGTCGTCGCGCCGGCGATCAGCCGGTGTCGTACGCCGACGTTTCCAAGGCCGAGCGTGACCTCGGCTGGCGCGCCGAGCGCACCATCGACAACATGTGCGCCGACCATTGGCACTGGCAGCGAACCCACCCCGACGGCTTCCCCGCCTGACAACTGCTCGCGACCCGCACCGCCGAAATTCGGAGCCGACGTTGCGCTCAGTGCAATCATCTCTGCGAATTTTGGGGTGGGGGCTCAGCACAACGTCGGCAAGCGAGCATGATGGGGTGATGAGCGCACCTGAGCCCGACCCCGAACTGTTGGCAGCGGCGCAGGCGATCCAGCTACGTGCCTACTGCCCATATTCGAACTATCGGGTCGGTGCGGCCATCCGTACGTCCGCCGGAACAGTGATCGTTGGATGCAACGTCGAGAATGCGGCGTATCCGCTGGGGTCGTGTGCCGAGGCCGGGGCGATCGCGGCAATGGTTGCCGCTGGTGAACGTTCGATCGCGGAGATCGTCGTGGTCACCGATGGCGATCGACCCGGAACGCCGTGCGGCGGTTGTCGTCAGCGGATCCGCGAGTTCGCAGGCCCCGACGTGGCGGTGCACTCGGTGGCGGGCTCTGGCGCATCGTGGTCGACCACGGTCGCGGAACTCCTCCCGCACTCGTTCGGCCCCGAATTCCTCACTCCCGGCTGACGTCCGCCCTACTTCGGTGAGCTTCGGCGCGCACGGGGTGCGGTGAGACTCACCGGAACCGGGGCCGATCCAGCAAGTTGAGTCGTCACCGCTCAACTTTCCTCACTCGCGTGTTGCGACTGGGTTGAGTGCTACGTATCATGAGTTCTGCGGATCGCAGACACATCCCCCCGAACACCACCCCCGAAGTACACCCCCGAAGTACACCCCCGAAAGAGGAGCAACACCATGGCCAAGGCAGTCGGAATCGACCTCGGAACCACCAACTCGGTGGTCTCCGTCCTCGAAGGTGGCGACCCCGTCGTCATCCCCAACTCCGAAGGCGCTCGCACGACCCCGTCGGTCGTCGCCTTCTCCAAGGCCGGAGAAGTCCTCGTCGGCGAAGTCGCCAAGCGTCAGGCGATCACCAACCCCGACCGCACCTTCCGGTCGATCAAGCGCCACATGGGCGAGGGCTGGAAATCCGACGACATCGACGGCAAGACCTACACGCCGCAGGAGATCTCCGCTCGCACGCTGATGAAGCTCAAGCGCGACGCCGAGGCGTACCTGGGCGACACCGTCACCCAGGCCGTCATCACCGTGCCCGCGTACTTCGACGACGCCCAGCGCACCGCCACCAAGGAAGCCGGCACCATTGCCGGCCTCGAAGTACTGCGTATCATCAACGAGCCCACTGCTGCCGCACTCGCGTACGGCCTCGACAAGGGCTCCGAAGACGAAACCATCCTCGTGTTCGACCTCGGTGGCGGCACGTTCGACGTGTCGGTGCTCGAGATCGGCGACGGTGTGTTCGAGGTCAAGTCCACCCACGGCGACACCACCCTCGGCGGCGACGACTGGGACCAGCGCGTCATCGACTGGCTCGTCCAGCAGTTCAAGGCTGCCCACGGCGTCGACCTGGCGAACGACCGCATGGCGGCGCAGCGTCTGAAGGAGGCCGCCGAGAAGGCCAAGATCGAACTCAGCCAGGTGCAGACCACGCAGATCAACCTGCCGTTCATCACCGCCACCGCCGACGGCCCGCTCCACCTCGACGAGTCGCTGTCGCGCTCGAAGTTCCAGGAGCTGACCTCCGACCTGATGGAGCGCTGCCGGATCCCGTTCGAGCAGGCGTTGAAGGACGCCGGCGTCTCCAAGGGCGACCTGGACCACGTCATCCTCGTCGGCGGATCCACCCGCATGCCGGCGGTCACCGAGCTCGTCCAGTCGATGACTGGCAAAGAGCCGAACAAGACCGTCAACCCCGACGAAGTGGTCGCCATCGGCGCCGCCGTCCAGGCCGGCGTGTTGCGTGGCGACGTCAAGGACGTACTGCTGCTCGACGTCACCCCCCTCAGCCTCGGCATCGAGACCAAGGGCGGCGTGATGACCAAGCTCATCGAGCGCAACACCACCATCCCCACCAAGCGCACCGAGGTGTTCACCACCGCCGAAGACAGCCAGCCGTCGGTGGAGATCCACGTGATCCAGGGCGAGCGCGAGATGGCCAGCTACAACAAGACGCTCGGCAAGTTCCAGCTCGTCGACCTGCCGCCCGCACCGCGTGGCATCCCGCAGATCGAGGTCACCTTCGACATCGACGCCAACGGCATCGTGCACGTGTCGGCCAAGGACCGTGCCACCAACAAGGAACAGTCCATGACGATCACCGGGCAGTCCACGCTCAACAAGAACGACATCGAGCAGATGGTGAAGGACGCCGAGGCCCACGCCGAAGACGACCGCAAGCGTCGTGACGAAGCCGAGGTTCGCAACAATGCCGACTCGATCGTGTACCAGACCGAGAAGGTGCTGCGCGAACAGGGTGACAAGGTCACCGCCGAGGAGAAGGACGCCGTCGAGCAGCCCCTCTCCGATCTCAAGAAGGCCATGGAGGGCAACGACAACGACGCGATCAAGGCGGCCACCGACACCCTGATGTCGGCCAGCCAGGCGTTCAGCCAGAAACTGTACGAAGCGGCCGCTCGTGACTCCAGCGCCGACGGCACATCGGCATCCGGGCAGGATGCCGGGGCCAGCGCTGTGAACGACGACGACATCGTCGACGCCGAGATCGTCGACGACGCCGACGCTGCTGACCCTGCTGACCCTGCTGACCCTGCCGAGAAGGCCTGAGCGAGCCATGGACGGCGACATGGTCGACCCTCCCGAGAAGCAGGACCACGACACCGGCCTTCCCGACGGCAGCGTGCCCTCGGGCGGGGCGACCGGTGACGACGACAACGGTGACGACGACATCGACATCGAACGCGACAGCGAGGTCGACGACTTCACCGACTCGATGCGCCGACCAGCCGATGATTTCGATGCGATCGTCGGCGAGATCGACTACTCCGATGTCGACGTTCCAGCCCTGCTCGCCGAGCGCGAGGAGTTCAAGGGGATGGCACAGCGTGTCCAGGCCGACTTCGACAACTTTCGCAAGCGGGCAGCGGCACAGTCGTTGGCCGAGGCCGACCGTGCCGCTGGCCGGTTGGCCGAGGCGCTGTTGCCCGTGTTCGATGCCGCCGAGGCGGCCTTCGTGCGTCACCCCGACGAGGTGGGACCGTTGCTCAATCAGATGCTGGTCGAGTTGAAGAAGCACGGTCTCGAGACGCTCGATCTCGCCGATCAACCGTTCGATCCCGAGGTCGCCGAGGCGGTCGCGCACGAACCGGGCGATGGCGGCGAACCAATCGTGTCCGAGGTGCTGCGCAGCGGCTACACCTGGAAGGGCAAGGTCCTACGCCCCGCCATGGTCCGTACCAGAGACTGAAAATCTCGATTGGGGTCTGACCCCAATCGAGATGTCGACACACGGTCGAGAGAGGGAGGTGATTTCTGATGGCTGCACAACGTGAATGGTTCGAGAAGGACTACTACCAGACGCTCGGCGTCGACAAGGGCGCGACGGCAAAGGAGATCACCAAGGCCTACCGCAAGCTCGCCCGCGACCTGCACCCCGACAAGAACCCCGGCAACGACGTCGCCGAGGAGAAGTTCAAGGAAGTCGCGAACGCCTACGACGTGCTCGGCGACGACACCAAGCGCAAGGAGTACGACGAGGTCCGCGCGATCGGCCCGAGGTCGGGCATGGGCGGGCGCGGCGCCCCGGGCGGGTTCTCGTTCAACGTCGACGACATGGGCGGCCAGGGTGGCCTCGGCGACCTGTTCGGCAACATGTTCGGGCGCGGCGGACAGGCCCGTGGCCGTTCCGGTGCCGCCTCGGGTGTCGGACCGCGGCGAGGTGCCGACATCTCCGCACAGCTCACGGTCGACTTCAAGGACGCTGTCCACGGCATCACGACCACGCTGTATCTCACCACCGACGCCCAGTGCTCCACCTGCAACGGCTCGGGCGCCAAGCCGGGCACGTCACCGGTCACGTGTGCGGCCTGCGGCGGGCGTGGCGTGGTCGACGACAACCAGGGCATGTTCTCGTTCTCGTCGCCGTGCCGCGTCTGCGGTGGGCAGGGCAGCCGCATCGAAGACCCGTGTCCCACCTGCCGCGGAACCGGCGAGGAGAAGCGCCAACGCGAGGTCAAGACCCGCATCCCGGCCGGCGTGAAGGACGGACAGACCATCCGCCTCAAAGGCCGCGGCGGCCCCGGTCGCAACGGTGGCCCGGCTGGCGACCTGTTGGTGGAACTCAAGGTCATGCCACACCCGCTGTTCGGTCGCAACGGCGACAACCTCACCGTGTCGGTGCCGATCACCGTGGCCGAGGCCGCACTCGGTGGCGACGTCGACATCCCCACGCTCGAAGGCCCGCGCGTCACGCTGCGGCTGAAGCCGGGAACGCAGACCGGCAGTCGCCATCGCGTTCACGGCAAGGGCATCGCGACGTCGAAGCACACCGGTGACCTGATCGTCACGGTCAACGTGCACGTGCCCACCGATCTCACCGACGCGCAGCGAGAGGCGATCGAGCAGCTCGCTGCGGCGACTACGGTGAACCCGAGGAGTTCACTGGCATGAGCACGCACGACAACGAGCGGTCACACACCCGGGCGGTCTATGTGATCTCTGTGGCCGCGGAGCTGGCCGGGATGCATCCCCAGACGCTGCGCATCTACGAGCGACGGGGCCTCGTCACGCCAGCACGCACCGACGGCGGCAACCGGCGTTACAGCGATGCCGATATCGCCGTCTTGAGGCGGATCTCCGAACTCACCGACGAGGGCATGAACCTCGAAGGCATCCGACGCGTGATGCACCTCGAGATCGAGAACGCACGTCTGCGCGCCGAGGTCGAACAGGCCCGACAGATCGCGAAACACGCGATCGCCGCCGCCGAAGGTCGTCGCAGCGGCGGCGATCTCGTGCCGCTGCGACAGGCAGTCGCCGTGTTCGGTCAGCGTCCGTCGATCTTCGACGACTGACCAACGACGACGCCGTGAACCCTTCACTGGCATCACACTGGATCACACACTGAACTGACGTCAGCGGTGCCATGTCGTTGGCGTCAGCGACGGTGCGGGAGCACCCTTGCAATGAATCGTTTGCCCGGACCGATGGTGGTCGGTTCCTGCGGTGTCGGAAAGTTCGACACACGCTCGATCGCCCACGGCCGATCGGCTTCGTTCGACGCCGTTGCAACCGGGAGCAACATGTCGACCGGTCGCAACCGTCCGGCGAGCCCGGCCGCGCCGAGTGCGGCACCGAGGGCGACGCACTGGCGTGGCGGCGCGCGGAGATCGTGCGGAGGGAACTCGGGATACGGAGTACCGGCCAGCGACAGCGCACACTCGACCGGAGGCGCATCCTCGAGCAGCCGTTGCACCTCGCCGACGAGTTCGATCTGATCGCCGACATCGTCGAACCATCCGGTCGAAACGGCGCTGTTGCTGCACGCGAGGCCCGGCGTCATCCGACCGATCGAATCCAGCGCCGCCGCTGCAACCACCACGCCATTCGAAGCGACGGCTCCGAAGCTCTGACCGGTCGCGGCGTCGCGGCGAACGTGGGTGATACCACCGTCGAGTACCCGCTCCAGCGCCAGGGGGCTGGGGTCGATGGCCACGTCGACGAAGCCGGCGCGCTCGACGAGTTCTTCCACCCGTCGGATCTCGGTGTCGTCCCACGACACGCCGACGAGCCACCGCCGCGGACCGTCGTCGACCAACACGCTCGATGACGCATTTCTCGACGCCGCCAGGCTCGATCGCAGCGCGTTGAGATCGTTCGCCGAGAGCCCGGTGGCATCGACACGGCTCAGCGTGCTACCAGGCGGGAAGAGGGCAACGCGCGTCGGGACGCGTGGATCACCGAGCTCGGCGCGGAGACGTACGAGGGCGTTGACCAACGTGCGATCGTCGAGGCGGTTCGCCACTGGTACCTCGGCAGCCGCCATCAATCGCCCCGGCTCGGTGGCACCGAGTCGAATGCCTCGAATGAGTGCGTGGGTGATCTCGATGCCGACCCCATCACCACGCGCCGGACCGATCGCCGTCATTCGGGCGTTCCGATCGATCGACGGTCGAGGAGCGCCTCGATGGTGATGGTGGCGGTGTCGGCGGCGGCCAGCTGCACGAGGTCGCCACCGGGGAACGATCGGCAGCGTCGGGCAACGCCTTCGAGGTCACTCGGACGATCGATGCCGAGCGTCGAGAGCTCGCTGTGGTCTGATGAGGCCCCCACCAGCCGACTCGAAGCAATGCCAGCGAACGGCCCAGCCCCCTCTAGCTCGGCTGCGTATGCAACCACGTCGACACCCGAACCGGGGCGGGCTGCGGTGGTGAGCACCTCGTCGATCCGTGCGCCGAGCGGGTGAGTGGCGTGCTGGCGGCGCAGATGTGCGAGGTCGCCGATCAACACCACGACGAGAGGTGCATCGGGGCGAGTGGTGGCAGACGTCGCGGCGAGCCGTGCGAGTTCGTTGTTGATCTCGTCGAGCGCAGCGGCCACTTCGTCTGCGCTCTCAGGTGACACGAGGCGGAGTTCGTGGCCGGTGCTCGCCAGCGCTCGCCGGCGCGCCGACGACGGCTCGATGACCACCAGTCGCACATCGCGGGGCGCAAACCGATCGACGATTCCCAGCGAGATCGTCGCGAGTGCCTGCTCGACGCCAGCCCGTCTCGATCCGAAGACGAACAGGGAGCCGCTCCCCGGCTCCCACCAGTGTGTTCGTACACCTGCGTTGCCCGGGTCGTCGACGAAACCCAAAGGCACGCCGTCACCCGGCGAGGTGTCGAAGAGCTCGACGAGGTCGACTCGCGTCGGCATCGGAGGCGGCACCACGACCCGACCGGGTGACGCAGTCGGCGTGTCGTGAGAACGTCGGGCTGCTGCACGTTCGAGCAGTACGACCGCCGCGTCGAGCGCCGGATCGGGGGCGTTCGCCGACATCGCCCGATACTGCTCGATTCGCCGCTCGAGCGGGGTGAGAGCTCGTCCGACGACGTAGGGGCGCAACTCCAACTCGGCGATCGGGGAGGCGCTGCGTTGCAACGGTGCGAACGCCTGACCGAGTACACCGTCGCCCGTGAGCACGGTCGCACGCCGGCGGGTGGCCGGTCCGGTAGGGTCACCGAAGCGTTCCACCCGGATGACAGCATCGCCGGCGAGGGCCTCCGCGTCGATGCGGTCGGTCACCATCATCATCGCCAGGCCGCTCGTGGTGCGGACACCATCGGCGAGCGCAGCCAGCCACGCCTCGTCTGGCGACACGGATGACGCGTTGGCGTCTTCGGTGACGAGCACGATTCGTTCTGGTCCTGCAGGGTCGGCCAACACCGCTCGAAGGCGTGCGATCAGTCGTTGCGGCTCGACCGACGAGTTGACATCGTGTGGATCGGTGGCATGCGGCAGTCGCCACAGCAACTCGGATCGCGAACTTCGCTCGAGCGTCATCGGTGCAATCCACAAGTCCTGCGGCGAACGCTCGACACATTGCGCGAGCAGCGATGTCGCTGCCACGTCGAATGCATCGCCCATCGACGACCCGACCACCACCGTCACGTCGCCGGCCACCGCCACCTCCACGGGTTCGCGACCACGGCGTCCGATCACCACCGACGGTTTCGGGACGCTGCCAGCCCATCGAGCCAGTACGTCGGATACCTCGGCGACGCCGAGCATCTCGGCGAGTTCCACCCGATCGCTCGAACTCGGCGCCATCGGCGAGGTCGCCGGGAGTTCGACGTCGGCGAGCGCAGCAAGCGAGCGTGCGACGCGAACAGCCACCACAGTTTCGGTGAGAGCCGGACACACCTCTCCGCCACCACCGTCGTCGGCACGGGTGAACGACTGCAATCGTGCCAGCCCGTTGGCGGTCTCGGAGATCACCGTCGCGCACACCGCCGGCGCCTGCGCGACGTCGTCGCACAGAGCGATCAGGCGCACGTCGTCGGGTGGATTCGACACGATCGACCGAAACGGGGAATCACGGCGGTTCCACAAGCCGGAATCGTCGACGACCACCAGCGTGAGATGCGACGGGATCCACGGAGTGGTCGCCAACACTGCACGGCCACCTGCTCCGTCGGCCCATCGCCCGATGTCGTGTCGAGAACTCCAGATCGCCGGCGGCCCGTCGAGTCGCAGGTGCGGCAGCCACTTCGCCCAATCCCACTGCGCGAGACGGTCCGGATCGGTCAACACCACCACGTCGAGATCCGCGGGTCCGTGGAGGGTGGCGGCCTCGACGACGAGGGTTCGAGCGAGCGCCGCCCGGAATCGCTCGGACCCGGTGACGGCCACGGCCCGATCCGAACCGAGATCGACAGTGACGACGGACGCCCCTGACTCATCCACCCGCACCCCCACGGGCAACACGAACGCGTCGGGATGGCCGGGTCGACGTTCCCACAGCGACGGGTCCGCGAGCGTGGCGTCTTGAACTGCGTCGACGACGGGACGGCGATCCGGCACAGATCGCCGACGCGGCGGACGGCTGAATGCCACAGTGCCATCGCTGTCTGGCATCGACACCGATCGCGTCGGGTCGGAGCGCGCCGGGCTGTCGAGCTGGAATGCTCGCGAGCCGATCGTGACCGTGCCCTGGCGCCACGGCGTCGACGACGGCATCGAGAGGCCATCGAGCGCGATATCGGCCCCACCAGCGAAGACGGTGACCTCGGACGCGGCGTTCGTCGATTCGACGAGCAGTTCGAACTCAGCGCGCTCGACCGGCGCAACGGCGAGTTCGTCGGCACTCGATCGACGGCCCGGACCGATCCGATATCTTCCGGGCCCGAGTCGCATCACCCGTCCGGCACCGTGACCCGCGATCTGGACGAGATCGACATCGGTGATCGACGTGGCGGGAGCAATCGCCAGCTCGGTCGTCACGACGGATCCGAGAAGCACCCCGGCGTCGTCGAGCAACGTGGCGGCGTCGACCGTGCGATCGTCGACCAGCACGAGGCGAGGAACTGCTTGGCCGGTGATGGCGGCGACGACCTCTCCCAACGTGGTCGTCGGCGAATGTGCCGTGATCGACACATCAGCGTCGCCGTGGGGAGTGCGCACGACGATGTCCATCGAGGAGCACACTACGGAACCAGACCCCATCGAGCGATGACTCACGATGGTGACATGCTGCGCGACGCGGAATCTGAACAGTTTCTTGAGTTCGCCACGTGCGGTGCCGAAGACCAGAGGTGAGCTTCCGCCACTCGCCGTACTGTTGAGGAAATCGTGACACTTTCGACGGTGACCTGGCGCCAAGCCGTTGCTGCTGCAGCAGCGACGTTGTTGACGCTGTTCGCCGTGATCGTCGTCGTGCGCTCCGACGGACTTCCGTCAGTCGATGCGACCTCGGCGCGAGCAACCGCGTGGTTCGTCCACCAACCGAGTGGTCGTGTGGTGCTCGTCGATGGCTACGGCGGCCGGGCGTTGGCCAGTCTCGATGCGGGCACCCAGGGCGAACAATTGTCGATCGCAGAGGGGCGTCCGGGCGCCTTCGTGCTCAACGACACCACCGCCGAGGCCCGGGCGATCGATTCGGTCGGACTCCGCCTCGGTACGCCGTTCGGTCTCACCGCATTGGGCGCGGGGCAAGCGTTGTCGGGCGTCGGCCAAACCGGTCTCGTGGTCGTGAATCCCGCCGCCGGCGAGGCCAGTGTGGTTCCTGCGGAGGGTGAACCGATCTCGTTCGCCGTCGAGGCAGGCACGGCAACGCAGGTCGCCCCGGACGGATCGATCTGGTCGCTGGTCGACGGAGATCTCGTGCGCACGACCTCGTTTGCCCCACAACGCACTGGTCTCGGCGTCGACGGCGATGCGCTGCTGTCGCTGGTCGGCAACGTGCCACTCGTCGTCGACGTGTCCGGTCGTCGTGCTCGCCTCGGCGACGGGGCATGGCAATCGCTCGGCACCGACGCCGACCCCAGCGAGATCCTGGCCCAGGTGCCGGGTCCACCCGACGACTGCGGCTGGGTCGGAGCAAACGACGACCTGTGGTGTGTGTCGGCAGGCGGCATCGACGAGACCGCCAGCGTGCCCGGACTCGACATCGACGGCGGCGACTTCCTGGCGATCGCCGGCGAGGCCGCCGCAGTCGTGCGGCGTGGACCGAACTCGGTGGTGCGATTCGACTGGCGCAACGGCGAGATCCTCGACGACTCACCCGATGTCTCGCCCGACGCCACCTTGGCGGTCACCGCCACCGTCGACCTCGTCTGGGTCGACGACGTCGCCGGCGATTTCGTGTGGGGTGTGAACCCGTGGGGCGTGCAGGCGATCGACAAGAACGCGCAGGGCATCCTGGTACTCGGTGAAGACGGCGACGTCGTCGAATCCGGTGAACCCGGACAGAGCGCCACCACCGGTGCCGACGACAGCGCAGTCCGTGAACCCGAAGTTCGTGAACCCGATGACAACGGCATCGACGACCCGCCCGTGGCAGTCGACGACCCGGTCACCGCGCGATCAGGCGCCTCGGTGCCGGTGCAGGTGACGGCCAACGACTACGACCCCGACGGCGAAGCGATCGCAGTGTCGTCGGTCGGCGTCCCCGGACACGGATCGGTCGACATCGGCACGGCGACCACCGTCGTCTACACACCAGAACCCGGCTACGTCGGTGTGGACCAATTCGAGTACACGATCGTCGACGGCAACGGCACAGCCGCCTCGGCGACGGTGATCGTCGAACTGCTCGCGCCGGGCTCCACCAACATGGCGCCGGTCGGGGTGGCCGACTCGGTGCAGACCGGCCCTGGCGTCGCCGTGACCATCGACGTGCTCCTCAACGACGTCGACCCCGAACGCGACGCCTTACAACTCGGTGGTTTCTCGCCACCGCAGGCCGTTGGACAGGCCACCTTGGGTGAGGTGACCGAGACGATCGGCCCATCGGGTCTGCCGGCGTTGCGTTTCGCCCCGACCGAGGGCTTCGAAGGCACGGCGATCTTCACGTACCGACCCATCGACGCGCTCGAAGCGGTCGGCGAAGACGTCGAAGTGCGCGTCGAAGTCGCCCGCGTCGGCGACCCCAACCGGGCACCGCTGGTTCGCCCCGATGCGGTGCGTCTGCGTCGCGGCCTGACCACCCCGGTGCCGGTGCTCGTGAACGACTCCGATCCCGACGGCGACCCCTTGACACTGGCGGTGATCGAACCGCTGCCCGCCGGGCTCGAGGTCGCGGTCGCGGGAGAAAACCTCGCCGTCACCGCCCGAGCCGGTGCTGGCGCGCTGGCGCCGTTCACCTACAGCGTCGACGACGGCAACGGCAACGTCGTGCGCGGTTCGGTGCTGGTCGGCGTGATCGACGACGTCGAGCCGAACCGTCCCCCCGTGGTCACCGCCGACACCGAGAAGGTGGTCGTCGGTCAATCGGTGGTCATCGGCGTCACCGCGAACGACGTCGACCCCGACGGCGACCCCCTCACCGTGGTGTCGGTCACCCAGCCCAGCAACGGCGTCGGGCAGGCCGTCGTGTTCAGTCGCGAAGAGATCCAGTTCACACCCGCACCGCTCGTCGACGAAGAAGGCCAGGCAACCGCCCGCTTCTCCTACACCGTCACCGACGGCAACGGCCACGAAGTGGTGGGTGAGGTGACCGTCACCGTGCTGCCCGAAGCCTTGGCAGAGCCACCGTTCGCCCGTGACGACTCCACGTTCACGTTCGTCGACGTGCCGGTCACCGTCGACGTGTTGCGCAACGACGGCGACCCCTCCGGTGGCCGCCCGGCGCTGGTCGGCCGCCCGGGGTGTCCGTCGGGTGGTCAGGCGACCGTCACCGCTGACGGACAGGTGCGCTACGACCCTCCTCCCGGCCAGTCCGGTGCGTTCCGATGCACCTACGAAGTGACCAACGCCCGCGACCTCACGGCATCCGCTTCGATCATCGTGTCGGTCCGCGAACCGGCGATCACCAACCTGCCACCAGAGGCCAACGGAGATTCCTTGACGGTAGAAGTCGGCACGACGACATCGATCGACGTGCTCGCCAACGACCGCGATCCCGATGGCCGCAACGCCGACCTCGAACTGGTGTCGTCCACCGCGCCGGTGGTCGGCACCGCGACGCGCAGCGGTCGCGTCATCACGTTCGTGGCCGGCAGCGAGATCGGCAACGCCACCATCAACTACCAGGTCTCCGATGCCGGGGGTGCAGTGTCGCTGGGGCGGCTGCGCATCACCGTCACCGAACGTGTCAACCAGGCGCCCATCGCGACACCCGACAGCTCGACGATCTTCGGTCCGGCGACCCCGCAACAGTTCAGCGTGCTCGCCAACGACAGCGACCCCGACGAGACCCCCGGTGGGCTGTCGGTTGTCTCGGCCGTCCGAGTGTCCGGGGACGCCACCGTGTCGGTAGCCGGTTCCGTCGTCACCATTTCGCCCACACCGACCTTCATCGGCCAGGTGGTGGTCGCTTACACCATCCGAGACGGCCTCGGTTTGACCGCCACATCGAACATCTCGTTGACCGTCCAGAAGCCGCTCAACCGACCACCAGACGCTCGCGACGACGGCACCGACGTCGTCAACGGTGGCTCGACGACCGTGTCGGTGTTGCTCAACGACAGCGACCCCGATGGCGACGCGCTGTCGGTGTCGATCCTGTCGAGCGCCGACGGTGCGCTGGGCTCGACCTCGTTGAATCCGAACAGGTCGATCAGCTTCACGGCCACACCCGGTGCCGCGGGCACTGCGGTGATCGCGTACCAGGTGAGCGACGGTGGACTCACCGACAACGCAGTGCTCCGCATCAACGTGCGGCCGTGTTCGGAATCGTCGCCGGTCGCCAACGACGGCTTCTTGAGGACCGGCTATCGACAGCCGATCGTTGTCGACCTCGACGCCTACGGTTCCAACGGCTCTATCGTCGACATCGCCGGACCTGGCGGGTACGTCAACGGCACGTACACACCTCCCGACGGCGAGAACGGCAACGTCACCATCACCTACTCGGTCGTCAACTCGTGCCGCCTGCGGGCGAACGGTCGGATCACGATCGACGTCAACCAGGAGCCGGTTGCGCAACCGACGTCGATCAACGTCTTCCGTGGCGAGCCGGTCACGATTCCGGTCACCGACCTCGCCACCGATGCCGAAGCACTGACCATCTCCGCCATCAACGGTGCACCCAGCTGGGTGAAGCGCCAAGCCGACCGACTGGTGATCAACCCGCCAGTCAGAATCGCTGCAGACGGTGTCTTCTCGTTCACCGCGTCGGTGGCCGACCCGGGCGGATTGGCCACGGCAGTCAGCCTTTTCGTCACCATTCAGAACCGCTCGCCTGTCGTAAACGACATCACGGTCGATGTCACAGACGGCAACCCGAAGCCGGTGGATCTCGCCGCCGATGACGATGCTGATTCACCCGGCGCGCTCACCATCGGCGAACTCTCGACGAGGACGTTGAGTTTCTCAGGCGGCGGGTCCGGCACCGTGGAGCCATCGGGAGACCGCAGCGTCACCGTCAGCCCCAGTGGTGCTGCCAGAGGCACCGCGACCTTCACGTATCGGGTCCGCGACTTCGACGGCGGGGTTTCCGAACCGGCGACGGTCACCGTGCAGGCGCGATCCGTCAACCGGCCCCCCACCGTGAGCGATCAGTCATTCGAGGCGACTCCTGGGATCACGTTGCCGGTCACGCTCAGCGCAACCGACGCGGACGGTCCCAACCCCCCGCTCACCGTCATCGAGTTCTCAGACCTGAGTGGTGTCGTGTCCAACCGGACTGGTTTGCGACTGGCGATCAGCGTCCCCGCCTCCACCACCGGCGCTGCGAGGTTCACCATCACCTACCGGGTCACCGACGGTGAGGCCACCTCGGCAACGGCAACGCTCACGATCACCGTGCCAGCCGCCCCGACGACAACCACCCCGCCATAGCCGGGGGCGAACGCTCAGTCGGCGACAGGTGAGCGGGTCGCCGAGCGCAACGAGCGCAGGCTGAGGCGCCACCGCAGCTGCTGCCATCGGGTGCGCATCGACGTGACACCGTCCTCGACCAACCCGAGACACGACACCGCATCGTCGGCGAGGAGGTCGGGATGGCGCGGGTTTCCGAACGTCGCCGAACTCGACATCGACGCCAACCGTTGCAGCTGCAGCGCGGCGTCGGCAACGAACGGTGTGCCATTGCCGGCGATCTCCGAGTCGGTGCTCGATGCGCCGATGCGGAGCCCGGCATCGACGAGCGCATCGGTGGCCGACGCCCACGCCCCCGGATTCGCTCGGTGGGGTCGGGGGCGCTCACACGCCGCTTGCGCCGTCGGTACTTCGCACCGATGATCAGCCCGGCAGCGATCAACACCGGTAGGGCCGCGGCGACCAACGCCAGCGAGCCGCGGAACACCCAGGTGAGCGCCGTCGACAACCCACTATCGGAGGTCGCGTCGGCGCCGATGTCGTCCTCGGCGGCTCCGGTGTCGGACTCGGGTGGCGGCGCGATCGGCGGTTGCGGGGCGGCGGGTGTCTGCACCTGGGGCTCGGGTGGCGGCGGGGCGCCGTCGGCGGCCTCCTCAGTGGGCACCGGGTCGTAGGAAATCCAGCTGCCGTCGACCAACTGCACCTCCGGCCAGACCTCGGCGGCCGACGAGGTCAGTACCAGCGGTTCACCAGGCGCACCGACCGTTGTACCCGTGTCGTCGTCGGCGACGAAGCCGGTGGCGACGCGGGCTTCGATGCCGAGCGACCGGGCCAGCAGGACGAACGAGGTGGCGAACTGTTCGCTGGTGCCACGCTGGGTGTCGCGCAAGAAACGGTCGATCAACGCTTGTTCGAGGCCGCCACCCTGCACGTCGCTGTCGAGGACGAAGTCCTCGCTCATCGTGGTCTCGAGGCGGGCCAATCGTTCGAGTTCGTTGCCAGCGCCGGCCAGTCCCTCGGCCAACTGCGTCAACCCGGAGGTGCTCTCGTCGACCAGGCGCGATGCCACCCCGACGGTGACTGCATCGGTCGAAGACGCCGGCGCGTTGGCGACCACACCCACCACCTCACCGGACAACGGGCGCTCGGCGAGCCTCACCACGGTGCGGTCGGCATCGGTCTCGACGTCCGCGTCGACTTCGACCGCAGGTCCCGGAAGTGGCACCAGGTTCAGGTTGTCATCGAGGAAGCTGACGTCGACGTCGATCGTCGGCCCGGTCACCGGACCCAGGGTCGACCCGATCGGGCGCAACGTGAGGCTCGGCGACCATCGTCGACCGTCGTACGCCGTCAACGCTGCCGTCCGCCAGCGAACAGGGAGCGCGCTGGAATCGTTGGCCGTCACGACGTGGAGGTCCACCGGCGGGTCGAGGTTCCGTAGCGCCAAGGTCGCCTCGATCGGGTCGAGGAGCGGTGCAGTCTGCTCGGCGGGGTCATTGCGTCGAGGATCGGCGCGTGAACCCAGCGAGACCGGCAGCGCAGCGAGCGCGACCAAGCCGAACGCTGCCGCCAGGAGCGGAACGAGTCGACGTTCGCCTCCGAGCAGCACCAGACGATCGCCGAGCGTGCCGTCGTTGCGGAACAGCCCGAATGCGATCGCCACCGCAGCAACACCGACGAGCCACGACCACCGGACACCCAGCGGCGAACTGAGCGCGACCACGCCAAGGTAGGCCACCACCAACGGCAGCAACCCGAGGAGGTGAAAGCGTCGCCGGGTCGCGATCTCTGCGCTCACGGCACAGGTGGTGGCGAGCACGGCGGCAACCGTGCCGAGCAGGTCGGCGCGTGCCGGACTCGGCCAATCGGTCGACAGCAAACCTTGGATCCCCGAAGTGAACGCTCGGACCACATCGCCCGCTGATCCGCCGGCGACCCTGACAGTGACCACGACAGCGAGGAGCAGGGCAGCAGCGGCGCCGGCGGAGCGCGCCAGAGCCGACCTCGACGCAAGGGCGACCGCCACCACCGCAGGCAGCAACGCCGCCACCATCAGCGTCCACTGGGTTCGGTCGAAGACGTCACCGGCTGCTGCGCCGACGATGACGAACCCCACGGCGATCACGGCGACGCGCACTCGATCGATGCGAACGTCGCTCGGTGCAGCGATGTCGTGCCGAGCGTTGATGGCGGTCACGTGGACCTCACCTCAACCTCACCTCAACCCCTCGCCCGCCAACGACGGACGAACTCGCCGGCATCACTTGCTGCGAGCACGACGCCGGCGCCGCCGACCGCCCCGTCACCGATACGCACCGCCGACATCCGTTCGGAAGTCGCGAACCTGCTCGACGGACCTGCTGGGCCCGTGACGAACACCACCGTAGTCTGGTCGAATCCGCCGGTGAACAGCGCCGCCACCGGGAGCAGCGTCTGCTCGTCGGACTGTTGCACTGGTGTCAACAGGTCGAGGACGGACGCGTCGGTGACCAGCGGGGTGGGCCGGCCGGCATGGTGACGATCGGTGGTGCGCACGACGACGTCGAGGCCGGTTCGGATCGCGTGGACGGCGAGCGTGGCCGCGACATCGACCGCCTCCTCGAAGTCGTCGGGTGTCCCTGCCGTCGAGGCGGTGTCGAGGACAACGGTGAACTCGGGCCGACGCCCCTCGACGTGCTCGCGCACCATCAGCGTGCCGGCGCGGGCCGTGGTGGGCCAATGGATCATGCGAGGGTCGTCGCCGGGGACGTACTCGCGCATCGACACGAAACCCGACATCGGGTCGGCCGTAGCCCGCCGAAGCACCGACTCGTTCTCGATGACTCGAAAAGCGCCGTGGGGTCCGATCAAGTCGTAGATCTTGGGATGCACGATCACCGAGGTACGCATCGTGTCACGTCGCCGGCCCACCGCGAGCCAGAAGGGGTCGATGCGCTGGATCTCGAACGGTCCGACATCGAACACGCCCCGACGCCGTGTCGGGATCGACCCCGGCACGATGCTCTCGGTGTTCGACGCAACCGGGGTGATGTCGAACTGGGCTTCGGCGCCGTCGCAGCGATCGATGATCGTGGCGCGCCCCGACCGGAACCGGGTGGAGTTACGCACCCGGTAATCGACCAGGATCGGGTCGCCTCGTGGTACCCGTACGGCGCGCAATCGGCGGGTGACCACGGCGCGCAACGGTCGCTGCGACGCCCAGAGCGCCATCAGCAGCAGGGCGACGATCGAGAAGGCGGCGACGACGACTTCTTCGTAGTTCCACCACCATCCGACGACCACGAGCACCAACGCGGTCACGACCGCACCGAGGCCCGACTTGGTGAGCACGCTCAGCCCTCTCGGGTACGCGGCACCGGGACGTCGTCGATGATGTCCGCGAGCACGGTTTCGACCCTCGCTCCTCGCAGCTCGGCCTCGGCGGTGAGCGCCATGCGATGCGCGAACACCGGCGCCGAGACGGCCTTCACGTCGTCCGGCGTCACATAGTCGCGTCCGTCGGTGGCGGCGTAGGCGCGAGCCATTCGCAGCATCGTGAGCGTGCCACGCGTGGACACGCCGAGCCGAAGGTCGGGGTGGGCCCGGGTGGCATTCGCGATCTGCACGATGTATTCGAGGATCGAGGTGACCACACTGACGCCGTCGATCTCGGTGATCGCGCGGTCGAGTTCGGCCGGATCGGTCACCGGTGACAGGTCGTCACCCGTGCGATGGCGGTGAAAGGTCTCGAGGATCGACACCTCGGTCACGGGGTCGGCGTAGCCGAGCGTGAGCTTCATCGCGAACCGGTCGAGCTGCACGTCGGGCAGCGGGAACGTCCCCTGGAAGTCTCGGGGGTTCTGTGTGGCGATCACGAAGAACGGTCGGGGCACCGGCCGACTCACGCCGTCGGCGGTGACCTGGCGTTCTTCCATCACTTCGAGCAGCGCCGACTGCGTCTTGGGACTCCCACGATTGATCTCGTCGCCGATCAGCACATTCGTGAACACCGGACCTTCTCGAAAGTTGAACGTGCTGGTTCGCTGGTCGAACACCATCACGCCGGTGATGTCGGTCGGCAGCAGGTCGGGCGTGAACTGCACTCGCGTCCACGCGCCGGAAATCGAGTTGGCGATCGCCTTGGCCAGGCTGGTCTTGCCGGTGCCGGGCACGTCGTCGAGGAGCAGGTGACCTTCGGTCAGGAGACAGCAGAGCGCCAAACGGATCTCGTCGCGCTTGCCGCGCACCACCTGGTCGACGTTGGACAGCAGCGCGTCGGCGACCTGGGCGGCGTCGGTGACCATGCGCCGAGTGTATGGGCGCGCCCGCTGCGCGTAATGGCCATCAGGCCAGCCGGCCATCAGGCCAGCCGG
>Ga0105055_10000953_pt1 | contig 47201 bp, 46 predicted proteins | sample BON03_FD_78090 | JGI IMG/M metagenome (GOLD analysis project Ga0105055, IMG submission 78090) | Freshwater microbial communities from Lake Bonney liftoff mats and glacier meltwater in Antarctica - BON-03 | ecosystem: Environmental > Aquatic > Freshwater > Ice > Glacier meltwater | place: Lake... | reverse complement strand
TGCTTTACAATAGCCCTAGTCAATTATGTAATAGCTATGTACTTGTTCAACAGGCAGGTCAAATCTTCTCGCAAAGTTTTTCACCAGTTAATCAATTTCCAAATGAAGGATTAAGCCTTCTATTTCTAGGGAACAATGGCATTTGAGGTTAAATTAGCCTCGAAAAAAAGATTCAATTAATCATACAAATATGAGTATCCGCATAGAGAAAGACACTATGGGACCTGTAGAGGTGCCTGCTGACAAATACTGGGGCGCACAGACCCAACGATCCATCAACAACTTCAAAATAGGAGGCGAGAAGAACCGAATGCCAATCGAAATCACCCATGCATTCGCAATTTTGAAAAAAGCCGCTGCGCAAACTAATGCTGAGCTAGGCGTTTTGGATCAGGATAAAGCTGATATCATCGGCAAAGTATGTGATGAAATTTTGGAAGGAACCCTCGATGATCAGTTCCCTCTGGTGGTATGGCAGACGGGATCGGGCACTCAATCCAACATGAACTCAAATGAGGTGATCGCTTATCGAGCGCATGTACTTTTAGGAGGTTCTTTGGAAGATTTGAAAAAGAAAATCCACCCAAATGATGACGTAAATAAGTCGCAGTCATCCAATGACACCTACCCTACTGCTATGCACATTGCTGCATACAAAATGGTGATGGAGACGACTATCCCTGGTGTGGAAAAACTCAGAGATACCTTAGCCCAAAAAGTCGAGGCATTCAAAGATGTGGTGAAAATCGGACGTACACACTTTATGGACGCCACACCGCTTACACTAGGACAAGAATTTAGCGGATATGTAGCCCAACTTAATCATGGCTTAAAAGCTTTGAGAAACACGTTGTCGCATCTTTCAGAATTAGCTTTGGGAGGAACCGCAGTAGGAACTGGCCTGAATACACCAAAAGGATATTCTGAGCTAGTTGCAAAGAAAATTGCTGAACTATCAGGTCAGCCATTTGTGACTGCAGAAAATAAATTTGAAGCACTTGCAGCTCATGATGCCATGGTAGAAACTCATGGAGCATTGAAGCAATTGGCCGTTTCTCTGATGAAAATAGCCAATGACGTGAGAATGCTATCTTCAGGGCCAAGATCTGGAATTGGCGAAATTTTGATTCCTGAAAATGAGCCAGGTTCATCCATCATGCCAGGCAAGGTCAACCCAACACAAGTAGAAGCCATAACTATGGTAGCTGCTCAGGTAATGGGCAATGATGTTGCTATCTCTATTGGAGGTTCCAATGGCCACTTCGAACTGAACGTCTTCAAGCCAATGATCGCTGCTAACTTCCTTCAATCTGCCCGTCTTATCGGTGACGCATGCATGTCTTTCAACGATAACTGTGCAATTGGAATCGAACCAAATACGCCGATGATTCAGAGACATTTGGAGAATTCCCTCATGCTAGTGACAGCGCTGAACCCACATATTGGTTATGAAAATGCTGCTGCCATTGCTAAGAAAGCACATAAGGAAGGTACTAGCCTAAGAGAAGCAGCTATCGCGTTGAATCTGCTGACTTCGGAGCAATTCACTGACTGGGTGAAACCTGAAGAAATGACTGGAGGACTGAAGTAAAATTCTTATCACATTAAATCAAAAAAGGCTCCGTCACGTGATGACGGAGCCTTTTTTATGCTACTCTTTTTTAGTCGTTCGGAGTCAGCGGATTTGACTTTCGTATCAATCCATCTGGCAATTCCCCCTCAGTACTTGCTACTATAGTACAAACTGTGGCATCTCCCGTGACATTTACTACGGTTCGGAACATATCCAAAATCCTGTCTGGTGCGATGATCAATGCGATACCAGCAGCAGGAACACCAATCGATTCTAATACGATAATCAACATAATCAATCCAGCACCTGGAACTCCAGCCGATCCGATGGAAGCTAGGGTAGCAGTCAACACGATCATCAATTGCTGAGTCAAACTCAAATCCATCCCCAAAGCCTGTGCAATAAACACTGCTGCGACACCTTGGTACAGACTGGTGCCATCCATATTAACTGTAGCACCTAGAGGCAGTACAAAACTGGAAATCTCTTCCGAGACACCTAATTCTTCCTCCACTTGCTTCATTGTCACTGGAAGCGTAGCAGAGCTCGAACTTGTAGAAAATGCTAAGAGCTGAGCAGGCCTGATGGCTCTGAAAAAGTCCAAGTATTTCACTTTCGTGAAAGCCATCAAAATCAATGGGTAAACGACCAATATCATGGTAAAAAGTCCACCCAAAACTACCAAACTGTATTTCAATAATGCCATCAATAACTGAACTGCAGAATCTGGATTTTCACCTGCAATCTCTACAATCAAGGAAGCCATCAAGGCAAAGACTCCAAAAGGAGCAAGCATCATAATGTAATTTACGATCTGAATAATGACATCATTCAATCCATCGAAAAATGCAATCACTGGCGCAGCCTTACTTTTTTGCACTTGCAAAAGGGCAATACCTACGAGAATTGCGAAGAAAACCACTTGTAGCATGGCTGCATTATCAGTAGTCGCTCTGAAAATATTATCTGGAACAATATCCACCAAAGGCTGCAATGGGCTTTGCTTTTGTAATTCTGCCGCCTGTCCAAGTCTGGATCCTGCATCGCCTTCGTACAAACTCATTAAACTCTCACGCGTTTCTGGAGGCAAGCTTTTGCCAGGCTGAAATACATTTACCAGCACCAAACCAATTGTCACTGCCAAAACCGTAGTCACCACATAGGTCCCGATTGTTTTTCCACCTATTCTGCTCAATTTGGATACATCGCCTAAATTAGAAACTCCAACAATCAAGGATGCTAAGACCAAAGGTACAGCTATCATTTTCAGGCCGTTGATGAAAATCGTTCCAAATGGCTTGATATAATCTAGTGTGAAAGAATTGGGAATGGAGGTCTTAATTACCAATAAGCCAAAAATCAACCCCAGAACAAGTCCGATGATAATTTGGGTATGTAAGGGGATCTTTTTAAACATATACTTGGGTTTAGAAGTCTTGTAGTTTATTACTTTTTGACAGCAAGATATAATCAGCAATGACAAGAGCTGCCATTGCCTCCACGATCGGCACCGCTCTTGGTACGACACATGGATCGTGGCGTCCTTTTCCTGAAACTACCACATTCTCACCAGCTTCATTCACTGAATCCTGATCTTTCATTATAGTAGCTACTGGCTTAAATGCCACGTTGAAATAAATATCTTCTCCGTTAGATATACCACCTTGGATTCCTCCAGAGTGATTGCTCAGTGTACGTACTTTATCTCCCTCTTGAACAAACGTATCATTGTGCGCTGAACCTCTCATTTTCACACCTTCGAAGCCACTTCCATACTCAAAACCTTTCACAGCATTGATGCTCAGCATGGCTTTGCCTAGCTCGGCATGCAATCTATCAAAGACTGGCTCTCCGATTCCGACAGGCGTATTTTTGATCACACAGCTAACTACTCCGCCTATTGTATCCCGATCTTTCCTTACCGAATCGATCAATTCTATCATCTCCTCGGCCACTACTGGATCTGGACACCTTACGATGTTTTCCTCAGCCTTAGCAAGGTCTAACTCAGTATAACTTTTAGCGAGTTTCAGGTCACCTACCTGAGAAACATAGGCTTGAATACTGATTCCTTTTGTTTCCAAAAGCTGTTTTGCAATCGCACCAGCAACTACACGAGCTGCGGTTTCTCTTGCAGAGCTTCTTCCACCACCGCGAAAGTCTCTCAGTCCATACTTTTCAAAATAGGTGAAATCAGCGTGTGAAGGACGAAACTTATCTGAAATATGAGAATAATCTTTGCTTTTTTGATCTGAATTAGTGATCACAATCCCAATAGGAGTGCCTGTGGTCACTCCTTCAAAAACCCCGGATTTGATCTCAAATTCATCTTCTTCCTTACGCTGAGTGGTGATTTTGGACTGACCGGGCTTCCTTCGCTGCATCTCTGCTACAAGTTTAGCCTCATCTATCTTCAGTCCTGCTGGGCATCCTTCGATGATTACCCCTAAAGCTAATCCGTGTGATTCACCAAACGTGGTGATCTTGAATAGCTTTCCAAATGAATTGCCCATTATCTCTTTCTAATTATCAATACAGACAGTAATGCCACTGCTATGAGCAGCAAAACGTTGATTGCGACCGTAAAATAGTATTTATATTTCTCGTTTAAAAACCGATTATCTTCTGTAGAAATACGATCATAAAGCCCACCTAATCTCTGACTGGAAATTGCTTGGTTGACCTTACTTTCACCGACCACAGAGATTTTAGCCTGAGGTCTCAAGGTGTCATATACCGCGCGCTCGGGATCAAAGTAAACCCATTCAAAGTTCTTCCCTAGATCTACTTCTCCTGCCTCATTGATGGTAATGTAATAATTGAATTCCTTGATTCCTGACACTCTCCCATAGCCTCGATTAATCTGCTGGCGGACATTCGGGTCATAGGTGTTCAAATTAGCAACAGAAAGTCTTTTGGGAGCTGAGACCGCATTGATATTTCCCACGCCACTTATCCCGAAATTGTAGTCGAAACCCTGACCTGTTTCTACTTCAATATTTGAAATGTTTTCTCTAATCTGAAACTCCCCCACACTTACCTCATTTTTCAAAGGATGTGAGGGAAGTGGTTTAACTTTTATAGTCTTCGGGTTAGAATAGAAGGTCTTGAAATCTTCCTGTCTATTTGCTCCAAAGAAAGTTGGGTTTTTAGCAATTTTATATTTGATCATCTCCCACGGGATTCTTGGAATGACTATTTCTCCTTCAGAAAAAGGGAAAAATGTAGCCTCGTAAACCTTAAATTTCGTCCATCTTTTCCCATTGAGCGTAACTTGCTCGGGATCAATATTGCTGATATTGAAATTCTCCTCCCATGCATTTGTAGGCTTTATTTTCTTCAAAATATCATCCAGTTGACTTCCTGGCTCATGAAAATTAAAAGGTGCTTGGTTGGCCTCCGACATGTAAAACGCCAAACTAAGATTAAACCCTTCCCCCTGAAAAACCTCTTCTTTATCCACAGATACGGAGAAAAAAGCATCATCTTCCATCTCTACATACTCTGGGTCCTCCAAAGCTGATCTCCCAAAGAAATCTGCAAATGGATCAGTAGCAGAGCCATTCCCTCTTGTAGCACTTGCGGCATCTCCCACTGTGATCTTTTTCCCATTCGACGAATAGGCTTGCCCATTAATATTAAGCTCAAAAGAAGGCAAAGTAAACTCCCCTTTTCTGCTTGGCTTATAATATTGTATGATACTATTGGAACTGCTCATCTGACCATTGATGAGGTTCATCGAAGAAGATTGGGAGATTCCCTGCTTTTGAAAACTCGGGATTTCAGGAAACTGATCGTAGGATTTGATTTTTTCGTTGCTGAGCGTTACTTTAATAGTGAAAGTTTCATTCAAACCAACTTCAACAGGCCCAAGCTCAATTTGAACATCCTGAGCTACAGCCAATCCTGAAAATAGGAAAAGGCTACATATGAAAATGAATTGGGCAAGCGTTTTAATCATGGTTGCGAAAATAGGGAATATTCTACTCTTTGATTTCTAAAAGAACGCAACATCTCTTTAAATGTCTCCGTATTAAAACTTAAAATCAGTTAAAAACCTAAACTCTTTAGACTATGATCGAATATGTGAAGACTATCTTACAAAAGGTCAGCTTTTCTAAGTATTTATTTGAACGCGAACTGAGAAAAGGCTTACGATTAATTTCACCTATAGAAATTCAGGAATTCAAAGACTGGTGTTACTTGATGTTTGGCAAAATGCATTATGTAATTCTCAATAGATATTTCGACCCAATATTTTAATTCAAAAGCCCCGACCAAATTTGGAACGGGGCTTTTTCAGCTATGGTAGTTGGTTTTCTATAATTAATCTTTTGTCGCAAAATCTGGATATGCACGCATTTTGTGTTCATTGATATCCAACCCTTCCGTTTCTTCCGCTTCATCTACACGGATTCCAATCGTCTTTTTCATAACAAAGAAAATCACTCCTGCAAAAGCAACACAGAACAAGCCTACCGAAGCAACTCCAATCAACTGAGACACAAACTGTCCTATACCAGCCAAATCTCCGAAGATGCCGACGGCTAAAGTGCCCCAGATGCCACCAACAAGGTGAACTGAAATCGCTCCTACAGGATCATCAACTTTGATTTTATCGAAGAATACAACAGCAAAGACGATCAAACCACCGCCTATCAAGCCAACGATAATTGAAGAAGTCACTCCCATTTGATCAGCACCCGCAGTAATTCCTACCAATCCAGCCAAAATACCATTCAATACCATCGTGATATCATACGTCTTGAACAACAGGTAAGAAACGATCAACGCTCCAAAAGCACCAGCTGAGGCAGCCATAGAAGTGGTTACAAAAACTTTGGAGACCAATCCTGGATTTGCGCTAAGCACTGATCCACCATTGAATCCAAACCATCCGAACCACAATAAGAATACTCCAAGAGTAGCTAAAGGAATACTGTGCCCTGGAATCGCAGTCATACCTCTGGACGTGTATTTCCCGATTCTAGGGCCTAAAAGTGCAGCACCTATTAAAGCGCCCCATCCACCTACTGAGTGTACAATCGTGGAGCCCGCAAAGTCATAAAATGGTGTTTCCAGTGTGTTTAGGAATCCGCCACCCCATTTCCACATCCCTACGATAGGATAACAAATACCTACATATAATATAGAGAAAAAGATAAATGGCCCAAGTTTCACTCGCTCTGCCACTGCCCCAGACACGATAGTAGCAGCTGTAGCTGCAAACATTGCCTGGAAAATAAAATCGGTAAAGAAGGTATAACCTTCATTGTAGTTACTTGTATCCCAACCTTCTGGAAGTGTAAGTCCAAAACCAGCAAATCCAAAGAGTGAACCTGCATATTCTGCTCCTGGATACATTAAGTTAAAACCAACTAAGGCATACGTCAAAAGTCCAATCGCCGGCATGATTGTATTCTTGAACAGGATGTTAATGGTGTTTTTTGAGCGGGTAAGTCCAGCTTCCAAGCTGGCAAAGCCCAAGTGCATGATGAAAACCATGGTGGTGGCGATCATCATCCATAAGTTATTTACGGTAAATAATTCTTGCATTTGATAAAATAGGTTCGGTGTGTAAATGAATAAGATTAAAGCGCCTGCTCTCCTGTATCGCTATTTCTGATACGATAAGCCTCCAGTACGTCATAGACGAAGATTTTCCCATCACCTATTTGGCTTGTTTTACCCTCTTTCAGAATACAGTTGATCACTGGCTCCACCAACTCCTCTACAGTAATGATCTCGATCTTAGTTCTAGGAATATATGCGGGCTCATAAGGCACGCCCCGGTACATTTCCTGTCTGGCATGCTCCAAGCCCATTCCTTTTACTTCGTAAAATGTGAGAAACTTCACCCCAAGACCTGCCACACAAGCGTGGATCTGGTCAAAGCGGGAAGTCCTGATAATCGCTTCAATTTTTTTCATTTTTTCAATAGGTCTAATGGTTTTTTGAGATTATGACATAAAACTAAACAGAAAATTAAATTATAATCATATATGGGATAATATTTTACCCACTATTATAGATTTATAGAGGTATAAAATAATTTATTGGATAAATAATGACCCCAGTTTCAGAAAAATGGGTGTATAAAATAGAAATTATGGTTGATTTTAAAACCAGTGATATTTGGATAGTCCAGGATATTTTCTTGCCTCCCCAACATAAAAACTTACTTTTGCCAACGTTTTTAAAAAGCTATATATGAACCAGAAACCAACCTTACTAGTACTTGCGGCAGGAATGGGAAGCCGATATGGCGGCAATAAGCAAATCGATGGATTTGGCCCAAACGGAGAGACAATTCTTGAATACTCTATTTTTGATGCCATCAGGGCTGGATTTGGCAAAGTTGTTTTTATCGTGCGTGAAGAAATTCTCGACGTAGCCAAAGAAATCTTCCTTCCAAAATTTGAAGGCAAAATCGAAGTTGACTGGGTAATCCAATCACTTGACAGTTTTGTTCCAGCGGGATTAAAACAGGCAAATCGTAAGAAGCCATTTGGGACTGCTCATGCTGTACTTTGCGCAAAGGATGCGATCAAAGAACCTTTCGCAGTGATCAATGCCGATGATTTTTATGGTAAAGAAGCGTTTGATGCAATCGGTAAATTTCTAACCACTGAAGTAAAGTCTGACCTCCACGCAATGGTTGGCTATGCAATCCAGAATGTACTTTCTGAAAATGGCACCGTAAGCCGTGGCGTCTGCGAAACGAATGAAAAAGATCATTTGATCGGTATGATAGAAAGAACTTCAATCGCTCGTGAGGAAGGAAAAATCTTAAGCAAGGGAGAAAATGAAGTTTTGGAAATAGCTGAAGACACACCTGTTAGTATGAACTTCTGGGGCTTTCATCCAGATGTCTTCGCTGACATAGAGAAAATGTGGAATAAATTTCTTCCAGAAAATCTCGAAAACCTCAAGTCTGAATTTTATATCCCAACTGTCGCAAATAATCTCATTCAGGCAGATGAAGCTGCGTTTAATATTTTGGAAGGTGGTAAAACCTGGTTTGGTGTCACCTACACAGAAGACAAACCTGTGGTGATCGATTCCCTCAAAAAACTACATGATGCTGGAGATTATCCAGCTGATCTATGGAAATAAGGTAAAGGAGCTTCGGCTCCTTTTTTTATGGATACCTTTTTAATCACATTGGACATGGAGGTTTGCGATGATATTTAAGTCCTTTCGAAATAAGATTCACTTGGTTGAGAGATTCAGGTTTGCATTGATTATTTAGAAGGTAAACTTGGCTTCTTTTTTAAATATCCGATTTAATAACCCCACCTTTTATCGAAAAAAAAGAGACCTCCGAATCCAATTCAGAAAGAATTTTCTTCGAACGCTCAGGTCGTGCATCTGTCAAAAATATTTGTCCAAACGTGTGCTGAGAGATCAGTTTTATCAACTGGGCAATACGCAGATCATCCAGCTTATCAAAGATGTCGTCCAGCAATAGAATTGGCTTTTCTCCTTTTTCCATCTCAAAAATCTGAAACTGAGCAAGCTTAAGTGCTATGATGTATGACTTCTGCTGCCCCTGACTTCCAATCTTTCGAATCGGATGCTCACCTATAATAAAACCAAAATCGTCTTTATGAATTCCAGCATTACTGTTTTTGGTGATCAGATCCTTTTTCCGGAGGCTTTTAAAATACCCTGCAAAATCCTCTCGCAACGCTTCCGTTTCATAAATCACGCTGACTAGCTCTTGCCCTTGAGAGATATCTGAATAATGTCTTTGTAATAAAGGCGCCATTTCAGTTAAAAGCTCATTTCGCGTAGTGGCAAGTATGACACTCAGATCAATCAATTCTGAATCGTACTTATCCAAAAGTGTCAAATCACGTCTACCAGTCTCTGCAAACTTCTTGAGCAAAGCATTCCGCTGTTTTAAGAAGTGATGGTATCGAATCAATTGATCCAGATATGCATGATCCAGCTGAGAAATCAATCCGTCAAAAAACTTCCTGCGCCCATCACTTCCACCTTTGATCAGTTCGGTATCGTCTGGAGCAATTAAGACTAACGGAATAAGCCCGACATGCTCGGAAGTTTTGGCTAATGCTTTCCCATTTTGATAAATCTGCTTCTTTTTTCCCAGTTCGACTGTGCATCTGACTTCTAACAGCTTAGCTTCTGCTAGTTCGAATTGCCCTTTGATTGCGAAAAAATCTTTCTCATGCTGCACGTTCAAACTATCGCTGGACTGCACAGCGCTTTTGGTCAAAGACAAGTAATGAATACCGTCCAGTACATTGGTTTTCCCGCTGCCATTCAGTCCCACAAAGCAATTGATCTCGCTCGAAAATTGGAGTCGAGTCTTCTCATGATTTTTGAATTGTAAGAGTTCGAGAGACTTCAAGTGCATGAGATTGGGTAATTATTTCGGCGGTAGCCTATTATTTAGGGCGGGATGATTATATTTGAGTCCTAAAATTAGCATATTTTCATCATTACGATATGGCAAAAAGAACTGCAACAACTAAATCCAAAGTAAAATATTCGAAGGAAACCTACACCTTTTGGTACGAGAGCATGCTCTTAATGAGGAGGTTTGAGGAAAAAGCGGGGCAACTTTACGGTCAACAAAAAATCAGAGGATTCTGTCATTTATATATTGGTCAGGAAGCTTGTGCTTCTGGAGCTATTTCAGCTTTGACCAAAGATGACAAGTGGATTACGGCTTATCGCTGTCATGCTCACCCACTTGGGTTGGGTACTAATCCAGGAGCAATCATGGCTGAGCTTTTCGGTAAAGTAACTGGGACAACCAAAGGAAAAGGTGGTTCTATGCATATTTTCGATAAGGATAAAAATTTCATGGGAGGCCACGGGATTGTAGGAGCACAAATTCCTATGGGCCTTGGAATGGGTTTCGCAGAAAAATATAAAGGCACCAAAAACCTGGCAATTTGCTACATGGGTGATGGCGCTGTACGTCAGGGAGCTTTTCACGAAGCGTTGAACTTGGCGATGCTTTACAAAACTCCAGTGATTTTCGTGATCGAAAACAACGGCTACGCAATGGGTACTCCAGTAAGGAGATCATCTAACGTGGAAGACCTTTCTACCCTAGGCGAATCTTACGATATGCCATCTTTCGCAGTAGACGGAATGAATGTAGAAGCTGTACACGAAGCAGTAGCGGAAGCGGCAGAAAGAGCAAGAAGAGGCGATGGCCCAACTTTACTCGAGATGAGAACCTACCGATACAAAGGGCACTCTATGTCTGATCCACAGAAATACAGAACCAAAGAAGAGGTAGAGGAATACAAGCAGCGTGATCCAATGGAGCAAGTGCTGGCTACGATCAAAGAAAATAACATTCTCAGTGAAGAAGAAATAGAGGAAATTATTAAAGGCGTAAAGCAAAAGGTAACAGACGCAGTGAAATTTGCTGAAGAATCACCTTGGCCTGACGGACAGGATGCTTTCAAGGATGTTTACATCCAGGAAGACTATCCGTTTGTAATGGAATAAATCAAAAAAACATAACGTCTAAAAAGCCATGAAGACAGAAAGCTTTCATGGCTTTTTTATTGGGCTTTGTGGAAATTATAAAAACCGTATATTTGCGGCTGAAATTCGAGTAGCATGGCAACAAAACAAACTAAAAGAGTACACCCAGAGCATCATAATGATATTTTGGAAGATCCTACTGAGATAGCATCAAGATTAGGAAAGGGTGAGGCTTTTTTAAAGCAGAATAGTAAGGTACTGGCTGGCGTATTAATCGCAGCAGTGATTTTGATCGGAGGAATTTTATTTTTCCAGATCAACACCCAAAATCAAAATGAGAAAGCGCAGAAGGAAATGTTCCAGGCAGTGTATTTCTACGAGCAAGACAGCATACAACTAGCGTTGGATGGTGACGGCATTAACGCAGGACTACTTAGCATCGCGGATGACTATCCAAGAACAGACGCAGCAAATCTTGCACATTTCTACATTGGCTCTATTTATCTTTCTGAGAGAAGATATGAGGAGGCATTGACAGAATTGGGGCAATTCTCAGCAGATGATTTCTTGATCCAAGCAAAAGCTTATTCTCTAATAGGTGATGCTAATATGGAGCTTGGAAAAACTGACGAGGCTATCTCTAGCTACAAAAAAGCCGCTGAATACGATGAAAACAAGTTTTTCACGCCTAAGTATTTGACCAAACTCGCTATCGCATATGAGTCTGCCGGAAAAATATCAGAAGCAATCGCAGCATACGCAGAGATAGAAGACACGTATTTCGAGTCTTTCGAATTTTCTGCAGCACGAAAACACAAAGCTCGCTTAGAAGGTCTTGCCGCTAAGTAATGCTTTCTTGAATAGCATACTAGAAGAGTAAGGCCCTGCGGTCTTACTCTTTTTTTGTTTACACCATTCCCTTTTCCCAAATCAACTATTTCCCATTATTACTTGGTTTCTCTGTTCTAACATCTTGGTTCTTGGGTCTCATTTCTTGATACGTGATACTAAAAAATCTTGATCATTACATCTTGGCTCTAAAATCTAACTTTAATAGCAATCATATATGGCAACTTTCCTCAAAAGCCTCAGCGCGCATTCGTCTAAGAACATTCAGGATATCAGTAATAAAACTTTTGGCATCATCGTCTCCGAATGGAATGAAGACGTGACCGAAGCGCTTTATTCTGGCGCATACCAGACACTTTTAGATAATGGAGCAAAAAAAGAAAATATCATCCGCAGAAACGTCCCAGGTTCATTTGAACTCACACTAGCTGCTCAATGGCTAGCACAAGAAGAAAGCATTGATGCGGTGATCTGCCTAGGCTGTGTAATCCAAGGCGAAACCAAGCACTTTGATTTCATCTGCGACGCTGTTGCTCATGGAATAACCAATGTGGGTTTGAAATATAATAAACCAGTGATTTTTGGAGTATTGACTCCAAACACTCAGCAACAAGCCATGGATCGAGCTGGAGGAAAGCATGGCAACAAAGGTGATGAAGCAGCGATCACGGCTGTGAAAATGCTTGGCTTCTAAAAACAAAACCTATTAACCTATAATCCTAGACCTTATGAAAATCATGAAATTTGGAGGCACCTCTGTGGGCCGTCCAGAACGCATGCACCAGGTAAAAGACCTGATCACCAGAGGTGATGAATCAAAAATTGTAGTTCTTTCTGCTCTTTCAGGCACGACGAATTCTTTGGTAAGCATCGGCGAGGCCTTGGCTTCTTCGGACAAAGCGCTCGCAAAAACAAGGATTGATGAACTTCATGCCCATTACAATCAGTTTTACCCACAGCTACTGAAGTCTGAAGTAGCGAGAGAAAAAGTACTAGAAATCATCAAGGAGCACTTTGAGTTTCTTAATATCCTATTGAAAATCTCCTTTAATGAAGCAATTAACCGTGACATTCTAGCTCAAGGAGAATTGCTTTCTACCAAGCTATTTCATACGCTTTTAGAAGAATTTGATATTCCCGCAGTATTTTTATCTGCGTTTGATTTCATGAGTATAGATGAAAATTCAGAACCAGAATTGCAGAAAATCTCAAACAGATTGAAGGCAATTCTTGCCCAATATCCAGATGATACTATTTTCATAACTCAAGGATTTATTTGCAAAAATCATTTGAACGAAGTCGATAACTTAAAGCGTGGAGGAAGTGATTATACTGCTTCTTTGGTAGCAGCAGCTATTCAAGCTACAGTCTGTGAGATCTGGACAGATATTGACGGAATGCATAATAACGATCCTAGAATCGTGGACAAAACCCGCCCAATTGCCGAAATGTCATTTGATGAAGCTGCAGAGCTGGCTTACTTTGGAGCCAAAATCCTTCACCCAGCTTCTATCTGGCCAGCTCAGCAATTCAATGTACCTGTGAAACTACTCAACACCATGCAGCCAGAGGCTCACGGAACCTTGATCAAGGCTGATGTAGAAACTATTGGTGTAAAAGCAATCGCTGCAAAAGATGGAATCACTGCTATCAAAATCAAATCAAGCCGAATGCTGTTGGCTTATGGATTCTTGAGAAAGGTGTTTGAGATCTTTGAGAAATATAAAACTCCAATTGACATGATCACCACCTCCGAAGTAGCGGTATCGGTGACCATTGATGATTTGAGTCACTTGGAGCACATCTTAGAAGAGCTTGGAACCTTCTGTACCGTGGAGATAGACCGAGATCAGACGATCATCTGTATCGTTGGCAATATGGTTTCAGAAAGTAAAGGAGCTATCCAATCCGTAATTGATTCTCTGATCGAATATCCTGTAAGAATGGTTTCATTTGGCGGTAGCCGTCACAATGTCTCTGTACTGGTGGATTCCAAATTTAAAAAAGAGGCACTACAAAGTCTCAATCAAGACTTATTTACTTGGTAAAAGTATAGCCGGCCCAGTGCCGGCTATTTTATTTAGACTGATTCTTATTACTTTTAGGGGATGTCAACAGAAAACGATAAGCCAGGGTTTCTCCAGCGCCTCCAAACCAAATGGAAATTGGAAAGCCTGCTTCAGGTTATTTTGGTTCTGGTTGTATTCGCCTGCACAGGTTTTACTATTCTCTATATCAAAAATCCAATCTTAAATTTTTTCGGAGTCGAAAAAGGAGGCTTTTTCAATACGGTGTTATATTTACTTTTGGTTCTTCCTCTATACCAGATTATTTTGTTGATCTACGGCTTTATTTTTGGACAGTTCAAATTCTTCTGGGAGAAAGAAAAAGAATTTTTCAGAAGAATTAGAGGCATTTTTTCAAGAAAAAAGTAGATCGAATAGTGTTATATTTTTCTGCTTCCTCTTCTTAATATCATTTGGGTCAAAAGAAACTGAGATGATTTGGCATGGCGCTAGAGTGAAAATCTCCCTTCGGAAATTCAGCAAATCAGTCGAAGAAAATTAAGAATGCTGAATAACTCTCAAAACATCGGAGATTTGCTCATTCCTCCTTCCAATCGATTAGAAAAGCTTGCAGGGAATCTGGTAGGTTACTATTGTATTCGAATAAATCTTCTAGGGCGAATAATTTTCAAGTGGGAAAACGGAAACTCAACACAGGTAGAAATAGTTGATTATCATTAATAAATTGGAAAAGTTAGCAAACGTACATCCAGGAGAAATTTTAAACTTGGAATTTTTGGATCCTCTAGGAATAACAGCTTACAGGCTATCTAAAGACCTGAATATTCCTCAAACTAGAATTTCAGTGATAATCAAGGGGAATCGTAAAATCACTGCAGACACAGCACTGAGACTCAGTAAATATTTTGGAAATTCCGCTAAATTCTGGCTTGGAATACAAAACGATTATGATATTGAAGAGGAAAGCATCTCAAAGGAAAGCCAGCTAAACGAGATTAAACATTTCGAAGAAAAGGGCATGGCGTAAAAGTCACATTAAGATATCCGACTCCAGTTTACCGCAGTTTTCTTTTGCTGCCTTACTTGTCTGAGCACAGGTGCATTTTCTGGCAATGCTAACTCCGGATCAGTGGCTAATAGTTGCTGTACAGCATCTCGAGCCAACGTCAATATCGCGGCATCCTTGCTCAAGTCTGCGATCAGCAAATCAGTAATCCCACTCTGCTGAGTTCCCATCATATCACCTGGACCACGCAACCTCAAATCCACATCAGCGATCTCAAAACCATCGTTTGTGCGAACCATCGTTTCTAACCTTACACGGGAATCTTTAGATAGCTCATACTTGCTCATCAGAATGCAATAACTCTGTTCCCCACCTCTTCCTACTCTTCCACGCAACTGATGCAATTGAGACAGCCCAAATCGCTCTGCGTTCTCAATGATCATCACCGAAGCATTAGGTACATTCACGCCTACCTCGATCACCGTAGTCGCCACCATGATCTTCGTTTCTCCTTTCACGAAGCGCTGCATCTCGTATTCCTTTGCATCAGCCTTCATACTGCCATTCACAATGCTGATTGGATAATTAGGAAAAGCTCTGGAGATACTTTCGTAGCCATCCATGACATTTTTCAAATCCATCTTCTCGGATTCTTCGATCAGCGGATATACGATATAAATCTGTCTTCCCTTTTTCACCTCCTCATTGATAAAGCCAAAAACCTTCAATCTATCTTTGTCATAGCGATGCACGGTCTGAATAGGTTTTCTGCCTGCTGGCATCTCATCGATGGTCGATACATCCAAATCGCCGTACAGCGTCATCGCAAGCGTCCTGGGAATTGGTGTCGCTGTCATCACCAGCACATGGGGAATAAACTTCAGGTTTTTGGCCCAGAGTTTCGCTCGCTGAGCTACACCAAAGCGATGTTGTTCATCCACTATAGCCAGAGCTAGATTCTGAAACTGCACAATATCTTCCAAAAGTGCATGCGTACCTATCAGGATTTTAAGTTCTCCAGAAAGCAATTCTTCGTGGATGACTTTACGTGCTGCTTTTTTCGTAGAACCTGTGAGTAAGGCGATTTTCATCCCCATCATAGCAGCAAATTCCTTCAATCCAGAATAATGTTGTGTAGCCAAAATTTCAGTCGGAGCCATCAGGCAGGCCTGCGCACCGGAGCTAATCGCTATCAAAGCACAAATAAAAGCCACCATCGTTTTCCCACTTCCCACATCTCCCTGAATGAGGCGGTTCATTTGCTTGCCAGACTTCAAGTCACCATACGACTCGCGGATTACCCGCTTTTGTGCATTGGTAAGTTCAAATGGAATATGATTGGTATAAAACTCGGTCAGTAATTCCGTGTTGTTAAGTATTTGCCCTTGAAATTTCTCCGTCCGAGCTACCTTCATCATCAACAACCGAAGTTGAAGAAAGAAAAACTCCTCAAATTTCATTCGCCTTCTTGCACGTTGCAGCAAATCTGGTTTAGTCGGAAAATGTATTTCCCTAATGGCCACCTGCTTTTCAATAAGCTGGTACTGCTCCTTAAGATCAACTGGGATCGTCTCCTGAATATGTGGAATACAAACCTGCACGAGTTGCTCCATGATCTTGGAGATACCTTTGGAGTCCAAAAATCTCGCTCGGAGCTTCTCGGTAGTGGAATAGATCGGCTGAAAATTATTTCGGGTTTCATTTGCTGTACTTAGTGGCTCCATCTCTGGATGTGCTATACTCCACTTTCTGCCAAATTGAGCAGGCTTTCCTAAGAATACAAAAACACCTCCAGTCACTAAGTGCTTCTGCACCCAAGCGATTCCTTTGAACCAGGTCATTTCCATTTCCCCAGTTTCGTCAGCCACATGAGCGACTAACCGCTTCTTATTTCCCATTCCGATAAGCTCCACCTTTCGGATTTTGGCAATTACTTGCACAGCTTCCATATCGGAATGAAGCTCGCGAACCTTAAAAAACTTCGTTCTATCCTCGTACCGAAATGGATAATGCTGTAGCAGTTCACCGAAGGTGAAAATATTCAACTCCTTGTTGATCAGAGCAGCGCGCTGCGGACCTACTCCTTTAATAAACTCTATTTTAGTATCAAAAAAACTGGACAAGGAAAATTGATTTTGGGTAGGACAAATTAAGCCCACTCGGCCCAAATGCCAATAAATTGAACGGAATTGTCTGAAATCTATTTTAGGATAGCGTGACTGATTTCCAGATTTCTTCTAATTCAGGTTTTGCATCTTGAAGACTTCTCAGCAAAATCATCTGATTTTTTGCACGATGAAAGTTTTGGGTAGGATACTCCACTTTATAGTAAATATTTCCCTGCAAGTGATCCGTCAAAAACCGAAGTCCCATGATGCAGGTCATCACTTCGCCTGCTAAGATCAGAGATCTAGTCTCTTCAGCGGTTGCCAAGGTATTCACCCCGGCCCAATATCCTTTGAGCAATTGCTCGAACACTGGGATTTCAAGCTTAATAGTATCCCAGAATCGGCTTGTTTCTGACACTGAGCAAGCAACAGTCCGCACCAAGTCTCCAAAGTCATACATCAGGTATCCGCCCATCAACGTATCCAAATCTACTAATGCCTCCACTTTTGAGAGATCATTTGAAAAAATCAGGTTATTGATTTTGGTATCGTTATGTGTCAATCTAATCGGTAAAACACCTTGAAGCTCTTTGTATTTGGCTATCAGCGGATTTTGCCCCAAGTAAAAATCTAAAACCTCTTGATCTTCCTTAGAGATGGACTTAATACTTGTTGCTACTTCCTGAAGGGTTGCGAAGCGCAAATCCAACCGATGAAAATCCGGAATACATTCTTGCAAATTATCAGTTTCAACGATTTTTCCCCAATCTGCAAAAACTCCGTATGCTTTAGCCGCCACATAGGCTTGCTCAAGATTTGTGATCTGTTGGATGGTTTGTCCTGAAACAAACTCAAATAATCGAAAAAGCTGCCCATTCCATTCTGTAATAAGTTTTTGGGCAGAATTAGGAATAGGAAGCGGTAAAGTAAACGGAAGCAGGCTGTCATCTCCCTGCGATTTGACCTGACGTTGATTATGCGTGATCCGCTCAGGAAATGGAAAAACAGCATTGTTAAATTCCTGAAGGATGTATTTTGCATCACCTGATTCGATCAAATAAGTGCCATGAATGAGGCCGGCACCGAAAGAATGAAATATGAAACCCTCAAAAGAACTAAACGAATATGCAGCAAGAATACTGGCGATGTTTTCCTTAACCATGTTCCAAAGCTATAGGATACCATTCAAAACAAAATTTTTGGCACAAAAAAACTATAAATTTTATATTACAAAATCCATTTGGTGATCACTCTTACCGTCCCCAAACAGGTCAACGTTTTTCAGGATAACATAAAATTGGGGCACCTATCACTGAAAAATAAAGAACAACTGATCCTCACTCACTTTAGAGTTTATCCTACTTTCATGCATTCTCCCAAAATGAAATTCATAGAAATGGAATTATATTTTGAAATTGACCGAATACAGCATATTCTGAGTAAACTTCTGAGTCATATTTTTTCCATTTGGTAGAAAATAAATACATTAGCGAAATTTATTATTTAAGTAGAAGTCATTTTCTAAAAAAAATTAAAGAACACATTAATCTTAAAAGCTATGAATGTAACCTCCATTGACTGGGCTATCATTGCCGCTTTCTTTGTCATTTCCCTTTTAATAGGGCTTTATACATCGAAAAAAGCTGGTTCCTCAGCCAAAGAATTTTTTCTCTCAGGCAGAAATATGCCATGGTGGTTACTAGGAGTATCTATGGTAGCAACTACCTTTTCCGCTGACACACCAAACTTAGTGACAGATATTGTGAGAAAAAATGGTGTTGCAGGTAACTGGGCATGGTGGGCTTTCTTGCTTACTGGTATGCTGACAGTGTTTGTCTATGCCAAACTGTGGAGAAGATCAGAGGTTACTACTGACTTAGAATTCTACGAATTACGATATTCTGGCAAAGGCGCAGCATTCTTAAGAGCTTTCCGCGCCATTTACCTTGGCGTATTCTTCAATGTGGTGATTATGGCAACTGTATCACTCGCCGCCATCAAAATCGGTGGCGTAATGCTAGGCCTGACTCCAGTTCAAACCTTACTTATAGCTTCTGTAGTCACAGTTGTTTATAGTTCTCTAGGCGGGTTAAAAGGAGTTTTATTAACTGACTTTTTTCAGTTCTTCATTGCTATTATCGGCTCATTTGGAGCGGCCTACTATATAATAGGTCTACCTGAGATTGGAAGTATCAACAATCTGTTGACTCATGAGAATGTTTCTGGAAAGCTCGACTTCCTTCCCGATTTCTCGGATCCAAACGCATATATTCCGCTATTTCTGATGCCAATAGCTATTCAGTGGTGGGCTACTTGGTATCCAGGTGCTGAGCCTGGAGGAGGAGGATACATTGCGCAGCGTATGCTTTCTGCAAAAGATGAAAAGCATGCAATTGGCGCAACTTTGTTTTTCAACATCGCTCATTACGCATTGCGTCCCTGGCCTTGGATTTTGATCGCACTGGCATCACTTATTGTTTTTCCCAATATATCTGATTTACAAACTGCTTTTCCAAATATCCCTGCCGACAAACTTGGGGATGACTTGGCTTATTCAGCTATGCTGACATTCCTTCCTACTGGTATGATCGGCATTGTTTTGGCCTCTTTGATCGCAGCTGTGATGTCCACGCTTTCCACTCACTTGAACTGGGGTTCATCTTACATCGTAAATGATTTCTACCTGAGATTTTTGAAGCCTGAGGCTTCAGACAAGGAATTGGTAGCCGTAGGCAGGATCTCGACTGTAGTTTTAATGTGTCTTTCTGCAATTCTAGCATTGGCACTTTCTAGTGCCTTAGATGCATTCAACATTCTTCTTCAAATCGGTGCCGGAACCGGCTTGATCTTTATCTTAAGATGGTTTTGGTGGAGAATCAACGCATACACTGAGATCTCGGCCATGGCTATTTCTTTTGTAGTAGCAATCTTTTTCGAAGTAATCAATCCAAAAGTAAACTGGATTATGATCCCAGAAAATCAGGCATATTTAAAATTAGTTTATAGTGTGACTATCACGACCATTGGCTGGTTGGTCGTGACATTTGTCACTGCTCCAGAGAAGGACGAAGTTTTACTTTCCTTCTACAGAAAAGTGACTCCTGCTGCCTTTGGATGGAAAAAAGTATTGGATAGGTATCCAGAAGAAAGACAAGTAATCGGTCAACTTCCAAAAGAAATTGGCTTGATGATGATAGGATCAGCAATGGTATATGCCGCTTTATTCTCCACAGGATTCTTCATCTACGGCAATATGCTGGGAGGATTTATTGCAGGCGCAATCGCCTTGGCAGGAGGAATCATTATTATCCGATCCTGGAAAAATCTTAATTAATCAACAAATTTTACTGAATTCATCAAGTGGGCCATGTCCTCCTTGATGAATTCTATTACAGGCGAAAGAGAATCATTTTTCATCGCTGTGTTGAAATACAAAGCACCTCGGAGGAAATTCTTAGTGGAATCCGTCACAAAAAACTGAAACTGAGTTGGTACTTCCCCCGTAAGTTCAGCTACCACACCTGTGTAGCCTTCTGGAGTTAAGAGAATCGTTTCTTCAATGCCATAGGCTTTCACTTGATGCTGCGACGTTAGTCTAAAGGCATCATTGGACAATTTTTTAAAATCGACCTGATCTCCGATCCGCTTATAGGTCAAGTGCACTTTTGCACCATAATCTTGATAATTCAAATTGACCCAAGTTTCCTCAGCGAGATTAAAGGAATCTGCTTCTACTATCGAGTAACTGGAATAGGCGATTTGATAAGGGTATCCAACGGATAATTTCTCAAAAGAATGAACAGGCAAATCAATACGATTATAGCCAGATGGTTTTGGCAAATATGTCTGATCACAACCTACTAATCCAACAAACAACAGACCGATCCAAAGATGTTTCCTCATGGTTTAAAATTAGACAAAGTGTTTGATTTGGATGAGGAATAAATGAAATTTAACCAAATAACCAATCTCTATTCAAATGAAAAAAGCATTACAAATTCTTTCTGGTGCCTTTCTGGTTGCCGTTTTGATGATGGCTTCCACAGCTGTTTCTGCTCAAACTACTAAAGATGAGTTTCTGAGCAAATGGCAAAATAGCAAGCAATTCACCTTAGATGTACTTGACAAAATGCCAGACTCAGGCATGGATTATAAAACTGATCCTGCGGCAATGTCTTTCAAAGAACAAATTCATCACATTGGAAATGCTATCGCAGGAATTTCTCAAGGATTCTTAAAAGGCGAAGATCCGGGATTCACCATTGATCTTGCTACAGCATCTAAAGCTGACTTGGCTGACTATGTAGCAAAATGCTATGACTATGGCTCTGCTACTATGAAAGCTCTTTCTGATACTGATGCAGGCGAGACCATTGAGGTATTTGGAAATAACGTAACTAGACGTCAAGTACTGGCTTTGCTAATGGATCACTCTACCCATCACAGAGGTGCAGCTATAGCCTACCTAAGAGTTGAAGGTGTAGAGCCTCCTGCTTATGTAGGTTTCTAAAAAATCTAACTCCTAAAAAAACGGCAATGATTGATTTCATTGCCGTTTCTGTTTGGTAGAGTAACTATTCTCTAATCCATGCTACTTTTTCATCCATGCTATCTCTTTTTCCTTCCGGCCAACTATCAGACGCTGGCTTTGCGACATAGAAAAAGCCCATCAATGCATCTTCTCCTTCTAGTCCGAAATCTTCTCTCGCCTCTTGCCAGAAAGTAGGCCCGCCAGTTCCCCAGTAAGCAGCCAATCCATGAGCAGAAGCGGTCAAGTACATATTCTGAACAGCCATAGAAACTGCTGCAATCTCTTCCATAAGTGGAATTCCCTCTGATCTTTTCAGCATGATAGCGATCATGTGAGATGCTTTCAAAGGCCCTTGCTTGAACTTCTGGTAAGTAGCCTCCAAAAATGGCGTGCCATTCTTCTCTGCGCGAAGCTTGTACATGTCAGCCTGATAGTCCGCAAATTTCTTCAGACCATCTCCAGTGTACACGATAAATCTCCAAGGCTGAGTCAACTTATGTGTTGGAGCCCAACGTGCATTTTCTAACAACTCCTCGATGATTGCATCATCTACAGGATCATTTTCTTTAAACTGGGCTGCAAACATGGATCTACGTCCACGGATAATTTTATTTACTTCTTCGATGTTGAAATCGGGCTTTTGCATGTATTTGTACTTATCAATGAGTGTTTCTAATTGTAAAGAAAGGGAAATGGTTCAGGCTAGAGAATTTTTTTGTTTTGATAATACGTATTAACTCCTAGTGTTGCTTTTAAAAGTAGCTTTCTCAATTCTGGATCAAACTTTTCAATAGCATACCGCAAGGCCGTCCCAGGCATTGTATTGCAATACTTTTTCAAAAATTTCATTCCAACTTCGAAATCCATATTACCAATTTCTCGGAGCATCGAGCTCAAAGCTTTATGAATCAAATCGTGAGAGTGATACACTAGCTTTTCAGCTAACGCCAACGCATCCTCAAAATCCCCTCGCTTAATCCAATACATACCACTGATCATCGCGACTCGCTGCCTCCACAAATGTCCAGAATCTGCTAATTCATAAAAAATCGACTTTTATTTAGCTAAATAATAATGACCTAAAATATGATGACATGAGCTATCTACTAAGTCCCAATTGTTTACAAAGTCGAGATTGGCTAAATAAAGATCAACTACCTCTTTCTTCTCTATTTCAATCTTCAACTTCTGATACCTATACACTAAAATAAAAATAGCAGTCAATCTGATCTCGTAATACCGATTTTGCAACAGTTCAGCAATTTCACCAAAACTGATTTCCACGAAAACCAACTTAGCCAACTTAGGTTGCTCTGGAACATTCACTCCAAGAAATTGATCTCCCTCGCCACAACCTCCCGGCAAAGACTTGAAAAAATATGGAAAAAAAGCTGCCTTCTCCGGATTTGATTTGTCTGAAAGTGCTGCAGTAATTTGCACTGCTAAAATACTCATGGGTAAAAGTAAATAACCTTACCCTTTTCTAAAAGTCATCGTCATCTCCACCTTCTCTTCGGCTGTTATTCCCACCACTTTCCTCTTTGAACCCTCCAAAGCGATAGGTAAATGCAAGAGTACCCACTCGAGTTTCCCACTGAAAGACCCGCTTCTCATCAAACCTCGGATTGTTGGTAGTTATTCTGAAATTTCTAGTATTGAAGATGTCGCTCACATTTACTGACACCGTGGCCTTTCCGTTGAGAATATCCTTACGCAAGCCCATATTTAGACTATACTGTGGTTCGATCTGTCCTTGTGGTAAGATAATCGGGCCGCGATAATTCCCTTGCACCTGCAAACTAAACCAATTTGGGATCAACCAATTTGTAAGCAAATTTAATGTCCAACTGAAATTTTCATTACTGAAATCTTCCGAAATGTTTTCTGCATTGATTTTAGAATAGAATAAATTCCCAGTCAATGTGGCATCAAGATTATTGAATACTTGAATTTGATTGATCAACTCAAAACCAGTACTAGCTTTCGTGTCTGCATTTTGTCGGCTTTGAATAGCGACGTTATCATCGGTTAAAATAGTGATCCTAGTTTCTACATCTGTGCTATAGCGATGATAAACAGTGGCATTCAGCAAGTATTTATCCCAGCCTTTCATGTAGCCAACTTCATAACTATCTGTGAATTCTGGCTGCAAGTAAGGGTTACCAATGCTGAAATTGTATTGATCCCGCACTCTATAAATCGGCGCCAAATCCCAGATGCTAGGTCTGGAAATTCTTCGGGTATAGTTCAGGGTAAGTTCATTCTCAGGTGCAATGGTATAGCTCAAAAACGCACTTGGAAAGACATTGAAGTAATTATTAGGAATACTTTCGCTATTTCTCACAGTTTCACCCAAAGTCTCCGTGTATTCTCCCCTCAAACCTACTTGATAGCCAAATTTCCCTTTGGTATTTCTATAAGTGAAATAAGCTGCATAGACACGCTCATCAAAATCAAAGGTATCGGATAAGGAATCCACCACGATAGGTGTGAAATCTGAAAACTCATCACCCTGAGCGAATTGTTGACTCCATTGCCAGTTTCCAATAGTTGCTTTCAAGCCAGTTTCTATAGAAGCTCCATTCCTGAAAGGCTTCTCATAGTCCAGCTGAGCTACATATAGATTGCTAGTCCTGGGGCGTTCGTTTGTTTGAGTCAATCGTTTGGCGGGCTCAGAATTTCCGTTTGCGTCAATAAACTCTTGCTTATAAAACTCCGTCTGCTCACGGTTGTCGTAAGAATAGGAAAGCGATGTATATAGCTTTTGTCCAATTGAATCTATGTCCCAAGTGTAATTAATCCCGCCTTCATAGTTCCCACTCTTACTCAATTCATCATTGACACGCATAGAACTAGAATCCAATGAACCATTTTCACTCAAATTACGCTGCGTGATGTCGGCATACTCGACTTCATCGTCAAAATTTCCTTGGAAATAAACACCAAATAAGCCGCTATCGGAGATATTGTAATCTACTCCTGCTCTGATCAAATGTGTCTTTTCGACCTCATAACCATCTTGAACTTGGGCTAGTCTAGGAGAAAATCCATTCAGGTAATTATTTCTGCTCCTTTCACCATTTTCTCGCTGTCTTCTATCCTGCCAATTGTAGGAAGCATAGAAATTGGCTTTTTCAGTTCCATAATTGAGGTTTATACCAGCTTGATATTTCTCACGCGTTCCTATGGAAGCATTCACTTGTCCATTGAAGCCGGTTTTTTCATTCTTCTTCAAAACGATATTAATTATCCCGCCTACACCTGTGGCGTCATATCTCGAGGATGGATTCGTTATCAACTCCACAGACTTGATACTGTTCGCCGGAAATTGAGACAAAATACTCTCTGCATCATCGCCCGATAGATTAGACGGACGACCATTGATATAAATCAGGATATTACCACTTCCACGCATGGTTATTCCCCCTTCGTCATCCATCTGAATAGATGGTAAAGTACTCAGCAATTGTGAAGCCGTTTGGCCTTCTGCGACGATGCTGTTTTCCACATTGTATGTGCGTTTATCTATATCCGATTCAAACATTGACGAAACGCCTTCCACAACTACTTCGTCAAGATTCTGCGCATCTTCTTCCAATATGATTGTGCCCAAATTGACAGAGTTTTTGTTGGAGGCTAAGGTAATCTTCTCATAAAACTCCAAGTAACCTATGAATCCCACTCGCAAAATATAATCTCCGCCAGAAGTCGAAAACTCAAAACTCCCATCTAAATCACTCATCCCCCCGGTGACGAGGGCGGAATCCATAGGTGACAGCAAAGCGATATTTGCAAACTCAAGCGCTAGTTCGCGCTTTCCGTCCATCACTTTTCCTTTTACCCGTATCTCTTGTGCAAAGGCATCAAAGGATGACATCAAAAAAAATAAAAGAATTGATATAGGTGAAATTTTATTCATAATAACTAGGTAATAGCGGTTTAGGTAAATTCGGAAAATCTGAAATAAATATTTAAACAATTAATTATCAATTGATTACAATAACTCTATATATAGTAAACCTGCAATTAGTCATAAGGTTTCGCTTTTCTCGCAAAACTTGTTCTAAGGAAAAAGTTCTGGATAGATTGAAATTTATAGTTCAAGCGGTATTATATTTTTCGCTCATAAAACAATAACTCTGCATAAAAAGCTATAAATAGCCTGTCAATTATTCATTGACTTACCTTTAAAAATGATTCGATTGATCTACTCTTTGGGTTGTATGCTAGTCACTACCCTTGCCAGCATAAGTTCCATTGCTCAAACCGCGCGAGACACGACTCCGAGAAATAACCTAAGTAAATTGACTGCTCTTTTCGAAGCTGCTGAGCCAAGGGACTCTATTGCTGGAGTGTATTTGATGGAGATGATCAATCTAAGTGAAAAGGAAAGCAGTTATGATCTAATGGCTGAGCTAGCCATCCGCCTAACAAATCTCCCTTCTCCTTCCGTTCAAATTCCTGAATTGAAAAAGAATGTACTCAAGAGAGCAATTACGCATGAAGACAAGGTAAATGAATCACAAAACAGAGGAAATCTTCACCTGAAACTGGCAGGAGCCTATTACAGTATAGAGCAATTTGACTCGGCTATCCACGAATATGGTGCAGCTATTGAACGATTCAGTGAGATGGATTCGATTTTCATCGCAGATTCCTACTTTTTCAGAGGTCAAGCAAGGGATTACAAAGGCGATCTACTTGGCGGCATGCAAGATTATCAAACAGCCCGAGACATCTTTCAGGCACTTGGTGATAGTGAATATGTAAATTATGTAAATGGAGGGATAGCAATTTTGTTCAGCAAATTTGCCATTTATAACGAAGCCGAAAAAATCCGAAATTCTTTAATCTCCGCCTACACGGAAAGTGAAAACTTATACGATGCTGCTATTCAGCTTTATAATCAATCAGAGGACTTTGGCAAGCAAGGAAGATTCGAAGATCAGCAGTCCTATCTGGTTAAGGCTGATTCTTTAACTCCTTTTGATCCAAAAGACTATTACTTCGAAAGCATGATTAAGCTCTCTCTCAGCAACTATTTTGGAGAACATGGAGATTTAGCAAAACAGCAAGAATACTTTGCGAAAGCACAAGAAATGATTCCTCATGTGCCTGAAATAGCTACTACCAATCCTGTTTACCTCAATGCAAAAGCACTAGTAGAATTTTCAAAAGGGAATATATTACAGGCAAATCGACTCGCTCAAGAATCGCTTAGTGCGGCGAAAGAGTCGAAAAATATGGATCATTTGATTAAAGCCTATCATCTATTAGGTAAAACATACAATAAGTTGGGTCAATCTGCCAAGGCTTATGAAATCCGTCAGGAATTGACACACTATACCGACTCTATTTTTGCAAAAAATCAAGCTACCACTTTTTCATATTACCAAACACTTTACGAAACGGAGAAAAAAGAGATAGAAATCCTGACTAAAACTCAAGAGATAGAATCAATCAACCAGAGTAACGAGACCAAACTTAGAATTATAGCAATTATTGTGTTTGTACTTATTATCGGAGCTGTTCTAATTTTCCTTTGGAAGAATCTACAGCATGCAAAAAAGAAGAAGAAAATGCAATCGAGATTTTCGCAGGAACTCCTCAAGAACCAAGAAGCAGAACGAGTTAGAATCTCTAAAGATCTTCATGATGGTTTGGGCCAAAGCTTACTTTTGATTAAGAACAAAGTTGCTCTTTCTAAAGATAATACGACTGGAGAGCTTTTAGACACAGCTATCAGCGAGCTCAGGTCTATTGCTAGGTCGCTACACCCCATGCAATTAGAAAAACTAGGATTGAGTAAAGCAGCCGAGCATCTACTGGATCAGATAGATCGTGAAACCGAAATATTTGTATCCACTGAAATCGAGGAATTAAAGGGAGTCTTAAAAAAAGAACAGGAACTACAACTCTATCGAATCTTGCAGGAATCCATCAATAATGTCCTGAAGCACTCTGAGGCCAGTGCTTTGCGAGTTTTGTTCAAGAGAATTGAAAAAGGAGTAGAACTGAAAATTGAAGACAATGGAAAAGGGTTTGATTTTTCCGAAAAATTGAATGACTTTCAAAGCCTAGGGCTTAAAACGCTCAAAGAACGAATTGCCGCTATCCATGGAAACATGAAGGTAAACAGTGAAAAAGGAGTTGGAACCAGTTTAAGTTTTATAGTTTATGTTTAGCCAAAAGCCCACTGTAATTATTGCAGACGATCACCCAATCTTGTTGAAGGGATTGAATGATTTCCTTAGCGATCTCGGACTAGATATCGTAGGCATCGCAAATGAAGGCCAGAGTGCTATTGATCAGATCATCAAATATGATCCTCAGCTTGCTATTTTGGACATGGAAATGCCTAATAAGACAGGCCTTGAGATAGCTTCAGATTGCAAGAGATTAAAACTCGAAACTAAAGTCATTCTACTCACCCTTCATAAGGAACTTTACCTCTATCATCAGGCCAAGGAATTGAACCTATCAGGATATATTTTAAAGGAATTTGCCCTCGAAGATCTTTCAAAGGCCATCTCAATAGTTTTAGATGGAGGACAATTTTTTAGTGAGAAGATTTTTGAAGGAATGAAAGAGAATAAATTCCAGGCGGGTAAAAACCCATTGACTCCTTCAGAAGTGAAAATCCTCAGATTAATAGCTGGGGGACTTTCTACCAGGGATATTGCCAACAAACTTTTCATCTCAGAGCGTACTGTGGACAAACACAGAAGCAATATGATTGTTAAGCTACAACTTGAAAAAAAGCACAATTCTTTACTGATATGGGCTCAAAAGAATCGTGATATAATAGATTAACAATATTTATTGTATTGCGATAAACTGAAATATACGTGTTTCTACGTATTGAGTCACCTTATATTATTGGTTAGGTTTGTTTAATTAGTTCAGCCAACCAACTTTTTGTGTCATGAAAATCTCAAGTCCAACAGGTGATTTTAAAATCATCCAGACTATTAAAAATCGAGACGAATTATTGGTTTTAGGATCTTGGCAAAACCTAGTAAAGGTTTTTGATAGTAACAGAACATTTCTTGTCAATAAAAGTGACTCACTTTTTGGCATCTACCTCTGCAAGCAGGAGTGTGCAGAATTTATGAATAAAATAATTCAGGAGATTGATTACCACGAGTGGGAGGACTTTAAAATAGACAAGCCTACTTATCAAAATCAATTCCAAGCGTAAAGGGTGATATTTTTTCAGCAGTAAACTTTTAAGGCTGCGCGGATCATACGATCAACGGTTTTTTCAGCTTCTTTATCAAACTCACCACTAGGACGATTAGCTACAATTGCATTCAAGCTCAACATCCGGTGATTCAACAGTTGCCCCATTGCATAATACCCAGCTGTCTCCATTTCGAAATTAGTCATCTTAAGTCCTGCTACTTCTAGATTTGCCAATCGCTCGAACATATTGTCCATTTTTGGCTTCAGCCTTATTTCTCGCCCTTGCGGTGCATAAAAACCAGGAGCAGTGAGCGTGACTCCCCGATAAAAATCTGAAGGTAATCTTTGAAGTAGCTTAGTTGAGGCAGATGCCTGATAAGGCAAAAAAGTAAGATGAAGCGTCTCTTGCACCAACTTAGCCCAGTCTTGATTCCCTTTAAGTTTGGGGTAAAACTGCATCAAAGTATCTACTCCTACAGCAATCTCAGAAGCTAATAGACTGCCAACTGGCAAATCAGCCTGCATGCTCCCTGATGTACCCAAGCGGATAATCTCTAAACACTTTTCCGTTGGCTTGACCACATGGGTTTTGAGATCTACATTGACTAAGGAATCCAGTTCAGTCATCAAAATCTCGACATTATCCGTCCCCATTCCTGTACTCATCACCGTCACACGCTTGCCCTTGATTCTACCGGTATGCGTTACAAATTCCCGCTTACTTCCCTTGAAATCAATTTGATCAAAGTATTTAGAAACCAAAGCAACTCGGTCTGGATCGCCCACAGTAAAAATAAGAGAAGCCAGGTTCTCTGGCTTCAAATGCAAATGATAAATGCTTCCATCAGCATTCAATATTAATTCGGATTCTGGGATTTGTCTGCTCACGTTACAAGTTAAGCATTTGACTGCTCTTTGGCTTTGCGATTTAAACCTTTATAAGGGTTATAACCGTTGGTATTTTTCTGATAATATCCCGTGCCGTCGTAGGTGCGTTTTTCAGGATTCCCCTTGCATGCACTAGAGCAAGTTCCCTCCATTTCCCAACCACATTTTTGACACATAGCTACGTGGGTATTGCAGTTTTGATTGGCACAATTTACCATACGGTCTGAGGGGTTACCACAAACGTGGCAGGTAGAGACAATTTTCGGATTCACAGTATTCACATCAACCGCAATTCTATTGTCAAATACGTAGCATTTCCCTTCAAAATCCTCTCCACCAGCCTCTAGACCGTATTTGATGATACCCCCATGAAGTTGGTACACATCTTCAAATCCCTGTTCCAATAGAAAAGCAGAGGCTTTTTCACACTTAATACCACCAGTGCAATAGGTCAATACTTTCTTGCCTTTTAGATGTTCAAGTTCTTTGACTTTCTCAGGAAAATCGCGGAAGTTATCAATATCAAGCGTCAAAGCATTTTTAAAATGCCCTAGTTCGTGCTCGTAATTAGAGCGAACATCCAAGATCACCACATCATGCTGATCTTTCAATTTTTTGAATTGCTCTGGGTTGAGATGCTTTCCAGTCTTCACATTAGGATCGAGATGTCTCAAGGCACTGTGGACAATCTCTGGTTTATAGCGCACATGGATTTTGGTAAATACATGTGTTTCGTAGGAGTCAATTTTAAACTCTGTTTTCGAAAATCGCCGATCAGCACGGACATATTCCATGTATTTCTTGCAATCTTCCACCATCCCAGAAACAGTTCCATTCAACCCTTCATCAGAGATAATAATGCGGCCTCGAATATTATGTTCGATGCAAAACAGGTGATGCTCTTCGCGGTAATCCTCAGGATCCTCAATCTTAGCGTAGCAGTAATAAAGGAGGATTTGATACTTGTAGTTTTCCATAACTATTGCCCTGTTGCGGCAGGGTGTTTTTAGGATTTGGGATTTTTGATTTCAGCTATACGATTTACAACTTGGAAAGGCTCCAACACTTAGAGCCTGGTAAGTCGTATATCAAGAATCGTAATTCTTATTTGACTTTTGCGGCAGGATTACCAAAGAAGGTTTCATTGGATCCTACAGTAGAGATCACTACGGATCCCGCCCCCACTCTGGCATTTTTGCCAATAGTAATTCCAGAAACAATCGTAGCTCCAGAGCCAATAAAAGCTCCCTCTTCGATGGTCACTTCAGAATTGATCACCGATCCAGCCCCGATTTGCACGAAATCTCCCAGCTTAGCCTTATGCTCAATAACAGTCGCCGAATTGATAATGCAATGACTTCCAATCTCAGCACCCGCACCGATATTCACATTGGCATTGATAAAGTTACCATGACCAATGATGGCATCCGTAGAAATATATGCGCTCTGATGGATCGCATTCACAGGTTGCACCTTTCGGCGATCATTTAATAGTTCCACCAAGAATTTACGATACTTCGGATTTTCTTCCGCCACAAATGCCTCAGTCTTTTGGCCGATCAACTTCAAGAAGCCATCATCCTCAGGATTCCCAAGTACTGAAACTGTATTGATTTCTGTCCCGTGAATTTTCTCGTCTTCATCTAAGAATCCAAAAACAACCACATTGTTGCTATTAAATATCTCAAGTGCGGAATGGGCGATCCCTTTTGCTCCAAAAATTATAACTGGTTTTTCCATAGTTTTATGCAATTCAGGATGCAAAAATACAGGAATTCACCGGCTTAGCCAAAAATCATTTGGATTCTGATTTGATGAGCACTTGGGCAATTTTACACTGCAAGCATTTCTTATGCTGACAATAATTCTTAAAAAGTCCGATCATTCCCTGCGTATCAAATCCATTTACCGCTGGCCAGCCATGAGATTGAAATCGACGGATGATGTGGTTATTCTCTGCAGAAATCTCCTGAAGGAGATCGAAACAGCGCTCTTGCCAATCTGGCTCCTCGAAATAACGTCCGTAAGCAAACCAAAGCGGAATCACGTAATTGATCACCAAAAGGTCTAAAGCCGTACTGGAAATCCCGGAATTAGACTGTCTTTCTGAAGGCTTGCCAAAGCTGTAGTGATACTGCCAGTAATCGTTAGGTTTTACTTTTAGCAGCTTTTTGAAACTTGCGAAATCATGGGAGTCCTGCATCACTGACTGAAGCAAATTAGGTGCGTTGGATAAAATTGCGGCTAACTGAGCAATTCTTACTGTTGGGAAATTACTTGGTCGCACGGCCATAAAAGTCCAATGCTGACGCTTCATCGTCCTATCCCACGTATATTTCTTGCGATAAAAACCATACTCCCGAATCAAATGCTGTACATAAGGTTCTTCAGATTCGATCGGCAACAAGCCTGCCTGTCCCAAAAGAATCGCTTCCAAAACAGGTAATTGATCTCTATGCTTTTGAAGGATTTTATACGGAACTAAAGCAGCCAATTCACCCATGGCTTGACTATTTGTTTTGAAACCAAAGCAAGTGAACAACCAGCGATAAGCAGTCTCCTCCCAGTCATCTGTGGTATTCTTGAGAATATCCAAGATCAAGGAAGACTTTTCCTGAAGTCTTTCTACCAACGCTTTTTCCAATGCTGAAAACCGCACAATTTCTGGTGCATCCTTTAATCCATGAGCACAAGGCAAATCAGACTTGTAATCCAGCATCCGCTCATAATTTCTCCAGATATCCAAAAAAATCAGTCCTTTCAGCTCCAAGGTCGGCATGGAAGTTCCGTCATTACGAAGAACTTCCAGATCATCCTCCCAAACTACGTGAAGCACCACAGAATTATACGCGGGGTTCCCGCCATGCGCGTGCTGCTTCCATTCACTTGCCAATCGATGTACTTCCACATGACCATGAAGGATTACATTATCAATAACCACCACCGAATCTCTAAAGTCCGGTCCCTCACTTTGATTATGAAATCCTACCTGTATTATTTTCAATTCGTCCCCCGCAGTAGTGCGAAGTTTCGCCTTTTCAAAATACTGGTATTTCCAGACAAGCTGTAAAAAGTCTTCTTTAAATATCATAAAAGTATAGTTTAAAAATCAATTGAATTTAAACAAAAGTTGAAAAATAAAAAAGTCAGGAGGCCCTGACTTTCAAAATATTAGTTGTTTAATCTGATTCTTCTTAATGATGCCAGTAGTCATATTCCATTTGCTTTAAAGACCGGAAGACCGAAGTGAGCTAAATATCTGAGTTTTTGAAATTCTATGACACTTTATCTCTTAACTGGTTGAAAAGCGGATACGCAAATCTCTTAATAACACGATCAAAGATACTTCTCTAGCAAACTGGCCATTTCTACCTGCAACTTATTCGCTTCTTGCCTTGCCACTTTCGCAAAGTCTTTTTCTCCAGAAGCATAAATAATCCCTCGGCTGGAATTCACTAAAAGCCCGCAACTTGAGTTCATGCCATATTTAGCGACATCAGCCAAGCTTCCTCCCTGCGCTCCCACGCCAGGCACTAACAAGAAATTATCCGGAACCAATTTCCTCACTTCTCCGATCAATTCTCCGCGAGTAGCACCTACCACGTACATCAGGTTATCTGGAGAACCCCATTCTTGGCTTTTCTCCAAAACCGATTGGTACAATGGTTTACCATTTTCATCCTTTATTAGCTGAAAATCCATCGAACCAGCATTGGAAGTCAATGCCAGAAGGATCACCCATTTGTCCTCGAACTCAAAAAACGGAGTCACACTATCCGCTCCCATGTAAGGTGCAACAGTAACTGAGTCAAAATCCATTTTCTCAAAAAATGCTTTTGCGTAGAGCTTAGAGGTATTTCCGATGTCTCCACGCTTGGCATCTGCAATCGTGAAAATCTCCTTCGGGATAAGCTCATTAACTTTCTGGAGTGTCTCCCAACCCTGCGGACCCAGCGCTTCAAAAAAGGCAATATTTGGTTTGTAAGCCACTGCATACTCAGCAGTTTCTTCAATAATCTCTCTGCAAAAGCTAAAAATAGGATCAGGCTCAGACTTTAGGTGAAAAGGGATCTTCTCCAGATCTGCATCAAGACCTACACATAGAAAGGATGATTTTTTCTGGATTTGGAAAAAAAGCTCAGCTCGGGTCATGGAATTTAGAATTTGGACAAAGGTAGGGAAATTGAGTTTTTAGGAATTCCTAAAGCGCTTTAAGTTTCAACATAATGTCTTTCAAGCTAATTGCGAAAGTGCCAGAACCGATAGGAAAGAAATCACTTCCCGCATACACAAAATATTTATGGCGTGCTTGAATGTCTTCCACAGCAATTACAAATCCCTTAGATGGCTTTGGAGTCAATGTCCGCTTAATTTCTATCGCCCAAATCTCACCATTTAGACTCAAAACCAAGTCAAGCTCCGCTCCACCCGTTGTGCGATAAAAACCATAATCAGCTCCTTTCGGTAAAACTGAAAGGATATTTTCAATAATAAAACCTTCCCAACTTCCTCCTACCACTGGATGTCCTAGCAAATCATCCAGTTTGGTCAAGTTCAATAAGGCATGCGTAATCCCAGAATCTCTGATATAAATTTTGGGAGATTTCACCAACCGCTTGCCTACATTCACTAACCAAGGGCGAAGCGAACGAATGAGCAAAAGATCCTCGAGCATTTCCACGTAGCTTTTTACAGTCGGTGAAGTCAAATCAAGATTTGCACCAAGTTTGGAAAGATTAATCAGCTGACCTTGCTGATGAGCGAGCATAGTCCAAAGACGGTGAAGACGATTAGCAGGGACAAATTGCGCAATCTGCGGAATATCTCTTTCCAAATATGTAGTGATGAAATTCCCCCTCCACGTCATGCTGGATCTGTCCGAACTCGCCAGAAAGCTGTCTGGAAAACCGCCTCGAAGCCATAATTTTGTCAAATGTCCTTCTATCGAATCGACTTCCAGTATATTGAATCCAAGAAGTTCTTCATAAGCGATTCTTCCTGCTAGCGATTCGGAAGATTGTCGGATCAAATCCAATGATGCAGAACCCAAGATCAAAAATTGGCAGGATCTAAAGCCCTTCTTTCTTCTTCGATCTATTACACCTCGTAGAAGAGGAAACAAGTCTGGCATTCGCTGAATTTCATCCAAAATAATCAAACGCCCTTCATGAAGATCAAAGTACTGTTCTGCCTCAGCCAGCTTGCTTCGGTCCGAAGGACTTTCCAAATCCAAATAAATAGACTGAGGATCAATAGTTTCTACGAGCTCTTGCGCCAAGGTAGTTTTACCCACTTGGCGTGGCCCAAGAATTGCGATTGCCGGAAAATCAGGCATCAATTCTTGCAGTTTCAAAGTCAAATCTCGTAAAATCATCCTTGCAAATTTAAAATTTGATTTTAAATTTGCAAGGATGATTTTTATTTATTTCATTGAAATACAGATAATTAACTATTTTTTATCAAAATTAATTGAAATAAGAGAACCTGTGAAAGATACCATCGCGGAGATCAAGAAAAACATCAGACTGAAAGCCACAGCAATCGCCTCATCTATCCCTGCATAGGTATGTGCATAGACGAAAACTAACTCTCGCGCTCCGACTCCACCGATAGTCAAAGGCAGTACTGCCACGATAGAGGAAAGTAAGAAAACCAGTTGATAGGCAAGGAAATTTTCCGTCACTCCAAGGCTTTTCAAAATAAACCAAGCACAGACCAATTGCGCTAATTGACCAGCCATTGACCAGCCATTCGCTTTCCAGAAAGACGGTAAGAAAGCTTTAAACAGCAACTTTTGCATCAGCCAAAAAGCTGGGAAAACCAGTAAAGCTGCTACTCCAACTAAAATCTCCCAAGGGATTTGCGAAGCAAAAGGCAAGGTCAAATCGACAGGAAGAATCAATGCTAGCAGCAAAAAAACAATTGCTACCAGACCTCCCAAACGATCTAAAAGAGAAGCCTGCACGAGCGATTTGACAGGAGTTTGAAAATTCTTATTCAGCAAATACACTTTATAGCCATCACCGCCAATCCCTCCTGGAAGAAAGAGATTATAATACATGCCGATCAGATAAAGTTTGATATTCAGCTTTCCGGAAATATTCAAACCGATATTTTTGAAATAAAGATGGAGACGAAAAGCAGTAAATAGCTTACTCATCAAAAAGGTGAGAACGGCAGGAACTAGCCAACCCCAGCGAATGGTCTTGGTAAGTTGCCAGAGTTGGTCCGTATCTATTTTTCGAAAAACCAGAAAGAGTGCCAAACCAGTTAAAACCAGCTTTAAAGCAGTGGTTAATTTCTTTTTAAGAGAACTCTCTGTTTTCGCCAAAATTCAATTGCTATTATAACTTACAATGCGCTGTCTAATTTTTGATGAGCTCCAATAACTGGGCTCAGCACTCCTTGATAGACAGATTTGATGGTATAAGTTTTCTTATCCTGAGACTCAAAATACGTTCGGACAATTATCTCTGCAATAATTCCCGTAGTGATAAACTGAATTCCGCCCAACACTAAGATAAAGCCAAGAATCATGATTGGTCTTCCCCAGATATCCTCACCCATAATTTTCAGAATGAGCAGGTAAAAATTGATCAAACAGCCAATTAAAAATGAGATAATACCTATTCCGCCAAACAAGTGGATTGGTCGCTGGAAGTACTTTTGGAAAAATAGCATCAGAATCAAATCTGACATCACTTTGAAGGTACGGCTCAAGCCATACTTTGACTCACCGTGAATTCGTGGATGGTGCTTCACATCCATTTCGGTCATTTTCGCACCTTGCTGCTTTGCCAAAACCGGAATGAAACGGTGCAACTCGCCATAGAGTCCCATCCCTTGAGCGATCTCAGCTTTGTACACACGAAGCGTACAGCCGTAATCTTTTAGATAGACTTTGGTCGTATTTCTAATCACCCAGTTGGCGATTTTGCTTGGTATCTTGCGAAGCACAAACCCATCTTTTCTATTTGCTCTCCGACCTGCTACCACATCCCATTCCTCATCGATAGCTTTTTGAAGCATCACTGGAATATCTGTCGGATCATTCTGCAAATCCCCATCCATAGTGGCAATGTATACACCAGTAGCCATATCAATTCCTGCTGCAAGCGCAGTAGTCTGACCAAAATTTCTATTGAAAATAATCAGCTTAGTTCGGCTGTTAGCGTACTTTTTCACTTCAGCCACAGTCCTATCCGTAGACCCATCTTCAATAAGTATTACTTCATAATCAATTTCTTCAAGAGCGGAATATGTGGCTTCCAAAAGAGGCTGGATATTATCCTCTTCATTATAAACAGTGATTACGATGGATATTAGTGGCTTGGACATGCTATAAAATTTTGTCAAAAATACGCTAAAATACTTCCTAGGACAAAAATGCTGGGTATTGGCTTACGGAAGCCGACGAAAATTTGGTGTGGCAAAGTTCAATCGGCTTATCTTTGCGGCATGTCTTTGAAAGATTACCAAATTAATCCATGGATTGTCATGGCAGCATTTGCCATCTTAGTTGGCCCCTTTGCTTTGAGTTTTCATATGCATTATCCTGATGAGATGTATTATACCGATGCGGCAGTCAAAATGCTGCAAAACGGTGACTACTTGACTACTTACCTAGGGAGTGGTGAGCTCAGGTTCAAAAAACCCATCGGGACCTACTGGACGGTACTTGCTGGATTTAAGCTATTTGGAGTTACCCCTTTTGCTTCTAGATTTTTCTTTCTGATCGCGGGAGCATTGACAATAGGATTCACGTATTGGACAGCAAAAGTTTTATTTGAAGACAAGAGAATCTCTGGGCTTTCCGCTCTTATCATGGCTTCTAATCCTGTTCTGATATTCAGTGCGACACGATCCATTCCAGATGTGTTATTGGTTTTCACAATGACCGCAAGTGCAGTAGGGTTTGCAGGTCTGATTCGTTTTGGAAATGCTGCACCGAAAAAGTATCTGTGGATTCTTTATGTCAGTTTGGCATTGGCATTTGAGGTCAAAGGCCTTCCAGCACTAGCTTTGGGTTGTATTGGCTTGTTTTATTTATTGTTTAATCCTTGGAAAAAAATCTCCTTCAAAACGATTTTTCATTTCCCCTCCATTTTCGTCAGCATCATTATTGGCTTGTTTTGGTTTGCAGCCATGTGGAAAATTTACGGACCAACTTATCTAGATAGTTTTCTAGAAGATCAGGTCGGTACGCGTGTGGCTTCGCGTTATCTGCTCATCTTCCAAAATGGTTTTATTGCACTGGGAACTCTGATTTTAATCTTTCTTCCCTGGGTGATTTTTGGATTCACAAAAGCTAAAAACTCAATCAAAAGTGCAAGAAAAGAAGATCCCGTATTTTTCTGGTTTGCTATTCTTTGGGGCTTGGCTATCCTAGCAATGGGAGCCATGACTAGCAAATTCTATGAGCGCTATTTACTTCCTGTAGCTCCAGTTTTAGCGATTTTACTCGCCTGGATTCTGGTAAGAGCAGAATTTCAAAGTAAGCGAACTGGCTTAAAAATCGCCAGCTGGTTTTTTCTTATTCTGAACTCAATTGTATTCTTTTTTAGCTTTTGGCTGAATATGAACTTAGGAACGTCTGTCCATATCTGGATTCAACTGGGATTAGCTCTTCTTATTTTATTTTACTTGGGAAGACTTACAGTTAAAGACATCAAACTCCCAAAAGCTATTGCTTATGGTTTTCTGCTCCTCTTCTTTTTGATCTCAACCGGGACTTACCATATTTCATTGCCGGATCAAGGTCAACAGGTAAAAGCATTTGCGGCAAAAGAGAATTTTGATCCGACTGTTAAAATTGGTTTCATTGGGAATTTGCATACGAGTAGCAAGATTAGAATCGGTCTGGGAACTGACTTCCAGATGATCGACTTACCTCAATATGAGTTTAGAGAAGAGCTGGACAATTACGATCGACTAATCATTGAGGATAAATACTTGGATTCTATCGATGCTTCTGGGTACACCAAGCACGTGATATCAGTGAATTGGGCGTCAAGAGCCATTCCCGATCTCCTGCTTTCTGTAGGATCACCCGACTTTGATAAATTATTGGCAGAAAAAGGACAAAAATACTATTTACTGGAGGCAAAGTAATATCAATACGTATCGGTCAGATAGTGATCATATTTCTCCATATTCTCCCAAACCTGAATCTTAGCTTCTCTGAGTTTTTCTCCTCTGAAAGTGATTTGAAAATCCTCCTCATACCGCAACTTCTCAAACGTTGTAAAGTCTCCGGGTCCATCATAGTTCCAGCTCACAAAAATTCCGATTTTATCTTTTCCTACAAACTGCTCTAATCCAGGCCAGAGATCAAATTGGTTCTTTCTTGATCCCATATTCACCATATAGGTTTGAGGATTATAAGGAAGATAAAAAGCAAGCTCTGAAGCCATGTGATATGTTTCTGAAAACACGAAAACATCATTCAAGCCTAGACTGTCTTGAAGGAACACCACACGATCAGCTAGCGGCTGATAGCCTGACATTCTTCTGAAGGCAGATTTCTCTACTTTTTTGAGAGGAGATATACTTTTCAGGAAAGTGAAATCAGGAAGTAAAAATAACAGCGGCAAACCGATGCTCAAGCCAACTCCCCAGTTGCGTACTTTCCTCCAAGTTAGGCTTTGCTCACAAACCCAAGCCGCCATCAGAATAGCCAAACTTCCATATGCAAAAACAGGCCAATTCACCTCGATAGTCGTCATAAAGCTTAAGCCCGCAAAAGCTGCCCACGACATAAATGCAGGCAGAAGTAGGTAAACCTTAACCTGATCCTTAGATTGAATCACTTTTCTAAAAGCACTTACAAAAAGAGGAAGCAGGAACAAAGAAATCATTAGTAGCTGACCTCCCAAATATTCGAAGAATCGCAGCACTGATTTTCCTGCATCAAACGCTTCGGACTTTCCTCCACCGCCACTAAGCGCAGCCAGCTGCCTAACCGTATCAAAATTATTTTGCCAATTCCAGATTAGGGCGGGAATAAATCCCAGCAAACTTATCAAAATGAAAACAAGGTAATTTTTACTCTGATCCTTCCAGCTTCTTGCGTAAAGCAGATAAATAAGCAGAAAGGGAAAAATCAAAACCATGACTACTTTAGCCATCAATCCAAGCGCCGCAGCTACACCAGCCCAGATCCACCAAGACTTTTTACCGCTCTCAACTCCACGATACGCCAAATAAATACTGAAAGCCCAAAAGAAAGTGAGCGATGAATCAGTCATGTGAAAAGTTGAAGCGAGCCACCACATAGGCATCGCCTGCAAAATCATCGCCGACCAGAATCCAACTTTGAGTGAATAAAGATGTCTCCCAAACAGAAAAGTTATCCAGGACATGCCAACTCCAAGTGCTATTGCATTAATCCTTACTCCCAGCTCCGTATTACCCAAAATAGCTGTGCTAATGTAATTAAGAACTGCTACTAAAGGCGGCTTAGAATAATAATGCCAAGCCATATTCTGAGACCAAAGCCAATATTGTGCTTCTTCAGTGAACAGGTCAATCTCCGGCCTCAGGGTAAACAAAATCTTGGCGATAACCAAGCCACTGGTGACGAGCCAAAAATAAAGTGAATAATTCGGAGACTTCTGCATAAGGTAAAGTGTAAAAAAAAAGCACCTCTCAGAAACTGAGAGGTGCTACAAAATTAATATCCTAAGCCATTACTGTTTAGCTAGCACAACTTTTTCTTTGTACTTTTTAATTTGACGTCTCAATCCTTCTAAGGCATCATCGGAAGCCGCTTCGAAAGAATCAGCCTGATTCTTTGCAAAGAATTGCTTCCCTGGTACATTCAGTTTGATTTCTACAATTTTATTTGCGTTGTTGTCGTTTTTGTCGAGCCTCAAAAAAACCTCTCCGTCTATGATTTGATCATAGTAAGTATCCAGTTTGTCAGCTTTTCTCTGAATAAAGTCGATCAATTTTCGATCGGCGTCAAAATGGATGGAGTGCATCTGCAGTTTCATATTGATTTGCATTTAGTGGTGAACAAATAATTAAATTTATGCTTTCGGATGTGCCTGTTCGAACACAGCCTTAAGTTTTTCCATGGAATTGTGCGTGTACACCTGAGTTGCCGCGAGACTTGCATGACCTAGCAAGTCTTTAACAGCGTTCAGATCAGCACCTTTATTGAGAAGATGAGTGGCAAAAGTATGTCTCAGCACATGAGGACTACGCTTCGATGTCTGCGCAAAAAGATCTAAATAGTGCCTGACGATACGAAAAATCATCATAGGGTAACTTTGCTTTTGTTGATTGCTGACAATAAAATAGTCACTTTGACCTACTTTTAAAAACCTTTCCTCAAATACTTTTTTGTACAGCAAAATATTCTGTTTAAAGCCTTTTGTAATAGGAATTATTCGTTCCTTTTTTCTCTTTCCAAGCACCTTCACCGAATCCTCTATCAGATTTATGTCTGACCATTGTAATCCGATTAATTCAGAAAGCCTGACGCCGGTGAGGTAAAGAAATTCCATCACCATTTTGTCTCGCTGTCCGTCAAAGGTCGCTTCGTATATGCTTTCATTAAGAACGGATTCAATAGCCGATTCCTGTACAAACTCGGGAAGTTTTTTCGGGTTTTTAAGGCTTTTTAACTTATACGTTGGATCAGCAGAAATGATCCTTGATCTCAGCAAAAACTTGTAATATGACCTCAGAGTGGCGATTTTACGATTGACAGAGGTAGTAGTTAACCCACTATCTACCAGATCGATTACCCACGCGCGGAGTTCGGGATGTTTTGCCTCAGCAATATCACTCTGCTCAAAAGAAATAGAGGTAAATTCTTCGAATTGCCCCAAGTCACGTCGATAGGCTTCCACGGTATGTGGACTAGCCTTCTTCTCAAACTCTAAGTAATTGATGAATGAATCGATCATATGTCACGTAACTCAGAAGATAAGTTAGGAGAAAAAATGTGAATAATCGCTGATCAAAATTACAAATGGACATAAAAAAAACGCACCTGCCTGACGACAAGTGCGTTTAATATCTGAAGATCAAAACTGATTACTTCGCTGCTTCTTCTTGAAGATGCTGCTTGTAAGCCGCTTTGATTACTTGTGCTCTTCTTTTGATTGAAGGCTTAACGAAAGCTTGTCTCGCACGAAGTTCTCTGACTGCACCAGTCTTATCAAACTTCTTCTTGAAACGCTTTAGCGCTTTCTCGATTGATTCGTTCTCTTTTACGTTAACTATGATCATATCTATACACCCCCTTTCGTGGGCACAAAGGTATTGATATTATTTTAAAAACAATAACTGGCCTCACAATAAACTATTCTTTAAACCCTTGCCGTTTAGGGCGATTCGCCTAGTTTTATAGCGAACCCCATCTAATTCGACGTGAACACCAGCTATCCATTCAAGAGCTATTTCCTAGCCTTCGATATCCTAATTCTATTATTTGCTCAATCCACTACAGTATTTTCTCAAGAAACTCCTGAAAAAATGGAATGGTTCAAGGACGCCAAACTGGGCATTTTTATCCATTGGAACATCTATTCTGTCAATGGAATTGACGAATCATGGTCATTTTTCAATGATTACATCAGCTACGATGATTACATGAAGCAGCTTTCTGGCTTCACAGCTTCTAACTATGATCCTGAAAAATGGGCCAAACTTATCAAATCCAGTGGAGCAAAGTATGCTATCCTTACAGCAAAGCATCATGATGGGGTTGCACTTTGGAACACAAATGCGTCTGATCTTTCGGTGGTAAAAAAAAACTCCAGCAGGCAAAGATCTAGTAGGCCCATTTATGAAGGCACTTGAAAATGAAGGATTGAAAAAAGGAATTTATTTTTCGGTATTGGAATGGTCTCATCCGGATTATGACCGAAACACCAGAAACACTTTCCGCTACAAAAATGATCCTGCACGATTTCAGAAATTTGTAAACTTCAATTTCCAGCAACTCGAAGAGCTATCCACTCAGTACAATCCAGATCTATACTGGTTTGACGGAGACTGGGAACATAAACCAGAAGAATGGAAAAGCGCGGATCTAAAAAAGAAACTGCAATCCTATAATCCAAATGTGCTCATCAATTCCCGATTGGGTCCAGGCTATGGCGACTACGAAACTCCTGAGCAAGGGGTTCCTGTCACTAGACCGAATAGCGAATACTTGGAGCTATGCATGACGATGAACAACAGCTGGGGCTATCAAGGAAATGACACGCATTATAAAAGTCCAAGCGAGCTACTCCGCATATTTGTAGATTGCCTGCATATGGGAGGAAATCTCTTGCTGGACTTCGGCCCAAAACCTGATGGATCTGTTCCTGAAGAAGCAGAGAATATCCTGAAAGAATTTGGACGATGGACTACTAAACAGGAATCTGCGATCTATGAGACAAAGGCTGGTATCCCAGATGGACATGTCTATGCCCCAACTACCCTATCGCCAGATAAGACTATATTATACATATACCTTGACTAAAAGGTGAATGAATATCTTGCCATCAAAGGGCTAAAAAACAAAATTCAGCGCATATGGGTTGTCGGAAATGGAACCAAGCTTCAAGCTAGAGAAGTGGGTAAAATGTATTGGAGCGCTGTACCCGGTATGAAATACATAGACATACCTGACAATGTGTATGATAAGGACATTACTGTTTTAGCAGTTTTGCTGGATGGCCAGGTAGATCTATATCATGAAAAAGGACAGGTGATTGAAAGTAACTAAATAACACCAAAAGCAGTTCTTCGTGGTGGATGAAATAAAACTTGAACAAAGCAATAAAAACTGTGTTCCACACCACTCCTAAAAAGCGAGGTGATAGATTAACGATTTAGTGGTTTTTTATCTACACCTGTGACACGGCTAACAGCTGCTGTAGTTACATGATTCAAAGCAATTGAAGATCAGCACGCTACATTTACTTTTTAAGCAACAGCGAAAGCATATAATTAGAATCGAAAAATAAAAATTTTGTAAACTTTTTGTGTTTACAAAAATCACAACTATTTGATTTTAAGTATATTATATTTTTTAACCGTAAACTCCATAATTAAATTAATTTTTTAAGCTCCAAATTTTCGTTTACTTTATGTAATAATTTAGCTTCAGAAAATTTTTAATCCAACTCCATATGAGCACTAAGATCCAAACTAAGGTTCCGCCCAAAACATACACGCAAGACGAAGCATTTGAAGCTTCTTCAGCCTACTTTAAAGGAGATGAGCTAGCAGCTCGCGTGTGGATCAATAAATATGCTTTGAAAGATTCGGATGGAAATCTGTATGAATCTACTCCAAACGAAATGCATACGAGAATTGCGAAGGAACTGGCAAGAATTGAAACTCGATATCCAAATCCACTTTCAGAAGTGGAGATTTTTGATCTGATCAAAGACTTCAAATACATTGTGCCGCAGGGAAGCCCGATGGCAGGAATTGGTAATCCATACCAGATCGCCTCTCTTTCAAATTGCTTTGTAATCGGTAACAACGGAGATTCTGACTCTTATGGAGGGATCATGAAGATCGATCAGGAGCAAGTGCAACTGATGAAGCGACGTGGTGGAGTGGGTCATGATTTGTCTCACATTCGCCCTAAAAGCTCTCCTGTCAAAAACTCTGCGCTCACTTCCACTGGGATAGTTCCTTTCATGGAGCGCTATTCTAACTCTACTAGAGAGGTAGCACAGGACGGACGCCGAGGGGCACTGATGTTGTCAGTTTCTATCAATCATCCGGATTCTGAGGACTTCATCGATGCTAAACTAGAGCAAGGGAAAGTCACTGGAGCGAACGTATCGGTACGAATCGATGATGGCTTCATGAAGGCTGTGAAATCAAATTCTGAATACACACAGAAATATCCAATCTTCAGCGAAACTCCAAAATTCTCGAAGACTATAGAAGCAACGAAAATCTGGAAGAAAATCGTCCATAACGCATGGAAGTCTGCTGAGCCAGGAATTCTATTTTGGGATACCATCATCAATGAGTCTGTGCCTGATTGCTATGCTGACTTAGGATATAAGACGGTTTCTACCAACCCATGTGGAGAGATCCCACTTTGCCCTTATGACTCTTGTCGCTTATTGGCGATTAACCTTTTCTCCTATGTAGAGAATCCCTTCACTCCAGAAGCGAAGTTTAATTTTGAGTTATTCAAAAAACACATCCATGCAGCACAACGCCTAATGGATGATATCATCGATCTGGAGCTGGAGAAAATAGATGCAATCATTGAGAAAATAGATGCTGATCCAGAGCAAGATGAAGTAAAAGCTACCGAACGCACGCTTTGGATTAACATCCAGAAAAAAGCTGAGGAAGGACGAAGAACAGGCATAGGCATTACTGCTGAAGGCGACATGCTTGCAGGTTTGGGAATCAGATACGGAAGTGTAGAGGGAAATGAATTCTCTGTAGAAGTAAACAAAACTTTAGGTATTGAAGCTTACAGAGCATCAGTATATACAGCTAAAGACAGAGGAGCATTTGCGATTTTCGATGCTGAGCGTGAAAAAAATAATCCATTTATCCTGAGATTGAAAGAAGCTGACGAAAAGCTTTACTATGAAATGCTGGAGTATGGAAGAAGAAATATTGCGCTTCTTACCATCGCGCCAACTGGAACAACGAGTTTGATGACGCAGACTTCCTCGGGAATAGAGCCGGTATTTATGCCAGTCTATAAGCGTAGAAGAAAGGTAAATCCAAATGACAAAAATGTTCGCGTTGATTTTATAGATGAGCTAGGAGATTCATGGGAGGAATATGTCGTATTCCACCATAGATTCAAGCAGTGGATGGAAGTTAACGGGATAGACTCTTCCAAGAACTTTGCGCAAGCAGAACTGGATGAGATCGTCAAAAAATCTCCTTACTACTTAGCTACTTCCAATGATGTCGATTGGATGAGTAAGGTAAGCATGCAAGGGGCTGTGCAGAAGTGGGTTGACCACTCCATCTCCGTGACGATCAACCTTCCAAACAATGCGACCGAAGAATTGGTAGGTCAACTTTATATGGCAGCATGGGAAGCCGGTTGCAAAGGAGTCACCGTGTATAGAGACGGATCGAGATCTGGTGTTTTGATCTCTAACGAAGAGAAAAAAGAGGAAGAAAAAGTAGAGACAGAAGGCAACATCACCCCTTTCCCTACCAAACGGCCTCAAGTATTAGAAGCTGACGTTGTTCGTTTTCAAAACAATAAAGAAAAATGGATTGCATTTATAGGTCTGATCGACGGAAGACCTTATGAGGTTTTTACAGGTTTGGCGGATGACGAAGATGGCATCCTAATCCCTAGATGGGCCAATAAAGGTGTGATCATCAAAAATAGAAATGAGGATGGCAGCTCGCGCTATGACTTCCAGTATAAGAATATGAGAGGATATAAGACGACAATAGAAGGCTTGTCGCATAAGTTTGATCCAGAGTATTGGAACTACGCAAAGCTAATCTCAAGCACCCTTCGCTATGGCATGCCTATAGAAAAGATTGTAGATCTGATCAACAGCTTACAATTGGATAACGAATCTATCAATACCTGGAAAAACGGAGTAGTGCGAGCAGTGAAGCGGTACGTAGAAGATGGAACGAAAGTAAAAGGTCAAACCTGTGAGCAATGTAAATCTGTTAATTTGATCTATCAGGAAGGCTGCCTGACCTGCAAGGACTGCGGTTCTTCCAAGTGTGGTTGATTTGCAAATTCATTATAAAAAGAAAAAGGAAGCCTTCGAGCTTCCTTTTTTTTGGTTCAAAGAAAGTTGAACAAATAGTAAGTCCTGTGTCTGCATTAGACTACAAAATCCACTTTAATTATTCAGCGTTTAGAATAACGCAGGCTGAACAAAATCTTTACACTTTCTTTGTATCCTTCTTGGTTATCAAAACCAAAAAAGGTCTCCCGTTTACACAGGAGACCTTTTTAATATAATAAGTTGAAATACTTACGCGACTACTTTCTCTGCTAGCAAGACAATCACATTGTCTTTCACTTCCACTACTCCGCCATCCACGATCATGGATTGCTTTCCTTCTGGTGTGGTAAAGGAAACGGTCCCCTTTGCCAAAGCCGAAACGGTCGGAGCGTGATTGTTCAGCACCTGAAATGATCCATTAGCGCCAGGGAAACTGGCTTCGGATACTTCACCCTGAAATACTTTTTTGTCCGGTGTGACGATTTCTAAATGCATAAAATTTTATATCGTTTGGAGGCTTATCTTCTGCAAAAATAGAATCGAAGCCTTCCGGTAGAATATTGAAATGTTGCTGGTTATTGCTTGCCCGTTCTTTGAACTTACAACCAAAAACTAATTTATCTTACTTCTGCCAACATTTTATCTCCCTTAGCGATTGCATCATCGATGTTACCTACCAAGTTGAAAGCTGCCTCAGGAAGGTGATCTAATTCACCATCCATGATCATGGTGAAACCTTTGATGGTATCCTTAATGTCTACCAACACACCCTTCAAGCCTGTAAACTGCTCTGCCACAAAGAAAGGCTGAGACAAGAAACGCTGTACACGTCTTGCTCTGTGTACGACTTGCTTATC
>Ga0105055_10000951_pt1 | contig 47227 bp, 31 predicted proteins | sample BON03_FD_78090 | JGI IMG/M metagenome (GOLD analysis project Ga0105055, IMG submission 78090) | Freshwater microbial communities from Lake Bonney liftoff mats and glacier meltwater in Antarctica - BON-03 | ecosystem: Environmental > Aquatic > Freshwater > Ice > Glacier meltwater | place: Lake... | reverse complement strand
GGGAACATTTTTAATCTTTTAATTTTTTTTTTTTTTTATAAACAACAAAAATCGATATTTTTTTTTAACAAGCAGAAGATAATTAAAATTTAACCCCCCCCAATTTTATTTTTTTAAAACTACTATAGTGGATACGCATTGGTTTGTCGGCCTGTTTGGAACAACTTTTTTCAAAACAACAAAAATCGATTTTAATTTTATGAAAGTATGGATTAGTGGATCGTCCTATCATGTGGGACAAAACGATTAAGAAGTGAAAATGACGACGTTCTCGATAGTTATTAATCACAATTCCAATCATTATTGCTCTTGGCAACTAGTGCACTCTTTATTGTGCACTCATTCTGCTGATAAAACTTCATGATAAACTTCATCAGGTCTTTAATTTTAAAAAGTGATTTGAATGGGCGGATTGTGCCACGCAGGTCGACACTGTACGGGTTCAAATTCTAAATCTAATATGAAAACCAGTTCGTTATTCGTTCAATATCCGATCACTAAATCGGCACTGATTCAAGGTAAGTAACCATGTTTTAATGGTGTCATCATCGTGAAGCCTGGGTTCCAAAACCTTGAAGAAAACGGTAGACTAGCACTAACTATGGAAAACCTTAACCAAGAGTGTGTGTATTTTGTAAATGGATATGTGCGCCATGCGGCTATTCATTAAATCAAAAACTCAACAGTGATGATGATGAGCTGGTTGGCTGTTATTGCATTTGTTAGTGCGATCCAAGAGAGCGCTGCTGGAAGGTCGGTACTTCATAACGTGACTGTTGAAAATGAAATCGTTGAGCGATTTCTGGGTGACATGTTGAACGGAGGAAGACGATTGGGTCAATATGATGAACTGAATGATCTCTTTAACGGAGTTAAGTTCGGAGCAAATCCTGGCCCATGTCCTTTTGAAAACGAATGCTTCGGATATGCTCAAAACATGCCTCAATACGTGAAGAATTTGAAGATCCAATTAATTAGAGAACAAACCTTTGGTGAAACAATTAGCGCTGGGTACTTCACTATTTGGGATTTAAGTTTCCTTGACTTTCGAGTGAATACTCTCACTATTGATAGTGCCCTGGGACCGAACACTGGATCTGCAGCTAACCCGAAAATAGAGACGATGGCTGTGGACTTGGACATGACTAATCTCAAGGCGACAATGCGAGGTCAAACTCGATTCAACAACATGGTTATGAATGTTCGAACTCCAAGTTGGTTTATTTTTGGCCCAAAGTATGTTACGATTACGCTTTCTGGAAGTGCTGGCCTAGTTCTCGATGGAAACAATGAAGGTATTTCTTTAAGCCTTGGAACTACTTTTTACAGCACTAACTTCTTGCAGCAGACGCCTAAAAGTTTCAATTTTCTTAGCGGAGAAAATGGATGCAAATTACAATTGAAAGGAATGTCATTGGCATCATTAGGAATTCAAGGGCTCCCAGGTTGGTTGAGTGATGGACTTTTAAGACCGATCATCAATTTGATCCTGACTGCAATTATTGAAGGTATGGCTTGTGGTTTCATTGTGCAAGCGGCATATTATGATTTTCCTAGCACCAATCAACCAGGTCCAGGGAATCTTGAAATTGATAAATTCAAAACGTGGATTCAAGGATTTGTCAATCAAGGGCTCCGAGGCGACACCCATTTTCGAGCAGAAGAGATTGCCCTTTTGAGTGACACTGAAATTGCAGCATGGACTGATAAAGATACGGCTGTAAATTTCATCACCAATGGACAATTTGAAAGTATATCTGTGGCGATAAATGATTTTCTCGGCGCCGTGAATGAAAATGGTGTGCTTCGATTGAATACGATTATGAATCAGCTTCTCCCTGTAGGTGCCAATGGCTACTACGAAATTGTAGATCTGAAAGATTCTTCCAACTCGATCAGTCTCGACGAATATCCATCTATTGTAGCAGATAATCCTTTCACCAAGAACAAATTCCTTTTGAAAGGATTTAAAGTTGGCGGTCTTAATACTTTTAAACCAGATGGCTTTAAATTACTGTCGAATGCGTTCACTACAGGAGGATTCAAATACAACTACACTCTGAAGAATGAAATTGCATTGGACATGATTGATGCGCAGTTGACAATTCGTTTGGAGATGGCAGCTGGAGAGTGGGTTACAGAAGGAAAAAGCAAGAGAAAGAACTTCGATTTTGTTGTTGGTCTAAAACTTCCTAATGTTCGAGCTGTTGCTACAACCTTCGCCTTGGTTCAACTGGATCCGTTGTTTGGTCTCAAACTTGGGCAACTAGTTGGAGACAAGCGAGAACCTGGTGATGCTGTAAATTGCGCCTGGCCTGTGATGGACTACTTGCATTTTAGTGGTCTTCAAGCCCAAACTGGTCCTTTGGAAGACATGAGGTTGGAAAATTTCATTGGACTTCAAGATATTGCTCAGGATGCTATTGATTTAGTTAACAATGCCTTTACTCCAACTCTCAGGAAAGAAATGCCCTATTTATTGGAGAATTTGGTTCGTCCAGACTTAAATGTTATTCTTCGCGATCTGTTTTTGGCCAACCCTCCTGTTTGTACCGATTATGTTTTCCCCATTGGTGATGCTGACGTGACATTGTATTACGATTTTCAATCGAGTTTGTTCACTGCTTTCCTTGAAGATGTTCTGAACAAGGTGCTAGGTGGCGAGGAAATTACTATGGGAAATGATATTAACTCCTTGATTGACACTGGACTTCAATACTTTGTGAAAACCCGTATCAACAACGATCCTGAAGCCGTCTATCATTTCGAAAGAACAGAATTAGGATCCTGGCGAGTGATCGAAGATGTCAATTTTGTTGTGAAGGGAGCAGCTGGAACATTTGAAACCTCTCTTACAATTACAGGTCCTCAGATCCTCAACTTGCACTCCATTCACCGACTGGTATTCCAAGCTACTGGAGTTTCATCGCTGAATGTCCAGCTTTCCATTGGAGATGGTAATGTGTACAACAAAACCAAAGATGGGGTAACTGTTGGTACTGAATACAGAGGCCCGATTAAACTGAGATTACCGATCAAATTTCTCTCTGTGAAAGAAGCTCAAGTCGATGCAGATGAGGATTTCGCTGTGGCGTTGACCATCGCGCTTACTATGACCAGTGACCTGACTGCCAAGATCAACAAGCAACATTTATTTGACACTATCATCGGCAATTTTCTGAACCCTTCCTGTGTGTTAGCAATTCTTGACGAAAAAGGAATGGACGATCTTCAATTCGGTGTCAGTAGCTACTTGTTTCAATTGGAGAGCGTTGGCAACAATGGTCAGATGGCGTCCCAAGCGAATTCTGCATTTTCTGGCACTCGAATAGGCGACGCACTAGAAGCATGGAATATTGAATTGGTGAGTCAAACGCAAGGTACAGTAGAACATATGATCAATTTCGTTTTGGACAAGTTCCAAACGACTGTGAAAGATGTTTTCAACAAGGATTTTGATCCCCCTTACACTGTCGAAGAATGCTTGACACAGGCTAGTCCGTTTGAAGGCACTGCTCTGAATGTTCCGTTTCCTACCTTGAACCTTGGTGCTATCAATGATTTTCTCAATGAAGGCACCCAGGAACAACCCCCAGTTCGTGGCGAGGATCCATTTTGGGAGAATCCAAATATCACTGACAAAGTTTATGATATCACTGCGGAGCAGAACCAGTATGTAGAAGTTTTATCATCTGTCATCACTGTGAAGAATGTCAAAGCTACTCTAATCGGGCTAGCTAACTCCACTGTTAACCCAGAATTCCCTTCGATGCTGGATCCTATCATTCGTGCTTTGGAGCTGGAAGACGACGATAGTGTTACTCTTCGACTTGGACCGGAGCTTCTTACGGACACTACGACATTGGTTGATGAGAACGCTGTTGAAGGTCTAATTCCTGGACTCAGTATAACATTGCGAGATATTGTCATTACTAACGTCGAGAAGATCGCTTCATTGTCGCTTCTGCAACCTTATATATCTAATACTGGAGTTCGAGGACGATATTCTACCAATAATGATATGACCTATGCTGGACCACTTAATGTGTCCTTTGGAGTGGATATATCTGTTTCAAATGAATTTCTTGGTCCTGTTGCACCGGAAGATGTTGCTCTATTGAGAGACTATATCGAAGTGTCCTTGGAGCTGAGCACTGTGGAGCTACATACTATCTTAGCCCTCGCTGTTAATGAAACTCAGTTGCAAAAGATGCCTTTGGGAGAGCTACTTTATTTTGACGAAACCGACTTTTTGTTTGGAATCAGAGAAGATGGCTGGAATTGCACTATCAGGGAATTGATTGCAGAAAATGGTTTGTTATTGCCAATGTTTGAACTAAGTGTCGGAACTGTAAATGGTCCTACTACGAGGATTGGGGGAGATATTCTGGCGCCTGCGTCTGTGGAAGTCATCAATGCGTTCGTAGATTTAATGGTGGGAACTCTCATTAACTACATCCCAAGTATTACTCAAGGGCCAATTCGAGGATACGCTCAAGACGCTATTGACGTGATTCTCAGCAACGCGCAGAATACTTCAACTTGTGGTGTTCAATATCCTTCTGAAGATGTCAACTTCATTAATCTGGATACATCGCTCTTCTCCCGCAACACCAAAGAATTTATTACAAAGGATCTGATGAATAGTGCAAGTCCTCTCTATATTAATGGTCTTTTGGATAAGTGGGTTAACGGCTTTGAGTTCGCGATGACTACCTATTTCGATGACGATGCTATCCCACAATACAATGGCATTGATCTTGGTAGAACAACATTCAAACTTGGAGGTGTTCGCGTGGAAAGGATTGGATGCGACGAGCAAGCGGGCGAACCATGTGCGAAGGTGTCGACACTTCAAGTGCTTGACAATACTGCAGAGGGTTATGGAGCTGCGAAACCATATTCTACTAGAAGCGAGCTGAAAATGGACGATGCATTTCGATTGTCATTCCAAGTTGAATACATGTTTGATGGACTTTTTGGAGAGAACAACGTTGTGGAGAACACTCTTCGATTGAGTGTAACCATGCAAGATCTGCACATGGTCCTTGGTATCTTGACTCGACTGGATATTCGAGCTGTGCTAAACTTGAAAGCAGGAAATCTGTTGAATCTTTACTACACTCCCAGCGAAACTCCTTGCCTTTTCAGTATATTCGATCTTGAAGGTGTTAAGCCTGAGATGTTTTCATTGAACGTTACTGGGTTGGATTTCACTGTCGATTGTCCTGGGAAGTGTACTTCCCCTATGTTCGAAGGTCTGGATTTAGTAGGTGGCGCTGCTACTCCTGCTTCCGTCCAAAAGTCATTGACAGACGCGTTCAATGGAATTATAAAGACAGCCAACAGTCTTGCTAGTTCTTCGGATGCACAACAATATCTCAATTTGCTCATTTCGAACGCCAAGACGGAATGCGTGGGAATTGATTTCGGCTACGAAGCTCCTGAAATACCTGAGTTTGTGAATGCTGCTGGCAAAATGGCTCTCATCGGTCTTGCAGTTCCCATTGGTGGATTGTTTGCTATGCTGTTGTTGGTTCCTAGACACAAAAAGAGACAGAACGATGTCATGATGATTGCATTTCAAAGACTAGATGATGGTAAGATTGAATCCAAGGGAGAGCAGTTGAGATTGATTGAGCAAAGACTCAAATCATTGTTTCAGCATCCATCTGTTCCAACTGGTCTTAAATTCGGGATCCCAATTGCTCTTTTCACATCCATGATTATATTTCTGTTTGCGAATCTATGGACCAATGGTGCTACTGTGGAATTGAAATTGACTGTAGCTGGGGATACCACTAAAAATTTGCCACTGATTGAGTTTGACTTGGGTAGTTCTATTAATGATATGTGGAATGCAGGTACTTACATGCTCGGAGTTATCATCTTCTTGGCTAGTGGATTGTGGCCTCATACCAAAATCCTGTTGCTCCTTTTTTCATGGTTTGCACCACCGACGATCATGAGTCACACCAGAAGAAACAGTTTGATGGAAATTTTGGATAGTCTTGGGAAATGGTCTCTAATTGATGCATTCGTGCTCATCATGTTGCAAGTTGCTTTCCGATTCTACATCACGAGTACTGCCATCTCCTCTCTTGCATTTATTCCTGAGAATTTTGTCATTGTAGATGTCTTGGTACGTCCTGAAGCTAGTATCTTTCTGTTCATTATCGCGACCATGCTGTCTCTGATTATCAATCACATAATGATATACGTTCATCACAATGTCATGGATATTGATGAAGCTTTGGAAGACAAGGTTAATGAACATGTCGCCATTGAACCGATGAAAAAGAAGAAGCCTCTTCATGGACATCTATTCATGGTTCCAGATTATCGCGGTGTGCTGTATAGCTTCAGTCCAGGGACTAAACTGGGGGTTGGGGCGTTATTATCTATATCCGCCATTTTGATTCTAGTGGGAACCTTCCTTCCAATCCTCACCTTTGAGTTTAAGGGTATTGCTGGAATCGCTATTGGCATTATCGATCCGGGACTTGGCTCAGTCACTCACTCAGCCTTCAGTATTGGTGGAGCTGTTTCAAAAGGTATTCCACCTGAAGATGTTGGGACCATCATTGGAGTCACCTTCATGCAGATTATCTACTATGTTTTCACTCTTGTTTCTCCGATTGCTCTTCTCTGTCTATACGCGGTGATGTGGTTTGTCCCAATGACGTTGGCGGATCAGAAAAAATTACTTTTCACCACTGAAATCGTGTCTGCATGGGAAGCTCTAATTGTTCTTGTGGTATCGTGTGTAGCAGCTACTTTTCAAATCAGTCAACTTGCCCAATTCATTGTTCTAAATGCCACAGGATCCCTATGTGGCCTTGTGACAGCACCTTTGCAAGCTCTAGGAGTTCCTCAAGAAGATGCTTTGTGTTTTGATGTTTACGCATATCTAGAACCTACTGGATTTGTAATCATCTTCGGTCTCATCACGATGATGATATGTTCCCATGTAATGTACAACTTGATAAAAGCAGCCATCATCGACAGGGAGTTGCGAGACAAAAATAAACTCGAAACGTTAGGAAAATGCCCATCAAAACCAGAAAAGAAGACTTGCTCCTCCGTCCTTCTCAACCTCTCAGTAAAACCAGCATCCAGAATCCGTCCAGCTAATAATAATCCAGCTATGGACCTCGCTACTGTGAATCCAACATTCAGGAACAGCTTCGACTCCGAATCATTTGAAAACGTTAACGTTTAAAAAGCTAACTCAATGAAGTACTAAGAATATATTTTAATTAATTAAATACTACTTGCACGCGTTCCGACCATGATTACACATTTAGTTAGCGCTTTCTCATCAAATAGAGGAAAGTCGTATTCGAGCAAGTCATGATCAGGATTCACTACCAGTCCATATTTTTCAAAGAGTCCTTTCAAAATATCTACTGTGAAAGTGGTATGCGCATGGCCCCCATCACTGACAAACTTGTCACCTTCTTCACCGTGTTGAGCCGAATGGTTGTCAAATTCTGCAATTACTAAATGTCCTCCAGGAGATACGCTTTCAACAAGTTTCTTGATCACGGTATCCACTAGAGACCCTCGAACATGACCCATTGCGAAGGTAGAAGTAACCAAATCAAACTCACCAGTCAGATCCGAGGCATCCTCAGTACTAAGTAGAATTGTACTCACTTTATCTGCGAGTCCTTCCGAGTTATGCGCTTGTTGCACACCTCCAGCATACCCGGTTCAACATCTGCCCCTGTTGCAGACACTACTCCATGTTTTGAAACAAGAGAGCACATGAGATGACCTGGTCCACATCCAAAGTCAAGCATAGATATAGTTCCTGAAAACCAGTCCTGGGAAGTGATAAATGTCAGCGTTTTATCTACAAACAACGTCACCTTGGGGTTTGAATCGTAATCTTCCCAATCCGTGACCCATTTGTCACCGTGATTATGACCATGATTACGACCATGACTATGATCGTGACTATGACTATGACCATGACTATGATCATGACTATCACTACGACCATGACTATGATCGTGACCGTCACTGCTGCAGTTATTGGAAGCCATTACGAGTCGCTAGTTCGGAATTTACTTCCTTCGTTATGCAAATAACGCATTCTTTGTTCGTGATATTCGGTGGGGCCCCCTGCCGTTTCTTCTTCCCTTGTTCTTCGATGAATCATGATGTTGCCACGGAGTGTTTAGAGGCATGGAGGTACATATGCAACTCTCCTGGTAAGAATATTCGGTCAGTTTTAATAGATTGCTTTCAACAATGGATGGAAATCAGTGATGAAGAAGTTGAAGCCATCAAAGTGATTGTTGGGTATTTGCACAATGCGTCATTACTAGTCGATGATATTGAAGACGACTCGAAACTTAGACGGGGTAAACCGGTAGCACATCTTGTGTATGGTATTCCGCAAACATTGAATTGCGCTAATTATGTTTACTTCCTTGCTATGGAGAAATGCATGGCGCTTGGATCCAATGAATCACTTACTGTATTCACCAAGGAGCTGCTGAATCTTCACAGAGGTCAAGGAAGGGAACTTTATTGGCGGGAGCATAACCTGTGTCCCACGGAGGAGCAGTATCTCTGCATGGTCAAAGATAAAACCGGAGGCTTGTTCAGATTAGCTTGCGGGTTGATGCAGTCGTTTTCCCTCAATACAAGTGATTTCTTCCTACTTTGTGATTCAATTTCTGTTTATTTCCAAGTTAGAGATGACTTTATTAACTTGGCAAGCGAAGAATATCATGTTAATAAGAGTTATTGTGAAGATCTTAGTGAAGGCAAATATTCATTTCCGATTATTCACGCCATTAAGGAGTCTGCTCCAGATGACACTCGTGTAATTTCTATTTTAAAGCAAAGGACCGAAAATGTTGAACTTAAAGCAAGCGTTGTTGAAATGTTACGCAAAGAGACAAAGTCGTTTCAGTACACGCGAGATTACTTGGGTGAAATTCACCGAAATGTATTGTCGCAAATTGAACAACTTGGAGGCTGTCCTCCACTAGTGGAGATCATGAACAAGTTGAACGAAGATGTGGACCGTTGCCCTTGCGATTAAATTTAAATAAAATATTTAATTACGGCTCTAAAAGAAGAAAAGAAAAGGAAAGGTTCCACCGAGACCTTTTCAATGTTCGCTATTTGCTGTCGCATGCTTCTGAAGAAATACATTGAATTGAGCACTCAATTTTAAATTGTTTTCCATCACAGTTTGAAGCTCTCCTATATTTAAATTCTCGATATCTTTTTGAATCTCAAGTTGATTTTGAACTCGAGCAAATTGATCCTCGGCGATTTGTTGCGCTTTCTTGGCCTGTGAAACAGTTAGTGGTTCGATCGTGAAAACTCCTGTAACAAAACACGTACATTCACCACTCTTTCTTGTTGCTGGATATTCTGCGCTTCGCAGAATTCGAGTTTATTCCTCAAAAACGAAACCTACTCCAAATTAGATGTTCCATTGAGAAAGATGATATACTTACTTGAGCTAGTAATTTGGATGCATGATCATGAGCTTCGACGTATTTAAGATGTTCTAATCCAAGACGTTCATTCGTTGCTTCATTGCGAGACGTCAAATCTTGAATTCGTGCCCTATATGCAGCATTTCCTACAGCTTCCTTTCTCTGAGCTACCTGAGCGTCGTCCACTTGTCTTAGACTCTGTTCAAGTTGTATTTTAATTGCCTGGTATCCAACTTCCTGCGATGCTGCAGTTTCTAGAGCGATATTCCTTTCTCTTTGTGCGGTATCTTCTCTTGAAGCGTATTCGGCGAGTTTGTTTTTGGCCACACGAAGCTGTTCACTGAGTCCCGCGTTAGATTCTATCAAATCTTTGTTCTCTTGCAGCAAATTCGTTTCACTTTCTTGAACACGATTTAACACAGTGCGACAATAGGCCAACTCGCTTCGCAGAGCATCAGCACGTGCCACTGATGCATTCGCCTGGGTTTCAAAATGCTTCTTAGCCGATTCGAAATCCTGGTGATCCACTTCCAATTTTTCCAAACGCAATTTATCTACCGTGATTCTAGATTTCACTGACCTCAAAACTTCCTCCGCGTTATTTAAATTTAATTGCAACTGATCCCGCTCTAGTTTTAAAACACTTTCAGATTTTGCGCATTCAATTCGTGCTTTCTCAAACTCAGATTGAGAGCCTGATAAATCCATCTCCAAATTCCTTATTCTCTCTTCCAACCCCTGACCTAACGCATAACTATTAGCTAATGTTGCGTAGTCTTTTTCCATCCCTCTCGTTATTACTTCAATCTCATCATCCGCTGAAAAAGGAGTCACAAAGATATACAAAACAACGAACAAGATACGTACCTCGTCCTTTGATGAGTTCAAACTCTTCACGAAGAGCTTCTAATTCAATTCTTCCAGCGATAATTTCGTTTTTTAGTCTAGTTAGTTCTGTGTCACGGTAGCCCAACTCAAGTTTATGTTCAGCTCTAAAATAAACCAGCGTAAGCTTCTGCGACACCACATCGAATACATAACTTACTCCATGTTCTTGCAGCGAGTAGTTAACGCAGCTATAGAATCATCTAAACTGTCTACACCTGTCACCACCTCGTGTCTCACGTTGCGTTTGCCACTGCGGCCTTTGAGCACATGGCATTCCAATTCCAAGAACTTGATTTGATCTTTGAGACTCGACACATAGGATGCATCTGTTGTTCCTCTACTTCTCGCAGAACTTTGCGAGGAAGGAGAGAGAATAGACTGACGTCTTGACGTATTTACCTTCATTACCCGCTTGATCAAAACGTTAGGGACAATTCAGTGTCTACATCAGGTTTGAAAAATAATTTTGAATTTGCAAATTCAAGTTTTTTATTCTACTGGAATTACAATTCAATTTTTAGTATGCATACCAACAGATTTTTTCGTATTCGATTCAAGTTGGTCCATTTTTCTTTGCATAGCTTCAAGGGTTTCTAAAATTTTCTTTTGATTTGATAACAGATCTACCAAACTGATATCATTCTGAGTAGCGGTGGATTGTATGAAAAATCCTCCAATGACTTGAGAATTCGAGTCATCGGCCAATGAACGAATGGCAGGCAACAGATCAGATGCATGCTGCTCCAAGTCCGGATCGAGAACCGAGGATTTGGGGATGGAATCATTATTAGAATCAGGCCACAGAAAGGAGTCAGATCTTGCAATTTTCTTTTTCCAAAAGGTAAAACAAAACAATCTCAATTTCTTGGAGCTACCAGACCTTTGAGAGCGACAGAGCACGCAATCGTCAATAAAAAATTTTTTTACCTCTATCATCACGTACTTGTGAGAACTCGATGCTTTGGTTTCTTTTACAAAGTGTTTGAAGGGACCAGGAGGATAAACCAGGAAAGAAGTGTCTGTTGGGAGATTTTCGTATCTCTTTGAATCAACTTGGAATCCGTCAGTAGAATGCAACGCCAATTCAAAATACTCAAAGAATAAAATGATTCGAGCACGTTGAAGAAGCCACTGTCCATGTGAATCCGTCTTAATTTTTTCATACGTATTTGTCATCACTGCAACAATAAGGTTCAAGCAAACATTCACAGTCAAAAACATATATCCCGCGAGGACCACAAAACCAAAGTATTTTCGCCATTCAACTTTCTCTGAGTAAACATCGCTAAGATCCAAGTTGAATGCAAAGAAGAATAGAGTAATCCACGTCATGCCAAAATTGCCGTACATCTCGTTGGGTGTTGGTGCAGCACCGCGAAACAGCACATACATCGAATGACTGAATGCAGTTACAAGGGTAATCAAAATCATGAAATAAACTCCGTTCTCCCCAATCATACTCCGGATCATCGACATCGCGACTCCCAACGTCTCGAATCCTTCTCCAAAAGCTAAACTACGGTAAAAAAAACGCCAAGAAGTAAGAGCAATCAAAATATCTGCAGCAATATAAAACGAATTCGCACTAGGAAAACATCGGAGCACTTGTGCCACCAATAAGCATATATGTGGTAGCAGATAAAATTGCTCGTTCCGCAGTTTACTATGCATGACCCCTGTCCATCGAAACGATCGTCCCAGCATTGCATCGGTGATTTGCGATTGCACAACTTGAATTCTAATATATCTTAGGTTCACCATCATAATAAGCATTTCAAGAACAACATGTACAAGACTCCGCTGATATTGATACGATCCAATATCATGTTGCCAAGTTAAGAAAACGGATAAATCAGTGAATTCCGTATCTGAAAACGAGCTAGCCATCATGAGACCAACAAACAGTAGGTGAATTGAGAATTCCCACCACAAAACTTCTCTCGTAAACAGAATCCATCTCATACTGAGTGAATATTGAACCACTGGATGTGAGATTAAACTGGTATTGCCCATCAAAACCATGTGCTTCAAGGCGTGCGAACTAGTAGAGGCTGTTCCTAACAAACTTGTATCGTAATTGTAAACTTGAGATGCGTTTTCCCAGTACAAAAATGTCCGTTGTCTATCAAGTACTTTGAGAGCCAGGCCGGGTCTTTCTCGAACCATTAATTCAAAAAAGGCATTGTAGAATCTATCACTCGATCTGCTGTTGAAAACTTCGCCTTTAAACCCTTCTTCCTCTAAAGCACTTCTCTGTCGTAAAAATGCATTTTTCGCAATATCCCATTTCTGTTTTGCAGTTGTCGATCCTGAAGGTTCCGTTATGAAAGCACTGTTTTGATATCCCCTTAATTGTAGCACAGGAGAATTAACTTCGCCATTGAAAGTTGATTTCCGAGAAGCTTCTAAAAGGTAAATAGCTACCTCATAATGTGAATCGTCAAAAGCTCGACTTGCAGCTTCCTCCACTGGAAGGTTTCCATTTTCGTTGACTACGTTTACTAAAGCACCTGCTTGTACAAGTGCACGAGCAACATCAAGGCTCAGCACCATGTGTAAAGCAGTATTCCCATTAACATTTTGATAACTCACATCCGCCCCGTGCTTCACCAAAACCTTTACCACTGTCACACTGTCAGCAGCTACTGCCCATTGTAACGGCGTAGAACCATTTGTTCTTGTTCGTGAATCGATATCCGCTCCTCTCGAGATTAAGAACTCGACAATGTCCGGGTGAGAATGATGAGAATGCAATGCGTGTTGGCCGTATTCTCCTTCGAATTCCAGAGGAAACCCAAAATCTACAAGTAGTTTAATTATTTCAACATTCTTAGCCACATGGATTGGACTTAGACCATGTGATTGGGCATCAGGTTTCGGATTCCTTTGCGCTGCTTCTGAAACTGACATTTGACTCAATTGCCGCTTGACAATATCCGCGTCACCAATATTGCAGGCAAATAATAATTTGAAGAATTTCTCCTCGGACCCTCTTCGCAAATTAGACTTGGACAAAAGCTTATGAAGCGGTTGTTTCCGTGCGGTTGAATTGCTTTGTGTCCCACTAACTTCACGGAGGAGGTTCTTTTTCGGTAGAAGCATATGATCCCCGTTTTCACCTTCATCCAACCATAGATCCTCGTCTTCACCGGCCTCAGACATCAAATATATATTTTATACTTGCCCCACAACGAATAACTGGGTATCGTGTCAGGTAAATAGGATGGGTTCTAAAAAACATGAATATTAGTAGAAACGTATAGTATATGGCATAGAAGGAAGCTTCCAAACAGGCATTCGATTTTGCAAATGAAATTAGTTTTAACAAAATTTTAATGGTTATCTGTTTGGAATAAGTCGGCGTTGAATTCTTCGACAACGTATCCGTTGGAGACCGTTTGTAGATCGTTAATTCTAAAGCGAATAACTCGAAGCATTTCCTTTAACTGGTCTATTTGATTTGAGTTTTTGGAAACTAGCAATTTGGATTTTGAATGGGCGGTGGAAGTGCAGCGATTATATAGGTTTTTTATTGACATGATTACTTGTCCAGATTCTCGATGTCTATCCTTCGCAAATTTTTCACTTTGCTCTCTAAAACTATCAGACTTAATGGCAGTTGCGCGAATACTTTCAAGCCTTTTTTGTTGGGCATGAATTCTACTGTTGTTTATAAGAACTTCATTTTGAGTTGCCACTCGAAGTCTGCTTAATTCACCTCGGATTTTGTCCATTTCTCTTTCTCCATCATTTACAAGATTTTTGAGGTCAATATTTGCACCCTGCAATGTCGTAAGACGATTCAATATATCCGAAATTTCGTCGTATTCACCTTCAGAGTTGAACGTCACTTTGTCTAGGTATCGCTGATATCGTTCTAAATGGTCTAAATCGAGGTCAATTCGTTTTTGTACCTTTTGCATCAAATCATATTCTTGATGGAGACTTTTAATCTTTTCTTCGTGTTGAATACGAGCCTTAATTTCTAATTTCATTTTGTTCTCTGCTCGAATTCGTTTGGCATCGTTTTCTTGAACAAATTTTTCAAACCTTGACACTTGCTCTTTCATTTCATGTTGTTTGATTTCAAAAGCGGTTTGTCTTTCTTTACAAGCTTCCATTCTGGAATTAAATTCTTCCTTCATGAAATCCAAAGCTTCATCTACCTCCCGCATTTCTTTCCGCTTCTTCAACAACAAAGTTGATTGCGATGTTTGCGTCACTCCAAAAACCAACGCTTGAACTTCTGCATGCTGTTCATCGGCATTGGTTTGAAGATCATTATACTGGAGCTTCTGACCTTGCGTGATAAAGGCCATCTTGTAATATGTCGATATGTCGGTTGAAACAACGGAGGGGGGCTATCTGCCAGAACCACAAAAAAGTTGCACGAAATCAATCCAAAAACAAAATGTTCTCAGCCTCGAAAGCAATCCAACGCTCATCGCATCGCTGGATGTCCAGTGAAGCAGCAAAGAGATCGCGTGTTTTCTTTGATGTATCGATTGGAACGGAATCACCTGAACGAGTGACCTTCGAAGTGAGTATCATGCTACGTTGATTTTTAGTCATTAAGACATGTTCAATAGCTTTTCAATGATGTTGTCCCAAAGACAGCCGAAAATTTTAGGCAATTGTGCACTGGTACGTTTTTACATTCTTCGTTGAAACGCCTGTTTTGGCTACATGTGTTAAATATTCGTCGTCAAAATGGAGAGTGCTAACTCATGTTTTTTAGGTGAGGCTGGAAATACCAAATCGGGAGTACCACTGTGTTACAAGGGTTCCGTATTTCATCGAATCATTCCAAACTTCATGATTCAAGGAGGGGACTTTACCAATTTCAATGGTACTGGAGGAGAATCTATTTACGGGTCCCGATTCCCGGATGAGAATTTCAAGGAGTTGGTAAGTTCTTGCAGTCACAGAGTAAATAGTATTTGTTAATGTTAGCGAAGCACTCTACCCCTGGTCTGTTATCAATGGCCAATGCTGGACCAGGAACCAACGGCTCCCAGTTTTTCGTGACTACTGTTTCGACGCCTCATTTGAATGGCGCGCATGTAGTGTTTGGAAAGGTAATTATTGTTTTTGAAAAGTGATTTCGAAATATTAATGATGTAATATAGGTTGTTGAAGGCATGGATGTGGTCAAGAAGATCGAAGGATGTGGTACGCAACAAGGCGCTCCAAGAGTCGAGGTGAAAATTTCAGATTGCGGAGAATTGTAGATTCTCTACTTAAATTTTTAAAGAAATAACGTTTTCCCCAATTAATACGGATTGGTCATTTCAATCATCCATTGCGGACGTTTAAATCGAAGAAAACATTCGTAGGTGTTTACATACTATTTCTTTTCCTTTTGCACTTTCTTATAGCCCAGAATCATGGACCATTTGTCTGAAACCAGGGCGCTCTGATCGTAGTCTTTAGCTAGTGTGTCAAAGTCACTGGATATTCCTTCCAACATAGTGTGTACTGCTTCCAAAGAAGTCCGAACGGATCGAAGTGCCAACCCCTCCTCAGACGACATCAATGGATATAATGGTCTACAAGGACCTTTTCAAACGGACATCATTTTTTCGAAAATCGAATTGCCATCAGGCTCTTTTCTTTCAACAATATCGATATTCTTGTTTATTAAGAAATTAGCATTTGATGGCTTTTATCCACTACTTGTAGTGCTTTGAAATAATCGATTTTTGTTGTGTTTAAAATGTGGTTGATTTACAAGAACTTATAGTTTTTGAAGGTCGTTTATGGTCGTTGTACCATCTTTTGACAATAGTTCGTCTTTCAGGTTTGATGTGGTTTCGCTTCTCAAAACAAATTTTAAGAGTTCCTCATCGTCAATGTTCGAAGATTATTTCAGAGATATTATGTCGCCATATTTCGAATTTCAAAAGTTTAATAGTTACTTGGAGAGCCCATATAAAACCAAATACATTCAACTTATTTAGGTAAGAACCCTGTGTCAAATAATTAACAAATACTCTGTTGCGAAAAGGATGTTTCTTCTCAAAATTAAGATTTTATTTTAAACAAACAGAAAATAATTAAAATTTAAACCCCCCCAAATGGATCAGCCTACAACAGGTGATATGGTATCCCTTGAGGCAATTTAATTGATTATTCTGTCGAGTTGCTTATTAATGAGGATTTTCAAGAGAAAATTGGAAACTTCGGAAAAATTTATGCACTATCACGCAGTGCTCACAAGAAGACCACTTCAAAATTTTAATATCGATTCTTGACTAACAATTAAAACCCTTCAATTTGGATTTCTATTTTTATGCAAGAAAAACACGAGTTATGCCACCCAAATACTAAGTGGAAGGATTTCCTGAAATTGAAACAAGATTTATGCAATATCGGTTTCCAATTCCATCAGGTATGTTGTGGCCCAAATGAGCACCGTCAATAGTCACTACTTCGCCGTCAGGCAAGACCCGAACATTGTCCCATTCAACTTCCACATCACGAAACTAAAGGATGAGTCAACATGGCTACATTTGAATGAAATATGGTACTTACTGATGGCCATCCGTGGTTTTCGGATTCTGTTAGAAATTGAATGAAGTTGCGGTCGATTGGACTGGTGAAAACAAGTCTCCCGTGAATAGGATCAAAGTATTTGGTAGGATTAGATCGATCTACCTGAGTGAGCCATGCCGAATTTTTGAAATATCCGCTAGGCTCTGCGAAATGTCTGTTGAAGCAGCAAATGTTGTTCGCCAAGTCAGCTGGGATGTTCCATCGCAAGCTACCCACGGCTCCTTTAGAGCAAGAACCATGCTTTTTGGGTGCCATGATACTCTCGCTGCCCGTTCGATAGCATCGAAGCAGCCTTGGTTTGCATACAAATGGGACTCGACTGAACATCCAAAATCAAAATCAAGTTTTCGTCCGAAAACTACCTGAACGCCAAAAAAGAGTGAAAAAAGAATCTTGGGAGTGTGCGGCAATGATTTTTATCACTCAATGTTTGTCATTCTTCTGTTTATGCTTCAGCTACGCATTGGCAGATGCATCGACTGGGAACCATTTGATATATGTAATCAGACATGGAGAGAAAGTTGGTTCGATTGGAAACTTGAGTGACCTTGGAATTGAACGCGCCAATGCTTTGCCAAGTATATTTAACGGGAAGCCTTCATCGGGTAATCAGCAGTTTGAAATACCTCAAAGTTTATTTGCTAATTTGTATGCTGATATAGATGGTGAACGTTGCATCGAAGTAAGTTTTATTTCTCAGGAAAGACTTGATTAACAATTCAACAGACATTGCAACCGATATCAGACCATTTGAAATTGCCATTAAACAGTAGCTACAGTTTTCATCCTCGTTATGGAGGAAATTCGCTAGCAGCGCATGCGATGTTATCATCCATAGCTAAAGGGCCTGTTCTCGTAGCTTGGGAGCACGTCAACATCCAATTTTTAGTTCACTTTCTAGGAGTATCAAAAGAGCTAATTCCTTTCTGGCCGGACGATGATTACGATACTGTGTACATCCTTCAATACAATGAACAACGTGAGCTTCTAAAGTTCGACATTAGTGCTGAAAATTTTGTGCCGGCAATGTCAAAATATTAATCAATCAATCTATATGCATTTATTTATGTGCACGAATCCATTGCAAAAGGTTTAAAAGCTCATCAATATCGGGATATTGTGGTAAATTCCTTCGGATGCCGATTTCCTTCTCAACATGAAATGTTTTGGATCTTTTCGAAAGGGAAAGAATACGTTTCGAATTTTGCATCAGCATTTGAATGGCAGATATGGCTTCATGCCTCACATGATGATCAGCATCATCCCAAAGTTGAACCACAAGAATGCAAAGAGACTCCAGGACCTCATCCGGAACATCGGACACAAACGGTACCAGCGATGCTACGGTCCACAATAGATCCACTTTGGATCGATATAGTTTACAATCACTATCGTCAAGATTCGAAACCAAATTATAGAATACCACTGTTGCCTGCTTCGTGAACAAAGTATTGGAGGAAAAACATTTGGCTATCCCTACTATGCTATTCCTAGCCACTAGTCTGAGGTCACGATGTTCGTCCTTCGTCAAACGTACAGATAGCCACGAAAAACCTGCCTGAACGCAACTTAAATCACCCGTATGAGATTGCATGTACAATTTCCCTAAATCGCTCATGAGATTACGCTGTAGCTGAGTCAACAGCCATAGCCAATCATTACCACTGGATATATCGTGTTGCAATGTTACTCTGCGCAATCCTAACTGCTCTCGGTGTTTTTTATCGGATATTGAAAGATACATCATACTGCGAGATGATTCAACGAGGTCGAACTGTTCTAATGACACAACTGGGAATTCAAACGAGTTTGTAGCCAGCATAGAAAGCTCTTTCATTTTCTCCCCTACCAAGTTACGTATGATCACGGAGTTATTGCTGCAGCTATCAGCAAGATTTTGCATTTGTATCAGCAACTGTTCCAATTCTTCTAATTTGAATGCTTGTGCAATGTAACAATGTACTTTAAGATTGTGGACGATTTGCTGTGCACCAGCGTCAAACGTTTCATCGTGCGAGAAAAGTGCGTCTATGGAACCAGCCAAGAATTTTGAAGCGTCATTAATATTTTCAGCTGCACTTACTAATAGAGCAGCGCCGCAATTCGAATCCAATGACAGTAACACGTCTAGCAGGTCACGACAACATGCTGGGTACCTTAACAAATCGTTTTGAACCTCAAGAGGTAAAATCGAGTTTATATCTTCTTTCTTTGAGAAAGAACGGTTTCGAGCCAGTGTTACATGATGACCTACGAATTTCTGAACATCAAATCCATACATTGCAACATCATCACGGTATTGTTCGTTATTCTGAAGGAAGGAAATATTAAGTGGATCATCATCCATAATGGGAAACGTAGCTTTGGTCTTGGAGCCACTGCTTTTGGTTGTGAGTGCTTGTCCCTCAAATCGTTTCGCCACGCGTTTCAATTTGCTCCAATACCTGTCATCCTCATTCAGTAATTTAGGTGGACAGGAAATGAGATTTTTGAGAGCATGCTGCGAGAGACGCTCATCTGGATCAGCCATGAACCTTATGTAGCTAGTCAATAATTGTTGTGGTGGCATGACGTTGCCTACAATACCTAGAACAGTGAGTGCTCGTCTGCGTTTTTTGGTGTCGTATGAAATCAGTTCCTGTAATGTTGTGTCTGTTAGTGTCTTCACAAGAGGATGTGAGCTATCGAGAGACTCCAAAACGCGTCTGAGCTGATCTTGAGATATACTATGCATTGCCGCATCTGAAGTTTCTTCCAAAAGAGAAACAATAGATCGAACAACATTTGTTAGTTCCTGTGGACCTCCTAATAAAGCAATTTGCCCAATTAATGAAAGCGCTGCTCTTTTCATCTCAGTAGATTTGATATGAGATTTCACAACCGATAACAATTTTTCAGCGAAGGACTTGGCCTGACTTTGAGGGACATATTGCTGAAGTAATTTAAAATCAGATGTCTCCAAAACCAACCGCAGCGCATGCAAATGCCCAAAGGACAGATGGTCAGATGCGTGGAGATGCTCCATAAGAAAACGAATAACTGGTTCAGGTTCAATGAGAGCTACATTTTTCAGTCCAAAACCGCATGATAGAATCATGTTGTGATCAACCGATAATGCCTTCGAACCTGAAGGAGGACTCAAACTGGCGAATAACGTAGTAATGATATTCCGTGTCTGGGATTGAACTTCCTCTGACGAATCTTGGCATATTTCTCGAGCCACTTGAGAGAGCAAAATAGCAGCTGCTACCGAAACGCCCTTGATGCTAAGGAACCAAGTGAAATGAAATTCCAGCAGATCAATGTGACTTGGTGATATATCGCCGCAAAACAACCGCGACACATTCGTCAAAATGGTAACTGATTCGTAAGAAAGGATACCAGTTTCTTTGCATGCTCGGATCGCCCCAAGCAGTTCTCGATTCTCCGTATTGTTACCTATTACATCGATGGCGACCACATCTAACTCTATATTGGTAGATTTGTCAATATTGAAGAAGGGGTCTTGGTTAAGAGCTTGATTCTCTGATGCGAGATTAACAATATCCCTATGGGTAACCGCGTCCGAAGCCAAGATATGTTGTTCAAACACGGTGTATGATTGAGGCTCCAATAGCAATGGGAGAGTAACCCATCTTACAGCAATCATGTGAGTTTTCTCAAGCACCCGACTAAGTTTTAAAACCGAGCTCAGAGCTTCTGTTCTGAAATCCAGGTTCTCATGGTGCAGAATATCAAACAAAAGATCTATGGCTTCCGAGGCAGTGTCTGGGTTTCTAATCTCTCCTACAGCTCTAATAGATGCCACTAATACGTATTTCACTTGGCATGGACTCAGGTTGGTTAACAAAGGATCTGCTCCAGGTATAGATTGCTGTGGAGGTTTCTCGTGCAATAGAGCAAGGTCAGTTGTAAGATACTCTAGATACTCACGCGCTTGACCAGGTGAGGTCGTCGCAATTTCCACAATGACAGGATAACACCGAATTGCTTGTTGTATTTCGTTTGTGTGAACAGACGAGAACAGCTTTCTGCATGTATCACGAAACCCAGCAATATCCATATTAGCCACGTTGGTAGATTGCATAATTGAAAGTAATAGTCTCATAGCACACACGCGGACTTGTGAACCAAGCATGCCACGACGTACTAACTGAAGAAGCGGATTCACAAAGTAGCATGTAATGACTTTATGCACACAAGATATTCCCACGTCGTTAACGATATCAAAGAGAACGATTAGATTGGACATGAGGATGACATGACTTGAAGAAGAATTTGAAATGACATTGAAAGCGCCTAGTAAGAATTCTTGCATAGTCCCAATCTTAAACGTCCCATTCAAATTTCGAAACGAACCTAGTTTAGATGCACATCCAGCATTCTGAAACACTGGATTGTGATGTTGCATACTGAAATCAATCATTGTCCATCTGCCGGATTCCAGTAAACCCATTTTTTCACAAAATGTAGCTGCAAAAAGGGGAAAATGAGATTCTTCGGCAAGAGAATCGTCATGAACCTTTTTGAAATAATTCAGCATCGTTTCAGCGGCTTTGCTGGAAGGAAAATTTTCTACGATTATTTTCATAGAAGAGCGAGTTGAAAAATGTGCACACATCTTTTCAATAAATATCAAACGAGTCTCAAAATCTGGGAATTCGTATTGCAAGGCATACGATGCCATCTCCGACTGTCCAATTTCCTTCAAGAGTTCTTCGAGTACATGAACGAGCGCCTCCATACATGAACTAGATATATCTCCGCAGCAGCATAATGTAGTACTGATCGTTGGAACGAGTAAGTCCGCAGACCTCCACAGTGGCTCCTCCCTGATGAAGTTATACAAATGCAGTCGAACATTCCAATCCTTACATGCGAAACAGTTTAACAATAAATATTCTTGGATTTCGAGCATGTCGGTAATACTCACAGTGTTCAACGGAAGAGCTTCAAGCAATAGTATCATTTCCCTAAACATTAACGAGGAGAGGACTTCCTTTCTCAAAATGCGAAGGATTGAATCGCTGATCACCTTGACTACTTTTTCTGCCACGAGAGCATCCGCCCCGTCAATATTTTTAGCTACACAGCAAACTGCAGAAACTAGTCTTTCGATAGAAACTTGATCTAGTGATGAGCAATCCTCAAGTACCGACACAGTGTGCTTAATACAATCCAAGCTGGTGGCAGTCCGTGCACACGCGCTCCATATGGATAGAGCATATATCCGCTCTTCTTTAACAATAAGAGATTGGTAACATAAGCCTGAAGCGATACGCTCCATAAACTGATCCCTGTCTTGGCACTGAACACAAATGATATCGCTTAATAATGGTGCAAGGATTTTGCAATCCCATTTGCAAACGAGAAAATTTTGAATTCGTTTGGTCAAATCTATATGATTGGTAGCGATCAAAATACGCGATACTGCCGACAGTGCGAGCTGGGCACATGGCATGAAACTCTCCATACAACAGTTTATAAGATGATACAAAATAGAATCCATGACCACTTTTAGGGTTCCTCCTCTTATCGCTTTTGCTATCGCGTCGATGCATATTAGGGCTCCAAAACGAAACGAACTTTGGGGTGCGAGAAGAATGTTTTCCAAGCCAAGTACCAGTTTTGAAATGACACTTATTTGAATATCGGGAGTCATTACATGTACAAATGTCTCCATCGCGAATCCGAGATCTCCGTGTGCCTTTGTGTCTGAGCATAGCTTAAGAAATATTGGCAGCAATGAGACGGCATTATTCTCACTAAGTTTTGCAATCAGAGTGGATATAAATTTGTGTGATCCCTTTCCAGGTCTATCATGTAGCAAAATATGAAGAATTTCAATCCCAAAAGCCAAGTCATTAACTGTGCACGCAAGTTCAGAGAGAGAAATTATAAAAGCAACAATCAGCATTTGATTCGTTTCTCCATTAAACGACTTATATTGAAATAAAAGGTTCCAGTATAATTGCTGAGATATCGCATGGTCAGTTTTTTCAATATTGTTGACAAGCAAGGTACAAGAGACAGTAAGCCCTAAGCATTGCAAGTCTACACTAGGATGCATGATAAAAGATTTCATTGCCGGAATCAGGATAGGTATTAAGCAAGAAAAGTGAGCACTGTAATGCTGAAATAGATTGCGAACTCCTTCAATAGCGTCCCTACCATTATTTAGGAGTTTCATTGTATGATGCAAAATATCTCCATCTTCCAGCGGAACATTTGAACAGGCCCGTGCAAGAAGCTGTAGAAATCTTACGCTACGAATTCTCACTTGTCTCGATTCATGGAGCATGAAAGGAATTAGATACAAAAGCAAATCAAGAGATGCTTGAGGATCAATTAGACCCTTGTGCCACTTTTGATCCAAAATCAGTTTTGCCCTTTGCATTTGACCTGGAATTCCGTATCTTTTGTCATTCCCGACAATTTCAAGTAGCATGTTCCCTTCCCTGCGGGCCTCCATCAAAACCATTGTAACGTTAAAGTAAGCAGGGGGTCCCGACCGCACTATTTGAAATGAAAAGCGTGCTGCAAACTCTGCGATCTCGCGGCCTCGTTTCTGCGTTGACGCATCCTGGTTTCGAAGAGGCATGCACCGGAAAGAGTGTGTACTGGGGTATTGATCCTACAGCTGATGGTTTGCATGTAGGTCACTTGGTTGGTGTGATGACGTTACGAAGGTTTCAGCAGCATGGGTATCAGCCTATTGCGTTAGTTGGCGGTGCCACTGGCATGATAGGAGATCCGTCAGGTAGAAATTCAGAGCGTCAATTTCTTTCTGCGGCGGATGTTGCGACAAATGTTGAAGGGATTCAAACTGATCTCTCCAAGCTATTAGATTTCGATGGATCGTTGAATCCAGCGAAGATGGTTAATAATTACGACTGGTATAAAAATATGTCGGCGATAGATCTGTTGAGAGATGTTGGGATGCATTTTCGAGTCAACACGATGCTTTCTAGAGACAGTGTCAAGAGTAGACTGGACTCGGATGGCTTAACCTTCACGGAATTCTCATATCAACTGCTTCAGGGTTATGATTTTATGCATTTATACGAGAACGAGAATTGTCGTTTACAAATAGGTGGCAGTGATCAATGGGGGAATATAGTGTCTGGGGTGGATCTTATCCGCCGCTCATTCCACAAGCAAGATGCGTTTGGCTTGACGATCCCATTGCTAACTACGAGTTCAGGAGAAAAGATTGGCAAAAGCGCCGGTAATGCGGTCTGGCTCCACCCGAAGAAAACATCAGACTATCTATTTTACCAGTACTTTGTAAACCTTGCCGACGCAGATGTTGAAGGGCTTTTAATGAAGCTCACTGATCTCTCATTGCAGGAAATAGAGATGGCCATGTTAGAACATGTGAAGCAACCACACTTGAGGTCAGCTCAAAAGCTACTTGCCGAAACAGTGACAGGAATTGTCAGAAATAAGAACGCAGTTACTCGAGCGCAGAAAGCCTCAGAGATTCTCTTTGGTGGCGCAATAGGTGATATTAATGCTGCCCAGTTAATTGAAATTAGCCAAGGTGCGAATGTACCTTGTACGGAAGTCTCTGCTTCAAGTATGAATTCGATTTCAAATGCCGATCTCGCAGTGTTGTCAGGTATTTGTAAATCAAAAACACAAGCAAAGAAACTAGTACTGAGTGGTGGTTTATATATTAACAACATCCGTGTGGAAATCCCAGAAAAACTATTTGACATTTCGGCCGATACAATCGGAGGTTCTGCAGTACTACTAAGATCTGGCAAAAAGAATTACCACGTAATAAAAATATTAAACTGATTGGGGATCCCACTTGAGGAGCCACATATTAATGTGGATGTTTTCATCATCGAGACCAGTCACATCGTTAAATCTAAATTTGCTGTGCTGTTTGAACCCAAGATTGTTGAATAGGGAAACGTGATCGGGATTGGTGGTGGCGAAAAAGCAGGGTTTTTGTATTTCTTCGAGACACTGTACCAGCCGCTGACCAGAGATAACAGCTTGATCGGTTTCTTTAGGGGCCAGAAAATCAAAAAGATGCAAGCAATGAATGTTCTCTCCAGTGTGAACTTGATGCAGAAAATTCTCCATGACGCACCATCTTGCATAGCCCTCATACCCTAACACGAAAATTAAACGACACTTATCCCAAAGCGTAATTTCAAACCGGCTATTTGAACTGTCAATCAATTTGAAACAACTTGAAACAGAGGGCAAACCAGCACGGTCAGATTTTTTCCAATCAACGGTTGCCCAAAAAGGTGTTGATTGAGAAGAATGCCAAAGATCCATTTGAAGCCGGAGCAGTCGTTGAACCTTCCTCTTCTCGTTTGAATCGCTCACATACACCGTCTCTCTTGCAAGGGAGTTGCTCTCTTTCAAGGCAACCTTGTCAAACATGATCGCCGGCAGGTCATTGATCAGCTTTCCATCATTTTCACGGGAATTCAACAGGAAGTTTGCAAAATCCAACTGCTCCTGTCGCTTCTTGTGAATGCGATAAAGTATACATAAAAGAGCTCCGACACTGGCCACAGCTAGCTTTCGCCCCATCAAAAATTCGATTTTTGTTGTTTAAAAACAAAAAACTACCTGTCCAATAATAATTTTACGCAATCGGCTGATGCAATTTTCAGAGCCTTCAACACTTTAGCATATTCCTTCTTAAAACCGTCTACAAGATCATAAACGAGATTGTCATGATTTCCTTTTATCTCCGCAACTTGATCAATGTGAGATTTGTGACACTGTCCAACCTCCCTTTGAAGTCTTAACACTTCCTTTTTCAAAAACAGATTTTTGGATTCTGATTCAATAAAACGAATATTCAAAGAACGGTTTTCCAGATTCACATCGGTGATTCGTGCCTCTAAGTAGGACAATTTCCTTTCATACTTATCAGAGAGAAATTTCATTTGGCTTTCCAAGGAGAGCTTCATGTTATGTTTCTCAACAATCATTTGTTTTTCGATAATATCATCCTTCATACCTGCGATTGATTCTTCAAATTTCATTCGCTCTTCGTCTTGAATCGCTCGTCTTAAATCCGCATCTTCTTCAAGTACCAACTTTTGAGCTTCTAACTCGGCTTTCAAATCTATTTGAGTTTGTTCATTCTCGACTATTTTGGCTTTCGTGTTTTTGATTTCCATCCTGCATTTAGTGAGTATCATTCTATTCTCTTCAATATGAGATATTAAAGATTCCATTTCAGGAGTGGGGTCCCCTTCACATTCGTCGAGCAACTTCTGATACAAGGCCATGTCATTTTCTAATTTTGATTTGGTGGCTTGGTAAGAGTGTTTCGCAACTTTCAAATTCTTATTAAAGGCCTCATTTTCTTTCTCGATCTCATGAATCCGCTTTAACAAAATAATTTTTTCATCCTTCACATTCTGCATCAGGTTTCTGACTTTGACTTCATTTTGCAGCGTCGCGTCTCTTTCGGCTTCAAAAACTTTAGACATTCGTTCAATTTCCTCCCACTGTTTCGCTTTTGTTTCTTCCAGTTGATCTATTTTCTTTTGCATTTCATCCATGTCAACCACTTCTTCAACTACGGCGATCTTGCCAACTCGATTCATCGCCTCCATCTCACTTCTTAACCGTTCAACTTCCTCTTGGAGTTCTCGGATCATTTTTTCACTGACATCTTCATTCCTTGTGGCTTGATTGGTGATCTTGCTCGCGCGTGCTGCATATTGCATTGTCGACAATGATTCATGGTAGTTGTAGTCTGCTGGACTCACTGCTGCAATCATTACTGTGTTTGCATTTCCTCCTAACGCCTGCTGAAGCACTCTAGTAAGTTTTGAATTTCTATATGGAATGTGTGCCGTGGAACCTTCAGCAAGCATGTTGATTACCAGACCTAAAGTGGACAAGGACTGATTAATTGCAGCACCTTCTTTAAGCCTGTCACCTTGTGCTCCTGTCTTCGATGCTCGCTCGGAACCTGCAAGATCCACAAGATTGATTTTAGCAGATAAAGATGTTTCTCTTTTAGCCGCATTAGCGCCGTTACCGATCTCTTCAACCTTTCGCTGCTCGATGCAAACAATGAAACAGCAATGCGAACGCGACGAGCGATGATTCATCTGAGTAGATGCTACTTGCTTAACAGCGTTTCCTTGAGCTAATAACGCTTCAATAGCTTTTGCCGAATCAACCACAATCTCGGCGAGGTTTTCAACATAGACTCCCTTTTGTGGATGCTCTCGGATTTTTAATTGTTTTTCACTTGGATTCAACAAATCTCGGACAATTTCATTATAGATTTCCATATATGCAGCTGTAACTAAGAAATCTATACCTTCTTTTTCCTTTTTAGCTTGAAGCAAACTGAATAATTCGCCATTCATCAGTGGCACTATCCCAATGTCCTCACCACTACCTATCATGGAGTGCGTTTTCCCAGAACCTGTCTGGCCATAGGCAAATATCACCCCATTGAATCCATCAATAGCTCCTTCCACAATTGGAAGTGCTAGATCTGTGTATACTTGTTGCTGAGTGGAATCGATCCCGTAGCAAAAATCAAATGCGAAAACCTTTTCTTTTCCCGCAGCATCTTTTATTATTGCGACCTTGCCGTCTTTGAAGGTAATGCATTCACTGCATTTTTTCTCTTTTTCACTGCCACTTAATGGACGTGCTCGAACAGCCACGCGGACGTTGGACCCACCTGCGTCACCCATGCAACCGTTACAGAAAACAAAGGGGGGCTCCTCTGAAAATTAAATAATCTGGTTGACAACATTTAGCGTCGTAGGTGCTCTAGCCGATGATTGAGCTGTTCTATAATTACCTGCATGTAGGCCAGTTTGAGTTAGCTCGATCCTTGCTGGAAACTTATAAAGAATTCCATGAATTTGCAGCTCAAGTTGTCAGAGATGGTAAAGTTATAGGCTTTTCGCCAGCGATGCCTTCTGTTTCTGCCGGTAGGTGGATGCTTATTACTGCATTGAATGATTTTGGATATGAATTTAAAGACGAATCGCCAAGTATCTTGGATTCATTAGCACGAGATATTCGATGTTCTTGTGTTCTTTTGGAAATGAATGGGCTGTTTGCTCATGAGTTGCTTCGAACTCCTCCCAGTGAAAATAAATATGCCCAGCAACTGCTTCAATTCTCTTCCGACACTGAATTATGTATTCTATACATGCTTTCGAAAGACGTTGCGGGAATTTGGTGTTTAGAATCTCTGGTCCAGTGTTTTCCGGAAAACAATCTGGTGATGAACTTATTAAAAGATGCAGTCAACGACCCTCAAATGCCATGTGTAGCAGTATTTAATTTGGTTTCCAAGTACCATGCCCTTATTTCTGCGGATAATGAATTATTGATGGATCTTTTCCCGTCAAACTTTTGCAAAAGACTAGAGAATGTCGGAGATAAAAAAAGTTTAGTACAAACGATTCTTCGAGATTGGCACAGTTGTCCAACGATGGCGATTACAATGTGTCGAATTTGCTGGACGAGTGAGTTTCCACCAGATCAACATTTTCTGAGTTATTTGGCTTCTGAAAGTAGCGCCATTTTTCAAACTGCAAATACTTGTGATCTGGTTACACAGCTTCGTCGACGCATTGGTGAGTTCGGGAACGCTATCGCATTTCGTGAGTTTTTAATATTGGTTAATCTGAAGTATGTATCTCTCAGTCTTTCAAAGCTCGAATCTACTCTCGTTCATTTCTGGATTGGAGCGGATATTGAAGACCAGGAGGAAGCAATCAAGATTCCGGTATGTCTGGGAGATTCATTTCAGCGTCACCTTCATAGTCGATGCTGTTTGCTGTTTTTCCGGCTCAAGTGCGCCTGTTGTATAGGACGGTCGGAGGAAGATACGTTGTCGGTTTTTAACCAGCTGCAGAATGATGTTTCTCTATTTGATATTGTAGTGAATCAATCTGAAATATCCAGTCACCTTTTTCTTGATACTATTCAAAAATGGTGCGAAATGTGTAGTCAACATGGCTGCATGCATTATCATGAAAACGATATACATATGATCAAGTGCTTTTGTATTCTTGTCGACGCAACACGTGTTCACTCTGCTGCTGATGCCTCCGACTACATTGACAAGACGTTTCCTGAGCTACTTTCAATGCCAGCAGCAGTGCGAGCCAAATTCATTCCAATGTTTGTTTCCTATTTTCTCGCTTTTCTCTTGGGAGACATTCCCGACTATATCAACCTATTTAAACGTCTTGTCGAATTTCTAGCCATAGGTGAAAATGAAAATCAAGTGATTCGATTAAACTACGAATTGAGGGCTCGTTTCTTTTTAGTTTCATTGCTGATTCGCTTCATTCCAAATTCTCTGGAAGCGTTCACCATTTTAAAATCACCTACAGACTTGGTTCACCTATGTCTTACCCACGACCTTTACGACGCGGCGATGTTAACTGCACAACTATTCCATCTCCCTGACGATTTGAAAAGTGTTATAGAATTTTCAAAATTTGCGCATGAAAAACGTAAGGAAATCGACTCTGAAGACCTTGCCGCGGTTTCCATGCTGTTGGAAACTGAATTCCAACATGGCAAATATTCTCATATCAATTTTTTACTCTCGCTAGACAATGCGATTATATATCAGGACCCTGTAAAGTTCGCAGTTCTGATGGAATATTTTCGCGCCCATCCGTTTGAAGGATCAAAGCAAGTGAATAATGTTTTGGATGGATACAAGGGAAGAACTTTACGTGATGTTTTCACTAGTACTGGTTCGCTTCAAATAAGCTCCAGAGTGATATTTCAGGAACCACGCAGCGGTCTCGTGGAAAGTAATAAAGGTTTTTTACTTGAACTTGAGAGTGCCATCGAAGAGTTGTCTTCTTGTTTGATTCCTTACTTGTCTTTCTTGCATGAGCATATTCAAGATCTTAAGGAGTTATACGTTTTGCGAGCTTCTTCTCCCAATTCGAATCGACACAGTATTTGTAACCAGCATCCGTTGCAATTGCTCTCCTGTGTGCTGGATTTCCCTGACCAAGTAAAACGCATTGCTGAAAGGTGGCATTTGGATCTCAAGGTCATTGTAAGTCGGGCCTGCTACAGAACTCTGCAGTTGGGTGGAACACCACACCTTTTGGAAACTGCAAAGCGATTCGAGCAAGATTTTACCTATGGCGAAACTTGGGTTCAGGGAGTAAAGCCTCTGAGTTTTCTTATCGAATGCGCCGCAAGTACTGATCTATCAAATGCAGCGGAATATTTCATATTGCATGGAGATCAACATGATTTGGGTGCATGCGATAGGTATTTGAACCTCGCTCACCATTCTTCAGCTACCATTGACGACCCGGCAGAAGCATCACAATTTACGAATGAAGATATGAAAGTTTATCCAGACATCCCCGTCGGAGAAGGCGATCCAATCGAAAGTGACGCCGAAGAGGAAACTGTCGAAACGAAAGGGGCATATAAAATGGACTTAGTACAAGAAAGGACGCCATTTTTTTTGAACACCTTGAATGTCCTGAAGGTACAGCATGATGATCTATCCAATGTAAGTTATTTGCATGTTGTACACCCCGATTTTTTAAATTGAATAAACCCAAATTCGCAGCCATTTGAAACAGAAGAATTCAAAGCAGAGTTTCCGGAACTAGGCAAATTGTTGGCGGTGCTGATGTCCAATGAATTTGACGCCAAATCGGAAACTGCCCAAAAACTCTTCATTCAGCACCTGAAGAATCAAATTCGCGAGCAATTGCAAATTTATAAAACTGACAAAACAGTATCCTCTCGCCTCCAGACTCAACTGGATGCTCTTGATACCGTAGGAATTTGGAGAAAAACTCACAGGAAGTACCAAAGAAGGTTCGCTTTCTAATATTGACGGTATCTTCTTCTCATAAATAATTTGCGCTAGAATCTCTACCTTCTCAATGCGCTCTAATCATGTTTCAGGGATACATATTTATATAAATGAACATGCTTTGCAATTTAAAATCTTTCTTATCGACTTCCAAAAAAGCAAAAACGTTCTTTTGTGTCCGATTCATTTTTACAGTGTATATATGGAAAAAGGAAAAGAAAAAGCATGGTTGAACGAATTGGAAACTGCTTTGAAACATAGGAAATCATGTCAAAAGTAGACAGGCACCTAGGAAAGATAAAAATATAGTTGACTGTTATACTTGGTGATCCTGAAAAATTGACTTGGTTTTCACTCGTTGGAGATCTGAATGTGTTGCGGTTAGCCCGAAGGTAATGCTTCTTGGATTGTATATCTTTTCTGAGAATTTAGATGCATCGTACATCTTGTCGTTTATTGGCAATGACATATATTCCCTGCCGTTGGAGACATCGACTTGATTAGGTTTACTAGATAGACCTTGAGTAGGATGTCCACCAGCCGGAAGCCGCTTAGCGCTGCTTAAAACTGCTTTTTCAACGAAACTTTTTCTAGATTTAGATGGTGGTGCTTCCTTAGTGTTCTTGAAAGTCGACGTAAATTTCGAAGGCCTTGGTTGTCATGTCAACTATCGATTCGAGACCTTATGTATAACTTACTCGTAAATGTCGTCCTGGGAGAAGCATCTGACATTATCCTTTCGAAGCATTCCTATTGATTCGACTCGCGATGGAATATTTGTAGGCTTCTCAAAGGAACCTTTGTTCGTCGAAGTATAATCCTCCAATTCAACGTTAGTTTAAACAGCCATCCGGATACCCATTCACTTACATTCGCTGTATGGTAAGATGCTATGACCCCATTCAGCGGAGCCGATCTCTCTTCATGCCAATTTCCATTCAAAGTTACTGCTCCGTACGATTTCTGAGCCATATTCAATTCCGCGATACTACTTGTAGAGTAACGGATCTATTAGCCCCCCGCAATGGGAATGAGAGTACGAAGGGAGATCCGCACATTGTCTCAGAATGATATCGCTGCATATTTCGAGGCCATTCGAATTATGCGATCCATTTCTTTGAAAGCAGGGTTTGATAAATATGGGACCCGTTTTCGATCGTACGACTATCTCTCGGTGAAACATGCTACGTCTGTCGCACACCCTTGCGAAGACCAAGGACACCTGTATACGAACCAAATAACATTTCATCGTGCTTTACTGGTAGAATTTGAATTAAGCGTAATCGCCATTTGTAAAGTTATTGGTGGTAATTCGGTTTCTGCGTTGCCTTATTGGAACTGGTTAATCGATGTGGAAAGCAATGGAGATTGGGTTACTTCATCCTTGTGGAAATACTGGGGATCGCCATATGGAGACCCTGAAAAAGATTATTGTATATTAGACCCTGTTTTTAATACTGTAGTGTCAACAATATCAGATGCAGAACAACGAGACGAACGTATGAAGTTGCTGCACATAATCAGTGGGCGACACTTTACCAACGGTTTCGGGTATTATAGAAGCCCATGGAATCCTTCAAAGTGTAAAGGACTTGCACGTAATCCTGGATGGGTTCTCAATGCGCAGTCAGAGATACCAATAGTACATCGGGGCTCGTACGAGTGTTTCAAGGTGAGAAACTATTCGAGCTTCGTTCATTGTACACAAGGTGCTGGTGTCAATTGGAATGGTGTTGATTTCGGACCCCATAATATTCCGCATATTGCTATGGGAACATTTGATGATACTATTTACGGTGAGCAGCTGTATTTTGCGATTGTATTGTTCGTGATTCCTTTGTTTTCGATTGTATTGAGTTCAGCCGTCACACTTTTCAAGTACATTTTCATAGAGGCGCAAACCCGGAAAACTCTGGCATCTCAGTTTGTGTGGAATTTTCTTTTTCTTACAATGATTTCGATTTCTTTCGTTCTTATCGCATCGAGTCCGTCTGCACTTGCAGGTCTGGATAACATGCACGTCTATGCCCGTTGGAACAAGGAACTATTGGGACGTCGCACTATTGATTTCCAAGGCACTGATTGGAGAAATATGAAAATAGATTGTCCGGTTTCGTGTCCCAATGACCAATCGTGTCCTCGTTGTAAATTACAGTCCGGTTGGTTGGGTTTGTCAAATGAATTTTCTGGCAGTGACTTCTGGGACGGAGCGTACTCTATCAATGAAAACTTCTTCTTTAGTATTCATGGAATCATTGATAAAATGCATTATGGCTGGTTTATCGATCATGGTGATATGGATATCGAAGTGTCAAAATGTTTCAACGTATCAAACACCATATCTCCCGAGTTTTGTTTCACTTCAGCGGATATGGACTTGGACATCAACGCGAGCAGTCATTTAAAGTCTTTATCTTATGGTGAGAATCCCAATCTTCCTTGTCTCACGCATGAAGATATTGTAGACCCGCGCTCCCAAGATTACACCTATGACGTGTTAGTGGAGGATTACAGCTGGTACCCGGTGGAACCAATGGCAGTACTATGTCCAGATGTTCACACAGTATGCGAGCAATCTAGAAAAGGGACCCCTGTAAGTTTTACAGGCAACGTATATTGCAAGAAAAACGCTTTCACTTTGGAAAATGCTATCATTGAATTAAATGAAACTTTATGCATTCAATCAACGAATATGTCCAAGCCATTGCCCCCTGTGGTCGTTTGTGATTGCGAGGCTGAATTATTGCGGGCAAAATCTTCTGCAAGTCGTGAACAGATTAATCGGCATAACTACCATGTTATTGGTTATTTTATGGCAATTTTCGTTGTATTCGTTTTCATCATCAAGCGCCGATCTAAACTTAATGAATATAATGCTGTGAATCAATCCAGCAACGAGTTAATTTATTAAATTATCTTTCCGTCAAATAAGATTGAATAGCTTCGATTGAGAGGAAAAAACTGAGTTCTAAATAGTTCGAGAGTAAATTTCAAAGAAGAAGTTTCTCGAAACATGATAGAAGTTGGTAGACCATAATTGGCTATCTCCAGTCATTTGATCGATTGCAATCCTACTACCAGACGATGGCTAATAGAGTACAATTTGAGAACAACAATGAGATCGGAGTGTTTGCAAAAGTAACAAACGCCTATGCATTAGTTTGTCAAGGTGGTTCTGAGAACTTTTACTCTGTGTTTGAATCCGAGCTGGCCGATCAGATCCCTGTCGTTCATGCCTCTATTGCAGGTTGTCGATTCTTGGGAAGAGTGTGTGTGGGAAACAAACGCGGATTACTTGTTCCTAATAGTTGCTCAGACAAGGAACTCATGCATATCAGAAACTCGCTTCCTGACAGTGTTGTAGTGCAGAGAGTCGAGGAGAGGCTTTCCGCATTAGGTAATTGTATTTCTACGAACGATCATGTGGCATTAGTGCACACTGATTTGGACAGAGAAACTGAAGATATTGTAGCTGATGTTCTTGGAGTTGAAGTGTTTAGACAGACTATTGCAGGAAATGCTCTGGTAGGAAGTTATTGTGTGTTTTCCAACCAAGGCGGTATGGTGCATCCTAAAACCACACAAGAAGATCTAGAAGAACTTTCATCATTGTTACAAGTGCCGTTGGTAGCAGGAACCGTAAACAGGGGATCTGATGTATTGGGTGCTGGTCTCATAGTAAACGATTGGTCTGCCTTTTGCGGTCTCGACACCACCTCCACAGAACTCTCAGTGATTGAATCCATATTTAAAATCAACGCGGATAATGCTGTTGGTGGACAAAGACCTGGGGTTTCAGCTGATTTACGTAACTCGCTTATCGATACTATGTCATAAATACATTTTGTTTGAACTACTATGTCGTTCTTGGGAGCTTCTTTACATAACTCGCTTCTCGATACAGTGATAAGTACAATTTGTTTGAACTGTGTTATTCCTAAATCCCGAATTCCATATAATTCATTTTAATATCTATATCTTCCACGGATAGATGTTTTCTAAAGAGCAAGAAAGAAATATACTATTAAAACTTAGTGTGCACCTTTAGCACGCATTTGAGCATTAAGTGTCTTCATTTCTTCTCTTTTAAGGAGAGCACGTCGATGGGTTCCTAGTCTTTGTTTCGCGATTTTATATAGCTTCTTATCAGCACTTCCTCCTAGAAGCTTGATAAGGTCCATCATGCGCTTTTCATACGGGCAGAGACCTCCTACCTCACGAATAATGCTTCTTACCATCTTGACTCTTTTACCAAGGCGCTAAACATATAGATTAGATACGTTGTCAAAATAAAACGAAGAAGAACCTTCCGGATCATCATCAGTGATGGTTCACATGATATTCATCACCAACAGGAACGCTGTTAAATTATTTACTTACGCCCTTTCGGTTGGAAGGTTTAGCAACCTTCTCTCTCTTCTGCACAACGTGCCCCTTGTTGATGCCCACGCAAATTCCAGTTGCAGTTGCCATGGCTGTGATGTGAATGACTGATATAAAAATAACCTACGATTGTATGGCTATCACGCCATCCACTAATTTCCAATTACGTAAATATTCACTACACTAAAACATATCCAGAATCGAGACCGAAAGCGGTACGGTCCCCATTTTAAAACAGAAAAACCTGTACCATTTCCACGATGGTTGACAAGGAGCAAGATCTTATTTTATTAAAAGGTACCATGGTAGAAGAATATCTTCAAAACATTCAAAAGAGAATCACGGCTAGCAGCAGTGTGGCGAAAGCCAGCGGTGCAAATATCTGATTGTCTTCGATTGTCAACCTTGATATCAACATGATGCAGGTAACCAGTGAATAGGCATAGATTCTAAATCGAAAGAATATTGAATTCATGAGAGTACAAACCACTACTCCAAACAATAAATTTCGAAGATCCGCAAGGAACCGTAGATTGACTCTGAAATTAGGAAAATAGCGACCATCTTGCAAATCATATTTAACGGGTCCCAAGTTAAAAACACTGTTGAGTTGCAACGACAAAAAGTGAAAAAACGATACTAATGTCGCATTTTCAAACGACCTAACAGGTGGTGGGTTGATCAGAGGATCGCCAACGTAGGATACGCTATCATTATAACACGACCTCCTGCCATGCTCAAGTTGAATGTGGCCTAAAGTTGTAATACGGTTGTAAACGCATTGAAGATCTAGCCAAGAAGGGGTTCCAACAAAGGGGGCAGCTGCAGGAGATGCTAAAGGACGTTGAATTTGACGGTACATAGCAGACACATCCGATGAGTCGCTTTCTTTTCGGGTCCTTTCAGATGGTACGTTGAATATAGCTCGCAGACGCGAAATTACCGCGTCATCTTTAGACTTCGTAGTTGGTCGACCTGAAAACCAGCTCATTGGAGAACCAGTTGGGTCACTAACAAAACTAATGCCATCTAGTACTTGTTGAATGATATATTTCGAGTCCAAAAGAGCAGGTATAAACCTTCTTTTCGGGTCCCAGTCAAGCTCCTCCATCTGTTGCTTCAATATCTTGTATATTATCTGTCGGTTTTCTTCCATGCAATCTATGGTGTTACTAATTGTGGCGATCTCTGGGGAGCTTGATATCCAGGAAAACGACGACAATAGTTCCTTGGTAAGAACTCTAGGTGCTGCTACATTGAGTTCAAAATCCTCAATAATAATCTCACATGCTCTTAGAATGCATATAACCGAGTCGCAAAAAGCACCATGAATAGGTCGAAAAGCATTCAAAACGAAATCTTTCTCTTCGCGCAGCAACCTGCTGGTTTCCGCAAGTTGTTTTAATATGACAACGAGACCATGCGCATATAACAAGTAGTTGTTTACCACATACCACAACCACCCCGTTTCAAAGGAAGGGGTTTGCACGATTGCTGCTGGTCCTGCGTTATTCCACCTTAAAGGAGCTTTCCAAGGCTGTAATGTTGTCAGCCATAATGACGCCATTGTCATAAACCCGCATGATTCTAGGGTAGGATGGCGTGTGGCTTCGGGTATTCCGACTACGATAAACTGGAAAAGATGTTTTCGGAGTTCGCGTGTGTATACGGATGTCCCCCAAGCTATTCGCTGATTTCCACGCTGCCCCTTGGCTCGCTCGTAATCCACCAATAAACAAGGGTCCATTGAAATGTAAACAACTAACATGATAACCGCACATACAAGTTCAGTCCCTGGTTTTAAATTTAACATGCCTGAAGTTGCAAGTCTTGATGTATATGTGGTACCAGCATTGGGATAGTGACTGATCGACAACGACGACGAAGAAGCAGAGTACCGACTAAGCCACAAGTAGCAAACGGCTGATAGGAACAACGGATCTATGGCATCAGGTTCATTAGGAGAGAACCTTGATTCAACATAAGATTTCCATATTTCCAATACTGGATTACCTCTCAGTAACTCATATATAGGACAATCAGAATGATCGATGAATCGTCTGGTAGCAATCTGCGGAGGAATAAATTTAGAGGGAGCAGGGTTCGGAGCATAGACAAACCAATTAGCAAAACGAAATACTAAAAGTTCTCGAAGACTTAGAGAAAGTTCCCCAGGTCTTTGAAACTGTTGATTTGAAGTCATGCTAAGAAGAGAACGTTTCATCGGATGCGAATCCAATGCCAGCGAGTTCGGCAGCAGTTCTAGGGGCATATAATAGACGCAGCAATTCATATTTTCGCGAAGGAAAACAACCTCAAATAAATTTCCAATCTCATTGGCCTCCAGCAATTGGAACACTCGAAAAGACGCTTGAATATCCTTGCTCCATATTTTATCATCAAATGACCCTTCGAAGTTTTTCTGAAGAACTTCTCGGACACTTGGTGGGGCTTTGGGCGTGTGATTAATACGGAACAACCATCCGTGGTTCAAATGCGCTCCATTCTCATAAACACCAAATACCTTTTCCACAAGTTTTGGGATTTCACTTAGCATGTCGTTGTTTGTCAGGTGAGGAGTTCGACTGAAATATAGATGAACCATTCTAGCAAGATGCCGGCATGAATCGTCTCCAGCAAGGGCTTCGTTCAAGGACACAGAGTCATACTCCCACACTCGATCCGCTTTCGCCAAAGTGGTCATTGAGAAATAGTACCAATAATTAGATATAACGCGCTACAACGCATCCACAAGTGAGGATCGCCCCCCGGTAACCGTTTTTGAAAAATATCTGTGGGACCTATCCGGTTTGGAGGTGTTAGGGCCTACGAGTTGGCTATTGAAAACGATAGGATGGTGGATTATTTTTTCCTTCGTTCTGTATTAGATAACGACGAAGTCCATCGGTCGTTGGTTTTGAATCTATTGGTTTTGAAGTATGAGTGTTTCCCCGTCAAGCAGTTTTAATGATAACTTTGCTGTCATTGGCACTGTTGGCCGAGGATCCTTTGGAGAAGTTATCAAAGTTCGAAGAAGAGAGGATTCACAAATCCTCGTGTGTAAAGTTTTGTCGTATGGTAACATGAGCGAGAAAGAAAAGCAGCTTATCGTGTCCGAAGTGAATATTTTGAGGGAGCTCCGACATGACAACATTGTTCGATATGAAGACCGTATTATCGACAAACGTGCTGCAAAGATTTACATTTTGATGGAGTATTGTGTAGGAGGAGACCTTGGCCACCATATAAAGCGTAAAATAAAAGAACAGACGTTTTTTGCAGAGAATAGAATTTGGAGAGCATTGTCTCAGCTTATTTTGGCTTTTGAAGAATGTCATTATCACAAGGAAGGTTCACGATTGAAACCGATTCTTCATCGGGATATAAAACCTTGCAACATTCTGCTGGATTCTACTGGGAATATTAAAGTGGGGGATTTTGGATTGGCTACCGAATTGGCTGGTGAGAATAATTTTGCGTATACTAACGTAGGTACTCCCTACTACATGTCGCCGGAGCTTATCAAGCAGGTTCGATATAACGAGAAATCAGATATTTGGGCATTGGGATGTTTAGTGTATGAGATGGCAAATCTCCATCCTCCTTTCAAAGCAGCTAATGTGGTATTATTGGGGAGCAAGATCACGAAGGGCGAGTTCCCACCTTTGCATCGACGATATTCTAAGGATTTACGTACTGTAGTGAAGGCAATGCTGACCGTGGATCCTAGTAAAAGACCCTCGATTCGAGATCTCAGGACATGCAAACCGCTTCGCCGATATTTTGATATTGTTTCATCGTCAGATAGTTCATCTTCTGTAACGTCACCAACAAATACTTCGTTGGAAGTCAGACTTCGAGAACTTGATAGTCGTGAGGACGAGCTAAACAAACGAGAGAAAATGATTAGAGCCAAAGAAAAAGAACTGGAACTGCGCGAGGCACAAGTTTCACTTCGGGAGAGACGAATATCCATGTCCTCGGGAACACCACCTCGAGCTCCAAGTGGAATTCGAAAAAGCATTTCACCGTCAGATGGAGTCAGTAAAAGGGCTCCTTCTTTGGAAAGAGCTCAATCTGTTGACCAAATAATCTTAAATGCAAAACGGCTGTCACAGGATAAAATGTACATGGAACGTGAAAAGGAAAATTTGTCTCCCAGAACGAGCAACTACATGGCGGGAGCCAGACATACGGACGACCATTCGTGGTTGGATAAGCACCGGAACTTTATATCCAGACATGATACCACGTTGCTCTCTAACAGATTACGCACGGCTCCATTCAAGTAATCTATATTTTAATTAAAAACATTTGAATTGTAAACTACACACTCAGAGACATGATATGACTACGGTCAGCCGAAAAAACGTCGATAATTCGAGAGCTTCCTGCTGATGCTATGAGTCCTCCAGTTGAATCGTATTCAATAGCAAACAGCGTCGAATTTGAAGTAGGAATATCCACAAAATGTGTTTCTGCAGTCCTGCTCCAAAATTCCACTACTGAACCGTCACCGCCAAGGACCAAATTATCGCCACTGTAAGTCAGAGATTGTACTCGTCCTGAATTAGCACGAGCATTCCTACGGGTTACTACTTTTGACCCGACATGTCCCATTGTAATACTTCCTAATCGATTTTCTGCCCCACCAATTGCCAACCAGTTCCCATCTGGTGAGAATGCTACAGCACTGACGATATCTCCTCCTTCAAATGTACAAATACATTCGTCCGTTCTGCTATCCCACAATTTACATGTTCCGTCCTCAGACCCTGTTGCTACAAGGTTGTCGCCATACGTTGCAACGGCATGCAAGTAATCCGTATGACCAGTCAACTTCCCAATGAGTTTTTGTGTTTCTATGTCCCAATAATATGCATTTCCATCTCCTGCTGCAGCTGTTAAAATAGTCCCATTATGAGATATCGATACCCCGTTAGTTTCTGCAAGAGCCGACAAAGAACCTCTCGAACCTTCAATCTGCGGAATCTTAAATTCGGCGTGGGATTTCATTGAGTTCCATGGTTCCCTCCATACTCGGATCTCTTCATCAGATCCAGTAACTACAATATCCTTAATAACTGCCATCGTGTAAATGGGATTTGAATGCGCTTGCACTTGAACAGCAGAAACACAATGCTTGTTGTTGTCATTATTCTCTAATTCCGAAACCAATTTTACTGCATCGTGGAGGTTCCAACATGTTAGCTGGCCTGTTGATGTGCTGCTAAGAAGCCACTCGCCATCCATTGCATATTTCAATGCGAAAACCCACATACCCCGAATCACACCACGATAAAAAAATTCAATTTTCAATTTTAGACATGCCTTCTCTCAACGAGTGGCGCTTTCGGGTTCGTGTAACCGAGGCAGATATCTTTCCTGATATTGAAATAGATGGATACAAAAGACGACGAGCCGCAAATCTCTTATCTTCTAGTTCAAATTCAAATGACTTGTTGCTATTCACATCCACTTCGCGTATTTTCAACCAAGCCTCGCCGCAATACGTGTCTGTCTCGCTAGTACTTTGATCATATACTCGAAATACCACAGAATCAGACACTGATACAACTGGAAATTCGACAATGTGTTGCCAGTCAGGAGAGTACCCGCTGGAAACAGGAGAGCAACTCCAGCAACCTTTTCTCTTAGTCCCGGTACTGTCCACAAGAAATATCTTAGTATACAGATCCACTCGGTTTCCCGCTTTTTCAGGATCTACACCTGAGAAGTCCCTGCCGTTCCTAAGTTCTAGACGCAATGTTCCTGGTCTCAATTCACTCATCCATGTCACCAATGTTGCTTCTTTCGGTCTATTGTTCTCGCGTTTCTCATCCTTTTCTTGTTGGATCTGCAAAACAACAGCGACGAAATGATCGTTGATGATGGCAATGAGCATAGTAAGCATGGAGAAAACCATAACCAAGATAAAGGCCATATACGCCACAGTTGCGATAAATGGCTCCTCCTGGTAGAGACTTTGAGCGTCAATATCACCAGTAAGACCACGGGCCATTGAAAACATGCTTTTAAAAATAGTAGAGAATTCTTCCGTTCGTCGACCGAATCCGGTTAATATCGCAATGAACAAGATCATAAACATCAATATATCCCGAACAGCGCGAGCGAGGGTTCTGGCGATGATAGAAGTCCATGCAGTGTTACTAGCGTATTTCAATAGCTTCGCCCACAGGAGTAAAATGGATACTCCGAGGAATAGCTGTTGGGTCCGTTGTGCGGCAGTATAATCGTAGTAAAAATGATCTAGCGGGGTGTACAATTGTGCCAGTATTTCCATAGCAAACCCCATGTATACTATGATGACGAGGAACAAATCAAATATTTCCCATCCGTTGGTTGACTGGCGTGTTCCGTCAAAGGAGAAAAAATGTAGTTGGACAAGTTCCGCCAATGCATACGTATTTAAGGATATATAATATACCAGAGCTAAAGGTAAAAAATCCTCTATCAGTGGTCCATCAGGGAATCCCATCAGCACTTGATTGTTTGGTTTTGTGGCGATTGTACCATGCTGGTGAAAAGTCTTGACACGGATGGAGGACGTGGTCGCGAATTCAATTTGAACTTGTGCTGCATGCCACATCATAGCATCAACCGCCACAAAAACAACTTCCCAGAAAACAGCCCTGGAATCACGGTCCAGGAATCCTTGCACTTGCAGGAAATCGAAACAATCGCGAACTTGGTCTAAGTCTGTTAAGCGCTCTGGGTAAATATCGAATACAAATCCACCGCGATGATAAGAGCCAAAGTATCCTGAACTACCAGATGCTTGAAAATCACGACCTGAAAATGTTGAGTAGGTTCCATCCTGATGAATAGGTGCTAAATTCGAATTGGAAAACTCGACGAAGTTGTTAGGGCAAAATGAAGATATCGAAGATAGATTCAGTCCCCAGTTATTTAACATTTCGGTATCCTTTGAATAGTCTGTAGTGCAGGACAATTCTTCATTCGAAATATTATTTCGAGCATTGCACTCTCTCCCTGACGACCGTAGCGTACGTAGTTTAATTGGCGACAGGATCCTGAGCTTCGAGTCCGAAATAAAACACTTGTTAGCAATGATTGCACTTTTATCGCAAAACAGATCATCAACAATTGGTCCTTTGACCCATAACCAAAAATCCTCTTGTTGGGAAATGTCATTGAGACTCATTACCTCGTTGACACTTGTTGAACTACGGAAGGAATTACCGGCTAACATGCTATCAATTTGGCGTTTCATATAGAACTCATGGTTAAACGAAGAACTTTCTCGTAACCCATAATAGGAAGAGACATAAAAATGAGCGACAACGAATTGAGTGAGAAACATGATGAATGTCCAAATATTGACAAATCGAGAGGACGATACACGAATAGATAAGACGGTAACCAAACCAGTATATAGCAATATAGATCCAACTCCATAGAGAGGTAATGCATAAGAATAAAACAGTGGAGTCGCTGACCATATTAGAGCATCAACCCCTAGACCCACCAGGAACAACAACAGGCAAACTGTGAATCCCATCAAAAGTATTTTCCACGTAGACTTGAGTAAAATCTCTTTCAATAATGGTGTTTCATCTGCTTCTTCCTTGTCTTCGAGAGAAGTTGCCACCTCCATATCGAATCGAAAAAAAATACACACCTATGCATACAACTGAGAAGCATTCGTTCACAATAATTTATATTTGAGTTTGATAAAAACTGATGTTTGAATTAACCAGTTAAACATATTGCTCGTCGTCAGATAAAAGATCCTCGTCTCCTGAAATCGTATCCGAATCAGAATCGCGATTCATCTGATTTTGACTTTCAATATATATGTCAGTATCTTGGTCATCGTCGTATCGGTCTGCAACTGCCTTCAAGAAGCCAAGCCTGTCATTAACAGATAAGAACCCCATTCGTTTCAGGTCCTTGCTTGTTAAAGACTCGAGGGAAAACCTGGTCGTGTATCCGTTGTTTATCAGCATAGCACCGTATGAATCCTGCTTCTCCATTTCTATATTTGTGGACCGCAATAAGGCATACACGTGATCACATTCACTTAGTCCTACCATAGATTCAAGCACCGCCGACGGTTCTGACCCCAATCCGCCTCGGGTAGCAAAGTTCAACTCATCGTCTATATTCATTCCAGTTTGAGTCCCACAATGTCTTCTTGTGGTATCTCCTACTAGAAATGTAGTTCCTTCAATATTCACCTGGTCGTTTATTTTAGCTCTGTAATCCGAACTTAGGGTTTGCAATAATGGCGTGTAGTAAAGGAAGAGATGGTCAACTACGATGATCCACCATCGAGGAGTCCATTCTTCCCTGTGGGTTTTCGCGCACCAAAGTATGAGGGACAAGTGATAGGCTCCACGATAATGGTTCCTAGTACTAAATCCTGCAAACCCTCTTTGCACATATCTTTCTACAATGGAAGGATCAACAATCATATTCCCATTCATATCCAAAAGAACTTCAGTACCGCAGTGTTCGTAGTGATCCCTACTTAGCAATAGCCGTGGAGGGAGTTTAGGAATCGTATCGTTGTCCATTGCAAATCGCTTCGTGCACGGTACAACTTCATTGTATTTCTTTTTAAACCCCGGATTTCCCACTTTGGGTTGAGCGAAGGTGAATGAGCAAATGCCACCTAAAAAATTTGATTCTTGGGAATGAATTGCAAAGTCAAAGGCACACAATGTCGCAAGTGCTCCACCTAAACTATGTCCTGTTACAAGCAACACTCTGCGCTCCCCGTCTGTGCATATATTCTTCAACTCCGTCCATATGGTTCCTCGAACACTAGTGTAGGCCTTCAGAATACCTTGGTGTACTCTCACTGAACGGTGCCTCCCATTCCCCAAATTTTCTTCTTTCTTTTTGGTTGGAAAATCAGGATGTGGCACTAGATTGTAATCAATATCTGTACTGATATTGGCTGCTGAAACTGTACCCCGAAAGGCGACCACGATGCGATCGATTTGGTAGGATATGAAGCAATGTGTGTCAGATTCTCTGCAAAAAAAGTGGCCATGAAATTTATAATTTTCGTCCTGCATCATAACTGCTTGTTTTCGAAATATCTCCTCTTTGTCTATTACGAGATCCGGATCCAAATTCTGTTCCTCCTTACTATTTAAACTCTCAGATAGTTTTAAATCGGTTTCTTGGGATGATTTGTGGTTCTTCAATTTTCCTTTTCGTTCTTTCGCAATAGAGTCTTCTTCATGGATAAGAACTTCCGGTATCTCATATGCAACTGAAGCAAAATTGAACATACTGCAGGAAGTTTCTAGAATAAAAATATTGGAAGTCGTCGACCAGTGAGTGAGAATATCATGAAAGTTCATGACAGAACTGGATCTGAATTGGCTGCCTAGGCGTCTTCGTAGCGCTTTCGGGATTACCTTATTCATCTGCTTTAAAAGAATATTTTTCTTGCGTTGACCATTCGTGGATCCTTCATCCGTTGATTGCGTCGCTGTTCTACCACGCAGACTGCCATCGAGTGAATCCGCATGACTTGCGCTCGACTCAGCATTCTGACGAGTGGCTGTTCCAAGGAAATCAATCGCCATATTCTACAGATGTTGAAGCAGACATTCTAAATTGAAACGAATCCAACTTACCTCTGTTATAAAGTACATATCTGTGTTGGCATCGTTCGTACTGTATGCATTCGTGGAACCCCAGCACCATCCGATTACCCCTTTGGAATTGGGAGGCAAAAAAGCAAGTGCAAGTCCACATATCCATCCCATGAGGTTCAAGTAGATGATCGGAAATCCATGACCTATTGTGGTGATACCTGAAAGCACTAATGGATCCGTACTGACACCATCGCACACACAGGGCACTGTTAAACATGAAGTATCAAGACTCCCCCGTTTGGAATATATCCAGAAATATGAACTTGGTACCGCTGTGTTGATAACAGCGCAAGCGAGCACCGAGAACGTCGTGACATGTTTACCCCATATAAAAAATCTAAAAGTCAAGTGCTTTGCTCTGTATTTGGCGTATGGCAATTTTGATAACTCGTAACGTGCATTCCTCGTAACTGCTCGTAGTTGTAAAACAATGATTGTTTCGATGATGAATTGACCACCAATGCAAATAGCTCTCCAGAAAGGAATACTTCCAGAAGGGCAGAACGCGTATGGGTGACCATTGTAAGTGCAGTTGATCATTCCAGGCATGGTTTCTCCAATGACAGGTGGATACAGTGAACACACCTTCAACACAGATATAACCCCTACAAAAGGAACGACACTGGGTAGGAAGTTGAAATAGGCGGCAATAAATAATGTATAAGCCAAGTAAAACAAAATCATGATGATAGTTCCGGTAGATGCTTTATTCACACGCCAAAACCCTTCTCGTATAGCCTTCACAAAGTAGGTACACGAGTTCTTTCGGAACACCACACTTGGTCCTCGATCACGTTGATTCTCTAGCAAGCTTTCGGGAGAAAGAAGAGCTGCACTAACATCATGAGGAATTTTTCGCACAGATCCCATCTGCAATAGATTCATCAAGGATAACTCGTCTTTCGTTGAAATGGTACGCGTTAATGCCGCAATAAAGTATAAGGAAAAGCAAATAAGGAAACTTTGAACAATCAGGCTTAACCATGCCCCGCCCTGGCTTACTTCATAGATGATCTCCATGTCTTGCACAGATGCAAGCAACTGGATCACACCTGATACACTGGTAGACGGTAGAATAAGGAGAACCACGAGCAACATGATGAGTAAGCTTTGCTCCGGTAATGCTGATATCTTCCGTTTTATTGCATGCGAAATAGTCCGCATTGGGAAAGTAACTACAAGGAATAACATACCTGTAACAGCAAGTAGCAACAGAACCCAATTCACATAAATTACAAAATTCAAATACGTGTGTCCAGGGCTGTAAGAAATATCGAGGGAGACAGACAAGAAAATACTCCAAGCGATGCACAATATACAAGCGCTAAAGAGCACTATGAGAAACAAAGTGACTGCCTTGTGTGACAAGTTCTCCATTTTCATAACTGCTTGGAGTCTTTCATTCGAAGTCAATTGATGATGGTGCACGTCTTTAAACATTTAGCCATCTGAATTACCCGCGATGAATCTACCAAGAAATTTGGTTGCATCCTTCACTGCCCCTGTCACTGTTTCGTCGTGTGTCATCCTCAATGTGAAAACCCAATACGAGTAGCCCCCCTCGTAACTAGTAGCGGGATGTCAAAAGCATATTCAAATTTGTATGTACGATAAAACTGCCCAGCTTACTAACAAATTATTAATAGAAATTTACAATATAACTAGGTATGGTCTTCGACGCAGCATGGATTAAATAAAAGGGATGCTCAGTACGTTGCTTGGATAAACCGCATGGAATATAGTAGTTAGAATCGTGGCAATGAACTTGAATTCCCCAAGAATCATTGTCTATTTTTGTGACTGAAAAGGAGACAATAGAATCCAGCAAGATATTTATTTGGTTGCTAGTGCACAGTATTCTATTGTTCGAAACAACGTATTCAAGTCCATCGGCTGCATGGAAACTCCCATAGAAGTATTCCCTCAGAAACGCAGCGTGATGGGTTGTGTGCAAAAAAAAAGCAGCCACGGCATCCGTTTCCGAATAAATTTTGAGCATTGAACTGGAACCATAAAGTGGTTTTTGAGAATTCGATGTTGAAACTTCTGTGGGTGACATTGATCCTACTGTGGCATCTAGCACGCCAATGATTGGCTTGACTGCTGCTCCAGCAATACCTCTACCAACACCAGAAAGGAGCCCAGATACTCCTCCAGACCTAGCACCCCGGTACGGTTCGCTCACTAAGCCCCCAATGCCTTCTGTGAAACCATTCCCTACAGATTCTATCCAAGACGAAGAGGACCTAGAGATGGTTTTACGTCTCTCGATAAAATCTCCACTCAGGGTGGCCGCAGAAAGACCTCGACTTAAACCAGTAAGCATCAAATTCGCGGTTGATGTCAAACCTGTCCGAGATCGAAACAATTGAAATGGATTTAGAGAGCTTAGATCTGACGATACCAACAAAGTTGGGGCAAGTTGACTAATGATGCATTTT
>Ga0105055_10000944_pt1 | contig 47360 bp, 32 predicted proteins | sample BON03_FD_78090 | JGI IMG/M metagenome (GOLD analysis project Ga0105055, IMG submission 78090) | Freshwater microbial communities from Lake Bonney liftoff mats and glacier meltwater in Antarctica - BON-03 | ecosystem: Environmental > Aquatic > Freshwater > Ice > Glacier meltwater | place: Lake... | reverse complement strand
AGCAAGACGGTTTCGCTGAATTCTTTCACTCAGACTAAACATTCCCCAAGGCCCAAAAGATGAGAGGATCATGAATAGCGCAAGGGAAGCTGGAATGGTTTTGATATTCTTTTTCCCCAACGAATAATAGGTAGCGATAAAGGCGAGCCAAATTCCCATCAGCGTAATGATGTATCGGTTCACAGTAAGTCCATAATCCTGGATTCGAATGCCTATGGCTAAGAAAAGCAGGATTACTAAAGGAATGAGAGCAAAATAATATCCTCGATGAAATTTCTTAATCCAACCACTTTCTTTCCATTGTTGATAGGGATAAAGGAGCAGGTTGGTGAATATTCCCAGTATCGAAATGACTACAATCATGTAGGTCACAATCCCCTTTGGCCAGTCTCCGGTAAGGATGATTTTTGCCCCATAGAAATACAGGATGCATAGATAAATCAGTAGGAGTGGAATGAGAATGAATTGGGTGAAGATTTTTAGCCCCTTAGGATAATTATCCAGGGAGACCTCATTTTCAAAAGTTCTTGGTATCCCAGCTAGGAAAAACCAGGTATTAAAAACACCGAAAGTGAAGATGAAAATTTGGGGATAGATCTTCCCGTCTATTTCTGCATCAAAAAGAGCGTCGATGGCTAAAAGTGCTAAGCTGATTCCAATCACAATCACCAAAGAATAGTAGATGCCGGTGATCAATCGGATGAATAAAATCTTATTGTAATTCCAAAACCCTTCCTGATTATCACTTCCAAAATAGGGGAGAAAGGCGATCATTAAGTGAATTGCCAGATTGTAAATGACGTACCGAATGTATGGTACTCGGCTAGTAGTAAAAGTATTCTCGAAAGGAAAACTGAAATAGATTAAGCATACTATTAGTAGACCAATAATCCAGGCAATCTGTCTGTGTAAACGTGTAAAATTCTTTCGCTCTGCAAGGATGTCAATGCAGAAATAAAGAGGAATTCCAAGGGCAAAAGTGAGTAGAAGATTTAGAATCCACAGGTTTTCTGAGGGTTCAGATTCGATAATGTAGATGCCTAATCCTGCAGCTAAAATTCCAAAAAGTAAGCTAAAAGGAAAGCGAGTGGCAGCAGTTGTTCCGTCTTTTTGAAGTTGTGTGATAGAAGGGAATTTCATGAAAATGGTTTACGTAAAAAAGGGTTGCTCTCCAAGATAGCAAACAGTGCTCATTAGTTGATGAGTTGGCTTTTTACCTGTTCTTGCTCTTCTTAGAATGGATAGCCAATAGCAAAATTGAAAATCAGATTTTCACGTCTCCAGGTTCTGCTTCCGATATCAAAATTAGTGGCCCAACGCTCGCCTTCAGGAAGGTATGGATACCTAAGTGGAGTGGCAAAATCAAAGCGAATTACAAAGAATTGAATATCAATTCTCAATCCTAGTCCTGCTCCGACGGCGAGTTCCCGGTACCAATTTTTGGTGAATTTGCCGCCGGGTAGCGCTTCGTTTTCATTTCTCAGCCAGATATTTCCTGCATCCACAAATGCGGCTCCTTTTAAGAAAGAAACAATCGGAAAACGATATTCAATATTTCCCTCAAATCGTATATCGCCAGACTGGTCAAAAAAGGAGTTGTTACCAGAATCTTTTGGCCTATAGGTCCCAGGGCCGATTGACCTAATTCTAAAGGCCCTAATACTGTTTGGTCCACCAGAAAAATACTGCTTAACGTAAGGCAAGGAAACAGAGTTACCGAAAGGAAGTCCTGCCCCAACAAATAATCTGGTTGCGACAGTATGCTGTTCATTTGGGCGGAAATAATATCGAAAATCAAGATCTGCCTTTGCATATTGTGCATACGCCAAACCTAGAAATTTACCGTTGGCACTTCCCGCGATTGAATTGACAAGATTTAAGCTATTCCCTGCCAGATCAATAGTCACTCCTGTGAAGATTGCATGCGTACGATACTTATCCTGAAGCTTATTATATTGAAATGAATAGTTTATCCCAGCAATAAAGTTTTGATCAAAACTTCTTCTCAAAAATGGGTTTGCATCCAGAATCGACTCAAATTCCGGAGAGGTTCTGGTTAAGTTTACCACGTTCAGACTTATCGGATTGATCTCATGGTATACGTAAGGATTTGGATTCCAGAAGTAGCCATAGTTTGTCGAGAAGGAATTTAGCCGATAGAGTCCGCCTCTGCTGAGGTATTCGACACCTAGTCCCATTTTGGTTTTCGGAACGGCGTAACTAAATTTCTCAAGGATCGGGACAAAGAAGATTACTCTCGGGAAAATCAGAGCAGCATTGACTCCTACTTCGAATGATTTCAAATTTGACCTATCTCCACTCGCTATCTGAAATTCATAAGCAAAATTTGTAGATAGATTGAAAGTCTCCCCACCGTTAAAAAGGTTACGGTTTCTATACGTAAGATTTAAAGCTGGTCCAGCAAAATTATTTGATTTGGATACGCCCAAAAGCTCTGCTCGAACTGACCTTTTTGTCATCGGCGAGAGGTAAATATTTGCCTGCAGGTGACCGAGTGAGTCATCTGTGTTCAGCTCCTCATAGCGAAGATTTACAAATTTGTAAGTACCGATAGAACTTAGCCGATTACTTGAAAGCTTGGACATCTTGGGGCTATAAAGTTCCTCCTTTTCGATCAGAATGTATTCATTCAAAAGTGAAGGTCTGAATACTACATTCCCTTGAATGAAATTCTTTTCTGCTACTACAGTTGTATCTAGTTTCTCTCCACTTTCATCGATTGAATAATTGGGAAAGACATTTATTTCATCGATTAGATATGGGATAATACCTTTTTTGGGAGCATTCTCCTTTAACCTCAGGTATAGATTGAATTTACGTAAAGTGTCCGAAATGTTAGTATCCGCCTCGAAAATCAGAAAATCATCATTGAAATTATAATACCCTTTTTGCTTTAATGCAGAGTCAAGTCTAGCACGCTCCCGATTTAGATTATTGAGGTCAAAACGGCTGTTTTCTACGATGACTGTTTCTTCTAGCAAGGAAGCTATTTCATGCTCTATCTGTAGAGAATCTCTATCCAATTGAAGTTTTGCAAGAGTGTAGGGTTCGCCGAATTCTGCTGCGTAATTGACCTTTGCTACTTTGTTCTTTTGTGTGACTTCTGAACTGGAAATACTATAGAAAAATCCTCTGTTATCCAGTCTGTTTACGATCAATTCTTCAGTTCTGGCAGGGTCAACTTGGCTGAAATAAACAGGTTCTTCACCCAGCTTTTTATTCAAAAACCGGTTGATAAATCCCGGGTTTTCCTTTGTTCCTTTGTAATGTGCCCAAAGGCCTACATACATTCCCAGTATTTTGCTGTTAGGTTTTGGTTTCAGCAACCCTTCCAGTTCCGCCTGAATCTCATCTAAATCGCTGACTTTAGCGTCAGTTTTCAGCTCTAATTCGGCGCCCGTGTAAAGAAGTTCATCTTCTGGAATGTACTTCTTTACACTACATGCCATGACAAGTAGCAAAATGGCGCTGACCAAGGATGTGTGGCGATTAAACTTCATTTTCCTCTGATTTTTTAGTAGCCTTTGCTTTTTTTCTTTCTTCTTTTTCTAGTCGTTTTTGTTCCTTTTTGTCACTATTCTTTTTTTCTTCAAACGTTTCAATTGGATTTGTTTTGACCTCACCATCTTTAAGCTCTTCAGGTTTCCAGAGATTTTTAAAGAAATTGAACTCTCTGTTGAATATCAATCCAGCTGCAGTCACGACCAGCTGCCCATCGATAATACTTTCAAATTGGTTTTTTCTAAAGGCACGGATTCTCCATCTACCGTCCTCGGTGAGCATGTATTCGAAGCTGATATTTGCCAAGATCGAGCTTCCTGCATTCTGCTGACTTGCCGGAGTACCTTCCAAGTCAACTTGACTACCAACCTGTACCACCAGGCGGTCATTGAAAAGCCGCTGCTGTGCATTGATGTTTAATTCGGTTCTATTCTGAGCTCCTCCATCCTGATAGCTGTCAACATCAAAACCGACGGATAGACCGCTTTGCCCAAATAATTTGCTTGACAGTGCATTTAATTGATCTGAAAGTAATTGGCTGACGCTGTTTCTTGCAATGGCTTCTGCTCCGCCATTTGATCCGTCACTGCCAGTGGAAGGGAAAAATCTGTTCAATACCAACAAGGAGAAAACTTGCTTATTAAGCTCATCTTCCTGCTCATTGATCTGTAAAACTCTGGAATATACGTTCCCGCCAAATGCTCCCCGGGCACCCTCTGGCATATCCAGAGTGAAAGATATTTCGGGTCTTAAAAGCTCACCATCCACATTCAGATAAACCAGGAAATCCAATTTTTGATTATACTGGGATTTTGCGTTATCACTACTGCCAGATAGCTGAGAGGACATAAGTTCGGATGGAGAAGTATCTATTTTATAGATAGCCTGAAGATCCATTGTCGCATCCATCGGGTCTCCGTTCCATGTTATTCTTCCGCCATTTGCAATCTCAAAGCGTCGGCTTACCAAGCCATATAGGGACATTTCATAATGTCCGTCATTTACTTCATATGTTCCGCTAAGAGTGATCCGACCATTAGGGTTTATATCCAAAGAAAGATCTGCGTCGCCGGAAATTGCGAGGTTATCACCTGAAGCCTCATCTATCACAATAGTGAATACAGCTTGAGGATCCACGGTTAAAATAGCAGAAATATCATATCCAGAAAACACATCTGTGGTCTCTTCCAGCTGACGAGTTAGAATGTCATCCGGGTTTTCTTTGTTGACGAAGATTACCACGCCCTGTCTCTCCACTAGGTCTACTTGAGACTCAGGAATTATAACCGTCAGGTCTGTATTGTCTTTTACATGAAGTTTCGCTTTTACGATAGGGAGTGTAAGGTCTCCTTGGATGGATACATCTGCATCGATAGTGCCCTTGCCGAAGAAAAGATCAGCTTCTTTGTCAGTAGAATTAATGACCATAAAGTTCTTTGCAGTCAAGTTTAGGTCAAAAGAGGGGTTAAGATAACTTTCTGTCAAAACTGACCCATCCACCACAAAGGTGTTTCCGTCCACATCCCGAACGGTAAATCCATCCAGGTAAAGACCGTCATTGTCTACAGAGATTTTCTCATCCGAAAGCAAATACTTTGTACTCAGTTGCGATGGGACAAATGATGCTTCGTGAAACTGAAACGTACCCTCGTAAAGTGGTTCGGTGGTCGTTCCACTTGCATTTACAGTACCAGAAATATAACCGGCAGCATCGCGGATTTGATCACCGGAAAGCGCTGCCAATTTCTGCATTTCTACCTTATTCAGTTCAAGCTTGACATCGAAATCACCACCGGCTTCATTGGCTGAAAAATTACCGTTCAAGTCCAAGTCCACTCCATCATCCTTCAACGATAGCGCTAGAACGTATTCTCCTAAAGTCTTGGTAGAGGCATCCAGACTCATGTTCCCCAAGGGTACAGCTAGTATCTTCAAACTGTCAATTTGCAGTTCTCCCATCACTCCAGTAGCTCCGAATGGATTCTCTACCACAAGCCTTCCGTCCATAATACCACCTGCGACTATTTCTCGTGGATTCAAAAGACTCGTGATCGTAGAGAGTCTAAAGTCATTAAAAAGTACAGCAATATTTTCGTCAGTGAAACCCGCTACATTATTTTCCCATGAAATTTTCTGGTTTCCATTTGTGAATCTGAAATCATTGAAGTCAAGACTTTCTCCGGAGTATTTCACCATGTTTTTCTCCGGAATATCCCATTGCTCTCCTTCCAATATCATATCAATGGAGGATACATGGTAGCTAAGCGTATCTACATCAAGTCCTATATCAGATGAAACGTGATACTTTCTCTCTTCGCCTTCATACGAATGGAAATCAAAATAGAGTCTTGAGTCTGCAAGCTGTCCCGTGACAAAAGTTTGATCCATGGTGACTGGTCCGGAATTCAGGTGCGCAAACCCAAAATATAATCGCAGCACATCTTCATTTGATCGAATTCTAATTCCTAAACTGTCTACTTCGGTTCCTGCATAGTTTACAAATGGAAACTCGATAGTGGCAGTGAGGGAGTCAATGTCCTGAAAATAATCCGCTTGAATCCTTGCGCTGTCAAACTGCTCTAAGCCCTGAAGAAGAACTTCGCTCAAAAGCGGATCTTCAGAGATTGACATATCCAGATTCATCACGATGTTACGTTGGGTGTTTGCATGTATCGAATCTGCCTTGTCCAAGTATTGTCTGAAATGACCTTGTAATGCTGCTGCAAGCTCCGAAGGATTGGTGTTAGTTCGCAAATATCCATTCAGGATTTTACTCGCAATGTCCACACTTGAAGAATCATCCCGAACTTTGGCATCAACAGCGAGCACGCCAAACGGATAGGATTTCTGGTCATAGACGAGAATCCCATCGGTGATGTCCGTGGTCAAATCAAATTCATCCACATTTCCTTCGAAAATAGCATTTAGCATCATTCGCGCCCGTGTTGGTTTGGCAGTAAAGCCCAATTCATAAAAATCTGCTCCCTTCAGATCCAACGTCAAATCCACTTTTGAATTCACAGAATCAAGATCCAGCTTCGTTAATAGATCAAAGTCAAGAAATTTTTCTTCGATCCATAAGTGAACATCACCAGCTCCATTTTCCAGCTTTCCTTCCAGTGCCAAGCCCGAATAGTCATGACCGTATAAGCCAAGTTGGGTAAATGTAGAGGCTAATGTTGCATTCAGATTATTGATATTACTTCCTGCACCGACAGCTTTTAAGGTAACAGACACTGTGTCCAATTGATCATTTTGGAGGATTTTGCCTAGTTGTAAAGTTGATAGGGTGAGCTTTGTATCGAAGGATATTGCATTGCTGTTTTTGAAACTCCCATTAAGTGCGATATTCCCGAAGTCAGTGTCCAGATTTATGTTTGCCGTTGCATCATCAATCTTGCCTTTGGCACTTGCTGTCAGGTCAAAATTCTCAGGAAGCTTAATCCCAAGAGAGGATTCATCTACGAACTTGGTAAGTGTAGTGCGCGTAGTGTGAGCTTTGATTTCGGGGAAGTCAAAAGTCAGTAAATCCATGTCTGTGGGGTTGCCAACTGATCCTCTGGTTGTCAGTTTAGTGTCGCTCCATCTCAGATCCAGAGACGGGATATCAATCTCGGACAGGCTGCCTTTTGCCTTGGCGGTTACCAGAATTGGAGACTTAGCGATTTCTCTAATCAACGTATCCTGAGCTAGATCAGGAGCAAAGAAATAACTGTCGCGAACATCAGCTCGAAGCTCTTTTACATTCAGATCTATGCTGGCATTTTCTGGATGATCAATCAAATCCTGAATTGATTGATAACTTAAAGTCACATTTCCGTCCAGCTTGCTGCGGTTGGTTTGTACACTTAGATCCTCAATTTCTATTTCCTCATTTCCCAGACTGATTGCAGTGCTGACCTCACGGAGCTCAAAACCGCTTCCTTCGGAAAATTCTAATTTATTCAGATCAAGACTTGCTTTTTCATCTTCAAGAATTACATTTTCCAGTTCAAGATTGAGCCCAGTAAGTTGAATTGCTTCTGGATTGAACTCTCCTTTTTTGATGGGAACATCAGCAGATTTATACTCGATATTTGTAGAGTCAATAGCTATTTTCTCAGCTTCCACGATCCAGGCAGGCCATTCAAAAGGTGCTGAAGAGGAGGTGCCGAGTGTGTCGATTGGCGCAGCCACAGAGAAATCATGGAACAGAATCGAAGAGTTTTCTAAGGCAATTGTAGTGAGTTTAATGGTCTGGGTTTGTAGATCGGCTTCAGGTAATTCCACAAGCAAGTGTCCGATCTGAACTTGGGCTTCTTGACTGTCAGGTGAGCTGACGTAGTCTACAGAGACATTGCTCAAGGTCAACTCATCCAAATTGACCAAGGGCATCAACGATTCCTCTGCAGAATCCTCGGCTGGAGGAAAAGGCTTGGTCTGATGGTACTTGATTTTGGTGTTTTGTAGTGCTACTTCTTTGATGTCAAACTCATACTTTTCCAAGTCTAATCCAGGAATAATCACGTTTAATTCTCCGAGAATTATAGCTGCATCAATACCCATCACTTCGTCTAGATAAGTGATGTCGAATTCCCGAAGGGAAATCGGTGAAAGTTTTATTCTCAGAGGGTCAGAAGCAGTGGTGTCAGCGGCTACAGTTTGCGTAGAAGGCGCAGGTTGGGAAGAAAAAGCCTCAATCAAAAAATCAAAGTTAAATTGCTCTGTTTCGGCACTTCGACTTATGCGGGCTGTCACGCCTTCCCAGTCTAGCTTAGTCACATTGATATTGCCTGTATTGAAGAGAGGGGCAAAAGCAACTCCCGCTTCTAGATTTTTGGAGTGAACCAGCGTGTCTCCCTTGGTGTCTCCCAAATATAAATCTTCAAGGTAGATATTTCCCGAAAAGGTTATGAAAAGTCGCCCTATGGACACTTCAGTGCCTGTTTTTCCAGAAACGTAGCTGGTGGCTTTGTCCACGACTATACCTTGACCCCATGGGCTCCTGATGAAGAGAATCAGGGCAACTAAAAGGAGGATTATTACGCCCAATATGATGCCCAGTATCTTGAAAAATTTGATCAGAAAAGTTTTAATTGAATTAACCTTTTAGCTGTGTAATAATAAATGTATTCTTCTTCAAGCTATAAAACTGTCAAGAAATAAGCCAGATTTAGGAGAAGTGCACCTTTTTTTCACAAACTTAATTCGTATTGAATTGTTACTGAAAAAGACAATAAGTTTTTGATCAGTTACCCTTCTTGTAGGTACGCATGTACTCCGCCATTTCCTCAGGAGTCATTTTTTTGTCAGACCCGGGAGTCAGCTCAATAGCTTCTTGAATTGCTTTGTCTGCTCTATCGATGAATTGCTTTGGCTTGCCGTCAACTTTGATGAGGTCAAAAGCATCGTATAGTTCTCCCGTGGCAGTATATGCTCCGTATCTCAGGCGATTCCCTTCGATGCTAATCAATTGATAAAGTTGTGTGTTGGAAGCTGCGCGATCCATCCACTTGTCAAAGGTGAGGTTATACATTTTTGGACCGCTTACTGAAACTACATAGACTGGGCCCTGTGCAGCCGGATCTTGATTGGCTACGCCAGAAGGTAGATTTCTTCCGCGACCATACGAATGGTCATGTCCTTGCAGCACTAGATCAACTTTGTATTTGTCAAAAATAGGCTTGAATGCTTCGCGAAATTCTTGGTTATCACGGCCTGTTCCAGATGAATAAATTGGGTGGTGAAAAGTGATAATTGTCCACTTTTGAGTGTTTTCTTCCAATACCTTTTCTAACCAAGCTTTTTGTGTTTCCATAGATTTTTCATCCGAAACGATCTCTTGGGAGTTCAGCGAAATCAACTTTAAGTCAGAGTAATCGGTGTAATAAACTGTCTCTTCAAAACCTTTTGGTCCATTTTCAGGGAGGGTAAATTGCTTTTTCCAGTGATAGTCGAGTACCAAAGTTCCATCTTCTTCTCGGTCATATTCATGGTTGCCCGGAGTGGCGATACTCGGAATCATGGCGTTGATAAATGACCCAGCGTAATTCCACTCGCCCCACTCAGAATCCGACTGTGTGCGATTGATCAAGTCTCCTGCGTGAAGCATAAATGCCGCTTTTGGAAGATTTGAATATGCCTGACGAATAATTCTAGACCACTGAGATTTCAGGTTGTTCTGCGCATCACCAAAATACACGAAAGAAAAAGGGATGCCTTTTTCAGGTGCAGTGGTAAATTGTAGCCACTCACTCCATGTACCATCCTCTCCCACTCTGTAAGCATAAGTAGTAGCTGGCTGAAGTTTTCTGAAAGTCACCGAATGATAGTTTGCCTGCACACTGTCCACATCAAGTGATTCAGTTTTTGCATCAAAAGTCTCCACATTTTCCAAGTAAATCGGAGTGTTTGGCGCTAGGATCAATTGCGCTTTTGAATTCGTCACATTAGTTGAAGTTCTCCAGGTGACAGACTGTGTAGTCATCGGATCATCTGACCAAGTCAAAATTATCCGGTCTGGATAAGTAGAAGGAAGAAAATCTTGGGCGGATAGATTAAAAGAAAGAGCTATAAAAAATAAGGAGGAAAATGTGATCTTGGTGACAGTGTTCATCAAAAGGGAGGATTAGTGAATTTGAAAAGTAAATAAGGTACTAAATGTTCGCTTATCACAAAAAGTAGTGTTAAGGAATTTTTAAATCCATCCCAGAATGCATTCGGTCTACCCGAAAACTCAATACAGACAACACCAATCCCAACAAGACTATCAAGCATGCCGTAATCCAATTCCAATAAGACGCCTGAATAGCAAAGAACTGAAGTGCCAACCCTGCCAACCATACCAAGTGCCCGTTTCTAATTCGGATTGATCTTGTTTTGATGTCAAATTGACTTTTACCCTCGTCGATTATCGGTCTGAAAAAATCTCTAAACTGCCAAAGTAATATCAGATCCAGTAGGAGTAAAAAGGCTAAAACAAATGGAGTTCCTCTCCACTCTAATGATATCGTCACCATGAGGATGTTGCCAATCATAGGGATCATCATGATACTTCCAAGCAATTTGTATCGTGTGGTGACCAGCATGTAGCCTATGCAAATTTGACTTAAGGCGATGAATTTGCCATAAAATTCCAAGCCATAAGATTCCAATTCTTCTATCAACCAAGTCGGTCCAATCCATCCAAAAAACTCATGCTCATGAAATAGCTTTGCCATTCCCGCTCCCCAAAAGGTGAAGCCTAGAAAGATGGAACTGCCCATTAGCATCAATTGAGTGAGTTTCTTCATGAACTTGTGGCTCTGGAATTGGGATTGAATGTATTCAATTCTCTTAACAAGTTGAGCTTCTACTCCTATCTTTCTACCCTAGAAGAGCTTTATGCTGTCGAAAATAAAATCTGTTAAGCTTTATTAGATTAATTCTAAATAAGACTTGTTTAGAATGATTCTAGTTAATAAGTTTGTGAAATATTTGAAACCAACCAAAAAATGAATCGCAAATTTATACTATTCTTAAACCTATTTTTCTTGAGCATATTGGGCGCTTTTGCCCAGTCAGGAAGTATAAAAGGACAAGTCACCACCTCCGATAATCAGCCAATGGAATTTGTCAATGTCGGAGTGAAGGGCATGGCAAAAGGAAATTCGACAGACCGAAAAGGGAACTTTGAGATCAAAAACCTTTCAGCAGGAACTTACACCATTTTCGCATCCTTCGTTGGAGTTGAGACAAAGGAGAAGCAAATTTCTTTAAACGCCGGTGAAGGGTTGACGTTAAATTTCAAGTTGACAGAAAGCTCTACAGATTTGAATGAAGTGATCGTGACGGACATGAGCTCCAATCGCTTTTACACTGACAGCAATTTTACGGTAGCTAAGTTGCCACTAACTAACCTGGAGAATCCCCAGGTTTATAACTCGGTTTCTTCCAAACTTCTGAAAGAGCAGGTAGTGACAAACATGAACGATGCATTGAAAAATGCTACTGGCGTTACGCGACTTTGGGAGTCTACAGGCCGTGGAGGCGATGGGGCTGAATATTACTCCATGAGAGGCTTTTCTGTTCAGCCAACGATGGTCAATGGAATGCCAAGTCTGAATAACGGTGGTCTTGATCCTGCAAATATTGAAACAGTAGATGTGATCAAAGGTCCATCAGGAGCACTTTTCGGAAGCTCGGTGATTTCTTATGGTGGTTTGATCAATATCACTACCAAACGGCCTACTGATAACTTCAAAGGTGAAATTGGATTTATCACAGGAAGTAATGGATTGAACAGAATCACAGGTGACGTGAATGTGCCTTTGAATGAAAATGCTTCAATGCGTGTAAATACAGCATACCAGTCCAACAATACCTTTCAGGATGCAGGAGATAGAACTTCTTTTTTCGTCGCGCCATCCTTCAAGTTTCAGGCAAGTGAAAGACTTTCATTCCTACTCAATACGGAGTTTTTAAACTCTAATTCAGTGAATGCGCCGATGATCTTCCTAAACAGATCAAATCCAATCACCTTCAATTCAATTGAGCCTTTCGAACGAAATTACGAGCGTTCATTTACAGGAAATGAATTGAGCATCAACAACGCTTCTTATGCCTTGCAAGCGCAGGCTTTCTACAAGTTGTCCAACACCTGGACTTCTCAAACTGTAGTTTCTAGAAGCACTACCAAAACTGACGGTTACTACCATTATTTATTTGATGGAAGTGATGGAGATTCATTCTACAGATATATTTCTGACAGAAACGGACAGACAGTTTCCACCGACATTCAGCAAAATTTCATTGGTGATTTCTTGTTGGGATCTATGAAAAATAAAATGATCGTAGGTGTGGATTATTACGATCAGGACATTTTGAATAGCAGTACTGGTTGGGTTGGAAATGGTGTAGTAACACTTTCTGATGGAAATGACACTGGCGTATTGACACAGGCTGGAGTCGATGATTTGCTGAAAGATACTTTCCAGGGAAATACTACTGCAAATACAAAAGTCTTGAGTGCTTATGTATCTGATGTGATCGAATTGACTTCTCAGCTTTCGGTGATGGCAAGTGTGCGAGTCGATAATTTCAAGAATGAAGCTTGGGGCACAGATAGTGAGTCAAATACACAGACTGCTGTTTCACCAAAGTTTGGAGTGGTTTATCAGGCAGTGAAAGACAAGGTTTCCATTTTTGGTAACTACATGAACGGCTTCTCCAATGTGGCACCAGCTACAGTAACTGATGCTGACGGTACCAATTCTAGATTCAAGACTTTCGATCCTGAGAATGCCAATCAATATGAATTTGGTGTAAAGACCAATTTGCTAAAAGATAAAATCTCAGCCACAGCGAGCTATTACACTATCACCGTGAAAAACCGTGTGATGACTGATCCAACTAATATCAACAATTCCATCCAGGGTGGAGAAGTAGTGAGCAAAGGATTTGAACTAAGTGTGATTGCTACGCCAGTCCATGGACTGAATCTGGTAGCTGGATATAGCAAAAATGATGCTGAGGTCACGAAAGATTATCCTGAAAGCGGCTACTTGGGATTTCGTCCAGAGGAAGCTGGGCCAGATCAGCTGATCAACTTTTGGGTGAGTTATTTATTCTCTTCTGGTGTGTTGAAAGGCTTCGGACTGGGCTTTGGTGGAAATGCAGCAAGCGAATACCTTACGATAAATAGAGATGTGATCGGCTCATTTGCGCTCCCTTCTTATCAGGTTTTTAACGCATCACTTTCATACACCGGCTCTCAGTATTTCTTCGCTTTTAAAGTCAATAATCTGACGGATCAAAAATACTATTCTGGATGGTCAACGGTGACACCGCAGAATCTAAGAAACGTTTCACTTAGCCTCAATTATAGATTTTAATGAATCTGAAAAAGATACTAAATAAATTGCACCTCTGGCTCGGACTTTCGTCTGGGCTGGTGGTGTTTATAGTGGCCGTCACGGGATGTATTTATGCTTTCCAGTCTGAGATTCAGGATTTGACGCAATCGTACCGATTTGTCGAACCGCAGAATTCGCCAGTTTTAACTCCCACACAAATCTGGGAAAAAGCCGATGTCGCGCTCCCGAATAAGCATTTGCATGCAGTTTTATACCCAACTTCCGGGCGTGCAGCTCAAGCGATTTATTTCTCCTTCGAAGAGGAGTATTATTATTTCGTCTATGTGAATCCCTACACAGGGAATGTGCTCAAAGTAAAGGATGAGTATGCAGATTTCTTCCGAATTGTCTTAGACGGACATTTTTACCTATGGCTTCCTCCTGAGATCGGGCAGCCCGTAGTCGCGTCTTTTACGCTGGTTTTTCTATTTATGGTGATTTCAGGGTTGATTCTTTGGTGGCCAAAGAAGAAGAACTTGAAGCAAAGCATGAAAATAAAATGGTCTGCACGATGGAGAAGGAAGAACTATGACATGCACCAAGTGTTGGGATTTTACGTGATGACTTTTGCATTAGTTTTTGCTGTCACTGGACTGGTTTGGGGCTTTTTGTGGTTTAGAGATGGCGTTTACTTCGCTACTTCTGGAGGAGAAAAATTTGTGGAATATTACACGCCTGCATCAGATTCTACACAAATTTACCAGGGTGAAATACCTGTTCTGGATGCCGTTTGGATGAAAATGACTGCCGAAAATCCTAGTGCAGATTGGGTAGAAGTTCATACGCCTGACTATGAGGGAGCAGCCATCGCGGCTAATTCAAATCCGGACGCTTCTACGTATTGGAAGTCTGACTATCGGTACTTTGACCAAAATACTTTGGAAGAGCTTCCTGTGGAACATTTTTACAACCGATTTGATGAAGCTTCGGTAGCCGATAAAATTATGCGGATGAACTACGATGTACACGTAGGAGCCATTGCAGGCTTGCCTGGTAAAATCTTGGCTTTCTGCCTGAGTGCAATTATCGCTTCACTTCCAGTGACTGGATTTTTGATCTGGTGGGGAAGGAGAAAGAAGGTTAAGAAAGAGGCTGTTGCTCAGGCCAAAGAAAAGAGGGTGTTTTCAGAAGTGTAAACTTTTGTAAAATGTGAGAAGTAAGAAATGATAGCGTGAAAATTTGTGTTCGGCCTGACACGAACGTCATTTTCAATGCTCAAAATTTACAAAGCGAGATGACGGTGTAAAGGTTCTGAAACATTCGCAACCAACCATCTCATCAAACCACCATTAAAACAGCACCTCAAACCTTCGAGGAGACAGCACCTCAAACCTTCGAGGAGATCCCGAAGCCTTTGGCGTTCGAGATGATGCATCAAAGGTTATTTTGCCCACCAGCGAACAAAAACGTTCGATTGGGTGCTTGTTTTTATCACTCTTTATCGCCTAAAGTGATGATTTGAAGGTTTTCGGATGGCATAAAAGTGGAATTGTATGTTGGGTAATGTTCTCATTGCGGGATACACTTGACTCAGAAAATCATGCTAAAACATCACCTTCAACTTATCTATAGAAATCTCAGAAAAGAGAAAGGTGCTTTTCTGATCAACCTGATTGGGCTTTCGACCGGTCTGGCGAGTGCGTTATTGATTTTTCTCTGGATCAATGGTGAATTGCAAGTTGATAAGTTCTATCCCACGGATTCTCAGTTGTATCAATTGATGGGGAATGTGGATCAAGCGGGCGGGATGATTACCCGCACAATTACCGCTGGGCCGACAGCACAGGATTTGAAAGATGATTTCCCTAAAGTGGAATCAGCAGTCACCTCATTTTCTAACAATAGCAATAGTAGTGTCTTGTCATTTGATGAGTATGATATAGAAGCGAAAAAGCTTTACGCAAGTGCTGATTTTTTCAAACTTTTCCCCTACAAAATCACGCAGGGAAATATGGATGATATCAAGTCCCAACCTAATACTATTGTCATTTCCGAAAGCCTAGCAGTCAAACACTTTGGTTCCTCAGAGAATGCGATTGTTAAGGCTGTGCAATGGGATCATAAGGTGGAATTAGCTGTTTCGGGAGTGTTTGAAGATGTGCCTGCAGCTTCATCCATGCAATTTGATTTTGTAATGTCCTTCGAATATTTTTGGGATGAGAATGAATGGGTGCAGGGCTGGGAAAATACAGTGCCAACCACTTTCGTGTGGTTAAAAGAAGGGACTAATGTCGCAGATTTCAACTCCAAAATTAAAGACTATGTAGAGACCAAAACAGATGGGGATAATATTCACAGATCTCAGTTTATCACCAAATACTCGGATGTGTATCTGCGAGGTACCTATGAAAATGGAGTTCAGGCAGGGGGTAGAATATCCTATGTGAAGCTCTTCTCCATTATTGCCGTGTTTATTTTAGTGATTGCCTGTATCAATTTCATGAATCTTTCTACTGCCAAGGCTTCCAAGCGAATCATGGAGGTAGGGATCAAAAAGGCTGTGGGCGCAAGGCGTGGAGAATTGATTTTTCAGTACCTGAGCGAGTCCACAAGGATGGCTTTTCTTTCGCTTTTGATGGGACTGTGGATTGTTATGCTGCTTTTGCTTCAGTTCAATATCATAACAGCTAAGCAGCTTTCACTTGTTTTTACTCCTACGCTGATTTTGGCGATTCTGGGCATTGTGTTGTTCACTGGCCTTATTGCTGGGAGCTATCCGGCTTTGCATTTTTCCAGCTTTAGCCCTTCGGCTATCCTGAAGGGAAAAATCAGCAATGCTTCCGGAGAATTATGGGTTAGAAAAGGGCTTGTTGTATTTCAATTCGCACTGTCGGTAATCTTGATTGTGTCGGTTTGGGTGGTCTATCTGCAGGTAGAATATATCCAAACTGAGGATCTGGGCTATGAAAAAGACAATGTACTGCTTATCAATAAAGTGGGCCAACTTCAGGATACAGGTAAAATGGAAACCTTTATCTCTGAACTGAAAGGAGGCCGGGAGTTCTTGGCACGACAAGTTCGGGACATGATATGACTGGGCATAATGGAGGAACTTACGGCATAGAATGGCCTGGAAAAGATCCAAATGACAAGACGGAGTTTGAGCGTGTAGCGGTCAATTATAAGATGATTGAAATGTTGGGAATCCATATGAAAGTTGGAAGGGCGTTTTTTGAAGAATTTGGTACAGATACCAAAAAAATAATTTTCAATCAGGCAGCCTTAGAATTCATGGGTTTGGAAGACCCAATAGGTAAAGTGGTCAAACTGTATGGAGAAGATGTTGAAATTATTGGCGTGACGGAAGACTTTCATTTTGATTCCTTTCATGAGGTCGTGAAGCCGCTGTTTTTCTATTACAATCCCGAAAACACAAATCTCGTCCTGGCGAAGATCAGTGGGGGAGATGAAATGGAGGCTATCCAAAGCATCGAAGCTTTGCATGATAAGTTCAACCCTGTCCAACTACTTTGCTGGAATTGCCATTTTGATGTCCTGCCTAGGTCTAGTTGGCTTGGCTACGTTTACAGTAGAAAGACGGTCAAAGGAAATCGGTATCCGAAAAGTGCTGGGTGCGAGTGAAATAAAAATCGTGAGTATCTTATCCAGTGACTTTGCCAAAATGGTATTGGCAGCAATAGTAATAGCCCTGCCCTTGAGCTTTGTTATAGCTCAAAAATGGCTGGCTGGTTTTGCATTCAAAATAGATTTGAAATGGTGGTTCTTCATAGGATTAGGCGTTTTGACGATGGTAATAGCCTTGCTAACTGTAAGTTTTCATTCTATTAAGGCCGCGCTGATGAATCCTGTGGAGAGTCTGAAGAGCGAGTAGAGTTTTGAGTTTAAAGTATCAAGAAGCAAGATTCAGGAATTGAGAAAAAAATAAATATCGAGTGCGGGACCCTGTCTGTGGCCAGCGGATGGTAGGTTATGAATGTTGAAGAACCAGAATCAATAAAGACCATAGAATAAAAAAACCATGTGGAAAAACTACCTTAAAATTGGCTGGAGAGTTCTGAAGAAAAACAAACTATATACCATACTCAATGTACTGGGGCTGACGATGGGTGTTTCTGGGTTTTTGATGATAATGCTCTTCATTCAGGATGAGGTGAATTACGATCGATTCTATCCAGAATCTGAATCGGTTTTTCGCATTACTTCACATTGGGGAGATTATTCAACGGCAAGTTATGCCACTGCGCCGCCCTCCCTTGGCCCGAGAATTCAGGCTGATATTCCTGAAGTGGAAGCTGTCACCAGACTTTTGAAATGGAATGATTTCACCATTCAGCCTGGCTCAGGGCAAAATAAAGAACAGGTTTTCCGAGAGGAGAAAGTCTATTACGCTGAACCAAACTTTTTTGAAGTTTTTGACCTTACCGTGCTGGTAGGAGACAAGGAAAAAGCGCTGGTTGATTCCAAAAACGTAGTAATCACGGAGAGCTTGGGGCGTAAATACTTTGGAGATGTTTCTCCGATTGAGATGGTCGGAAAATTCATTCTCATGGGTAGCAATAATCCAGATCTGAAGCAAATTTCCGCTGTGGCGGAGGATATTCCTGCGCAGTCGCATTTTCATTTTGACATGCTGGTCTATGAGCCAGGGATGAACGCTGAGATTTTTGATATGGATAGCTGGGATTGGTCAATTCTTTACACTTACGCCAAATTTCCCAAAGACAAACAGCAGGTTGTTGCTGAAAAGCTCGATCAGCTCGTGGCAACTTATGCTATTCCATCTCTGGAAGCAGGGGAAGGAAATTCGAATTACAAGCTGAAGGTCATGCCAGTGCAGGACATTCATCTGAACTCGCACTTACTGCGGGAGCATGAGTCGAATGGCTATCAGAGTTACCTCTATATTTTCTCTTTGGTTGCGGCATTTGTGTTGCTTTTGGCTTGTATAAATTTTATGAATTTGGCTACCGCCAAAGCTGGCCTTCGCTCCATGGAGGTGGGTGTGCGCAAAGTAATGGGATCAAGGAAGTCCCAATTGATCTATCAGTTTCTCACAGAAGCGCTCTTATTGGTACTGATCAGTGTGACGATTTCATTGATTGTCGTAGCGCTTTCAAATGGGGTTTTTAACCAGATTACCGGTAAGAATCTGCAGTTCAATCTCATGACTAACTCCATGGTTTTAGGAATGATTCCTGCGTTGGTGGTTATTCTGACGCTGCTTTCTGGCTTTTACCCAGCATTTTATCTTTCCTCCTTTAAGCCGCTACAGATTATCAAGCGGCAATTGTCAGTTGGGAAAAATAATCACAATTTCCGCAATGGACTGGTGGTTTTTCAGTTCGCAACTTCTCTTACCTTGATCATCTGCACGGTGTTGGTACAGCGTCAGATGAGCTTTATCCAAAATTCTGATCCGGGTTTTGATCGAGATCAATTGGTGATTATTCATAACGATGGCGAAATTCAAAATTACCAACGGGATGATTTTAAGGGGTATTTTGCGTCCAGTTCGAATATACACTCGTTGAGTTTTTCGACAGGAATCCCCATGTCAGGGAATTTCCAAATGCGGACTTTTAATCTGCCGACGAGCGATGTGAAGGATGGAATGAACTGGTACGAGGCAGATGCATCTTACCTGAAAACGTATCACTTCAACTTACTGGAAGGAAGGAACTTCGGAGAAACATCAGGTGCCGATCAGAATAAGGTGGTGATCAACCAGACTGCTGCAGAGCAATTGGGAATAGCGGATGATCCCATCGGTCTTTTGATTGTCAAAAATGCTGGTGAAAACAACGAGGCTACACTTGAGGTAATCGGATTAGTTGAAGACTTTAATTTTGAATCTTTTAGAAATAAGATCAAGCCGCTGGTGATCGAATATATGTACGATTATTTCCTTCGGGATTACATTTCTGTGAAAGTTGAAGGTGGAAATATCCAAGTAGGAGTGGATGAATTGAAGGTAGCTTGGAAGCAGTTTGAGCCAAGAGTGCCGATGAATTACAGCTTCTTGGACGAGGATTTTGGAAGAGTGTATGAGTCCGAAATGAAAATGGCGAATCTGCTCCAGGTCTTAACCGGTATCTCGATTTTGATTGCCTGTTTGGGGTTATTTGGATTGACGGCTTATACCACCGAATTGAGGAACAAGGAAATCGGGATTCGAAAGGTTTTCGGAGCGACTATGCCAGAGATATTCATCATGCTTTCAGCCTCTTATTTCAAATTGATTCTGATATCCGTATTAATTGCAGTGCCGCTGGCTCTGATGTTTATGCAGCGTTGGTTAGAGGAGTTTGCCTATAAGACAGGAATTGAGATTTGGGTGATAGTGTTTGCGAGTCTGGCTTGCTTTGCATTGGCGTTGGCTACCATATTCTTCCAAACTTATAAGAGCATTCGAGCAAATCCTGTAAAGGCATTGAAGAGCGACTAGAGGTATCTGGTAGCAAGTAGCAAGTAGCAAAGGTAGATTTCAAGTAACTCCCCTTAGAATTTGATGTACGTTTTGGAAAAGGCGTTTTTTTAAAGGGGGTAGAGGGATTTTAAACGATGATGTTTTATATTTTCTTCACTGAGAACTAAGTGGTCTGTGGAGACACAGACCACGGCGAAGTATCAAGAGTTGAGTGTCAAGAGGCGCGAGTCTAGAGACAAGATCCAAGACAAGAGAGATTACTTCATATGAAAAATCATCTGGCCCAATTTTAAACCGTTTTGTATCTTTTGGGAGTCACTCTTACAAGCCTTTTAAAGGCCTTGATAAAGTAGTTCACGCTGTTAAATCCACTTTGATAGCAAACTTCGGAGATTGTTAGTGTGGGGTCTGCCTTGATTTTCTTTGCATCCTCCACTCTCAAATGCAGCAGATGATTTATCGGAGTCGTTCCAAACTGCTCTTTAAGAGTAGTGAAGAACAGCGTTTTACTCCTATGACATTTTTTGGCGAGCACGTCAATATATATTCGTTCGGTAAGGTGGGTGTTTAGGTAGTGGATTGCAGGAGTGAGATTACTGTTGCTGAGTTGGAAATTGTTGGTATAGTTTAAGTTCTGCAGCTGAATCACACGCATCAGTAGTAGCTTCATTGAAAGATCTGCCATCGCATCTTTGGCTACATTATCCTCCATGCTTATGCTGATAAGTTTGTTAATACTTGAGGCCAGATCACGATTGTTTATAAAGTGATACTTTGAAAAGTTAAGTTTCTATTCAAAGGTGCTAACCATATTGGAATAATGTTCTTGTAGAAATTCAAGATTTTTGTTCACTATATCCCAGTCTAGCGCAATGGTCGCACATTGAACGGGGTAGTCTTCGTCTGCATCCGGAAAGCCTACATTCATGGAAACTCCCTCAGGCAGGATCACACTTTCTCCAGGTAAAAATCGAAATCGCTTTCCATATACAGTGACATGGTTTTGCGTCCTCGCATGATACTGGATATCATAAGACCGATAGGATAAAATCACATTGGGACATCTCTGGTAGGTTTTGTAAATATTGAGCTGACAATGTTACGTGAAAAAACTCTGCGGTGCTCTACTAAACTTTTCACCTGGGAATTGTCGCTAAGGTTTACCGGTGCCAAGTGGTATTTATCTATTTTATTGCTATGAATATGTATTAGTTTCTATGAATTTAGAATTATCATTTGAACAATAGATCTCGTTTGGTACAACTTATAGAAGTTTGAAGGATAGTTCTACTATTTCCGATTTTTGTTCTATATTCTAGGGAAATTGCTTGGTTAATTGTGATGAATATTTCTTAACTATTTTAAATACATACTAATCATGAGGACTATTTCATTGACGCAGGCAGAAGCCGCCATTTCCGCGGCCAAAGCCAAAGCTACTGAGTTAAATACGCTGATGAACATCGCAGTGGTAGATGCGGGTACAAACCTTATCGCTTTTGCGCATATGGATGGCGCATGGCTGGGCTCTATAGATATTTCTCAAATGAAGGCTCGTACTGCCCGTTACTTTAATATGCCAACTGGAGAAATTGGTAAATTATCTCAGCCTGGCGGTTCGTTATTAAATATTGAACATTCCAACGGGGGATTGATCACGTTTCCTGGTGGAGTCTTGATCAAAGATGGAGCAGGTGAAATCATTGGTGCTATAGACGTGTCTGATGATGCGGTAGAAAATGATCATGCAGTTGCCCAAGCTGGAGCAGATGCTTTAAAATAACCCAAAAAGATATGTGTACTAATCATGGAGTAGCTTATATAAGACCCGGAGTGGTCGAGGTAAGAGAGATTGAATATCCAAAACTTGCTATTGGAGATCGAAAATGCGAGCATGGGGTGATTCTCAAAATAGTTTCTACTAATATTTGCGGTAGTGATCAGCATATGGTTCGTGGTCGTACCACAGCTCCAGAGGGGCTGGTGTTAGGACATGAAATAACTGGACTGGTCATAGAAGCGGGTAAAGATGTAGAGTTTATTAAAGAGGGCGACTTAGTATCTGTGCCTTTTAATATTGCTTGTGGACGTTGCCGTAATTGTAAAGTTGGTCAAACCGGTATCTGTTTGAATGTGAATCCTGCCAGACCAGGTGCTGCTTACGGATATGTGGATATGGGAGGATGGATAGGCGGACAGGCTGAATATGTGATGGTTCCTTATGCTGATTTTAACTTGCTCAAATTTCCGAACAGCGATGAAGCCATGGCAAAGATCAAAGATCTTACGCTATTATCTGATATATTTCCTACTGGTTTTCACGGTGCTGTCACTGCTGGTGTAGGTCCTGGAAGCATCGTTTATGTCGCTGGAGCAGGCCCTGTAGGACTTGCTTGCGCAGCTTCATGTCACTTGTTGGGAGCAGCTCTTGTGATTGTAGGTGACATGATCGATGAGCGTCTTGCGCAAGCAAAAAGCTTTGGTTGTGAAATCATTGATCTAAAGAAGGATGTATCGCTTGCTGATCAGATTGAACAGATCGTAGGGGTTCCAGAAGTGGATTGTGCAGTGGATTGTGTTGGTTTCGAGGCTAAAGGTCATGGCCAGGATAGCAATGTAGAGCAGCCTGCCACGGTTCTAAATGCCATAATGGAGGTAACTCGTGCAGGAGGACAATTGGGAATTCCAGGTCTATATGTGACTGGAGATCCAGGAGCTTCTGATGAAGCTGCCAAAAAAGGAAGCTTGAGCATACGAATTGGATTGGGATGGGCCAAGTCTCATTCTATCCATACTGGTCAATGCCCAGTAATGAAATATCATCGTCAGCTGATGAATGCGATCTTGTATGATAAAATTAAGATTGCTGATGCTGTTAACGTGGAGGTAATTAGTTTACAGGATTCAGTAAGAGGTTACGGTGATTTTGATAAGGGAGCTGCCAAGAAATTTGTGATCGATCCACATGGTATGATTCCAAATTAAGTTTAGCTAATAAAGTCTAGTTTTTACTCAGGTCTGTGTTCGCACAGACCTTTTTTTTCTCCGTGACATTGGGAATTCCTCCTTAGATTTCAATTGATGAGTCATATATGAGTTTTAATAAGGATTCATTTTTTAGCTGATTTTTTACTTGTCAAGAGATAAAGAGATCATTAAATATGATTCACTTTAGAATTTGAAATAATTCGGAATTACTGTCGTGACAGATCACTTCCGACGAAAGGCAGGAGTTTTATATTCAGGATAAATAAGAAATTAAGGGGATTACCCGTATCCTAAAGCTATCAAATGCCGATAACCACATATAATGTAATGATCTGAATAGCGTTGGAAGAGAAATACATTAAGAGTGCAGAATACAGGTCAATCGGCAAAAAGAAAAAGGTTCAAGCCTGAAGACTTGAACCTTTTTTAGTGGTCGATTTCACCAAAAGCAGTTACAATTAGAAGGTTGCTTTGAATTGCTCCATTTTCTCAGCCACTTGCGTATCTACCTCAAAGGATAGCATCACATCTGCCCACATGAAAGTAACCGAAGCCACTTTATTGTCTTCTGCGGAGATTAAGTAAGCAAGTCTTTCAAACGTTTCAGGTGCTGGGATTGGTGATACGCTGATAGCTACCGCATCATCTTTTGCCAAGGCAGCTTCGTCCACTTTGCCATCTTTGGTGTATGCATATACTGCATTTGCCTTGCTGTTCAAGTGGATAGTCCAGTCCCCAGATGCCTGTGGAGTGATGAAAATGGAATATTTGCCTGCTCCAATGTTTTTGCCTGCAATACTTACTCCAGTGCTGAATTCGATGATCGTAGGGTTATTTGCACCAGCTCTCCAGCTGACATTATATTTTTCAAGTTCACCGAATACTTTTCTTCCTTTTACTCCTGGAGACGAGTAGTCAATGCTGATTTTGGTGAAACCTACCACTTGAGAGACTGAAGCTGCCGGGCTTGGTGCTGGTGCCTGTAGTTGTGCAAATGATGTGGTGGAAACTGAGAAAAAGAGAATTAAGGCAAATGCCGATAAAAAGAGCTTGTTGTGTTTCATGTGTTCGATAATTATTTTGGGATTTATGATAGTGGCAAGCTATATCAATTTTTTCAAAAGGAGCGTATGAGAAATCCTTAATACTTACTTCTCCAATTCCTTTTTTATAGATGCTACAATCAAAAGCGTTGGCACTTAGTTAGCCTTACGAAAATGCTCTTAAATCACAGGTCTTTTGGTTTCAGTGATTTTGTTTTTGATGGTTTTCATCAAGTTCTTCGGATAACTTCTATTTCCAATATATAAATCAGTCATGAAGTTGATGGCATAGTCTCCATATTTCCTCAAAAGCAGATTTCTGATCATTCTATACGTGTAAAACCACTTAGCAGCTGTCTGAGAGGTGTTAATTTCAGGTAGCAACTCTTTTTCTAACTTTTCCTGATAAAGAATTCCAGCTTTCTCTGGATTGAGTTTTGCTTCGATGATCGCTTCTGCAGCCAATTCTCCGCTCCATAAGGAATTCGAAATCCCCTCTGCTGTCACCGCATCCGCAAATCCTGCTGCATCACCAATCAGGAAAACATTCTTCCTATAGAAGCCATCGGTTCGAGGTGATATTGGGATTTGAAAACCATGAGCTTTTTCACTCAGAATTTCTTTGATACCCAGCTTTTCCACATACTTTTTGTAATAGCTCTTCAGGTCAATTCTCGTTCTTCGAGTAGAAGCGATGCCTAGCGAAAGGTGGTTTTTCTTGGGGAAACTCCACGCATATCCATACGGGACACTATCCATGTCAAATCGTACTTCTTTGGATAGCCGTTCGAAATCTTCATGATTCACCTCCACTTCATACTCCAATGCGGGTATAAGTTTTCTCGTTTCTTTCCAGCCGGCTAGTTTTGCCGTCGGACTGAGAACTCCATCAGCAGCTATGATTAACTTGGCTTTGATTTCTCCTTGACTTGTATGTAGAATAGGGATCTCACCAAAAGTAATGTCGTTAAGCTTATGTCCTTGCTTGATTTTAACCCCAACTTCCTTCGCTTTTTCGATCAGAAAACTGTCAAACTTGTCTCGCATGACCATGCTGATCACAGGAACATCGCGCTCGGTAGTTAGTACTTTTTGCTCACCTTCCAGGTAGACGTTCATCTGATTAAACTCACGCTCGACAACTGATGAGATATCAAAAGGCAATTTCCGCCTTCCTCGGTACACCAAACCACCTCCACAGGTTTTGTATCTAGGTAGAATATCCTTTTCAATTATAACGGTAGATATCCCCTTTTTTGCCAGATAATAAGCTGCCATGGCTCCTGAAGGGCCACTGCCTATTATCGCCACATCATATTCACTCATAAATAGATTAGAAAATCTAGGTTAAAACTCATTTGTAAGAAAATGCAAAATAGTACCGATACTTCCACTTTCATGTAAAATCCTGAATTTTAGAAGATGAGAATTGATAAACAGGTCATCTGTATCTTATGCTGCTAAGAATCAAATCCTACATGGGGGAAGCGAAACTCTACGTATTCAGCTACGTCAATTTTCGGTCCCTCAGCTTCACGCTCAGCCTATTACTTATCCAATTCCTTTTTGATAAAAGCAACGCTTAAAGGAATCTGTGTGACTGATCGTGAGCTTTCATCTTCTATGCTCAAATACTCAGTTCCTTGTTTTTTGGCTTCTTTGATGAGTCCTGCGATATCAATGTCTCCAGTGCCTAGGACTACATTGGTTTCTACGTCACCTTGACCATCTTTTGATCCTAGAGTTCCCTTCTTGCGATCTTTCATATGAAGCATAGGGAATTTTCCCGGATATTTTTTCATAATAGCTAGCGGATCTCCTCCGCCCATTTTCACCCAGTAAACATCCAGATTGAATCCAAAGTGAGTGGCATTTTCAAGCATGTAATCCATCACTACTCCTTTGCCATTCTTTGCAAACTCATAGCCGTGTGGATGATACAAGAAAGTGACGCCTTCCTTTTTAAGTTCTTGGCCAACAGCATTGAAGAGAGCAGTTGCAATTTTTATTTCTTCGATGGAAATAGGTCCATCAGTATGAGGTATCCAATAGCATGTGGCGTATTTGGCGCCATATTTCTTCGCTTGATCAATTATGGGTTGCAGGTCTTTGGTTAGTTGATTGTAATCAGCACCTACACCTACGATGCGAAGGTTATTATCTGCGAGAAGTTTGGCGTATTCATCATCAGTCATTCCGTACTCGCCACCGCCTTCAAGCGCTGAGATTCCCCATTCTGAAATAAGCTGATGATACTTCACTGGATCTACCTTCATTTCATTGCGAAGCGAATAGAGCTGGAGTGCCACTTCTTGGGCTTGAAGCTTTATAAGTGGTGATATAATAAACAGAAATAATAAGATGAGTTTTATAGAAGTTTTCATGTTTTAGTAAATTAGTCTTGTCCTAAAATATGGATTATTCTTAAGTTTTCGATAGGAATCCTTAAATTCAAGCTTTATCCCATATATATGAATTCAAATCGACGAAAATTTATCCAAAATACCTCCCTGATGGGACTTGCTATGTCTATTTCACCTTCTTTTTCTTTTGCCCAAAACCGTGATATGATAATCGGTCACGGAGATTTTCAATATCAAGTTGACCAGAAGTGGGGGATGCTTGATCCTGCCAAGGTACCTGTTAACAACTGTCATGAAATGGTGATGGATCGGAAAGGACGTATGATTATGGTGACAGACGAGCCTAAAAACAACGTCATCATCTACGATCAATCCGGTAAATTTCTCAGCGCGTGGACACTTGGAATGGATCGTGCGCATGGTTTGACTCTAGTAGATGAAGGAGATGCCGAATACCTATGGATCTCTGATAATGCAGGTAGAGTTGTGAAAACCACACTCGAAGGCACAATAGTGGCAGAAATTGCAGCTCCTGTAACAGAGGGGGTTTATACCGAGAAAATGGCTTTTGTGCCTACGGAGACTACTGTAGCTCCCAATGGGGATCTATATGTGGCGGATGGATACGGCTCTCAGTTTTTTCTACACTACGACAAAAATGGAAAGTTTATCCGAAAATTTGGAGGAAGTGGATCTGGTGATGCTCAGTTCAGCACGGCACATGGTATCACAGTAGATCAGCGTGGAGGCAAGGCACCTACCTTACTTTGTACTTCACGAGGCCATAATTCATTCAAGCGATTTACTATGGACGGAGACTATATAGAGACTATATTTTTGCCAGGAGCATTTGTCTGCCGTCCGGTGATTCATGGTGACAATCTCTATGCAGGTGTGTGTTGGTCAAGATTAAGATATTTAGAGCAAACACCGGATTCTGGATTTGTGACTATATTAGATAAAGACAATAAGGTGGTTTCCAATCCTGGAGGCACAGCACCAGAATATAGAAATGGAGAACTGCAGCTGATGGTGCAGTCGGAAGCGATCTTTAAGCATTGTCATGATGTATGCATAGATCAGGATGAAAATATCTATGTATGTCAGTGGAATGCTGGGAAGACTTATCCGATCAAGCTTACTAGAGTTTAGCAAACAATGCTGGAGAACTAATAGTTAATTGATTTTTAGTTTATCAAATAGTATAATCTTTAAATCCGTCACGGTGGACAAGTTTTTATAACTTTTGTGCGATGAAGGAAGTGTCCTTAGGCTGGTTTGAAATACCGGTAAATGGTATGGACAGAGCGATCACTTTTTACCAGAAGGTTTTTGATTGCTCGCTTCAAAAGATTGATATGGGTGATTTTCAAACGGCAATGTTGCTGGGTGAAGGTGGAGAAAATGGCGCTGAGGGAAGCTTGGTTTCTCACAAGGATTTTTATGGGACAAGTAATTTTACTGGAGGACTGATCTAGTTTTCTAGCGATGACGTATCTATAGAACTTGCAAAAGTAGAGGAGGCTGGAGGGACTGTCCAGATACCAAAAAAGATGATTTCCCCTCATTATGGATTTATGGGTGTTTTTTTGGATTCTGAAGGCTATCGTATTGCGCTTCATTCGATGGGTTAGTCACTATTAAAATAGGTGAACCCCTGGTTTTTTGCCAATATTTAAGAGTATCCCGTCTAACAGGCTATAATTTATATTTTTAGATTAAATTTAACATAGATAATTTTTATGCTGCTTACTAAAGGCTTAAAGCTTTCTGAAGAGAATGTTACTAATCTGGAGTATATCCAGAGAAAAATCACGATGGTATTCTCACTTTTAGCATTCGTTTTATTATTGCTATTAGGTATTTCTAATTTGGTCCTCGGTATGTCTCCGGTGATTTATATGATTAAATTCGGACTTGCAATTCCTTTTTTGGCAGCCTATTTTTTCATTTCTAACTATGGCAAAACGCAAATAGTCTTGAATATTTTGCTACTGCTTGCCCATGTAATAATCTGTTTCAATTTTGTGTTTAACGATGGAAATGACGGGCCAACCATCTATGCTTTTTTCTTGATGCTGGTAGTTTTTTCGTTGTTGATTCAGGGATGGCTTAAACTTGCTTAGTTTACCGGTTCTCTATCCATGTTTTTCCTCCTTTTTTATGCAGAATCAGAAGGTTATATAGAAGTTGAGAATTATTATGCTGGAGCTCAAAATCAGTTCATAGACCATGCAGTCACGATACTTTGGATTAGCATTTTTGTGTTTACTGTACTGCATTTTTTCATCAAAAGTCATCAAAACCAAAATCAATTACTCAATACAATCAAGCACAGACAGGATCACACACTGGAGGAAGTAAAAATGCTTAATGATCAAAAAAATAAATTAATCGCTATTCTTTCGCATGATCTTAAAAACCCTATTGGCATGCTTCATACCACGCTGGGATTAGTGGAGAAAGACGCTTTTGAGCCTGGAGAGCTGGAACAAATATTAGGAAATTTGAAAGGTCAAAGCTTTCATCTAAACAAAGTGCTCAACAATACACTGAGTTGGGTGATGACCGAATTGGAGGATACGCCTATCCAGCTTCAGCAGATTAGTCTGACAGAACTGACTCAGGAAATAAAAGAGATGATGCTTGTCCAAGCTGTTGAGAAAAACCAGTCTATTGAGGTGTCAATAGAAGGAGATGATCGAAATATTTCATTAGAAATCAATGAGATAAAGATTATTTTGAAAAACTTGCTGGACAATGCCATTAAATTTTCACCTCTGAATTCGACTGTTAATCTTAAACTTAAGATACTGGGAAAGAATTTGAGCTGGAAGGTTTGTAATGAGGGAGCAACTATTTCATCAGCAGATCAAAAAGAATTATTTTCTTTTCGGGCTAGAACTTCCTATGGGACCAAGAAAGAAAAGGGAACAGGAGTAGGTTTAGCGCTTTGCAAAAGCATTGCAGACAAAATTAAGTTTGACTTGAAATATACTAGCTGTAAGGAAGGTCACAACTGCTTTAAACTATCCAAAAAGTTAAGCTAAAGAATCACTACTCTCAAGCTCATAGCTCCATGAGCGCCTATTACTAAAGACTGCTCAATATCGGCAGTTTTGGAAGGGCCTGCGATAAATACTCCAAAGCCAGATTTCGTCAATCCGATGCGCTCGTAAGCTTCATGCATATTACCCACTATATTTTCTTTCCTGATCACGATCACTAAATGTGCTGTGATAAAGGGAATAGCTCTGAGATCCAGATTGCTTTCATCTACCCATATAGCGGCATTCTCAGCCGAAGCAAATTGTCCTTCGATAATAGCCAAATCCAAATCTGCAAAATCAGCAGGATGCTGCGGTAATTGACAATTGGTAAACCTGTCAAAGGTAGGAGATGAGCTATAGATTTTTGGAAATGCAGTTTCAGTAATTAACTGTTCCAGTTCCTCCTTACTCACTACGGTGCCTTTATTGGTATTCAAAGAATGCGTATATGTTGCTAATAAATCATGGGGGACAACGAAATCAGGAATTTCTGGAAGAGGTTTCTCTTTCATATTCAACCCCTTGATAGCTGCTAATATGGATGCTTTACTGCTCATTTTCATGTGTTTATAATTTGATTTTCAAAGGCCACATGGAATCTCGCATACATTATAATCATCCTAGCGTGTGACTTTGGAGTCATGCTCGATTTCTATTCTTTTTGTACCAGTCTTTGAATGATTCTGCTGGCAAATCCGGCAGGTTTCTTCCTTTTCCCCATACATTCAGCGGATTGTATATAACGCTGTCCGGTAATGTCTTCAGGGATGCACGCATCAGTTTCCCAGAAATCTTATAAGCAAGTGGGCTTGTGAATATTCCATTTGCCAATTTCATCGAAAGGCCTTTCAGCGAAGCCCCCTGCGCTTTGGTGATTTCTTGTCTCCACTCATAGAGTTGCTCGTGAATATTGATTTTCACAGGACATACATCTGTGCAACTTCCGCAAAGTGTGGAAGCAAAAGGTAAAGTGCTGTATTTCTTCAGATCCAATCCCGGAGAAAGGATAGATCCTATTGGGCCTGGCACAGTGCTTCCGTAACTGAATCCACCGCTTCGGCGATAGATCGGGCAGGTGTTCATGCAAGCTCCGCAGCGGATGCATTTCAGCGAATTTCTAAACTTCTCTCTGGATAGTTGCTTGGTTCGACCATTGTTTACCAAGATCAGATGAAGTTCTTTACCTGGTGATGGGCTTCGAAAATGTGAGTTGTAATTAGTGATAGACTGCCCCGTGGCTGATCTAGCCAACAGTCGAAGGAAAACCCCAAGGTCTTTTCTTCTAGGAATTAGTTTCTCTATTCCCATACATGCAATATGAGTATCAGCCAAATGCACTCCCATGTCAGCATTACCTTCATTGGTACATACGACGAATTCTCCTGTTTCTGCGATCGCGAAATTGACGCCTGTAATTGCTACTTTGGCTTGAAGGAATTTTTCTCGTAGATGCAAGCGAGCTGCATGCGTCAGGTAAACAGGATCTAGATTGCCTTTTTCTGTATGGAGTTTTTCGTGGAAAATCTCTGATATATCGGACTTTTTCAGGTGGATAGCCGGCATCACGATATGACTTGGCGGTTGCTTCAGAAACTGAATAATCCGCTCTCCCAAATCTGTATCTACGACATCAATGCCTCTTTCCTCCAGGAATGGATTCAAATGACACTCTTCTGTGAGGATAGATTTGCTCTTGACAATTGTCTTGCAGTTCTTTTCCTCTAAAATTTTACCAATAATCTGATTATGATCCTCAGCATTTTCGGCCCAGTGAACTTTGATGCCATTTGCAGTAGCATTTTTCTCTAATTCTTCCAGGTAGAAGTCTAGCTTAGAAAGTGTGTGATCCTTGATTTGCGAAGCCAGTTCGCGGAGATTTTCCCATTCAGGGATTTGATGGATAGTTACATCGCGTTTCTGTCGAACGATCCAAAGTGTGTCATCATGCCATTTGGCACGTGCTTTATCTTTCAGAAAAACGGTCGCATTCTCTGGATGACTCATGAGATGACTTGGTTTAAGATTTCTGCAAAATGCATGAGTTGTACTTTATCTTTGTCTCGGGTAGCAATTCCCTGCATGTGCATTATGCAAGACATGTCTCCGCCCACGATGATTTCTACGCCTTTATCGAGATGATCTGCGATTCGGTCTTTGCCCATTTGTACAGAGATAGCTTCTTCACTTACTGCGAAAGTTCCGCCGAATCCACAACACTCATCTTGTCTTGTCAACTCTACTACTTCCAATCCCTCCAAATCTTTCATCAGCTGAAGGGTTTTGTTGAACTTGGGTTCATTTAGCTCAGAATCGCTTGCGAGCCTGAGTCCACGAAGACCATGGCAGGAAGCATGAAAGCCAATTTTGTGTGGGAAACTACCTTTGATCGAATCAACCTTAAGAACGTCAGTTATAAACTCACTGAGTTCGTAAATGTTCGATTGTACGTGTTCTTGGTTTTTGTGAAGCTTATCTACTTTTGGTGAATGCTCTTTAACGTGCATTACACAACTACCCGAAGGAGCTACGATATAGTCAAAACCTGCAAAATCACGGATGAATTTGGATGTTGTCCCACTGCTGTCCGCTTCAAAACCTGCATTGGACATAGGCTGTCCACAGCAAGTTTGATTCAGTGGATAAGTAACTTTACAGCCTAGTTTCTCCAGCAGCTCTAAAGTTGCTATCGCTACATTTGGGTAAAACTGATCAATGTAGCACGGGATAAACAGGCCAATATGTGGGACGTCTTTTTTCATTGTTAATGTAAATTAAACCATCTATTCCATTGATACCAGCATGGCAGCACCTAATGCAGAACCATTCGGGAAATCACTTGGGATTATCGTTAATTCTGGAAGTTTTTTGCGCAGCATCTCAACAAAGATATCGTTGGCATTGAAGCCCCCATCTATGAAAAGTCTGCCTACAGGTGCATCATCTAGCACAAGCTTGATAGCTGCAGTCTGCAGATCCGTGAGTTCATGAATAAAGGTGTAATATGCTTCATTAAACTCCGAAAAACGAGACCAGTCATTTTCACTAGCTTGGCCTAAGCCATAATCTGCTGGCTTGAGGTATTGAAAATGAAAGCGTTTGGTCTTATAATTTCTTACTCTTTCAAAAAGAGTTGCACTGAATTTAAGTTTTTTGTATGTGCCACGTGGCATCTGAAAGTGTTCATAAAGCTTTTCTACCTGGTATTTGTGCTCTTCTCCGATGAATAATCTGGAGATTTTGATAGGATCGCCCTTGATACTTAGAAACTGTAGGCAATCCTGTTTCAGTTCTTTTTTGGTAAGCTTGGTTTTGTTGAATGGATTGATGCAAATCGCCCAAGTTCCCGTAGAAAGTAAAGCAAAAGGTTCTTTTTCTTGTTTTATATATGGAAGTAGTGCCGCGGAGGAATCATGTACTCCTATTCCACAGGGAATATTTCCGAGTTCCGGTTTGGTCTTCAAAAGCGTATTTCCCGGTACTATAGGAGGAAGCAGTTTGCGGATTCCTTCTCTATTTACCCATTCATGGTAATCGTTTGCTTCGTAATCCCAAAGTCCTGTATGACATCCGATACTTGTGTAATCAGAGACCATTTCTCCTGTAAACAAGAAACTTAGATACTGTGGAAAATGGAATGAATGCTTGATCTTTTTGAAGAAGTCAGCCTTGGCGTATTTGATAAAGTACAGTTGCAAACCCGAATTAAGCATCGCCAGTGGAGGAGAGGAAGTTGCCTGGCAAAAGGTCATTTTTCCCCCATTTTCTTCGTAAAACCTACTTAAAAAATCTTCAGGGAAAGGCTTCAGATAATCATAAAGCGGAGTAGCTGGAATGCCCTTCTCATCCGTGTGCACGAAAGAAGCTCCATGACAGGAAAAATTCAATCGCTTGATCTGATAATCCGGAGACTTCAGAGCTTCCTTGAAAGTCCTTAGCATCCACTCTTCAAGCGGTGCCAAAGGCATACTGGAGAAATCGTCTTCGTCTGGAATAGGATCTATACGTGTATAAGAACTGAATACTTCGGTTAAATTTTTATCAAAAAGGAAAAACTTTTTGTTTGTCTTGCCAATATCAAAAACAGCCGTTACTGGGATTTTACTCATATCTACGCTATCAGAGCGATTTTCGGATAATCATTTTGAAAGGGCTTTTCAGAGGGATTTTATCCTCTTCGCCCAATATTTGATTTGCTATGGTGGTGCCCATTTCTTCGAAATTAGTAGAGATAGTAGTTATTCCTTCTGCCAAAATCTCCTTCAGATGAGTTTCATTATAAGAAATAAGCCCTATGTCTTTGCCGAGTTTGAAGGATTGTTCACGGGATTTTTTCACAATATTGGCAAGGTCAGTTTCTGCCAAAACGATGAATGAATCGCCTTCATATAGTTGCTCATCATCGATTCCATCAAGGATGAGGTTGTTGAAATTGTGGAAAAAGCAAAAACGCTTAAAGCCATCAATGATCTCCACAGGGTACATGTCTCCTCTTGGGAAAACCAGTATCAATCGTGTGTACTTCCTTAAATGGGTGATGCCGGATTCCAATGCCTCAAGAATATCTCGGGCAAAATCCTGATAAACTCCTGGGAATTCGTTTTCATGATCTTTCACGTCACGATCCAATATCAGGAGTTTATCTTTAGGGATTTGTTGTATCAAGTCATAGCAGGTTTCTGGATGATTATTCTCATCAAAGAAATGCGGTGCTAAGACATAGTAATTGTAGAGCCCCAGATTTCGCTCCAAAAGATTTTCGAAAATCGTACGATTGTAATGGTGGATCTGTAGATCTACCGTCGCTTGACTTCCTAGCGTCTCTACTATCGAATAATAGATAATCTTCTTATAAGAGCTAAGCTTATTGAATATCAATAACACTTTTAGCTTGTTAGCCATATTCGTTGAGCTCACGTAGAAGCCTTTGCCTCTCACGGAAGTGATGATGCCACGATCCCTAAGTTCATTGTAGGCTTTTTCTACAGTGTCCCGAGATAGGAGAAAATCAAAACTTGTCTCATTGATAGAAGGAATTCTATCTCCGATTTTGAGTTTTCCTCTCTCTAAATCCTCGAGAATGAGATTAACTACCTGCATATACTTTGGAGTCCGTGAATCCGTATGAATCTTTTCCGATTTATCAACTAACATAGCATTTTGGGGTTATTGGGGGTACTAAGTGTAATCGAGGTTTATTAATTCGTATTCTATCGTGGGAATGCAGCAGCTAATCCGCCATCTACATTCAGCATATTTCCAGTTGTTTTGCCTAGCTGACCGCTTACGAAAACGAATGCTGCGTTTGCGATATCGCTAGTTTTCACACTTTCTTTCAATAAGGTACGGTTAGCATAGAACTGAGGCAAATCTTTCACGTCAATCCCGTAAGCTTTAGCGCGATTTTCGCCCCATCCACCTTCCCAGATGTTTGAGTTCTCGATCACTGCATCAGGATTTACGACATTGACCTTTATTTTGTCCTCAGCCAATTCAGCAGCCATTAATCTCGACATGTGAAGTTGCGCTGCTTTGGCAGTACCATAAGCCACATTTTTTGGACCGGCAACCAAACCATTTTTACTTGCGATGTTTACAATATCCCCACCATGGCCTTGAAGCTTCATGATTTTGACTCCAGCTTTGGAGATGTGATATTGACCCATTACCAAGATGTCATTCAGTCTGTCCCAGTCTTGATCTGTGTGATCTTCGAAAGACTTACTGATAGAAATTCCGGCATTATTAATCATGATGTCCACTCCGCCAAATTGCAGACAAGTAGCTTGCATTGCAGCTTCTAGGCTTTTTCCATCAGTGACATCCAGCTTCACAGCTAGGAATGAATCTTTGCCATATTTCTTCAAAAGCGCAACACTAGTTTGCTGTAATCTGTCACCATCAATGTCAGTAACCACTACACAGGCACCTTCTTGAATGTATTTTTCTACGATAGCCAAACCAATTCCGCCAGCACTTCCGGTGACCAACGCTACTTTTCTAGAAAGTGGTTGTTCCTTAGGCATTCTCTGAAGCTTCGCTTCTTCCAGCAACCAATACTCAATATTGAATGCTTCCTGAAGTGGTAATGAAACGTACTCGGAAACAGCCTCAGCACCACGCATCACATTGATTGCGTTGATGTAGAATTCACTTGCCACACGGCTAGTTTGCTTATTTTTTGCGTAGCTAAACATCCCAACTCCTGGCCAGATCAGGATCACCGGATTAGGATCACGCACGGCTGGACTATTCGAATGCTTATGCTTCTCGTAATAATCCGCATACATTTCTCTATAGCTTTGGAAAGCTGCTTCGAGTTTTTCCTTTATAGCGGAAAGATCAGATAGATCTGCATCAGCAGCAATATCCATTACCAAAGGAGAAATCTTTGTTCTCAAGAAGTGATCAGGACAGCTGGTTCCCATTGGAGCCAATTTGCTTAGATCATTACTGTTGATGAATTGAAGTACTTCAGGAGCATCGGTAAACGTGCCCACCATTAGGTTTTCTGAAGAAGCAAGACCTCTTAAAAGAGGGGCAAGGGTAGCTGCTTGACTTTTTCGCTGCTCAGGAGCCAGAGATTTCACTTTCTCGCCACCAAAAATTGGACGGGTTTTTCCGTAATTCTGTGCTAGGTATTCAGAAGCAGTTTCTATTACTTCCAAGCTGTTCATGTAGCATTCGTATGCGGTGTCTCCCCAAGTGAAAAGTCCGTGTCCACCGAGCATGATGCCACGGATTCCAGGATTTTCGTCAAGTGCTTGCTTCAGCTGAAGACCTAAGTCAAAACCTGGTTTTTGCCAAGGCACCCACGCAATCTGACCATCCCAAAGATCTTTCGTAATCTGCTCTCCATCTTTTGCCGCTGCAATAGCAATCGCTGCATCAGGGTGAAGGTGATCTATATGCTTGAAAGGCAGAAATGCGTGTAAAGGCGTATCAATGGAAGGTGCTTTCGACTTTAAGTCGTAAATACAGTGATTGAAAAGCTCAACCATCTCGTCTTCAAATTCCAAACCTCTGTATATTCCTTTTAAAGCGCGTAGCTTGTCCACATAAAGACCTGACAACCCAGCTTTTGTCAAGGTTCCGATGTCTCCACCAGAGCCCTTTACCCACATTACTTCAACTTTTTCATTGGTCAAGGGATCTGCTTCGTAGGTTTTGCAGCTCGTGTTTCCGCCACCGTAATTGGTAATTCTCAGATCGGCTCCAAGTATATTTGAACGGTAAATAAGAAGATCAACTTCTTTGCCCTCATGTTTAGATGCTACGGCATCATCCCAGAGGTAACTTACATGCTTAAAGTTTTGTGTTGTTATGCTCATTGCGTTTAGCAGATTGTTCTGATAGTGAATATGGGTGAAAAGATTACCTCAGGTATCCTGTGCTGTCTTGAATACCTAAAGTTCATTATTGATATATTGGATTGTTAACGATTGTTATATTTTGCCATTATGAGCAAAGTGAATTTAATAGTTTGTTAACAGGTATTTTTTAGAATTTAATTTTGTTCTGGTGTTGATAAAAGTAGCGTTAGAAAGGTTACTTCAGGAAGCTTTAGGATTAAATTTTTTTAGAGTTTCTATAAACTTATTTCAAGACTGTAATCTAAAAAGTAATTTTCAGAATGCATGAAGATCAGAGTAGAAGTGTCCCGCTTAGGAAAAGCTTCCATATCCTATTGCAATCCTAAATTTATTATCTCTAAATAAAGGCATGCTTGTCATGAGAAACTTTTAAACGGGTGTTATTTTTTGGTTACTCATTTGATTGAAAAAACATTGGAGTATAAACTTCTAGTAGATGTTCTAAGGGAGTGGATTTTGAACCATCTGGTTTTATTACGTTTTTGAAAGGAGCTGATCTTTTAGAAAAGCACATAAACTTGATAAAAGCTTTTCATTTGGTCGTTTTAGCACTATTTAGTAGGTTGTAAATAGGGAGCTGCAGCTCGTGGTTAGTACTTTCACTTGTATATAAGGTAAGCGGGTCAAGGATTCCTGATGTACCACTTGCTCGAATCTGAGTGTTTCCAGAAACCCTTTGACTGTCCCTTTTTTGAAAAAATCGAGTACTAACACAACAGAAACGCAGTAAGCATGAGAATTACAGAAGACCAGATTGCCTCATTTTCTTCCACGGACTTTCATCTCCGTTCGCTAGATCTTTTGCGCGAGCGATTCTCAAAGCAAAATATAAATTTTGAGCATATCATCCGTAAGATTCAGGAGTTTCAGATTGCTATTCCCAGTGCTGCTTTAGGAAACGGCAGGGGGAGGAATAAGAGATCCAGAACAGGCGGCGAGCCAAGAAATATGAATGAAAAACTTGAAGATATTGGGCTTTTGCAGCGTTTGACCTGCAAGACAAATTCGGTGTCTGTGTATATTCCGTGGGATATGCCGGAGGATTTTACCGAAGTAAAAGACTTAGCAAACGAACTTAATCTGGAATTCGATACGATGAACAGTACCAGTTCGCAAGATCAAAATCAAAAGAAATAAGCCAAATTGGGTTCCTTGGGCAATGCCGATAAAGCTATTCGCAGTGAAGCCATCGCACACAATGAGGATGTGATCAACATAGGTAAAAAGCTTGGGAGCAAAGGCTTGACAGTTTGGATGGCTGATGGAAGTAACTTTCCCGGGCAGTCCAAATTCCGAAGTACACTTGAATGGACGGAAGAATCTCTTCGTGAAATCTACGAATTCATGCCTTCGGACTGGGGATTATTGCTGGATTACAAGCCTTACAAGCCGAATTGTTACCATACCGTTGTTCCAGATTGGGGGACTTCCTCTATGCTCGCCAAGAGATTGGGCTCTCGAGCCAAGGTACTCGTAGATCTTGGACATCATTTGCCCAAAACAAATATTGAGCAGATCGTTGCCACTTTAATGTATCAAAATCTTCTAGCGGGTTTTCACTTTAATGACAGTAAATATGGCGACGATGATCTGAATCCAAGTAGTATCAATTCCTACCAATTGTTCTTGATTTTCTGCGAACTTATAGGTGGCGATCAAGATGGAGCTCAGGCTTGGGATAGTATTTCTTGGATGATTGATGCGAGTTATAATACCCAAGATCCTTTGGTCGATTTAATTCAAGCTTTGGAATCGATTACTATTGCGTATGCAAAAGCGATGCTGGTAGATAGAAAGAAGCTTCATGACTGTCAGCAAAATGGGGAAGGTTCCCAAGCTCAGGAAATTCTACAAATTGCTTATTTGACAGATGTGAGACCTTTGGTATGTGAAGCTAGAGTTCGGGCCGGTGGCGCGGCAGAACCATTAGAGGCGTACAGAACTTTGATGATTCGTAATAAATTGGTTCATGAACGTGGTGCGAAATCATATAATTCTATTTTTTAGTCAGAAATAAATCTTATTATCTTCGGGCATGTTGAAACGCTTTACTACACCCCTTGCATTACTTTTTCTATCCTCTTCACTCATATTTACAAGTTGTAATACAAAAGAGGAAAAGACAGCAGTAGCAGAAGAAAAAAAGACAAACATAATTTTTATCCTCGTAGATGATCTAGGTTATGGAGATCTGGGTTTCTTAGGTCAACAATACATAGAAACACCAAATATCGACCGACTTGCCAACGAAGGGATGTTTTTTACCAATCATTATTCTGGAGCAACCGTGTGTGCGCCATCAAGATCATCATTTTTGACTGGCTTGCATACTGGGCACACACCGATTCGAGGCAATCTAGAAGTGCAGCCTGAGGGACAATATCCAATGCCGGATTCTATTCCGTCAGTTGCGAAGGTGTTGGAAAATGCAGGCTACAAAACCGGTGCTTTTGGGAAATGGGGCTTAGGTTTCATAGGGACTACTGGAGATCCAAATCAGCAGGGTTTCGAGCAGTTTTACGGATACAACTGTCAGCGATATGCACACCGATATTACCCTGCTCACCTGTGGCATAATAGGGAGAAAATTGTCCTTGAAGGAAATGGTTGGTTAGAAAAAAAGGTGTACGCACCGGATGTTATTCAGAAGGAAACTATTTCATTTATAGAAAATAATAAGAATAATCCTTTCTTCCTTTTTATGCCAATAGTAATGCCCCATGCAGAACTAGCGGTGCCTGATGATGAGGTTTTTCAAAAATACAGAGCCAAATTTGTTGACGAAAAGGCCTATCCAGCAAAAAATGGAACTGAATACGGTCCTGATATTAATATATCTGCTTACCAATCGCAGCCTTATCCGCATGCTGCTTTTGCATCCATGGTGGAGCGGATCGACCTTTATGTAGGTGAGGTACTGGCTAAATTGGATGAATTGGGATTGGATGAAAATACCTTAATTGTGTTTGCCTCGGATAACGGTGCTCACCAAGAAGGTGGGGCCGATCCGGACTTTTTCGATAGCAATGGGCCATATAGAGGACACAAAAGAGATTTATATGAAGGTGGAGTACGGACACCTATGATTGCGTGGTGGCCTGGTAGGATCAAAGCTGGCTCACAAAGTGATCACATCTCAGCATTCTGGGATTTACTTCCGACTTTTGCTGATGTAGCGGGCGCAAAAGCACCGAATGATATCGATGGGATTTCATTTTTACCTGCGTTATTGGCTCGAGAAGATCAGAAGGAACATGAGTTTCTGTATTGGGAATTTCATGAGCAAGGTGGTAAGCAAGCTGTGAGACAAGGGAATTGGAAAGCAGTGAAGCTTCAGGTTTTTGGCAGTGAGAAACCTACGATTGAACTTTATGATCTACGTGTGGATGTAGGAGAGGAAAATAATATTGCAGCACTAAACCCTGAAAAAGTAAAAGAACTTGAAGAGTTGATGAATTCGGCACATACTCCAAATCCTATTTTTGGTTTGCTGCCATCAGAGCGTAAATGAGGGAAAGGCTAGGGGTGCAAATGAGAAAAGGCGGAGAACAATCCCCGCCCCTTCGTACCCAATCTATTTACTGTAAAGTCTTTGAATGATTGAATATAGGTAGGAGATAGAATTTGAGTGTCCTTCTCTGTCCTGTTTTATTCTTATCCTTTCAGGTTATTATTAGTTTAATCCAATTCTAAAGCAGATAAATGAAATATATAGTCATGAAAAACCCCCTTCTTATATTCATCCTAGCTTCTTCTTTGGCCTGCACAAGTCCAAAAGTTTCCACTGAAACTGTGGTAACGGAATCCGACTACAGGAAAGTAGGTTCTGTAGAAATTTTGGATTCGGAGATCAATGCACTCCTATCTGGCGGAGCCGAAATCGAAGTTTTAGCTTCTGGATTTGAATGGGCGGAGGGGCCACTTTGGCTTGCTGATCAAAATGCACTGATATTCACAGATGTTCCAACTAATAAAATATGGAAGTGGACAGAAAAAGATAGTCTGACTTTATTTTTGGAGCCTTCTGGATATTTGGGGACTGAGACAAATAAGAAAGAGCCTGGTGCAAATGGTTTGGCATTGGATGCGAATGGAGATTTGATTCTTTGCCAGCATGGAGAAAGACGAATTGCAAAAATGAATGCTCCGCTCTCAGAACCCAAACCTAATTTTACTGAGTTGGTTTCTGACTATAAAGGTCAACAATTCAATAGCCCAAATGATTTGGTGGTAAATAAATCCGGACAGATATTCTTTACCGATCCACCTTATGGGTTGGATGATTGGGATTCCAAGGAATTGGATTTTCAGGGGGTGTATAGGTTAGCTACAGATGGAAGCGTAAAACTAGTGTTAGATAGTCTTAATCGGCCGAACGGCATAGGGCTAAGTCCAGATCAGAAAACACTTTATGTAGCTCAATCTGACGCTCAAAAAGCGAGGTACTATGCATTTGCGTTGGATGAGACCGGGGAAATAGTAAGTGGCAGGATCTTATTAGATGCCACGGCAAGTGTGGGGGATGAGCGACCTGGTTTGCCGGATGGTTTGACGGTTCATAGTTCGGGAACTCTCTTTGCTTCGGGGCCTGGGGGGATCTGGGTGATCAGTTCTGCGGGAAAACATCTCGGTACTATATTGACTGGTCAGGGTACTGCAAATTGTGCTTTTGACAGTGATGAAAACTATTTGTACATGACGGCAGATGCATTTTTGATGCGAATCAAAGTGAACTAATTTGGACTTCGATTGAATTTGGTGAGCAAGATTTCAAAATGTGATTAAAAAGTTGATAACCATCTGTTTAAGGTGAATAAGTCTGTTGATTTAGAATATTATTTGGTGGAAAGATGGTGGAGAAATAGCAGGGTTATTTCTTGCGATTAGGCGAAATTAGGAAGATATTTATTAAACCAAGTAAGAGATATAAAGACCGAGAGTACGATCTCGGATAAAGATTGAAAGCTCGTAATTGAAACATAAATGGTCAAGGTCCTTAGGGAATTTGTCTGAAATGGGCAACCACAGAAGTGTTGATTGAATTCTTCAAAGCCGCAAGGTGGAGAGGGCGGAGTTTGTAAGTCAGTATTAAGATTCTGGGCAACTGGAGGAAAAGTCTTTAAACAGTAGCTTGGCTCTTGTTGACGACTATGGTTATCAGTGAGAGAGAGGGAAGCGTTCGAAAGAGGGTTTCCCTTTTTGCTTTTATGCTCGTGCAGCCGAACTGTAGGGCCGAGTTTGTTACTGATGTAAAATAGTGTGTCTTTAAAGAGCACAACTGTGAATTTTTGTGATCGTACTTTTACCAACACGTTGAGCACTTTATCAGTCTGCGTTTGCTTTGCTAAAAGTTGGGATCACAATATAGAAACAGTTACCTGTAATCAGAAGTCCATATTCAATCTGTTTTTTTTTGCTGCTGCAATTAAATACACATACGCCCCGGTTTTTATTTAGTTAGATATGCAGGTTAATTTACTTGATTCTACTGTTAATAAAGCAAGTAGTTTTCTTTGTTTTCTGTAGTTTTGACTAAAACCCTTAAATATCATGAAGTTTAATAAAATCTTTTTTGGGCTATGGATTTTCATCTTTGCCCTATTTGCTTTTTGGCAAATCAATGATCCCGATCCAGAGGTTTGGGTGAGTATATATGTTGTTGCAATAATATTTTGTCTACTAGGCACTCGTGGGATTTTCCCGAAAATTCCTTTGACAATTCTCGCTATCGCTTGTATCGCTGGTGCTATTTATTATTGGCAAGGAGATGTGGGAAGCTGGGTTTCTCAAGAAGTGGAGCAGCATAATCTAAGTATGAAAACCCAGTCCATGGAAGAATCCAGAGAGACTTTCGGGTTATTGACCATCCTTGTTGTCATGCTTCCAGCACTTTATAAAGCCTGGAAGAAATGAGCTCTACCCGAAACAGGTAGCCAGGATTAATCAGAAGATTTTTAATTAACCAGGTGTTAAGCCAACTTAAACCCAATACCATGAAAATAACAATCCTAAGCATGTTCGTACTGCTATTTGCCTCTAGCGGCATTGCCCAGCAATTAAGCGGCAGTAATTCATCTTTTTTTGAAATCAGAAAGTATTACGCCAATGAAGGCAAGCTTCCTGAGTTAATTAAGAGGTTTGAAGATCATACGTTGTCTCTGTTTGAGAAAAGTGGAATGGAAAACATCGCCTATTTTCTACCCGTTGAAAACACGGATAATTCCCTGACTTACATTCTAGGCTATCCTAACGAGAAATCCAGGGATCGAATGTGGGACAAATTTGGTAATGATCCAGAATGGCAGAAAGCTAAAAAAGAATCGGAGGCAAATGGTGGTCTGGTGAAAAGCGTAGATCAGACGTTTATGAAATTGGCGAAAGGTCTCAACGACACTCCAAAGTCTCAGGCTAGCGTCATTTTTCAACTCAGAACTTACACCTGCTTTGATGGTAAATTGGATAATCTAATCACTCGATTTAAAGACCATACGCAGGATTTGTTTGAAAAGCAGGGACTAAGAAATTATCCTTATTGGATCACTGTAGAGAAGGATGGAAGTCAGCCAAAGCTGGTTTACCTTCTGGCAGACAAGGATCAGTCTTCATTTGAAAGGGATTTCCAGAACTTCATCAAAGATCCAGCGTGGGTGAAAGCTCGGGATGCATCTGAAGCTGACGGGAAGATTGTAGAAAAAGTAGCTGCAGTATTCTTGAAGACTTTGCCTTTTTCTCCGATGAAATAATTAGCGTGTAGCGTAAAGGTTGGGCTGTGCGTAATAATATCAAACTACTTTCTGTCTAGATACTCTTTACCATTAAAAACTCTATTTACCTTATTTTATCCTTTTTACTAATTGGTTTTGCGTGCCAGGAGAAGGATGATCCAGCCACAGCATGTGGGGTGAGTGATCCCATTGAGAATCTTGCTTGGCTGAAGCAAATGGCTGAAAGTGCATCAACTGGAGGACTATCCGAATTTGCTTATATCACTCAAGCTAAATACAAGAGAAAAAGAGTTTTTTATCAGGGCTCTTGTTGTCCCAATTGCAGTTGGGCATTGATCTTAATTGATTGTGAAGGGGATAGAATAAATGAAGAAATAAGCTTTGATGATTTGGAAGACAGCGAGGTTATCTGGCAGCCGGCAAACTCAAAGTGTAATTTTGATTAAGTAGAGATGATATTCTGACTAGGTAATCTTCTTTAGAGAAATTCAGTAAATACAAAAAAAAATCCAACCCCGATTCCGAGGTTGGATTTTATGATTTATAGCGTACTATTATTTAGGGTTGAAAGTCATTCCTGCTACTATAAATGTTCCGCTTCCGCCTTCATTTTTAGGCTTGGAAATCACGAAAAGTTTATGAAGTTTTCCATCAGCAGTTCCTGATACAGGTATCGTCAATTGGTCGTAGCTAGGAGCGTCTGCAGTTCCAGTTTTAGACTTTTGAACAAATGTACCTGAACCTGCCAATTCACCTGTTGGGCTGTCTAGTCTGAGTTCAAATACGTATTCATCCCCAAGATCACCTATAGTAACTGCAGTGACAGTAACTGAAGCGATTCCGGTTAAGTCAATTCCATTGATCCCAAAAGATGCTTCATTTTTAGGAACCATCACCAGGTTATTGCCACCGTAACTCATGCTGCTGTAGCCACCTGCATAATCACCCGTCGTGCCCATGTCAATGGTATTACTTTTCAATAGCACTGTAGTATAACCTGTTAGTGGTTTTACATTTTCTCCGCCTTGGTCTGTATACGATGCATTGAGCATTAATATGCCTGTTGCAGTTGGCTTCTTTCCTGCGGTAGCATCTACAGATCCTGATGCTGGAAGAGATGGGGTAGTCACTTGATCCAACGAAAGGATATAGGCTACTAACGCATTCAAATCAGAATCTTTAAGTTCTGGATTCGCTGGCATTGCAGTTTCTCCCCAGACACCTCCACCGCCATTTTTGATCTTATTCTTTAAATAGTCGATGTCACCTTGGTTGTACTTTTTAGCCACATCAATGTATGCAGGACCTACTGATGCTTCCGCCTCTTTGTGACAGGTTTTACAAGTCAACGTAGTGAAGAGTGATTTGCCCATCATTGCTTCTGTCATTACTTTGTGTCCCATGTCTGACTCTGCCTGGTCTAAGCCTTCGATGTAGTCAGCAGAGATATAAAGCGTACTTATGTCTGTAGCAGCCTCAGGATTATCAGCATCTGCAACGGATACGTTGTAGTCTACTTTCTGTCCAGGGAAATAGAAAGATTGGTTACCGTTGACTGCAATTGAAACTTCCGGAGCGATGTTTCCAGAATAAACACTTGCTATAGCACTGGTTCCCGTTAATCCTTCAGGATCTTTTGCCGAAACTTTTACGTCGTATTCACCAATTCCATTAAACGTATGGGTAAGGCTAGGAACGTCCGTCGTCTTGGTTTCTCCATTGCCGAGATCCCAAGTATATGTCATTGAATCATTTTCTGGATCGGAAGAAGTCGCATTAAATGTGACAGTCAAAGGATTTGATCCAGAAGTCTTATCCACAGAAATCTGTGTCACTGATGGTGCCCTGTTTCCTCCATTGAAGTCTATTCTGGAAAGTCCGGAATCTGGATTCTTTGAGAACCAACCATTTCCGTATTCCAACATGTAGATTTTTCCATCAGAACCCATTTCCATGTCTATTAATGCATTGAATTTGGTGTTTGGCATAAATGCTTCCATTTTTTCATAATCACCGTTTTCTTTCAGTGTTACAGCCTTTATCCAACCCCTGATCCAATCATAAATGAAGATCTTACCATCGTAGTAATCTGGGAACTTGGTGTCAGCAGTATACATGTCAGAATAATAGACAGGACCTGCCATTGCATTTCTGCCGCCAGAACCAAGCTGTGGGAATTCTTTTGATTCTCCATAAGGATACCAGATGAATGCTGGTGCTACTGCAGGTAGATCAGTTGCACCTGTATTGTTTACAGATGTATTCTTGAGCGCATTTGGATCAAAAGCAGCCCCTGATTGACCAGTCACAAAATCGTATTCATGGTAGGCATAGTTATTTCCCACGAAATATGGCCATCCGAAATTACCTGCTTTTCTCGCTTGGTTTACCTCATCGTAACCTCTTGGGCCACGAGTATCCAAACTATCACCATTAGCATCCGGACCAACTTCTCCCCAATACAAGAAACCATTTTTCTGATCAACTGATATTCTATACGGGTTTCTGTTTCCCTGAACATAAATCTCAGGTCTAGTTCCTTCTGTTCCTGCTGGGTAAAGATTACCCTCAGGAATATCATAAGAACCATCTTCCTTTACTTTAATTCGAAGAATTTTACCTCTTAGGTCATTTGCATTTCCAGAAGATCTTCGTGCATCATACTGCTCGTTACCTGGTCTCTGATCCAGTGGAGCATAGCCGTTATTGATGAATTTGGAATCAGATTGGTTGAAAGGAGTAGAGTTGTCTCCTAAGGAAAGGAACAAATTACCATCCTTATCAAAGGCAATAGATCCGCCGGTATGGCAGCAGATACCACGGTCAGAATGTATATCCAGAATGACAGCTTCTGAAGCCATATCCCATGTATCATTTTTGAAAGTAAATCTGGAAAGTCTATTGATTTCTTCCGCGCCTGCAGGAGCATAGTAAACAAATACAAAGCCGTTTTGAGCGAAATTTGGGTCTTTTTGAATCCCCATCAAGCCTTCTTCTGCATTGACTCCTTTTACTTCTGTTTTCCAGTAAACATCAAGTTTACCTACTTCTTTTAGCTTCTCTGTTTCATTATCGAAGAACAAAATTTCCCCTCTTCTCTGCACCACCAGGATATCCAGATTCGGAAGAACTGTCATTTCTGTAGGCTCGGTGAAAGCGCCATAGGCTAAAGGTGTTTTTGTAAACCTGTTTTCTTCAGGCACACGCTTGCTTTTTGCCTTTGAGAGATCCAATTTCTTATTTCCTCCAATTGCATATTCAATCCCAGCTAATATATGTTTTAGATACAGCTCTTCTGTAAAGGATTCATTGGTATGACCACCACCCGTATAGAATGCTCTTCCTCCATCGTAGTCATGGAACCAAGCGATTGGGTGTTCACCCATATCAAATCCGCCTTTGTACGAATCTTCATCCAAAGTCAATAGTACTTTCACGTCCGGGTTCATCTTTTGATAAGAATACCACTCGTCAGTTCTTTCCCAAGGAGTCGGAAGGAATGAAGTTGACGCATTGCTTGCATCTACCACAGTCACTTTTCCTGCCTGCACATTTGGGTTTGGATCGTTGATTCCCGGGTGATCCACAAAATAGCCGCCTACTAGATTGCCATACCAGCTCCAGTCATATTCAGTGTCAGCAGCAGCATGGATTCCCATGTAGCCACCACCAGACTGAATGTATCTTTCGAAATCAGCTTCTTGGTAATTGTTTAAGACATCGCCAGTAGTGCTTAAAAATAGTACTGCGGAATATTGTGCTAAATTTTCTTCGGTGAACATTTCTGCCTGAGTGGTGGTGTCCACCTCAAAGTCATTTTCTGCTCCTAGTTTTACTATTGCCTCTATTCCTTCTGGAATGGATTCGTGATGAAATCCTGCTGTTTTGCTGAATACTAGCACTTTAGGTTTTCCGGAGCGGGAGTTACAGCTCCAGAGCCCTACGCTCGCAATCATTCCAAGCAGCAGTAGGCTTCTTAGGTTTTTTGGAAAATTCATAGGTTTCTAATTATTGGGTAAATAGGTTATTTAACGCAATT
>Ga0105055_10000926_pt1 | contig 47748 bp, 33 predicted proteins | sample BON03_FD_78090 | JGI IMG/M metagenome (GOLD analysis project Ga0105055, IMG submission 78090) | Freshwater microbial communities from Lake Bonney liftoff mats and glacier meltwater in Antarctica - BON-03 | ecosystem: Environmental > Aquatic > Freshwater > Ice > Glacier meltwater | place: Lake... | reverse complement strand
TCAAAAGCCCAATACCCGATGGAATAAAAAGGGTTGATTTCACCCCATCGATACCATATGGGGCAATTGAACCACGCGCTTTCCCACATAAAAACAACATCACTAATTCACTGCTGCATAAATTATTATGTCCAACAATCAAAGGAGGTTCGCCACCTCCTTTGATAATATCTTGCTTGATCATTGAAGAACCTCGCGTGAAAATGCAACTTAGCAAAAGTAAAAGTATCCCACCTGGAGCTACCAATGATTTGATTGATTTTTTGATCGTTTGTTGTAATTCCGTTTCAGAGCAGATGGTTTCGATGACTCCTCTATTCATAGAATCAACTTTATGCTTCCATGAACAAAGCACAAATGAATCATTCCCGCATCCTCTAATGATAGAGAACAGCACATTTTCTATCTCAGTTACGGTATAGGAGCCTTCAAGCTTTTCTGTCTTTTTAATCCTCGCAGCCACGAGCATGGCTTGAATAACGGCTAAACAACCACAAGGACCATTTTTGTGCTGAAGAATTCCAGTCTCTTCACCATGAATAGTAGAAAAAGATATTCCCTGCTTGGTCCAGGCCTCACTAAGGGGTTCTGAGCAAACTAACTCGTTCCAAAACTCGGTGGGACCCGATGGCGTTTTATCAGTCACCATTGAGAAATGCAAATCCATTGCTTGCTCAATATCTCCTCCTGTCATCTCAAGAAGCTCCACTGCTTCATTCAAGGGAACCCCAACAATATCAGAAACTTCTTGCGCCATCCTCCAAACAAAAGGAGCCCCCCTTACGTCAATTTTGACAGGACAACAAAAGTAAAAGGTTGGTGGAGTCCAAGATAGATATAATTATCCATCAGTCAGACTTTATATGCTAAGCCAGTGTGTGAATGCATTGAGCAGGAATGTCGATGATCACGAGTGTTTTGAAGATGCGACGTTACTAGCTCCTCTGCTTTCATGGGAAGAGGTTAAATTGCATATCCATTGCAAATATTCTTTAGCAATTGCAGCTGCCTGTCTTTGCAGGAGCGATCTTCCAAGTGAAACGATACTCGAAGAATATCTGCATACTTTTACAAAGCACGATAACCATTCTTATTTGAATGCATTTATCTGCACATCGTTTTCTATGGTGAACCAGAAGAATGCCTTTGTTGACGCTGTTTTGGTAGGTATAGAAAACCAACGAATCGACAAGGTTTCATCCTCTGTTGCGCTTCTGGGTGATTTAATTGGGAGTTGTGCTTTTGAATTAGATCAAGTGGTTCTTGATCGTCTTGTTTCTTTCTCAATTTCCCTCGCTATGAATGGCGGATTGGTTAAGTTGTTTTCCATGCAAGTATTGCTTCCTCGATTATTTGGCAATTATGGATACCAGCTGTCAGATTATTCGGTTCTTTTGAATCTTTTTCAGAGTTCTACAACACAAGAAGATTCCGATGATTTGACTTGGTTTACTGAGATAGTGTGTCTTTGTAAATCCATCAATGCTCGAATCCTGCTTCTCTCTCCTCTTTTTTCTACTCCTTCATTGTGGGATAGAGTCAAAATTCAGTTGAAACCTTCAAACCAGAATAGCAGTTTGAGTTATCACAGGGCCTGCTTTGTTGTTGAAGAAGCCGTCAGCATCTCTCAAATTCCGAAAGCAATTGGATTCTGGAAATCATATATGCAAGCAATTCGGGGTTTGGAGTCGAACCTATTTGATTCTTTAAAATCTGTTTGGCAATCGGTTCTTAAACTGAGGTCATTTCAAGACAAATGTGACATCTTGCCCATGAGCTGCGACGAATGGATTGAAATATTGTTGGTTCGGTGTCTTCGACATCCAATTGTAGTATTCCGGAGGTATGCCCTATTCGAACTTTTAGCCAACTATCATGGTCATTGGTGTAAGTGCTTTTCGTTTAGTCCTCATTTCGTTGGAACGATGATCATGGGCATAGAACCAGGTACGCCTAACTTAGAAAAAGTACACCTGGATGATTTTCTAGGTGGATTTACTTTAGAGGGTCCGTTTGTGGAATCTGTATTCTTATGTGGTTTAAAGTGTAGCCTAATGGAGTCGATGTGGATCCTTTCCAAACGTTTCTTTGCTTTCATTTTAAATTGTGAAAGTAAATTAAAGTGTTTCACTTCTCAAGTATGGGACGTTGCATGTAGGAGTCTTCTTGCCGTGCAGAATGTCATGAATAGGTTTCAAGTTGTTTGTCATGATGTGATCCAGTGTCTTTGCACTTTTTCCGATTGTGACTCTATTTCTAAATCATCGGTGTCAAATATTGCTCGCATTGTGACCGGTGATTCTCATCGCTATCTTAGTTGTTGGTTTTCGGCATCTAATCGCGAGTGTTTTAGTACTAGGGAGGGATTTGAATTATGCGACGAAGCTGGAGTGCTTTTTGGTCTTCTGACCGATCCTCAAGATATAAAAAATGCCAGTAAGGTACTACTGGATATCTGGATTGATTCAACGGCAACACATGCTACTATTGACTCACTGATGTCTGACGTTTTTATGTCTAGCAATGTTTCTGAGATTCACAAAGAAATCCTCAAACAAGACTTTTCTAATGAGTGGTTTCAAGCAAGCTTGGTGACTTATTGTAAGGAGAATCATGAAAATATGGACATCAGCCGATTGTTGGTTAGTGCCTACTCCTTTTGGGGTTACAATACCTCCCTATCGACGGAGTTTGTCGGTATTCTTCGACGTGAACTTGGTAACCTCGAAGGCGTTCGCTCATTGATTGAAATGATGCATGGACATTCCAAAGTATTGTCCCTAGATGCCACTTATTTATCGGTATTAGAAATCAACGATCTACAAGTAATCTCAAGGACATTTTCTCAAAGCCATGCACATGCGTGTATTGATGTTTTAATACATGTAACGAAGCGCCTGGAGGAAAGAGATGTGCCGATGGATGATCCTGCGCTTCAATCCCTATTGGAAACAGCTGGTAACTGCCTAGCCTCTGGTTTTGACATGTTGACACTCGAATTTTTTAATAGATTCGTTGAGAGCGCAATGGCTAGGTTCAGTCTGTCGTTACAGCAGTTTGGATTGTGTCAGACCTTAATAGCCGCTCTGTATCAGCCTCAATATTGTGACCCTCTTTTCATCCCAAAACTGAAATCGGTATGGGAAAAATTATTCCATTTGAATTTCTTTTGTCCTGGGATCATGAGTGTTCAGGTATTTGGTAATTTTCTTGGAATGCAACCTGACCTACTTGCCTATTGGCTTGACGAGTTGGTTGAATGCCTCACTTATTCACCGCCCACCTCGACTACCGATCGAATTTCAAAAAACATATGCGCTCCTGACTTTGTTCGATTGTTCGCATTGTATTTTATTGAATCTAGTATACCAAAAGGCCATTCGTTGATCGCCCCTGTTATTGACGGTGTGATCCTCAAGGTAAAGGAACGAGACTGTCTCTGTCATTGGCAGGCACTGTGTATCCTTTCCCAGAAAGTTTGTTTGTCCGAGAGTGAATCCATGTCATTGGAGGCTATCTGTGGGTCTGTGCTCTCTCTAGGTGTCCAATCCACTAGAACAGCCGACCCATTATGTCGCTATTTCATAGAGCAGGCTTTGATACACCTATCCATTGCGCTGCCGAAGATGATGCTCCCTAGATTATTACAGGGTGTTCGTGATTACGGTCTCAGTGAGCACCAAGTAGTATCGTTGTACTTGGTCACGACAATTGAGCTTCTCATGGGATTGGACCATGACTTGCATTCGAAGCAACTCAAAGAGATATCGCGATCATTTATTCCTTGGTTAGGTGGCGAGTCTACTTTCTCGAGGCGTTCTGCTCAGTGGTGCGTGCGTTATTTTTTAGAGGGCACTTCAGAGGATAGAGAGATTCAAGAGATTCTGGATTATCTCGAGAATTTCCCGGCTGCCAGCAGATTTTATACCAAGCAACTTGAAAGTTATAATGCCCCGAAACGCTCTTTGACAACTTGGGATTTAGTTGACTATATCAAGAAAAGCAACTGCCTGCTCCCGGCGGTGCTTGACACAGTAGCGTATACTGATGTTATTGTGCCGGATGAGCGTTTTGCTGCCCAGTATGATATGCCCTTTGAAAGTTGGTTCCTTTGGTTTTCTCAAACATTTCAACCTGCCACTAGAAAGCCATTGGAGTTTTGTGATGCTTATTATTTTTTAACTGAATCGCATTCTCTCCAGAACATTCCCAAATTCAGCAACCGCACGATTGTTCTTGGAGCACTGGTGGGAAAGTTGCCGAACATTGCAGGACTTACAAGGACCTCAGAACTGTTTGGCGTGGAGCAATTATATTTCAGCCAAGCCACATCATCTTTGATAAAACGAGGATATAAAATGTACGAGGGAACAGCTGCATCTGCCAATCACCATCTTGAATTTACTAGTATTCCAAAGGACGAGATTCACCTTGAGCTCCAAAAACTGAAACAAAATGGATATCAGGTAATTGGTTTAGAGCAGTCTGCCAAAAGCGTTCAAATTCAAGATTTCACTTTTCCAAAAGACGGGAAAGTGGTATTTTTACTTGGCATGGAGAAACAGGGAATACCTATGCATCTTTTACAGATGCTGGATTGCTGTATTGAGATTCCGCAATTGGGATTGACGAGGTCGCTAAATGTCCATGCAAGTGGAGCAATTCTATTGTGGGAAAATTTTAAACAAATTCACTTGTAACTAATTTTAAATCACAGAAATTACCTTAGGGCAGCTTCCGAGTCCAAATCATCTAAGTTGTCATACGTCTCGATTTGTGGTTGTGCAATGAAGAAATACATATGCACGATTACTTGTAGGGTCCCAGCAAACAAACCAACTAGATTAGGAACATAAACAGCAGGATCGTTAGCAACCAAGATACCGAATCCAGTCCATAAAGAAGCATTCAAAAACAATATGAATGAAGTATGACAGGGCATAGTTGCGAGGGATCTTGTTTTCAAGACAGTCGCAATGGCAAACAAAGGCGAAGCTGTAAACATAATACTTCCAACAGCACCAAACAACCCGAAATACGTTTCAGGGGTGGAGCTAAGAAGATACACGAAAAAAAGCGCGACCAGGGTGAGTAACCCTAGGGCAATTTGTGGAAACAGCTCTTTCACAGGACCACGGTAATACTTGATAAATACAATGGTGTACAGATAACCAAGAACTACACCCACTCCATTTGGAAACCACACCGTGTAGCTGTTTTTGAATAGTCCATACACGAACCAAATCGAACACTGGATAGCCATTATGTAAAAGGTTGCGAGAGGAAAGTCACCAGTGGATCTTCGTTTGTAAATGGCATGGATAGACATGCCAGGAAAAGAAAAGCATAGGATACATACAACCACCGGTGAGATACTTAGGAAGATACCCAAGGCAGAGTTCGCATCCACAACAGCCATCTTTCAGATTCCAATGCGTGATGGGGGGCTCTCCTTCAAGTTGTTTGATTTCTGAAGTGGCAACACTGCTGCAATGCTTCGCAGTCGAGAGTCAGAAGCCTATGGGGAACTCAATCAGATAAGAGTAGACCATGGTATCAGCCTAAATTGTCTGCGTAGCAGGATGCTTGCTTGCGCGATGAATACTCCATGGGTCTTGTGGTCTAATTTCTTCTTTTTTCTTGGAAATATTGTTTATATTCTATCTGACCTCCTCAGCTACGAGTGTCTAGTGTATAAACGTCCTGTCTTTGGACGACCAGTATGCGATTCGGATAATGATCTTGGAATTTATTTAAGTATTATTGGTGCGATCCTGTTTATATGTAACCCTGTTACTGATCTTCTTGGAACTATTGCCGAAACCCTTGTGAAAGACGATAACGAGCGCCTTACTGCTGCCAATATGGAGAGATTTCAAAATGAAGTCGAAGATCTTGACTTTGGAGGAGCCCTTGAGATCAATGATGACCTATCTAGGCGTTTGAGTGACACTCGAGCAACGTCTCAGGAAGTCACTAGTACCCAATGGAGTTGCAAATTAAAGGGCTGGGAAGATGTTAATTGGGATTTGTATGTAGCCTTAATCTTTTTATTTGCATCCATTCTTTACCTGTGTCAGGCGTTTATGGACCTCTACAGGCAGAACAATATTTGGTATTATCATTTGATCAGTGTACTGGGTGCGCATTTGATGGTTTTTGATTCTTGCTTGGGGCTTGTTGGCTGGTATGTTAATCGCGTTGAAATGAAAGGCTCTGGAAGAGAGCGGTACTTGTGTTCGTTTTCTCCCTCCCAAGTAGATTGGTCCGGTTTAGGAGATTGGCTATTCTTTTTTGGAAGTTTGCTAGATGCATACATCAGTTACGATACAGACGACCCTGAAATCACGTTAATATCGCTCTCTTTAGTTTCCAACTTGCTTTGGTTGTTAGATTCGATATTTTATATTTTGGGGTCCATGTTTGGTCAGCGAGTCCGAAGGAGGTTTGCTGAAGGTTACTACACATCCTTATCCCATGTAGAACAGATTGACATGGAGGACAAGAAGATCCTTAGAGAGAGGCAAGGTAGCACCACTGGTTCTGTTGTGGATATCGAAATGGGAAACCTACAGAACATTGGCGAGGATAATGCTCACATAGAAACGCCCGTTCTTCCACGGGATGATATTTAATTCAATATGTTTTAGAACTACAATACTGTTATCATTTCTATCCACCTACGACAATTTTCAAATGCCCAAGTTCGTTCACAACTTGATAAGGGGTGCCACTGTCAAACATTCTATACCATATATTGAACAAAATGACTGCAATGGCACAGGTGGAAATGGAGTAAAACACAAGTATAGGATATTGGTCTGGCTCACTGATTAGGAACGCAATCATATGCATACTAACTACGCATACCATTCTTACAAAGGCTTGCTTCTGAGAAATCATCGGAATATATTCAATTTCAACCCACTCCTTAAGTAATTTTGAATGGATAATGCCAAACACACGAGATATAGACGAAGGCAGCGTAACAAGCATGACCAAAAGCAATACCCAAGTAGACGACTTCACCTCGAATACATGAAAGCAAAGAACTGCAACAAGGAAAACAATCGTCCAAATGATCCATAACAGGACGGATGCCGTCTTTGCGAGTGACTGGGAGCGCCGATGCAACCAATGAGCCATTCGCAAGGAACCCATCGAAAGGTTTTGCAATGCAATAACTAATCCGATTATAATGCAAGGCACATGTCTCCATCTCATGTATCCCAGAGTTACAATACCTCCGTTCAATACTGTAGCGTATAGTACACACGAGGATAAACTAGCAAACAGAATCGGGCTCTTGAAGTAGATCTTCCATGTATTTAAGCATTGCTTCGCAGTGCCTAATAATGTTGAGCTACGCCCTATTGGTCGATAAACGGAAGCGGTACCGTAGAAGCTGTCAAACGCGTGCAAAGGAGCTGAGCTTCGTAGGTTGGGTTCATTCGAATATAGTAATTTAATACACGATGTTTGAATGCACCATGTCAAAAAGTGAAGAACAATAAAGGTCATCATTTCAATAAGAGGGCCTTCGACTTTCCGACTTGTATCCTGTATCATCACTGTGAGATCCTAACTTAGACATTATGCAATAACTTACGAGGATAAATCCGGCAATAACAGGTCCAATAATACGAGAACATACTCGAGTATTGTCGAATTCTGATATAAGATCAGTTATGGAGCGTTTCCTGTTTTCCATTAACCGATTACTGACTAGAGGGTTGAATCCGTCGCCGTCACTTTCACCGTCGTCACTTTCTAATGAACTGACTCTATTGGATCCCATTCCACTTGCTAGACCATCAGCAGAAAGAGAAGGCGGTCTATTGTACCGAGGACGCTCATATATAAGATTCACTCGCTCTGAAACGTTGAATGGCGAAGATGCTACGATTTCAACCCACGTTTTGCCAACAAGAACAAGAGTAGCGTTTCTACAGACAGACGCTAGAGAGCAGAGAGCAACCACAAATAGCATGGTCAATGAAAATTTCCATTGGTGAGATATTTTATCAGGCTTTTCAAACGACCCTTCTTGTAGAACTTTGTCCCAGTCGCTATTCAAAGATGGACCTGTACCATTGAAAACCCGTGATTCCTGCAATATTTGAGGAAGACTTCCATCATTGAGGGAGATCAAAAGACATACACAAGCCAGAACAGCTGCTCGTTCCACAAGCAATATCATAGAAATAGCGTCATAACTCCTTACTTTTTGCAATATATTTGCCAAAGGCATCGAAACGAGTCCCGATCCCAAAGAGGAAGCAATAACCACGAGAGAGCTCCACCGAAAGGAACCGGTGGATATTAGCTCCACACCAAGCATTAGTTCAAGCCAAGAATCCACAAGATTTCCAGTAAATGCAAACACCAGCAACAACTGCCTTGATACAGTGTACCTAGAACGCTGCTCAGTATTCCTTACGAATAGCGAAGGTCGAACATATCCTTCAAGCCGAAATGGAATATTAATATTTCTTGATTTCCATAGAGAAGCAACGACAATAGCTACTGGAAACGAAGTGCATGCAGAAATAGATAATAAAGACGCGAGCCATTCGTCCGCGATAACACAGGATTCAGTATGTAGAAACTGCGAAACAATACAACCAAACGACATTATGGTACAGCCCCCCGACACAACCATCGCACTGAATACCAATATCCAACACGGACATTGTGGTGACTTGGACATCAATGAAAATTTAAAAAAAAGGCAGGAAAAACTATCCGTTAGTGGAAAATGAAGAAGGGGAAGCAAGGGGAGGAGAAAATCGAAGAAGTGTGTACTCCAGAGACAGGGACTGGAAAGTTTTGGGTCAGTGGAGCAGATGGAAAAGAATACATTTATGGTAAGAGTAAGGCTAAATTCGGGAACAAAGTATACTAACCGAAAAGAGGGATCATGGATAGAATTGAACGACGAAAACGAGGAAAAGACTAGAGTTCAAAACGGAATAGGTTCTCTATTTATTGACTCAATTGAAATTTTCCAAGGATCGTGGATCGAAGGCAACCCTGTCCACGGTTGCCAAACTTCTATTCACGGCAAGTATTCAGGGGAGTAAGTAAATCATTTCTTGTTCGTGCTGACAGATATAATAGTAAATAGAATTCACCAAGGTGCTTTTCATGGGGTTGGAAAGATGGAGTGGTTAGATGGCACTGTATATGAAGGTGATTGGGATCTGGGGCGTTTTCATGGTCAAGGATGCTTGACGGTACCTGAAGATAATTCTACTTGGGAAGGACTATTTAAGAATGGCAAATATTGCGGGTGTGACGGCAAGCTACTGCATCAGAAAGCAAACCTTAAACTCCTTCCTGTCACCATGAGATTCATGACTGAAAACGAAATATAAATGTGTTTTTAAAAATAATGTTATGGTCTTGCAAATATGTAGTCGGCATATGAGTTACTTTCTGTCATTCTTGTAAGTTCTCCTAGTTGCTTAAGACTAAGAGCTGGAGCCCCATTAAATGCTAATAGTATATCGCCTGTTAGAACGTCATCTTTTAATGGACTAGAAAACAGTCCTTGCTTACCACTCGAAATAATATCCGTCTTTGGTCCGATGAACTTCAACGCGATTCCTCTTGATGTCAAGTGGAACACAAATCCTTTAGAACAATTTCTTGCTTGAATGGCAAATATTTTACTCCATCGTTCTTTGAGAGTTGGAGTATTACTGTCCACAGTTTGAACGGACATGTCCCGAACTTCCGCTTTCGAATGTACTTCTTTTGATGAATACATTCGAAATAGATTTACCAGCAAAATTTGAGGGTTTGTTTCTTCTTTCCTTGCCGTACATATTTTGTCGGGAACCCAATCACATGGAGTCGGGCAGCATTTTTTCCATCGGCCCAATCTGTCACTTGCGGAAGAGTATTGAAACGAAGATTCTTGAGACGACAGAGGGCGTTTGAAAACATTTACGAGCATTTCATTCCCCCTCTTCATTGTAGTATGGGGTTGAGTCTGCTGCAACTCTCCAAGAGAAGATATTTTTGGTGCAGAGTTTTCACAGGTCAAACTTACAGGGGTGATAATCGGAGGTTGAGTTGGCACTTGAGTTGATTCCAATTTATCGGATATTGCTTCTGTATTGTTCCTTAAGTCCTCTTGGATACCAACGTGCCGTTTCGCGGATGTCAAACCTGTAATCGAGGTAATTTGTGAATTCCACTTCGTGTTGCTTTCCAATAAACTTTGAATATTTGCTTTAATACTCAAGTCACTGCTAGTTAGTTGTTTATTCTCATTGCCATGCTGCTGTTTATTCATATTCTCGTACCAGGCTAAAACATCCGAACTTCTGAATTGAGATTTTGTTCCTTGTACTCCCCATAGAGGCAATTGCGCAATTCCCTTCCTGGAAGAGTTTCTCGAAGTTACTTTCAGTCCTCCAATTTCTGATACGATACTCTGGATAGGGTATTCCCTGCCGCATGCAGCTCCCTTCAAAATGAGATTTTCAACTATAGAATCATTGTTTCGAGAGTGATTAATAGTAACAAGAAGCAACTTTTTCGATTGTACCATGACAGAAATCAAATCGGGAGACGCTTGTTCAATTATTTCGTAGATTCGAGAAGACACCATCCCTTTATAAAACGCACCTGAAGTGCAGCTCTCTTCCTCGCTTTTGCTAACAGCTTTCATCGGACCGTGTTCAATGGTAACATGCTCTGAAAGAAGAGTAGAGCATATCATATCCTCAACCGACTCGGAATCCATTCGCAGTATGTGAGTTTCAAATTGGATGTTTGAAACGTCCTTTTTTGAAGTTCGTGGGTCGTTTTTCTTTCTTATCGTAGTAACGTTGTGCAATTGTGTCGAGGACACTATGGAAGTTCCTCAAGCGAATTACACTAGAGAGGAGAAAGTCCTCCTGGCCTCTGATGGTAGTGCCGGGTATGGTGGAGGCGAGTATGAAATAGAGATACTTGATAGAAAGACTGCACCAAAGAAGAAGAAATACAAATGGAACTATTTATGGGGGGAGTTGAGGCCTGATCTCATGAATCGGATACAGATGGATGAAGTCGCCACATTCAGTGTCACTGATATGAACACCGCGGAGCATATATCAAAGGAATTGCTTAATCTCGAGGATATAAATGAGTTTTCAGTGATAACAGATGCAACAGCTTGCGTGGGTGGCAATGCGATTTGCTTTGCCAGGTATTTTAGAAGAGTAAATGCGATAGAATTGGACGATGCTCGATGTCGTATGCTCAAAAATAACTTTGATGTTTGTTTGGAGAATCAGAGTTTACTGTCTATGTGTAAAGGGTGCCAGATGCTGTCGTTTTGTTGTGTTTGCGAGGACACTCCTGCTAGAAAGTTGCCCTCTAAATCTGCTATCCGTCCTATCATTGGAAGTATGAGTATCATGCAAGGGGATTGCTTGAATTTATGCCAAACATTGAAACAAGATATTTTGTTTCTCGATCCTCCTTGGGGGGGCAAGAAGTATTCTGAGCGTGATGCCGTGCCTTTGTATTTGTCAGGCTGTCCTCTGCATAAAGTATGTGCGAAACTGGGGAAATTGTGTAGGTATTTGACTGTCAAGCTTCCTTTCAACGCTGACTTGACTCAAACTCTCGATGACCCAAATTGTAAACTAGTAAAGCGGATCACCTTTGAAAAGATGCTGCTGGTGATATTAGAATACTCCAAGGCTCTGGACGAAAAGGAATTGTCCTTTTTAATGGGAATTGGATTAAAATTAAAGTAAAAGTTTCGAAATATCTGAATCTGAATAGGTATTTTTTTATATACCTACTAATGGGAGCTAGCATTGACAAACTCCTTTTCCAGGCACCTTCGCCAAGCTACTCAGAAACTGACGAAAGATTCATGCATTTACTTACTAGAAGAGGCAAGAATATCAGCTCCTTCTTCATAAACAATAGTGAAGTTTACACAATACTTTTCAGTCATGGGAACGCTGAAGACTTGGGACTCATATATGGATGGTTTAAACAAGTAGGCAGGATACTTCGAGTGAATGTCTTCTCTTATGACTACACGGGTTATGGTCACAACAAGAGTAAACCCTCAGAAGAAGATTGCTATGCTGATATAGATGCGGCAATGGACTACCTGACTAATATAGCAGGCATACCTCCTTCAAAGGTGATTCTATGGGGAAGAAGTCTTGGAACTGGACCTTCTTGTTACTTGGCCAGTAAACAATCTGGTCTGGGTGATCCTGTTTGTGGCTTAATTCTTCAAAGTCCCCTTATGTCCGCATTCAGGGTGGCGTTGCACTTCCGCTGGACGTTAATGGGAGATCAATTTGCTAATATTGATATTTTACCAGATGTTAGATGCCCCGTATTTATTATCCACGGAACTCAGGATGAAGTGGTTCCGTTTTGGCATGGTCAAGAACTCTACCTGGCGGTGCATAAAGAGCATAGATATCCTCCTTACTGGGTGCAAGATGGCGGCCATAATAACGTTGAAATGATAGATCCTCAAAAGTTCTTTGCCCAGGTTACCCAGTTTTTAGACGTGGTGACCAAAAACCCAAAAGCGAAAATATCCAGTTGATAAAGAGTGATGCTGATATGTGTTGAAGATACGATATATTGTTTTGTAGTATTATGTTTTTAGTATTTTTTTAAAAATAGTGCACTCTCAAGGGGGTTGAAAATGGAATTAACGATAATCAATATGAAAGAGAGCTGTCGAAAAAGTTGGGGCAACTGACGGGAGAGAAAAAAAAGGCCGTTGAAAATGTCCAAGGATTACAATGTAATGGCCAGAATGTATGTGTCTCAAAACATTTACAGACGTAACATCTCAACGATGAAATTCCCGGAGAATACTCCATGCTGTCTTTGTCACGTGGAGATTGCCTCGATAGTCTTATTTCCTTGTGACCATTTGTGTATTTGTAAATCGTGTTTAGATAATTGCGATATAGGCCCTTACGACTGCAGGAAGGATAAGAACTGGCACGCATGCCCTGTCTGTATGACTGAAATATCGCTAGTTCTCTCGTTTGCCGATGGAAATGAATATCAAGAATATTCAAATTGGGTTTTCGAGGTGAAGCCTAAATTGCCGTTCTATTTTGAGAAGACTTTCAAGCTGGCTTCGTCGCAAATAAATGACCATAAAGTATCATCGTCTATTAGCTGTTGTATAAATTAATAATATGTATTATAGGTTTATGGACATATTGGCGTGGCCTTCACCGGTGTCGTCGGCATCAATTGCATTGCAATTATGCATAGCGAACAGCAGTTTACTTTTGGTAATTTCCCTTGATGAATATTTTGGAAGATCAAGAGAGAAAAAGCAGGTATGAGCAACAGGTAACCATTTGTCAGGTTCTCCGGAGTCTCTAGCCGTCAAATGCGGACCAATAATAAAAGTGGATCCTTCATCGGTAGGGGACATGCGCTCTCGACCCCATACAAATCGCAAGAACTGAGTTCTATCTTCCGGTGTAAATTCATCGCTAAGAACATCCCAAAAGTATTTTATATGTGTATCGGTCATAAGCACCCCTCCAACGTACTTGGTTCTTGAATGAAGAAACTCGACATCAACATCAGGGACTCCGCATACGATACTTTCCAGTTCTTGCCAGCTAAACATAGGAAGTAGTCTCGAAGGGATCATTGGAGAGAGACCGCGCTTCACCGCATTCAACTGCACTTGATACTCGTTCAAACGAAAAGCTTCATACAAATCAGCATACACGCTTGCATTTAGGGGGGAAACACGAAGTTGCTTTCCGAATGGGCAGAGTTCTACTACAGTGGGATTCCCATCATTTGAATCTTCAGGTTGACCTCCTGGTTTGATTACGAAATGAGTATCTAGAAATACGTCTTCAATTTCAGTATCCATGGCTCGACGAATGAAGGAAACGGTTTGATAAGCAGTGTCGTCGACAAATCTTAAATCTGCTTCCCTAAGTGATTCATTCACCAAAGTCTTCCATACTACAGGTGAGAAATCTAATGAAAACGTGATTCCGTGTCGTAAGCAAGCTACTCCCACAAGCAGCCCTAGAAATTCAAGAAGACGCAAATCTAATGGAGAGTAAAGTGCGGGGTTGGGAAGCAATGGCGTGCCCCTAACTTTCGACATGGATTGAGGATGATATAAAAGAGGCAGCTTGTCAGTTTTCAACTCGTCGCACATTTCAGAGAATAAATCACGATACAGCCCCCCGACATCATGCCCTCCTTCACCAGCAAATCTGACTTTAAAAGATTGGTCACGCCTTTTCAATGCAGCGGTTGGAAAATTCTGGACTTGATTGTATGTTTGAAGGAACAGAGTATCATTCATATCACCGCTTTGAACAAGCTTCCTACTGACTGTAATGGAAGGCATGCACTGGTGAGGTGCTTCACTCCATCCTGGTTCCAATCCCTTGGACCATGCTTCCAACTTAGTAGAGAGAAAAACCAGGCGCTTCGTTGCGGGATGTGATAATTTCTGACCAATGCTACCGGTGGAGTATCTAGGATTCAAATTGATCAAAGGTATTACTTCGGATAGGCTTTCGTTTACATGTTTGAGTATCGCAAATCGGGCCTGAAGCACCTTAATATCCTCTTGCTGCAACAAAGGATATGGCTCTAATGACTTGACGGTGATATCGCGAAATCCAAGCATACACGTCTCCCTTTCTGATAATCGGTTGGCGAATTCGGACAATGCAAGCCATACTTCAACAGCCACGGGAGAGCTTGCTTGTCGAATCAGTTCTTCCTGCTCGATTTTCATCTTTTCAATATCTCGAGTCATCAACACCTCTGTCAATGCACTTTCATATGCGTCGTCGTCTAAGTCATTCATACTTTCCTCGTGCCAGAATAAACGACCCAAGTTCGAGATTTCTTCTTGGAACTTTTCCGATTCCTCGTATAATGGTCCCAGAGTGCGATTTTCACACTTTCGAGTGTAAATATTTCTCTGTACGTAAACGCCATACTTTAATGTGTCCACCATCGGACATAGAAGAGCACCATCTGGCAATAATAAAGCCGAAAGCAATTCCAATTCATCGTATGTACACACGCCAGTACATAAGATACGGCTATAGTTGTTTAAGAGACCAGGAATAAGACCATTCGTTGATACTTCCGGTTCAAGTTGACTTTTCTTCCAATCGCGAATATGCTGGAACAGATCACCGGAAAATAAATTGACTTGAGCAATAGGAACACCCAAAGAGTTTCGAAGATGCCGAATATTAGCTCCTACTTTCACTGCACCTTGTCTACTGCTTGCAAATCCATGAACGGCAGATCCATCGGTGACATCACAGGTGTTAACCAGTATAGATCCAAGGCACATAGCATACCCATGATCTAAATCACAACCCACTACTAAAAGTGATGAATCATCTCGTATTCCAAGCAATTCAATGAGAATTCCTTGAAGACACATTGACATGAAACTCGATTCCTTCACACAAGCGACCATACCGGAAGGCAGCTCCTCGTCATGGATAGCTTGAAACATATTATGAGGTACATTCAACAGGGCAGCAAGTGTTCGTGGCTCAGTAGGTACTTGATCGTCATTGGCCGCGGCTTCTTCTAGTGGATCGTGGTTCATCCAATAGAGCTTTTGCAGAGACTCAAAATTGGCACTGGAATATTGACTGAAATCTTGATACACTACACGCTGCAGTTCTTCAGGGACAGTGGTACGTTCATCACAAAATCCAGGACCAAATGTCTCCTTGCTAACTTTGTGACCCTGTTCTAAATGAATAGTGTTGGCACAATATTCACATATTTCCATCTTGCAAGTCTTGCATTTGTAATATACTTGAGGACGAGGGAATTCACCTGTAAGCAAGAAGGTGCAGTATTCTTCACCACCTCCAAAACCTACAATACCCTCCAAAGTTGTTACCCAGTTTTGGACCCGACTGTCCCATTCAGGATAACATGAACTAGGACCCAGAGCAAATTGAAATTGAAGCATGGCTTGTGCTAAGACCCAGCTCTGATTAGTATGCAGACGCTTCTTCCAACCAATCTTTTGCTGCGTATCATTTTTAAAATATTCATTAAAAGCGTTGGGCAATAGTGACGAGACTAAAACTTTGAGCCCGAATGCCACTTCTGGTACTGAGTCCATCCCTTGATCCATCATATTAGCCCACATGTGTCTCGCCTCTCGATCCCACCAAGGAAACTGAACCTCACTTCTAAGGCATTCTTCCAGGCTTCGAAGACACAATCTCAATATCTTTCCATCTTCACAAGAGCGCAAAGATTCATTCATGAATTGGTAAGGTATTTGTCTAACCCCACCTGTAATGCAGTCGAACACATCAGCGGTTTGACATACCACATCGAACCAAGTACGATCCGATGTTGAAATGGACCACATATCAGCAAATGGACGCAAGCATGAACACTCATCAGGTCCTTTACTACTACATCCACAGCAAGCGAGAGTTGTTCGCTCGTGTTGAAGCACATGACCTTGATGACACACTGCAGCACAAGCTAGACAAACAGCTTCGTCATTCACTAGTCCGCAAGTTACGCAATCAACGACCACTTTCGAATGCCGTCGCTTGCCATACAAAACGTAACTACAAAGAGGAGCTTTAATGTAATTTGCAGTATTTTCAAGTGTCCACAGCTCCCGTGACACCATGAGAAGTTCAAGAAGACATACAAAATAAGGAGATACAACAGCGAAACCAGAATCAGCGATACCGTCAAATTGCGTCAGAAGATCAAAATGAAGAGTATATAAACCCTTTGCTATACAACGAGTCCACGCGTGATCAGGATCCTTTCCTTTCATATGCGCCTGTACAATCAGAGTAAGGACTTCGCAAAGTTCTGGTTTGTATGCAAGGTTCTGCGAACGCATGTATTTAATTGCTGTTTCAAAAAAGTACATACCGCATGAAGATCTCGAAAGACATCTACAAGGATCGGCGGCCAGGACTTTTAAAATTTGGCCACCAAGCGGCCTCTTCAAAACTTCCTTTTCTTCCAAGTTTGTAGGTTCATCCAAAGTCCTGACTCTAACCGCCACACCCCACGCAACTTGGTATATATCAATGTTCAACTCATCCAGACGACTTAGTGCTGGTTCGAGATCTTGTTGATTGACACTCCAATGAAGATAGCAAGTATTCCCGCATACTACAACTGGGACCCAAGCATCAGCACCTCCATCGCCAATCACTTTGATAACTTCCCGATCCTGCGGATCATAAGAAAGTGTCACTTGAGTAGCACCACTGATGATGGCACATCGAAGGTCGAATTCCACAAGCATACCGGAGGCCCCAGGAATATGAAAACGATGGCTTCCTCGTAACTGCTTATTCGATACGTCATCGAATGAAAAACGTTTGGCAGAACCAGTACTACTAGCTTGAATCGATTGACCAGTTGACGATTGAGCATTCGAAGGTGGACCATTTTGATCTGGCGGTGATACCTCTTCATATTCATCTTCTGCACTTTCGTTGCCATCGGGGCACAACGGATGAGGAGTTTCGTAAAAGAGTGTATCAGTGGCAGTGTTGGCAAGAAAAAGTGTAGCTTCGTCCAAAAGCATGTCTGCAAAATCAGCATTCATTGAATTCAACATGGAAATTGCATCCCAAGAACCAGTTCTGAATGAGCGGATATTAATAGACGAGAGTGAAATATCATTGCTAGAAGAACTATCACATAATTTCACCATTCCAAATATTTTGGCTGCCCCACCTGCTTCTCCCAGAAGGAGCTGCATATTGTCATTCGAATGCACCGATGCTGAAATGGCCGCGATAGCTGCGCGTCGAACGCATAAAATACCACTTCTAGTACAAAGGGCCCCTATCGCTTTGATGAGTTGACTGTCTCGCTGATGTCTGGTGGTATCATCGTCCACAGTACTGATCTGGTATTTATCAGCAATGATATCCTCGCTGAGCTCAAGATTCGCGATATCACACCATATCTGTCTCTCCAACCCAGTATACGAGTTGGTTACATGAACTAAGGCCACTTCACTTCCGTTCAATGCAGCTTGTATTTCTTTCACTACTCCAACTTCAAACGGTGACAACCTTAGTCTTGTGTTTTCTTGTACTACTGCACGTTCGTTCTTCCGTTGAGAAATGGATTTTCTATTGCGAGTAGACATCGGAACAGAGAGTACAGTATCGACAGTCGGGAGTTCCACTGGAAGCGTTATGGTAGGAGCATCTCTTCCTCTAGGTGTGTCAGGTTCGCATACATTAAAGCCTTCCTTCGACGAGGCCAGAGTAGGATTCTCCCGTACTGACGACGAGGATAACGTTCGCAATCTTCTGGCAGCTCGCCGTTTCCTTTCTCCTCTTGCTCTTCGGCGATTTCTTTCCACTTGCAGCTCTACGACGTAAGACGACTGGTCATTTCCCTCAATCTCTCTAAATGGAGATGACAAGGATTCAACTGAAGCACTTTCAAAAGTAACTCGCTTTTTAACACTAATTTGATGCCTGGGAGAATTTATCAACCCCCCACTGGAATAGGATCGAGAGAATCTGGGAGCACTACCTGTAGCACTATTTCTGCGACCAAGGACTTGATGATCGTCACCTTGAATCCTCAGGATAGGATTGTTGGGTGGATATGGATCAACAGTACTATTACTATACGTTTTGGCCAATGACGGAGCGAAAGATTGCGCACTAGCCTGCCGCGCTAATGCAGCTCGTTTCCCAGGTTGCAGTAGAGGATCTGCTAAGAGAGATTCTTCATCGTTTGTCGTTTCTGATGATTCAACTAGGGGCGGCTCTGTTGGGGCGGTAACCTTTCGGTTGAGGGATGTGGTAACAGGCGACGTTCCAAACTCGCATAAAATAGCTTTGAAATCTATGAATGCGGCGTCTGTGCTTGGTAAATCATCCACATTATCGAGTTCAATAGAAGGAACAGGACGAGCACATATGGACATAATATTATGCCAAATATGTTTCTTTTCAGAAGCAATCCTTTTAATTGCAAATGAAGAGTCCATGGCAATCCACGAATGAAGAACGGCCATGGACATGCTTTTTAACTCGCACCACACGATATCTTCCTGGTAGTCTGCATTGAAAAAGTGTTGAGAAAAGTGATCTATTACATCCAATACCCAATAGCATTGACCAGCGAATAGACTCTTATACCGATCTGGAATCACGCTAACGGGGATTACCTTTTCCACCTCATATTTGATAGGTGTTTTAGTCACCTCGGAATCTAGTATGATCATGCAAAACTTTTGAGGATCATCACCATGGAAGCTGTGATTGTTGGTGCTTAATACAATTCCATATTCTTCCCCAGGCCCAGCTGACTTTGGGGCGACATTCGAATTTAAAACCTTGACCCTGGTACCTGGTCTTAGCGAGCACGGAGCTCGAATATCAAACACAGCAAGAGCGGTCCACATTCTGTACAATACCGAAGGAGGCGCCGTTGGTACATTGACCAGATATTCCCGAGCTGCCTCGCCAGCTATTCGCATAACAGGATCTTTCCACGTTTCAGGGTATTTAGCACTCAGATATCTTATCAAGCCAGCGCACTGATAAGCCAAATCAATCCTAGAAGATGCCTTTGTGGAGAGCGACCATTCGCCACCCAAAAAGAAAAGTTGATTGGCGATTCTCTCTGGATTGCACGGAAACAGTAAATATCTCCCAAAACATAGCCCTAGCTGTTGAATGCGATGGGATGCGGACTTGATTAAAGACATAACCAGGTTCTCCTTATGCGGACCTTCCATATGTAAACAAAGACTGGCAAAGTGATCCGAGAAACGAGAACGCTGACAAAACACTCCTAGCAAACACAGGAAACGATAGCAGTTCAATTCTGCGAATTCATATGCCTCTTCAGAAACAGATTCCTCCATTGATTGCAAACTTCGGCATATCTCAGAGTGACACATGTGGCCCACCGATCTCTCTATTTCATGAAAGTTTTCCATGAAGCAATTATCAAGGGGAACTATTTTGATGTCGTTGATCACGTTTTCATCGTCATCGTCATCTTTATCGCAGATGGGTCCATTCATGATTCGGATGGTCATTCTTGTGAAGAGTGACCAGCTCGCCCGGATAACAAAATTGCTACGAAGAGAAGACGGTTTAGAAAGCTCCAGAACACGAGACAAAATGTTGCGTTGGAGCAAGTCTTCGTAGTCTGCAACGTCAAATGCCAAACCTTTAAGAATCCCCAACACTGCAATCGTTTCAGGTTCGGAGACACTACACTCAGCAATATCAACCAAGAGTCCTGTGACTTCGTTAGCATTCTTGAGGGTGCTGGCTGCCAATGGCGATGGTGTTTGAAGATCCAAGGCGTGGTAGCCAATAGCGTCTTTGCGTCTCGGCATGGATGCAAATATCGCCGCAGTCTCAACAAGCGCGTTTGCGAGTGCAGCGTTAGGCATTGAAGTCCCACGCGGCTTGTCTTTCGTCATCAACGTGGGTGAACTCCGACCGAAAGTAGGTGATGTTCGACCAAACGAAGGAGCCATATTAGCAGCAAGTCTTGCCATCGCAGAGTGCATGTCCTCATTCTGATCCCCCCAGTCGGATCTTGTAATATTGGAAAGCACCTGTTTCAAAAGATAAAAACCTTTATCTCGAGAAACACTCTGCCGATTCTTTGACTTAAGATACAATTCTAGCTTGTGCACGTCAATATCATCACTGGTAGATGATTCCACAAAGCGTCTTGCATGAAGTAGAATATCATGAATGGTTCCTCCTATAGAACCTGCTGGTTCCTGTGACAGGAGTATTCTTGCTCGAGCAGCAACTTGAACACATATATCATTGTATGATCGCTTCTCCTGCATTTCAAATGTATCCAGCACATGACCCATTTCACATCGCCACATTCCAGCATCCTCCACCACGTCCGAAGAACACTCCACGCACGCTTTATGCTGACTTTTTCTAAAGGCATTCACAATGGATCGAGTGGATTGCCACGCAGCGCGCCATATATCCACTAACGTATCATCAATCTCCTTCTCTTCATAAGCTACGGAATACGCCAAATGTGTGGTTCGAGTATGTTTCAGATAGGCTGCCGCGCAAATCCGTACTACGTCTTCTAAAATGGCTGGTTTAGAATGTTTCGTTAAGATACGTAGCGAAGGAAGGCTACTGATCTTGTCGTGAAGAGCCTGTGCTTTCGATACGTGAACTGGTGAGGCAGGAATGCGGCCTAAGTCCTCCAGAAACACGTCGGTAGTCTCAAGTGTTTCCGATGGGGTAGGACATGAAAACAAAGATCCCGACAAAAGGTTCTCAATTTGGTCGTCAATCACAGTATGGCCAACGATCTTTGATTTGGCAAGCATGCATAACAAAGTTATGCATCGGTTTCGAATGAACCCTGGTGACTCCGGTTCAGAGACCAACTGCAGCAATGAATCCGTCAAATAATCTGCCGCAATAACCCATACGTCAGACAGGGAAAGTATCCTATCAATAAGTTCACAAGCAATACCCAACACCACAGGCCTGCTTTCTCGCTTTTTCAAAAATACTTTTCTGGAGATAATCTTGAGGCAAGCACTAAATAAACTGTTGCAATGGGCCATCAGTTTTTGTTCGATCGATTTCTCACGATACATCAATTGCCGAGAATCATCGATTTCTCGCGCTCGGATTCTAACATAAACACGGGAGAGCAAATCATCTTGAATGCATCTCAGCAAAATGGCACTCTGCAAGTCGTCCTCCTCCGCGGCTGAACGCAAGAATAGATCCAAAACATCGATATTTCCACCAGTATTCTGACGGGAAGAAGTAGGAGGTAGTTTTGCTTGCTTCGCTGCTATAGATTGAAACGATATTGGCATTGATTGATTCTCCTCAAAGAGGTCAGCAAACGCGGAAGTATCTCCTTCTGGTTCTTGGCTGGAGGAATACAAAAAATGAGGCGCCTCAATATTAGTGGCCAACAACCAATCTTCAATGAGCGTTGGAAGTTCTCTTTCTCCTTTACTAAAGCTGATAGAGGCCCTACTGTTGGATAATTCTTCTTCTAATTGATCTAGCGACACAGGTCTTGAAAACGGAGGACAGATAAATGTTTGGACGCTATTGTCGTTCGAAATTCCGCTGCAAGTACTATCACTTCGACGAGCTTTCCCAGAAGATACAAAAGCACGAGCTGCCCTTTGAATAGTGACCAGTGCTTTCGACCTCATTTTGATCATGCTACTTGTTCTTCTTTCCCCCAGCACCGAACGAACTCGTACTCGGCTATGATCTTGACGATTTCTTGGGCTCTCTAGTAAAGGATCTTCGGCAAAGGACATATAACGTGATATACTACGAGGCCTTACGTCCCCACACTCCGGTATTGCCAGTACTCCACAAAGACGAGGTTTGTTAAACTCGGCTCTTTGGCACGGATACGGTGAATCAATATCATCAATGACAAGATAAGATACAGCTCGTCGCGAAACGAGCACATCACACACCATACTACGGAGTTCAACGGTACGGCTGGATTCTTTGCGAGAACGTTTCCATATGAGTTTGATAAAATACGCGAGCGAACGAGGAGACGGGAGAAACAACTCCACATTTTCAGCAACGCATTTGCACGCCAATGTATTTCCATCACAAGAACAGCCGAATTCAAGTAATACGTCACCTAGTAAACGGAGTTGGGCGGTGCAATTTGAAATATCCAGACGCAATACGCGGATTGTGAGAAGATGTGCTCGTACCACTTGTATAGCGGCTTCAGCAACACCAGGGGCACATTTAACCAGTGCTGCAAGAGTACGGCACATTGGCACTAAGATATCCGTCTCCACTTGAAGAAAGTAGGGCATTCGAACATGAGCATGGGTTAAATCACTACTAGATTCAAGTCGTTGTATATAAGTATTAGCCATTCTTCCGAGGCCGGTGACTAATAAAATAGAATTACGAACATTTTCTCCTAGGGATTTCTCTGCATCTGAAAACTGATAATGGCTTCCATCAGATACTGCTGCTGCTGCACTCTCTAAACGAATATTGACAGGATCTTGCACTGAGCTAGAAATCCCTTCTAGTATCAAGGGCAGTAATGTTGAGAGGCGATTTATTGTTGTTCCTTCATCTAGTGATTCACCAAGGCTGTCAGAGCGACTCTGACGTTTATGATATTGTAGAAAAGAAGGAGTACTGCCTACAGACGCATCAGATTCACTTTCAGAATCCGATGCATCTTCTTCTAACTGGCTCATCATAGTTCGACTCAATGCGTTTTGGGCACGTCTATAAACTAAATCTGTATTTAAACTTTCAAAATCACGAAACGACGGAGTGGCGAATTCGTTTGATATGATTGCAGATTGGGGAAGGCTCCAAGGAGACTCCACTAAATTACGCTCAATTTCATCAACCGATGATTTATTTAATCGTACAAAGCAACTCATAGACAAGATTTCCATTTGACCACTAAAGGACCGCAAATACTTCTGACGCTCTTCTTCAACTATCTGTCGTTGCGCTTCTAAACGTCGGACATAGGCCTGTTCTTCTTTCTTACGCTGCAACACAGCCTATAATGAATGCGTTATTGAAAATATTCGTAATATCTAAACATAGACGTACCTGCTGTGCTTTCTGTCGCGTAGCAATGGCTTCTTGTTGTTCTTTCATCGCCTGATTCTCAGCCTACAAACATGGTGAAAGGACGCTTCAGTTCAATGACTGACTTACCTGTGTTTCCGCAGCTCTATGTCGCAATAATCCGGCAATACCTTCATGCCCATTTTCCTCCGCGAAAGCAAATGCCATCGCACCCTGCTTGGTTTTAATCAATGTATCGGCGCCGTATTCTAATAGCAACTCAACGCAAGGAAGCGATCCAACATAAGCCGCAAACATGAGTGGTGTAGCACCAGTAGTATCTTCAACTATATCTACTTTGGCGCCCCACTCAAGTAGAATTTGAACAGTTGAGCTTTCTCCTGCACGAGCTGCATAAGTTAATGCAGTCCAACCTCTTTTTGACAAAGCATGAATGTTTGCACCATTGTGAAGTAGCATGAGCACTGTCTCGCGTCTTCCAGCCCAAGCCGCTAACATTAATGCGTTACTCCCATTCTTGTCAGAACATTCCAAGTCTTGACCTTTCTGAAGCGCTTGCACGAGATGACCGATGTAGCCATCACAAGCAGCTTGCAAGAAATGATTACGTTCTTTTGCAGGTGCATCATTGGAAAATGCTGGCAAGGATGAAATGAATCTGAAGGACGCAAAAGCACCTGCTACGAACACGAACGCGAGACCACCTCGCTCTATCAGTGAACCATCGTTCATTGAATATCTAAACCAGAATAATAATTTTCTAAAACAAATGTCACGTAGAATAGCCTCACTACAGGCTGAACAGAAAACGAAGGAGGAGCTCCAATTACTTCCTGATGATGACCCAGAAGAACACAACGACAAAGATTTCAAAGATGATATGGCACCTAGCTACAAGCGGAAAGAAGTTGCGCCCATGCCGAGTCGACGAGGGTATGTATCACTTTACGGAAACGAGTCTTACTTATTGAATTTTAAATAGAGCTGGTGGTGGGATATGCTTAAGTGACGATGAGGAGGAAGTTGGATTTATTTCTCAAGCCTTACATGAAGTTGTGGATTCGACAGTTAAGGAAACAGCTGAGGATGTTTTCATGTGTACTTCTAACCGGGGGAATAGCATTGGCAATATACTAGCTAGAATGAACCGGCCGAAGAAGAAAGCCAAGAAAGGAGCAGTGCTGGATAAATCCATTGCTCGAATGCTGAAGGATGATTCACCAGATGCTGTAGTCGACAAAGATGCGGCCTGCAAGGCAGCCAAGAAAGCTCTTTCATTAACTGGAACGCTTAACATCCAGGAAAATGTGAAATTCGCAGGAACCATGATTAGCGTTTCTCGAACTATAGATAAATCTTCCAAAGAAGCAAACCAAATAGGACTCGAGAAATTGCCGCAGAGTAATCTTGATAAAATCGTTGATGAATTAAAGAACAATAAGAAAACGATCAACACAGTAGTAAAGTCATCCTATGACTGGGACAAATTTAAAAACGAGAAGGGGATCGGGGAGGAATTGGAAAAATACGCTAAAGATGGATACGTGGAAAAACAACAATTCTTGGACCGCGTGGACCATCGGCAATTCGAGAATGAACGAGCAGAACGAGAAAGAATTCGAGCTGCAAATGAAAAAAAGTAGTGGAAAATAGTTACATATTAGATATGCATTTTCTTGTTTGACTAATAGCGTTTTCAAAGCTGTCCCCTTTGTCAATTTGCAACAAAACCATTTTAGAACCTTGACTACTTTTGATAAATGAGGAAACTTTACGAGCGTCTTCATTCAATGAATCAAAGCCATTTCGAGTATGGATGAAATACAATGTAATCTTGTTCGACTTCAAAACCATAAGATGATCGTCGAAGTTTTTATTCGGGATATTCCGGGAATTCAGAATATCAAACAACTTGAGGAAGTCCCGAAACGTTGGTGTCACAACACATACAGAACCTTCAATCTCGAGCAATTGTTTATCAAGATTTAAAGGCAAGGAAGAACCATTCTTAGGGTCAAGCATATCACGAGTGGTGTTTTCAGTGCTAAGGCTCACTGCTTGGACACTCACACTTTTACGACTCGCTTTCGGCAGCCGAGCAAAAAAACGGCGCACCATGTCCAAAAGCAACGAATCAGAAGATCTACCTGGGAAAAACAATTCTGCGCAGTCGGTGATACAACTAAACGACGCAGCTTCATTCAATGTAACAGGATTCAAAACATTGTTTACATAGTCGGAAAGAAACGATGCTTCAATAACTTTAGCTGCATCGGGAAACACCTTCTTACATTTCCCGATTTCAAAAGTCCTAGATTCATTGCTACTATCTGTCAGCACCAGTTTCCCATTGGACTCATCATAGAAAGAATGCAGCTGTTCCTTATTTGCAGGTTTTAAAATGACAATAGAATCGCAATCGAAATCAATAGTTGACATTTCAACAGGCATTTCCGCAGAATTCAAAAGTATTCGTTTCATGGCCTCTAACTCTTGACCCATTCTCGCCTTTTCTTGTTCTGCTTGGGCCAGCATAGTTTCCAAATAGTCCACTTTGTTCTCCAGTTCCAAATTAAACTGATTCACAATGTCATCTGTATGGGGTCCACGCAATAGACTTGCAACTTTTAAACCCAAATCATCAGCTTGGGCTTCGTACCTTGAGAAGGCCTGCAAGGATGACTCGATGCATGTAGCGAGATCATCATCAGTGTCGCTATCATTATGAACCGGGTCTTCTTCTTCTTCTTCATCCATTGGTATCGGAGGAGGTCGTCTTGGTGGAGTATTTCTTGGAGAGAAGAAATCATTACCTCCTGTTGCATGACTTGGCGACTGATACTTTTGAGGCCTCACTGCTGGAAGCAAACGAAGCTCCATTTTAGTGCAAGCCCCAAGGCCAACATCAGAACCATGCCAGCTATCAACCAAACGCCCAGGACCACTAAACAGTTCAAAATCTGCTAGATCAATACCAGTAACAAAAGAGATCCTCTCACGCATATCTCTTATACTCATCGACCTTGCTCGAGATAGGGGTCCTTGTAACGCGATTGAATAGTGATTAGAATCAACATGCGAAAATACATCTAGGTATACTACAGATTCATCCCCATCAGAAGCCTCCACATTCGGAGGCACAATTCCCTGCGCTTGATGTTTCAACCTTCGAGCATCCAAAGACCTTCTTATATGTAAATCCATCGATGCTTTTTGCCTGGCTTCAAATTGGGGGTTGGCCCGGGTATCTCGTGGAACTATACTTATAGGACTCGTTGACTCTATTCGATTCACCGCTTTCGTAGTTGATCCGTAAAGGCTAGCTTTGGTGGGATTTCTGTACTTTGATTTCACTGAGGTGTTCACCGTTAAAGCAGGTTTCGTAGTAGCTTCCACGGAAACCGGAGAATGGCTAGAAAATGGTTGCCACAATGCACTGATGGGTTTCTTATCCTCGTCTACAACTCTAATCGTAGAAACATCACGTGGTGTTGATTTGCGAGCCTGTGCGACTTTCCGCTGTGCTCGTTGAAATTCACTTTCAGAAACCTTGCCGAGTTTCTTCTGATAATGTATATCACCTTGGATTTCGATGCGCTTGGACGAATCTTGAGTTCTGGAAGACAGCAAACCAAGTCGTTCGTTATTCCAAGCAGCACTCATCTCATGATCCCGAAGGTCATTGTACAAACCGGCAATAGTACAAAATAGAGAATCTTGACATTTGACATCTCCATGATCGCAATATAAATTAAGAGCCAATATGTAGGAATTAATGGCCTTGTCAAGCAGTCCAGACGTTTCAAATACAGAACCTAAACCTACCAATGTCTTCGCCCGGTCTATCGACCCCTCCTTAGATATTCGAAGTGCCTCCAAGTAGTTATCCAGTGCATTCTTTACGAGACCCGCTTGAAGATTGTTCACACCCGACAACAATAAATCATGAATAGGAAGTCCACTCTTCTTCTCACAAGTTACCGGGCGTTTTACCGGAAGAATACGCTCCTGCAGCTTATTCCAGCCGTCATTTCCGACTTGGGATTTCAGTTGTTGTAATTCCTTCAGTTCTGCGACTGTCAATGCGTCGTCAGGCAGGATGCTTAGATTTTTCATCAATAGATCCCGGTACTGGTTTTCCAAAACATCCAGGGCATCAATTGGCGGCGATTCTGCGGGTACTATCTGGTACTCGCATCCAACTGGAAATTTATGAACAACACTATGATTGGATAGCGTCCAGAACTCATGAATCGGAATCGAATTGTTTTGAACCTCAACAGCCTTGACAAGGAACTTGTCACTATTACCCCATCCGGCATCTTGTCTCCATTGAAATTTAATGTGAACACTTTCCCCATTTTTCAAGTACCCGTGCGTAGGTTGAACGTTGAACCTTTTACTCGCATTGGTTTGGATTTTGAACGCGATAAAAGAAAGCGACGAGTCTCCTGTGAGAGAAATAATACGACTACTTTCTCCAGTTGGTGCAGAATTCACCTCGCCGGCTCGCATCGTGAATGACACGTAGGAGGGTTCTATCTTCAACACCTCCTTTCCATCGTTCATAATATCGTTAACAACGTTCAGATATGGTCTACCCTGCTTTGTACAATTCAAATATCCAACTCATTTTGCGCTCACCAGTTCTATGACTACTTTCTTACAACTCAAAGAATCCAACTTTTAAAACAATTCATTATTAGATTCAAATTTCAATTCACAGTTTAAAAATTATTGTTAGTGATGGTGAGGTTTTCCAACATATCTAATCCCACAATAGGTACACGTTACAGGTGTTGTCATGTCGACTTTGTTAAGCTGCATATATATTAAAGGATGTCCTAGACTCCCCCCTCCGCCGTCACATATAGCTAGTGTGCCATCTACTTCAACAACCGGGACTTTTGCAATGAGTTCCTCTGCGTTACTGTGATGCTCATTAGCAGACACGCCAGTCGCATCCTTCGAGGCTGGATCTACTAATCTGCTAAATGACCTCCGAAATACAGCTGATTTACCGACTCCAGAGGTAAAGCGACATGCAGAAACGAGAGACATCCAATAAAACACAATTGGGAAACGTTGCGGGGGACTATTCTAATCGCTGCATTGAGTCGTCGTGTGGTGTCATTAGCCCAAATAGCCTGAAATAGGTTTTTCGGTTTTAAACCTTGATTAAAATTGAAAGCAAGCTATGAAGAAATCGTCTATTAATCGGTCGAAAAAGAGCGCTCCGTCTGTTGTACGGCTAAGTGACCTTGACGCAAGTGTCACGGTGGTTCAGCGACTCGATGGGACCAAGAAAACAGCATGGACAGGTGTTCCGAATATGTCTAATGAACGCGTTGTATCTAGTGATGGAAGTATCATGCCTAGACCTTGTGATTTGAAGATTGGTGAAGGTATCATTCGTCATGATAGGCCTAGACAAGATTATAGGTCTTCACAACAAGAGAACGGCATAATTGATAGGGAATGGGACGCAAGAGAACGTAATACGAAGCGCTCAACCAATACAATATCCGCATTATCATTATCTGCCGCTGCTGCTGCTGCTGCGAGAGCCGCAACAAAAACACCAGCGGGGTCTCAGCTGGATACTCAGAGTACCGATATGCACACAATTTCGTCAAGAACAGATATGTACCAAAAAAAAATGGGAGGACAAGTATACGAGACATCTAATTCATTAGAAGACAGTTGGCGAGGAAAGACGAACAACACCAAAAATAGCGATTCAAATTCAAGGTGGTCAACGGAACCTCGAAGAAAACCAATATATGAGAATAATGAACAATTGTCGATACAAAATGAAAAACTGAAACTCGTACAGAGTGAATTACAGAAGGAGCAAGCACTTACAAGTACATTACGAAACGAGATTATGATGTTAACCAATGCCAACCAGCAGTTGAATGGGAGGCTAGAGGTGAAGGAGGCGGAGGTTAATATGTTGAAAGCAGAGGTTCAAGCCACGAGGGGTGAGGGGAATTTTTTTCGATCACGATGATATATCTATTTGTTTGCGCCTGTATATTTATTCCTTGCGAAGGTTTCCTTTTCGAGATTACTTCAAGCCCCCGCCCAAATCTACTTAATTAAATGGAAGTGATTTTGTTCATCAAATATTATTTCTCGTAAGGCCACAGCTTCTGATCTCCATCAAGCTCGTTTCTTTTCTACAAGTCTCTTGTTAAGATTTAACTATGTACTCCAAAAAAAAGGCAAAAACAGTGACACATTTAAAATGGACGAGTAGTCCCCCCATAATAACTGGGGCTAAGAGCACTGTCACGTTTCAAGTTCGTAACAAGAGCCATTGGTATAAAACATATCAACTGATATATCTTGATGGCCGATACTGACACTATAGATTTTTTGCAAAACCTTTTTGCAAACGAATTCTTTATCTTAGACGATCCGACGTTGATGACTCCGAAAGTGATGCCAGTACGAGCGAGCAGTCCTCCTTTCATTAATCTACGGAGAGAATCTCAGAGCGAAAAATCTGTTTATTTGGAAACTCAGCGTGATAAATCTGAGTATTTGTCCCAATTGCATCGAGCTCTTGATCTTTCATTAGATTCAGAATCAAGGATTCGGCTGCCAAGGAAGGATGCACCAGTCGAAAGATCAACAAAGCTTGGTAGCTCCATTTCTGTATTGGGTAGAAAAACGAAGGTCGGCTCTGACTATTGTTCATCCTGTTGTATTTCCGGTAATGTTGGGAATCTATTGAGGACTCAATCAAGGCTCCAAGAAGCCCGAGACTATGCATCCGGAAACAGGGGACAATACTCGGGGAAGTCACAAGTGAAAATCGCTCGTGAGTTTGCGAGAAATCAACGAAACAAGTTTATAATTCACGAAGTTAACCAATCCTGAGATTTAATTGTTGAAAGTACAGCAACAACGTATCGAATTTGTCATAATAATAGTAGAAAGTACCCCAGAACAATTTATTTTAAATGAAACTCAGCACTCGAAGGAGAAGCCTCAATCATTCGTTTATTTTAAAATACTACAAAGCTATCAATCGCGAAGCTCCTCGTACAAACAACAGAAGGAGAAGAAATGAGCCTGTGGTAAAAATGGGGACTACCCTTCAATAGATATAACGACCTTGATGTTGAACATTAGTCACGCTGGTGCTCCATCTGAACTATGGAGTAGCCCTGCCAAGTTAAATCCTTCTCGAGAATCAAAAGCGGATAAAATTCCTTTCTATCTTGACGAATCCATGATGTTTCATAGCACGTTAAAGCACAAGAGATTGGACGAAACCGGATTGTTTAGATGGGAAACTGATGAATATTCCCTCATATCTCGCGAGAATGGAAGCAAATTATTGCGTGCACATATTGGACCACTTGAAATTGATTTCAAGGACATAAATCAAGTTCTCTCGTTTGGAGGCTCAGCATGTCGATTCGATCTCATTTTGGCAAGCGGACAAACCAATTCGTTTCTTGGACCCGATGCAAGCACATGCGAGAAGTGGATGCAAGCATTAGCACCATCAGACGACGAGAGCATAGAGATCCCTTTGGATGGAACATGGAATAACGATGCTACTATTGAAGAGGCAACTCTCAGCATGACACGAATCAGTCAGTTAGAAGATAAGATTGCGGAAGAATCCTTTAATATTCCAGTTAAGAAGAAGAAACTAAAGGCATCTACAAAATCCACTCGTGTAAAGAAGCATTCGGATGGACCGCGCATTGCGAAGCCCTCTTTGGATAGCTCTAGGGCGAGCCGTCCGAGGACTACAAAATGTACCCCATCAAACCGCGTATCTAGTAAACCTACATCAAACACCGGGAAGCTTAAGAGAAGCATGCTGTCACACAGACGCAGCACAGAAACGAAATCATCTGGAATAGTTGCTGTGAAAGAAAACAATCCCAATCACACAGCTGACTTGAAACTCCTATGTAAAGAACAGAAATTGCTGATACTTGAATTGCAAAAGAAACTTGGGGAGACTAGAATAGGAACCATTAGTGAAAAATCGTTACAATCTTTGAAAATGGAACTGGAGCAAGTGCAAGCAGAGCGTAACGCCTTTGAGCAGTTGTTTGAGAGATCTAACAGCGCTTTAGCAAAGCTCAGAAAGGAACACCAGGTTCTTTTGGAGAAATCTCGTTCTTCAAGTTCTTCTTCTCTACGCGACCACAGTGTTGGTAGATCAAGGGCCTCTACGAAGGCGACGTCGAAAGCAAGCACGCGAAGATCGTTTTCTTTTAGATGATCATTTTTTAGATAAGGTTTTAAAGTATGTTGCACCAATATAGAATTCCGTAATCTTCGTCACAAACGGCATCAGATAGTCCAATTACATTGATCCGTGTATTTGAAAGATGAAGGCTTATCTTGCCATTAGAAATAGATGCAGGATTGGATCGAAGTTTTGAAGGAAATAATTCCAGTAATCGACTGATTCGTTTATTAGATAAACTTGAGCCAACGACGTATGTTCTCGATTGCGCGTCACCTTCCACAGAAGACCGAAGGTGTACAACGACAAGGTCAATGAACGCAAGAGCATTTTCTAAACCGTATTCAGTTAGACAATTATCTGTCAGATGCCAAGATACGCAAAACTCTTGGTCGCTCAAAAGCATCGTCAACACTTCATGTAACCTTACAATAAGAGTTTGCAGTTTACTTTCAGACAAATAATTTCGAATGGCATGGCGTTGATTGTTTGCCATTTCGACCGTCTCTGTAAATGTTGCTTGTTCTAAATCAACACCTCTTGCGAGGGGTCGGTTTCGAAGTGTATTAAGCGCTTCATCGAATTTTTTATCACGCATAACAGAAGCTTCTCTATGATATTGCTGCCGAACTTCGTTTTTAATCTGGTGGAAAACCTCAGAACGGGAGTCGTCCAAATACCAGTGAAATTTTTTATTTTCAAATCCAAGTTGCATCAGAATGCTTTCTGCTTCTGGAAATTTAGTAGGATAATTCTCTACTTTAGTATGTTCAAAAACAGTTAGAACTTGAATAGCAAGTCTGAAACAACGATTAGGGTTTTTGAGATTACAAAACAGCGTTACTTACGCAACCGAGTAGCTTGGATCTTCATCTCCCCATAAGTCCATATCACTTTGTCTAAAAAACACTTTACATAGTTGAGCCCACATCGCTCTCCAATCTTCGTTTTCAAATTCGGCATCATAGAGGATTGTGGCATGCGTAGCATCAGCATCATCCTTCATCATCAACTTCAGGTGAAAACTGTATAGAATAGCCCCCCTGCATCTATCAGTATCACTGGTGCATCACTCGAATGTCCAATCAATTAGATTCTCTGGGAGTCCCTTTGAAAGAAGGATATGTGATGACCAATGCCTTCACTGCTCTGAAACACCCACAGAATAAAGACACGATTAATAAGCTGGCCGTGACTTCTGCCCTAATGGCTGTTTTTCCAATCGGCACGTTTATTTATGTTAGAAGCTATGTTATCCCAAACCTATCTGTGAGCGTCGGGCCACATCGCGATCTCATTAGTTTTTTGTGTGCGCTTTTTATCATTCAGTTAATCATTGCCTTCTATGTCTATTCCGCTTTCACAGAGAAGGATGACGATGAGGAGAGCACGTCAACCAAAAAGAATCAATGAATAAATACGAGCTCATAATCCCAAAATCACTATTGCCCTCTCTTTGAAGAGACATATAATACAGAACTAGAATAATAATAAGAAAGTTTTAAAATAAAAATACTCAACCTGCCTCAGAGTTAAAATTTCTGTGAGAACAAAGTTTTGGCAGTTTCATAGGTCGTCCATGAAATAGCAACAGATGGCGCATGAACCATGAGTCTTGGTTTAATGCCACGAGCGAAGCCTTTCAAACCTTCCTCAGCGTAAATCTTGGTCATTGCATCGACGAGACCAGAGTATTTCGTATTGTTTGATTTGTTTCGCAATACCATAGAGTACACTTCTCGAGTTTGCGTAGCTGATGGAGCACCCTTATTAAACGCGCGATCGCTATATTTGTATCTACATCCTTTGGAGTAAGCTGCAAAACTCATTCCAGGATTCAGAGCCGGTCCAAACATGCTACCACCCAAAGTACCTATTCCGCGAAATGACGGAGTCCCCCCATTAGTCACATTTCTGCCACTGCTAATTCCTGATCTCTGCATCAAAATATTTTGAGTCTGCAATCTAGTTTTCACAACATCCAATGGATTTGTTAAGGCTGCTGCGGTTGCCCCAGCAATAGCCCCACTGACAATGAATGCAGGAACATTGTATTCATTAGTAGGGTTCAAAAAAGTCTTCAAGCTTTCATTGGTGGATACCATGATACCCGCGTAAGGAATATTCATGATCAGAGTGGTAGGGAAGCTAATTAACAGAGCAGCAATGCCTTCTGTTCGTGTGATTGATTTCACACAGTCTATAATTCCAGTATGAAACCCGAGTTGAAGCCTCTGTTTAATCACATCCATCGGAGTCATGATGCTATCATGAGCGATAGTTGACAACATACCAGTTGCAGCAGCAGCGACCGGATGATGCCCTGGCTGGTCCACACCTAATACTACTTTGCTATTTTCATAGATAGCGAAATATGCGGCATGTGCTGGTACACACCCTGTTAACATCGTCGAAACGCCTCGCCAAAGCCGTAACGGACCTTCGGTTCTAATTATCGTATGTATAATGGATTCTGCTGACTTTTGAGACACGCTCTCTGCTTGTAAGTGAGTCTTGATGGTATCGAATGGGAACATGGCACAATGCTCTGCAGCCCCAGCACAACTACCAGCGAGAGCATGAACAAAAAAGCTCGTGCCACTTTCTGGGTTCCATTCTTCCCAGTCTTCTAACATATCCAAAGAAGCCTCAGAACTCATTATTGATGATACAGAATTAAAGGAGGACCAACCCTTTGAAAGCAAGCAAGTGAATCTGTTACTTTGTTGCTATTTAGAATGGGAACGTGGTATGTCGAAGCTCGAACTTGGTTTCGCTTAAATTCTAATGATTAAAATCGTTAATTCTTCGAAGTGATAACGGTGATCAATACTATTTTTACCGTTACTCTCGTGTGTTTCAACTCTCCAACCATTAGTTTAGTAGGAAAAATACTTTGTTCCTTCGTAGACATTGGAATTTCGGAACTCCAGCTTTCCTAATCTTTCAATTAAAAGTCGGGGAGCATCAAATGATTCTTATCTCGAGTTGAATCTTTTAAATAATTAATGAAAATGAACAGAGAGAGATTGCCCGATGATTCATGACTCAAATCATGAACTTTTTAATACTAAATGAAAAGGGGGAGAGCAACAGACGACCATGACTCAGATTATGCTGTTTCAGTTTAGCAATTGTACGACTACCTTTGATTTAACAAACCCGTGGAATCATGATCAATAGAAAATAGTTTGTTTTCTAGCCCAGATTTGATGCTATCTTCTTATACAGGGTTTTTACTTTTGGATTGGTGAGGTTTTCTCGAACCACAGTGTTCGTTTTTTTCCCCTTCGCTTTAAACATATACGAATGGCGTTCTGATAAATCTTTAAGCGCATATTGATGCGTGGCTTCAAAGTTGTTTATCCACCTGTTGGCATAGCTCAGTGACAAGCGAGCGAGTCTTCGGGCATTTTGGGACGATACGGATGCTTCTGCAGCTCTTGATAGAATGATTTGCTCTACTGCGATATTATGATAGCAAACTGCAACCAAGCATATCTTCTCGGCGTTAGTGCCTCCGATTTGCAGTCTTTCATCTTCTACCATCTCCAAAACTTGGGCCAAACATTTGATTGACTCTTCATGTTTGGACATTCTAGATAGTATGGTTGCACAATGAAGGTGGCATTTGGCTACATGGCTCCATTGCTTCATCTTAAAATGCATGCGCATCGATCGTTGTGCATAGAGTGCAGCTGCATTCAGTTTGCTGCGTCGAAGATAATAGAACGCAAGTGAATCATCAATGTAACCTTGAAATTGGTTCTTTATTCTTCCAACAAATGCATTTCCACCTTCTATAGCAGAACCGCTTTCAATAATATTCTCTGCACGTTTCAGTAAGGCTAGTCCGGTTTCAAACTGCCCTTGTTCCGTGAGTTTGACTCCAAAGGTATAACAGCAAACTACAAATTGTCTCCACATCATAATTTCTGCTCTTCCCTCATCATCCATTCCTAAAACGGTTGGATCTAAAGCCTCATAATCTATTCCATTATCATCACATTCTGTGAATTCTCCATGGATCTCGTCGCCTTCAATCGAAATTTCATGGCCACAGGTTTCGTGATGAAGACGTTGTTTCGGAGGGCATGTGCTCATCAGACGTGCCAATTGACGTCGCTCGCATCGTTTATTAACAACCCGTCTGGAATACCCTTGTAGAAGATCGCTAATTCTGTCTAGGTACTCGTCGAATTTTTGATTGGCTTCAAGATTTCGAAACTCGATACAAACACGATGTGAACATAATACTGGGTCTAGTTGCTTTGAAACTGGACCGCTTCCTTCAATTGCTTCAATGCTTAGCGCACACCAAATGGTTCGCACAGCTCCAGTTCCTGCAAACCAAATATGACGGGGAAGTTTCTTTGCGGTTGAAATTTTTAAAGGAGGTAAGTTGTCTTTCTTCTTCTTTGGAGATTTAGCAGTTTGATTTTCAGGTTCGGTGGCGTGATAAAGCGATAATATATTTCTAGCAAGTTCATTTTCCCATTCTCGGTTTCCTAGAACTCCCTTTTTTTTTGGTTTGTCTTTACAAACTGATGACCTTGGAGGAACCAGATCCTTCTTTTTGGTAGAATTTGGTTTTTTGCGCTTTGTTGTATCTATATCATCTCGTTGGATTTCTGTCTTATTGTGAAACCGAGGTTCCAAATCGTGTTGTACATCTGGAACTGGTGATTCGTCTCTAAGTTTGGAGCGAGTTTTGAAACCATTCAATGTCGAACTTTTATGAGAATTTAATTGTATAAAAGATGGTTTCGGGCTATAAGTCTTCAGCAGCTGGTTACTCTCATTGATAAGTGCTGCTGTCGCTTCATCCATCGGTCCTCAACGGATTAATTTGGATATTTTAGTAGACACTGAACTTTATGATTTTCGGTTTGATTACATGGCATCCGTCGTGAAGTTGTTTTATTTGTGTGAAATAAATAAGTTGGCAATATTCAAAAACTGATTTCATTACTATTTCATAGTTAGGGATTAGGTCCAGTATCATTGCTACCGAAAGATTGCGATCTCGCAATTATTGAACCTCTAGACATACTTCTACCACTTTGATGAGCCTTGTCGTAGCACTGATTCCTTACAATATTCGCAATAACTTGAGAAAAGCAGAATGGTTGTTCCGAGTTCATTTCTGGTGGTCTAATAACCTGCGAAGGATGCGTTGTTCGCTGCATAGAATTTTCTTCTACTCTCCTATCAGAGCCACTAGTTGGCGTGCTTAAGGTGACAGCAGCAAATCTCTCGCATAAAACTCGTTTTTCTGAATCTGATGGAACAGGCAAACTCAAAGGGGACACATGGCCTTCGTTGGATGTTGTCGCTGCATACAGAAGATCAGCACGATGAAGCGGGGGGCTGCTCCAAGAGGCAATATCTTTCACATTGTTTCCAGTGACCCAGGGAGTGTCACGAGAAAATTTCCAGTTCATCCGAATCACGGATAATCGATCAGAGACCTGCGTCGCAGTTCGGTAGGAATTAAATATCTGGTTCAGCAACGTGGATATCAAATCAAAATTGCAACCAAATCTCTCATAGCCTCGTAGAATGACGGAATCTTCCCATCGCTTCCAACTGATTTCTTCTTTTTGTTTCTTCAAACCGAATCGAGTATGAGGTAGGATTGGTTTCGCATGCTGCACGTCCCAATCAACAGCCTTACTACCATGAGTTATCTTTTCACCATCATCAGATTTGCCCTGAAGTTTCGAAGCAGAGTCTACCACTCGAATTCTTGAATCACTCGAATTTTCAAATTGCGAAGGTTTGGGTATCGTGACATTTCGACTTTGATAGAAGGTTAGAATCATTTGCTGTGATGTTGGTGGGATATGAGCAATTGCGGGAGGGTGCGACCGTTCTACGATTCCATTTTCCAAATTCTCGGCCACGGGAGGGCCGTAAATATGTGATACATGACCAATACAGTTGGAGCTATTACTACCCATAGAAGCAATGACCTCCCGAACATGATCTTGCGGTGAATTCGTCTCACTAGAAGCTGAATAAAACAGCGGCATTTCTTCAGTCGCTTTATTGAAACTGATCTTCGATTCCTCCAAGGTATGTGGTTTGATGGAAAGATCATCAATACAAGTAGGATACGCTTGCTCAGTGTAATCCGATTTCCATGTTTCAGGCAATCTTTTCTGGTCTACTATCAGCATCTCTCCATCACCACATATAAAATTCGTCGCATAATGATACACATCGGTTAATTGATCCTCAAGCTGATTGCTCGTTGACCAACGAAGTCTTTTGGGGCAACGTGGACTGAGATCTACAATGTATCTTTTTGTCGGCGGTTCCCTGTCACCTCCCGCAGTCCCATCTTCATCCTCTTCTTCTTGAGAAGAATAATCGGAATAATCATCCCCGAATAAAAAATCTCGTTTTCGATAAAAGTCAAGCGACGATTTCTCGTCTTCGTCCTCATCACAAGACAAATAAGTCGTTAAGACATCTTCGCACGAAGATTCTAGGGGAAGATCCGTTTCAATACCATGTAAACTGGGGTCGAAGGGTGTTGATTCAACGGCAACCTCTGTTACTCTCACGATATCCTCCAAGTTGGAATCAAATAACATAGCGTGAACGCTTTTCTCCACTCGCGTTCGAAATGTATCTTCCTCTCCCTCTTTCTTTCGAAGTTTATTTATTACATCGTCTATTTCGAATCCTTGGAAATAGGCCGGTTCATTGTCCACAAAGAGACCCAGGTACTCAATCGTAAACTCGTACTTTAGTTCACCACCCTTATATACAGCGTTTTTCAATCTGGCATTAGCAATCACTTTTGCCATATCTTCGACAGATTCCTTAGACTCATAATCATCCCCAAAGTGGATTGGATCATCTAGAATGACCATGGTATCTGCTACTGCTAATCCTTCTTCAACTCCCATACCAATATCTAACAACTTCTTCAGGACATCATACCCAATAAGAGCAATGTGTATCGAAGCACATTCAAGGAATCGATGAAGTGCAATTTGTAAGGTACTGTCAGCATCGTCGGGACTGAAAGAAACATAGGAAATTCTCGAGTAACTGAGGGTTGTTTTGGTGAGGTCCGCCAATGTATTATCATGTGCAATTACTAAAAGTTTGTTTCTGCCCTGTTTCAAAAGGCGTGGAATGGTTGCGTCAACTAAACTCTTTAAAATTCCTGATGCACCGATACTCTCCCAATAAATATCTTTCGTCTCAAGTTGCCGAGGATATATTTCATTGTGTGAATGGAATTCACTAGAGTCCAAATTTGCGATAGCAGGAGAAACATACAAAGTGAGCAAATCCTTGAGTGTAGGAGATATCAAATCGAAGGTCGGAGCAAGGGACTCACAAATACGGAGTTCTGAAAACAAAGTTCGATCCAATAGGGGGGGCTTTCGTGTCCGCAATTCTTGAATGGTGAGACTCTTTAAACCATCATCGAGATATTCTAGATCCTTTTGAGTACTCTCTTGCAGGTCTAGCATGCGGATAGGCTCAGTAATTAGTTGAGGTGTTGGTAGGGAGGTGGAAACGACATCTGTTTGAATTCCTTGTTCGTATAAATCTTCAACGAGAGTACAAGGTGATGAACCGAGGAGTAATATTTTGTGGATTGGAAGAAATTCGTTCGTAATGTGATCTAAAACATACGAGGCACGATCAACCGATGGCACAGCGAGGTTAGGATGCGAGCTAATTAAAAGATATGACAAGAACTGCATGCGTTTCTCTTCGATCTTGAGACCGGTTGTTTTTTGAAACAGACGATCAATCATGTTCAACTGCTTTATGGAAGGTGGATAAGTTTCAGTCCTCTCTATAATGTTAGCCTCTCCAGCAACAAAGTCCTTCAAAGTCCTTGGAACTGTAAAATTTTCCACTAATTGCTTCCATATGCAATCTTTCTTTTTCCTTCTGCCTCCGGCGGCTTGTGCAAAGTTGTCAACGTCTTCCAAACGGCCAAATACCCGATGAAACATGACGAATGCTATGAAATTTTCTTGGTGCTGAGCAGTTTCATAGTTCTTGCAAATAACGGTTCTGCCTTTGGAGCGCAACAGTGGTGTGACAGACTGTACCCAATCATTGACCTCCTGTTGAAGATCCCATACAATTTCCGACCAGGGCTGACGCTGAAGCATCTCGAACGATTCCTCGACTTCGTCATAGGTCATGATGCACACGTTTGAAAACATATTTGAATAACCCACTGCCACTGACAATGACGGGACCAATATCTTAAAACAGATCAACCAAGAAGTCACTTTTTTTGAGTCGGTTATGACCAGATGGGGGCCCCATTCATTTCGTTCCCCGGCGAGACTGGCGAAGAACGTTACTACGGTTTTCTCCTTTCCGAACCCAGTATGTTCATCTGCAAAAACACAACATAATTGGTTCTCGTGCATGGTAGCCATAAATAGTAACGCGTGTTTCTCCACGTCATTAAGCCTACGAAGTCCTTCTGTCGACAATAAACGAGGAGGAACCCAGGTACCGCAATCCCATTCTATTCCGGCAACTCGTTGTTTTATTTCTAACGCACTTGCGCATATATTGATGACAAATTCATCGTCTCTTGACTCGTCAAGTATGAGCAGGTCTCCTAATTCATTTTTTTCATCAATATCTTCAACATCTTCGTCCATACTCTCGTCGTCACTTGCATCGTCAGTGATCTCATAACGCGATAAAACGCTCTCTATATTTTCCGACGCTTCAATTTCAAGCAATTCCTTTTCAGAAATGAGCGGGAAATCCCCAAGAGGTGCAAGTCTCTCTTGTTCTGCAATAGTACTTTCCGTATCACTCTCCAGGTCAGAAGGAAGATACTCATCTTCCTCTTCATTTTGCTTCTCCAAAGAACTATATTCAGGAACGAGACTCCAAATGCCTTTCCACGGTCCTGTCGAATTAGGGGATTGAGCCAGTTGATGTTGCTTCATCAAAAGAGAATCATATCGAATATCATCGTATAATGCATCTAAAGTGCACGAACTTGGAATCACCTCTGACAAAGGTCTTGTACTTTCTTCGATGAGAACCGTGACATCCGTACTTATTTCTTCACTAGGATACATCACTTGCTGCTCGTCATCGCCGCACACAAAAGCTATGTTAGATACAAAAGATTTTTGAGTGTCCCAAAATTTCGCAATACCTCTGGATATCTGTTTGCATATTAACTTGTGTCGATTGTCAAGTACACTGTTGCTTGTCTGAAGTATTAATTGTTTATTCTGATGGTCCATTTTCACCGCGGTCGCAAGCTGAGCGGAAACCGATAATTTAAATTTGGTTTCTTCGATAAAATCAGTCGCCATCCACATCATCTCTTCCAGGAGTGAATCCCAGTGAGTGGCATTGTTAAATGGTTCAACTGGCATGGATGGGGGACGGGCAAAATCGCTTCGAAGAGAAGCAATTTTATCAACACAAGAACGCCTGCTCGTTAATAGTGTTATGCGCTTATCATTCAGGTCTCTAAAAGTGACGCTGTGTTTCTTGAGCAAATCCAATTCGCGACTTGATAGTTTCTTTTCTGATTTCTTCACAGGCTTTTTCACAGCAAATACCACTTTGCTAGACTCCGTAATACGATTCTCTGTTTTTCCTGCCACCACCTGAATTCCGTTTTGAATTTCGTTAGCTGCATTTGGCACCTCATCGCTTCCTGCCTTTCGTTTTACCCCCTGTTTTGGGTTCTTCTTTTTCACTGTCTTGTTGTTTTCCATCTCCAATATTAATGCTGTGTTGAATGATCAAAGTAGAGTATGGTATTCAGACGTATCGTCAGTCGATCTCCGGATTTAGATCACCACGTTGTCGTCACAGCGGTGTTCTCTCGCACAAGATATTTTAAAGTAGACCCTGGATTTTCAAAAAGGCTGGCCAGTGAAAACGACGGTGCACCAATGAGTGAAACGCAATTGTTGAAGGATCGACCGGGGCATCTGAATTTGGACAGTGGACAAAGTGACACTTTGATTGTGAAAGGGTTTCCTCGAACTATGACCGATGAAGAAGTTATTAAATATGTGTCGGTCGCTGCCACCCCGGTTGAAATAGATTTAGAGAATAGGTTCGCCATGGGAGCGGTATGGGTCCGGTTTGAAAGTATAGATATGGTATGTATACATGCATTATGTATTGTTCAGTTTTGATGTTCCTTAGGCTTTTAAGACTCGGCAATTAGTGGATCATGTTTTTATTGCAGAAAGAATTCTTGGAGTCAGGTTTGAATTGGTATGTTGGAAGAACCGAGAAGCTAATACAAAAATTAACATCTGGATTTAGGGAAAGAATGATAACGGAGCGCGTATTCCTGATCCTAATAGTCATACAACCATCATGAGAAAAATCACAAAAGTTGATACGAATGTTAAGTATGTAAAAAAGAAACCGGTGTCGCACGATAAGAACGAAGGTATCTGTTACACTTGCAACGCCCTGATTAGTCGAGGATATCGATATCCATTCCCGAGTGGTCTATACACTTCTCGTAAGTTTTTTTCACAAACGAACAATTCTTGAAATTGACATATATTGAAGGTTTGGTATTTTTATGCGACCAAGAACTTTCTGACGCCTACAACGGAGCCAAAGAGCGTGATCTGTTACTGGCGCAACTCACTCGCCGATCTAAAGGTCATGCAAAGGAGATATCTGAAGCAATGGCTATGGCAGATGCTGTACAAAGAGCAATGAAATGTACCCTGGGTGTCGCACCAGCACGATTCTCTAAAAGTGTCAATGTGTATCTGGTGGGAGATGGCAAACATGCATTGGGCACATCAGCTGCTGCACTGCATTTACCGGATTCCTGGAAGTTGTTTTCTATAGATCCTATATTGGAGCCAATAGACCTTGGGTCCAAGTATCAAAACAGAGTCGAGTTGCATTCGTGCATGAGTCAAGATTTTCCTATTGAAACCTTCACGGAGACATACTTGCACATTGTTGTAGCGTGCCATAGCCATGCCCCTCGTAAGTTGAATTCATGTTTGTTTTTAGTGCTAGCATATACTTATCGTACAATCAATTGCAGTGCAGGAGCTTTGGGATAGAACTAGATCTCCCAAAATATGTGTTTCAATGGCGTGCTGTGCAAACTACTCCGACCTAACGGATAAACCTGTTCTTGAATTTCTGGACTATGAAGTATATTCTCCAAAACGTCTTGTCAAAATCTTTTATAGCGAATGAAATACGAACACTGAACTTAAAAATTTAAAATTGTACAAAGCTTTGTCTTTCATTTTTCGGAACACGTCACAACGACGGTAGGTTGGTTCGAGAAATGGGAGAGTCTCCTGTTAAGAGACTCTCTACACGAAACAACAATAGTTATTTTTCGGTCCAAGTGATGCACCCAACACCCAATTTTTTTCTTATCATTTTCCGAACGTGGCTATAGTATTCAGTATAGAGTGCTAGCAGATGGAGCCAGTAGATTTTTCGCCGACTTCAGGTGACCTGGATTGTTGAAAAAAAATATATGGGGAGACCTCCAATTTCGATTCATTAACACATGATTTGAGACCCCTTGAAATAGCGGTAAAAAAAGTCAATATTTTAACTGTTTCGACAAATGTAAAATGAGCTACGATATGGAGCAACCTAGTATGTACGAGCTGGACATGATACACCATGACTATGATTACCCCGGTCTGCCACTTTCCGAAACAAGCAACACACAGACTGTTAACTCAAAATCTCGAGCACCATATGTGTCCTGGAGTGCAGCGGAAGATCAAACTATGACAGCGAGGATCGAAGAGTTGAACCAGGAAAATCCTTATGAAAAGGGTTTCATGGAAACTGCAAAATTTTGGAACGAGGTTTCGCGATGTACTCCTGGAAGAACTTCAAAGCAATGCAGGGAGCGATGGAGAAATGCAGTGGACCCTGGGATATCACATGAACCATGGTCTGAAGAAGAAGATAAAAATCTCATGTCGTTACATGCACAATTTGGAAACAAGTGGACCAGAATATCCGATTTCTTACCAGGTCGCACCGAAAACGGTTCTAAATCTCGATTCAAGTCTCTAGAACGAATAAAATTAAAACAATGGACTCCTGAAGAAGATCAAATTATAATTGCTGCGTTTGAGGAAGTTGGACCCAAGTGGAGAATAATTCAAAATCGTCTGAGTGGAAGAACTCTACACGCTGTGAAAGTTCGTATGAAGAGTCTATCATTGGACGGGGCTTTTGAGAAACCTTCAGTCTGTACTCCGAATTCAAGTTCTGTCAATACCGCGCAACCTGAAGATGAAAACGTTAGACCTGTGAAACGCCCTAAACGAGTCCTAATTCGATCCGTTGATATTCTTGATCCTCCATCTAAAAACGAAGCTCCCTCAAAATCGATCGTTGTTGCCCAAGGTATGGTGTTTCCTGGGTTTACTCCTTTGGTACAATCGCTTCCTCGCAAAAAAATGAAGAAATCTGTTTTCAGAGAAGCGCCATTACATCTGAATCCTAAAATACCGGAGCTAGATGTGTGCATGATTCCTGAAACAAATCTAGAACCACTACCAGTGAAAAAAGGGTATCCAACAGGAAAGAGGCTGCCTGATTGTGAGGATGTCTCTGATCCAGAGAGCAGAGAATTCGTGGCAAAAATGTCTACACTGTTATCGAATGTTAAATCGAGCTGCGGGTCATTATCACAAGAGGCTTACAACGATTTTGAAAATTGCTTGGCAAACCTAATAGAACACAACATGTGTGTTTCCTTAGAGTCGAACTTAATGCGTCAACACTCTCGCAGTGTCGATTCTGGAATATTTGTCTTTGATTTTTGATTACTTCTTAAAATTTAATATTACCTTCGGAAGGGAATGTATTTAATAGTACGATGTTCAATAGGAAGCTTATGTTAATAATTCATCCCTTTATGTATTAATCATAATACAACCAGACTTATCCCAACGCTACATCGAGGGTCATCATTACTAGAAAGCCAACTATTCCCCCCCAAGTAGTGTAGGAACCATTTCCACGTATTTGACCTTCTGGTACTATTGAATCAATCACAACATATATCATGGCTCCAGCAGCGAACGCAAGGGCATAAGGCAGTACCGGTTCAGCAAATTGGACAGCCGAAGCACCAATAAATCCGCCTATAGGTTCAACCATCCCACTCAGCTGACCATAAAAGAAACACCACCATTTAGAGTAGCCCATCCTCCTCATTGGTAGCGAAACAGCAAGACCTTCAGGGAAATTTTGAATCCCAATTCCAAATGTCAAAACTTGAGCAGCTTGAAAAGTGGCTTTTGGGGAGGAACCCACAGCTCCAAATCCCACCCCTACAGCCAGACCTTCTGGGAAATTATGAACTGTTATTGCGATGACTAGCAGCATTAGTCTCCGAGTGGATGAGGCTTTGTTTCTGCTGTATTTAGAGAGTTTATCGTTATCATACAAGGGGGATTCCATCTGCGCGAGAGCAGGTGTTCCAGGTCTAATGTCAGTTTTCTCAGCTGGATGATCATCGGGGAGAAGAATGTCGGTGAGCCACACAAATATGGAACCTAGAAGGAACCCAAAGGCGGCAGGGAAAAAATTCCACATACCATACCCTCGTTCCTGCGCCAATTCAATGGAAGGCGCTAAAAGCGACCAGAAACTGGCTGCTGTCATGACACCTGCGGCAAATCCAAGACTTGCGTCAAGCAGTTTGCCCTCCACCGTCTCTGAGAGATCGTTCGGTACAAGGAATACCATTGCGGATCCTAAGGCTGTTACAAACCATGTAAAGCATGTTCCGAGGATACCATGAATCACCGGACTCTGAGTATCAATCCAACTCATATGCAGTGTCTACCGTTAGGTATTCGTCTTTGTTCCTGAAGACAAGACACTCTTGTTTTTAATTTTATTTCGAATTTCTAAAGTTTAATAGTTGTTGTAGGTTGATCCATTTGGGGGGATAAATTTTAATTATCTTCTGTTTGTTTAAAAGAAATTAACGATTGATGGATTCTTTTTATAGTTTCCATTTGAATGGTGTTCGAATTGAATTAGTTAATTATATCGGGTAATGCGTTAATGACGTTGAACTTGGAATTAGAAGCTTCTTCTTCTTCTTTCTCTTGTATAAGAGGCGTTACTTCATCTGGGTTCTTCGCTGGAATACTGTCAATGAGACTCAACATCACATACATGCTAAACAGTCCGCCAACAAACGCAATGCCCGATTGAGGATTATCTTGGGCAAGCAACAAAAACCCAGGACCTGGACAGATACCAGAAGCACCCCATCCTAACCCAAACAACACACTTCCAAATACCAATTTTCGATCAATAGGGGCTCTAGGACAAACTAAATGCATATCGCCACCAAGCATAGCGGATTTCCTTTCTATCGTATGATAATGGTACACAATAACTTTGACAAAAAGAGCTCCAACCATCACAAAGGACAATGCAGGGCTCCAGTGCTCATAGCGTAAATCAAGAAATTTAGCCGTATTCAATGGCTGACTCATACCGCTGTAAACAAGCCCCAAAGCAAAACCAGTCCCAGTGATAAATTCTACAAACAACTTGGAGATGTTTTCAGTCATGATGCCTGGAATGTATTTCCTAGCAATAAGAACAATGCCAAACGCAGCAGCCAACGCGAAGGAAGTTATCGCAGTTGTTTCCGTGTCGACAGGGGTGTATTCATGCGGTGTAATCAGAGAAGCAGTATTGAATAACGTAGCAATCCCAACAGCTGTTGCAAAGAATGTAGCGGTAGAAGTCATGCTTCTAGTTGACATTCTCGCCATGCCAGTTATTCCATGACCGCTTGTGCATCCATTGGCTGTGTATGTACCAGCACCAACAAATAAACCTGCTAGGAATAAGGACAACACGCTTGCTCCTTCATAAACACCGAATGATTCGGGTACTGTTCTCTTAGCAATGAATCCACCTGCTAAAAGACCCAGTGTGAATATCGCTGGTCTCCACCCTTGTCGCTTCACTACTCCTTTAAACGAACCTGAAATCCCCAAAACATTTCCAGTGGCAACTAATTTCATTGTCGCCATTCCTCCAAGCAACACGCCTCCGCAGGCAGCAGCAATATAGTATTCCATCATATTCTAAAGATGTGTCTATTTCTAATATAAAGTGTTTTGCACATTCATCCTGATAATAATATCCGGAGAAAAAGTACCGTCGGATAATAAATAATAACGGTTCGGGTGTTTGGACGAATCGAAATATCCAGAATTTATTTTATCCACTACTAGTAGTTTTAAAAAATCGATTTTTGTTGTTGTTTAAAAAAAAAATACTGTCAAACGAGGAATAAACAGGCCGGTACAATGAATCCTCCTTATTTAGTCCACGTTGTGTACCCTAATAAATGATGTGGGGGCGAAGTTGGGTATTCAGACTTCGCGGATATCCGGGATGAGTTAGCCGAGGTGACACTTTCCGGAACGCGAGTCAAGACATTGGGTAGAAAACCCAGAATTGGCGATAACCAGCAGATCGGGACGATTTTCGATATCTATTTAATGCAGGATGAACAAGTTAGGAAGAAACTATTGTTTTCATACTCAGTGCAGCGACGGTTGCCTGAAAAAGGGGAGATATCACAGAGACTCCAAGAAGCCTTGGGAAAAGATTAATTGTTTATCCACTCAGGGCGATTTAATAACCCGAAAATTGATTAGAAAGCAACCTCTTTCGAAATGAAGGATTGTCAATTTTGGTGACCATATCTTTTAACTACTAAACAATAAAGCTGAGTACTTAATCTTGAAATTTTATCGTGACCTTCTTTTACCTCTTCGTTTGGCCAGCGCTTTAGTTTTTAATTGTATTTTCTACTTTCCTTACATTTTGGATCTCAAAGCGTCCTATATGGTAGATAGGTTCACAGAAATATCG
>Ga0105055_10000920_pt1 | contig 47902 bp, 30 predicted proteins | sample BON03_FD_78090 | JGI IMG/M metagenome (GOLD analysis project Ga0105055, IMG submission 78090) | Freshwater microbial communities from Lake Bonney liftoff mats and glacier meltwater in Antarctica - BON-03 | ecosystem: Environmental > Aquatic > Freshwater > Ice > Glacier meltwater | place: Lake... | reverse complement strand
AACTAATGTTACCTGGTACATATATATATACCAAGCAACCTTCCAAATGTGCAAGTCTTAGTATAAACAAACCATTCGTTTTTTGCTTTCTTTACAGGCACTTGAGGCCTCCAACAGAAACACTTGTTTGTCTGCCCTGTGTCATATAAACTCTTTAATGAGTTGTTATAACTATATTAATTATTTTTAGGAGGAATTAAAATGAATCCAATTGTTGCTGCTGCATCTGTTATTTCTGCTGGTTTAGCTGTAGGTTTAGCCGCTATCGGTCCTGGTCAAGGTCAAGGAACTGCTGCTGGTTACGCTGTTGAAGGTATTGCTCGTCAACCTGAAGCAGAAGGTAAAATCCGTGGTGCTTTATTATTAAGCTTCGCTTTCATGGAATCTTTAACTATTTACGGTCTAGTAGTTGCTTTAGCTCTATTATTCGCTAACCCATTCGCAGGTGCTTAATTCATGGTCACTCATGATTGCTCATGACGAATTCGTTCGTCTTTACCAAATGGTATCTTAATTTGTAAGATACTGTTTGGCCTTTCTCTGTTTTTTGTCTTCTTTTAAAAAATTATTTTTGACAGACGTTATCACCTAAATTAACTTCAAAACGTTCTCACCCACCCGGGTCCACCATTTAGTGTGGGTATTTGGGCTCACTCCATTGACGAGTGAAGCCCGATTTTGAGCTTTATCGCACGTTTGTTCAAAACGTTTCGATCTCGTAACCAAATTTCCCTTAATTTTTGGTTCCATCAATCCCTCTTTTCAAACTCTCAAGTTTATGAATTTAGATATTTTAACAACTCTGCCTTTAGGAGAAGGTTTTGGGTTAAACACAAATATTTTTGACACAAACGTAATCAACTTATCTGCAGTAGTAGCTATTGTGGTTTCATTTGTAGGCAACAACTTAACTGCATTACTAGATGAACGTCGTAAGACAATCCTAGGTAACATGGAAGAAGCTACAGTTCGTGCAAATGAAGCGAAAGCTAAATTAGCTGAAGCAAAAGCACAATTAGAAATGGCAAAGTCAAAAGCTCAAGCTATTCGTGATGAAGGCACATCAAAAGTAGCACAAGAAGTGAACTCATGTATTAAACAACATGAAGAACGTTTATCGTTATTAGATGAATTTAAATCAGATACATTAAACTTCTACCAACAAAAAGCATTTAAACAAGCTTATACTTATGTGATTTCACGTATTATGGATCGTGTAAAAGAACGTTTAGACAAAGGATTAGACCCAACATATCACGTTGTGGTAAACAATTTCTATGTTTCACGTTTTACAGAATATACTCCATAAGAGAGATTTGTTGATCTCTACTTTGTCTGTCATTTGAAGATTGAATCTTTTCAAATGACAAAATGCTCTGCTTATTGGTTTTTTGAACACTCTGTTATATAATGTGGTTTAATCTAGCTTTTGTTTTTATTCTTCCTAATATTCATGCTTCTTAAATAACGTAACATCTTTTTTCTTTGATTCTTTGTTTACAGTCGGTGACTACCACATGAAATGCTGTTCAAAATCAGCTCAAAAATTTCTAGAGTCTCTTAGGGGGTATTACTCCGTGGAAACACTCTTTAACGGAACACTGACAGTAGGCGGCCGTGACCAAGAAACGACTGGTTTCGCATGGTGGTCTGGAAACGCTCGTCTAATCAACTTATCAGGTAAACTATTAGGTGCTCACGTAGCACACGCTGGTTTAATCGTATTTTGGGCAGGTGCTATGAACTTATTTGAGGTAGCACACTTCGTACCTGAAAAACCAATGTATGAACAAGGTCTAATTCTATTACCTCACATCGCAACTTTAGGTTACGGTGTAGGTCCAGGTGGTGAAATCATCGATACATTCCCGTACTTTGTATCAGGTGTTCTTCACTTAATTTCATCTGCAGTTTTAGGTTTTGGTGGTGTTTACCACTCATTAATTGGTCCTGAGACATTAGAAGAATCATTCCCATTCTTTGGTTACGTTTGGAAAGACAAATCAAAAATGACTAACATTCTAGGTTACCACCTAATCATGTTAGGTTTAGGAGCTTGGTTACTAGTGTTTAAAGCTATGTATTTTGGTGGTGTTTACGATACTTGGGCTCCTGGTGGGGGTGACGTTCGTATCATTGCAAACCCAACTACAAGTGCAAGTGTAATTTTTGGTTACATCCTAAAATCACCTTGGGGTGGAGACGGATGGATCGTATCTGTTGATAACATGGAAGATATCATCGGTGGTCACATTTGGATTGGTTCATTACTACTTTTCGGTGGTATTTGGCACATTTTCACTACACCTTGGCCATGGGCACGTCGTGCTTTCGTTTGGTCTGGTGAAGCTTACCTATCATATAGTTTAGCTTCAATTGCTGTAATGGGGTTCATCGCTTGTTGTATGTCTTGGTTTAATAACACAGCTTACCCGAGTGAGTTCTATGGTCCAACTGGTCCAGAAGCTTCTCAATCACAAGCTTTCACTTTCCTAGTACGTGACCAACGTTTAGGAGCTAACGTAGCTTCTGCGCAAGGTCCAACTGGTTTAGGTAAATACCTGATGCGTTCACCAACTGGTGAAATCATTTTTGGTGGTGAAACAATGCGTTTCTGGGATTTCCGTGGTCCATGGTTAGAACCATTACGTGGTCCTAACGGATTAGACCTATCGAAATTAAAAAATGATATTCAACCATGGCAAGAACGTCGTGCTGCTGAATACATGACACACGCACCATTAGGGTCTTTAAACTCAGTAGGTGGTGTAGCAACAGAAATCAACGCTGTAAACTACGTTTCTCCACGTAGTTGGTTAGCTTGTTCACACTTCGTGTTAGGGTTCTTCTTCTTTATTGGACACCTATGGCACGCAGGTCGTGCACGTGCTGCTGCAGCTGGTTTTGAAAAAGGTATCGATCGTTTAGACGAACCTTGTTTATCAATGCGTCCTTTAGACTAATCATTTAAGGGTCTTTGATTTTAGGCATTTTTAGGGAGTTTAAGCTTCCTAAAAGTGGTTTCATTCATTTAGAAAAAGCAAAGGATTGCCTTCTCCAATCATTTGCGCTATAATTAATTTATAACGCATCGCCGGGGTAGCTCAGTGGTAGAGCAGAGGATTGAAAATCCTTGTGTCACCAGTTCAAATCTGGTTCTTGGCAATACATCATAAAAAACAAAAACGCTTTGCCCAGGGTTAGCAAAGCATTTCTTTATTTTTTAGTCTGACTTTTCTCACTGCTATTCTGTTTTTCCTTTTCTTACTTCGATTTGAGTGTCCTTCAAAGGACACTCAAACCAATAAACTTTTCATAACAACTTGTTATGAGACTAAACTATTATAGTAATCCTTTAGGTATGATAAAAACGTGTGTAATGAGTGAATGTTTCTACTTCAGAAAGACTTCCTTCTTTTAAGAAACTATAAGCTAACTGATCTAACGATTCACGGTGCGTATGTAATTGTCCGTAACAACGTGTTAATGCACAAACCATATAATGATAAGCAATAGTATCATTGTATTTAGCCTCTTTTAAAAACCAAGTCTCATTTCCTTCTTTTGATACCCAACGACGTGAACGTACATTATAATATTTGTCTGGTTGTGGGTAATCAATTTCAACGTCATTCCCAATGGCTTCAACGAAGAATGTACGTGTCTCAACATCTCTAGCTAAAGCTGTTTCAACGTCAAAATCTTCTAAATGTCCGTTCCACCACTCATCAATTAAGTGGAAACGCTGGCGTAAATGCATACTTTGGCGATAATACTTAGTGGTTCCAGTTGGGTGATTCATCACAAAAGCTAACGAACTTAACTCTTCTAATGACGGTAACACGTGACGTTTCAGTAGCTGTAACTCTTCAGGTTTATAAAAATTGTGCCAGTCTTCTACAGTTCGATTTGCAACTGCTAAGTATAAACGATAAGTTTTATGTAACTCAATTTTCTCGTTCATGGTTAAATTCCCTGGAGTGTATAAAACACGCTGTTCCTTTTGTAAAGTCTCAAACTGCTTATCTCGGTCTGTAATATCATAAACAGGTAACCCTAAAGCTTCTGAATAAGCCTGCTTCATAGGAGCATAAAACAGGCGATGAACAATTGTGTTTTTTGACCAAACCAAACGTTTTTGGGCAATAGCACTTACAAAGTAGCTCATTCGAGTGGCTGGCACTCCTACATTGATTAGATTATTTCTGAAAGCTGGTAAAGTCGCGGACATCGCAGTACTTCCACCAGGCTTAAAGCGGGTTGCAGCTAACTCAAATCTCTCGAAAGTTAATGGGACATAATTGTTTTTTTCACGTAACTGGAAAGTAAATTCGAATGCGCCCATCTCTTTATACAAGTTATTTAAGCTTAATGGACACCCCGCGTTTACTAATGTACTCGTAAAGAAAGTTTCCGCAAAACGTGGAGCAAGGGAGTTGGTGTAATGCTCGCGTAGCACCACAGGATCTCTCATGAGAGCTAGGGCGAAATCACTCTTGTTTTTTCCAATTTCATATCGAGTCAACATTACGTTTACTTTGTCCATAGAATAAGTTAAAGGTTCTGCCTCCATCTCATCTGTGATAACTTTTGCTTTCCAACGAATTAAATGCGCCCCTACCAAACTGTAAGTTAAAGTATTCACTTGACTTTGGAATTTACGTTCACGAAGTTGCGTGTCCAACATTTGGCGCTCTGACGGCACGTCAATAATTCCTTCAAGTTGTTCTTTTAAAGAATTAAATCCTTTGGACTGGAAAAATGCGGTGAAATATGAAATCTGCATTGTTCTTTTTAAAGTATCAACTGGTCTCACTCCAGGAGGCTTTGTATTATCATAGAGACTTACCTTTTTTGGAAGTAGAGACATTGTTGTTTTCAATGCGAACTCTAGAACTTGATAGTTTGCTAAATCACGGGTTAGGTGAGCATAAGGTGCTAGCTCTTGAAGTCGATCAAGTCCTTTAAGACGTTGGTTTAGAAGTTGCCAACGAGTGATCATACTACTATATAGAGGGATCTGAAGGGTTTCATCTAATCGGCCAGGACGACGTAACGCTGGGTCTAGTGAGGTTGGTGAGTGCGTTGTGGCAAACATAACAAGACCTCGTGTTGCTCGAACAGTATCCATCATAACTAGTAAGTCGGTGATGGTATCTGTAAGTTCTCCTAAAGCATCTTCTGTTAAAACGGCTAGTAATGCTACTTTACTTCGGATGGAGTAATCATATCTGGATAATAACATCCACATATCCCAAGAAATACCTTGTAAAGGCATATTTTTTACAATACGTCTTGGTCGGAATGCTTTCTTATTCTTTTCAATGGCAACGGTTAATGGTGAATTAGGAGCCGCTTTCACTTCTTTGATAGGTTTACGTGCTTCCATCCTAGTGGTTACGGTTAGCCCTGGGGAATCAGATTGGATATTTGAAAGGTTTTCTAGCCCACGAAGTTTGACAAGTTCATGCTCGATAGCATGTAAGTTATAATGAGACTGTGTAAAGCGTCCTGCGTGACGTAAGCGTGACGTAGGCACTTCCAAAAAGAAATCATAAGCAAAACAGTTTGTAGCAATTAAGAATGAATAATCACCTCTATATGGTTTTTCGTAAAGTAGCAGAGTGTGCTTCTCAAATTTATCGACAATATAATCTTGTTCCTCGGGGTCGTTTTGATCCATAACCTGGTTTTTTTCCAGTAAATAGAGTTCTTCATCTTCTGCAATTAAAAGTTCACGACGTTGCCCAACCAAGTGAATATCTTCGAGCACAAATAAACACGGAGCTTCCACAGAAATGGAATAGAAAACTTCTTTAAGGTGTCGAACACCAATTGCGACATTCTTAATCACTGTCGTATAACGACGCGCACTATCGCAAATAAATTTTAATTCTAATTCTCCTACTAATGCTCGAACTAAACTTGTCACTTCAGGTCCTTGAGGACCGACAATTAAAGCATTTTTCGAAGGAGTTTGAGTAAAGGTTGTCAGTAAATTATCTTTGATAATGCCACCTAATTGTGTATGGATCCCAAAATACTGAGTCACTTGTGGTACTGATTTCAGACCACATGGTGGGTGATATTCAACCCCTAGAGTACTTAAGCGAGAGGGATAAACTTTCGATTGTTGAGCTCCCCACTGTTGACTTAAGTCATCGAAAGAAATAGCGTGATTGTCTGCATATAATACATCAGCTGGGTTAAAACTTTCAAAGGCTTCCAGGTTTAGGTTTGTTAACTCGTTAGGTGGAATGGCCTCAATATGAGATTCAAGGACTGTCTCTAAAGGTGGTGGGTCGCCTAAGTATTGTGCGACTGAAGGCATAGTAAATGCTTTCCAATTACGATCGCCCACATTTAACAAGTCAAATAAAGGTTGGAACTGAATTAAAGACTGTTGTGTCCAACTCCAATCAGATTCTGTAACTAAACATTCTAATAGTTTTTCTTGTTCTTCTTTGGTTTCCATGAAATCAACCAGACTTAATTCATAGCGTGCAATCGCGCGAATTAGTAATACTCCCCACATATCCCAAAAAATTAATGATTTTTGGTGACGCAGTAATAGATCCATATCTGGTCTTGTAAAAGCAATATAGAAATCATCGAATACTCGGTGTAAACGACGTTGCAATACACTTCCTAAGGGTCCAAAGGCGTTCAATTGTCGAGTATACCCTTCTACCATAACGGTGTTCCACGTTTCCACTTCATCAAGTCGATTACTTAAAATATCAGACATAAAATAACTAAAGAAATAATTGTTAAAAGCGATCATGGCATTCTCTGCTGGTTCTTCCATAAACTTTAACGTTACGTCACGCGCCGTGAGCATTGCTGTATCCACATTGTCATATAACTCATAAGATTTACGTGAGATTACAAGATAAAGGCCTACGGACATTCGACCCCATTTGGTAAATACCCTAGACAATTTATCAGCTAAAATCTCTCTAACTAATACCCCTTGTTGTAAGGTATGTTCATACAAGGGACCCACAGAGACCGGATCTAAGGCTAATCGTGTTTTATACACGTTCTGACGTTCTTTCATGTATGCAAGTTCATAGTCGCATACGGCCCTGGTTTGTACTACCTCCACCAGATGATTCGCTAACTCATCATCGTCATCTGTAGACATGCTTGGAAACATGCTTCTAAAAATTTCTGACCTATCTTCCAAATTCATGACGCGATATCCCCACCAAAGTTCATAGCTTTTGTCAGCTACGTTTTCTAGCTTCCAAGCTTTTGTCTGGAGGTTCTTAATGCTCTCGGTTCCGATATCTGTGTCTAGACACTCGTTCAACAGAGACTCTGCATACTCTAGATACTCCGTTGGATACTCATTGAAATTTGGTCGCTTATAGTCATCCCATCCACTAGAATTATAACGGTACGGACCTAGTGTTTTTTGCTCTTCTGCTTTTTGCTTGGTTTCGATTTGAGTTACATTTTGTAACACGACTCCCGCTCTATCTTGAGATAGGTTGTGTTTGGGCTCAGTCCCGTTTCCATTGCCGTTTGACTCCGGTTTATATGGTCCAGCTCCGTTCCCGTTTGAGCCAAATTTATATGGTCCAGCCCCATTTCCATTGCGGTTCGATACAGTTCTTCTTTCCGACGGATCATGAGAAGGTGGTCCCGACCCATTACCAGATGGGTCATGAGAAGGTGGTTCCGATCCATTATGAACTGCATTATGGGCTGCAAAATGTTTTGGAGACAGCTGTTGGTTGCGATCCTTACCTCTTTTAATTTGTGCTGCTTGATATTCTCGATAATCTTGAGAGGTTTGAGACTTGTCATGGTTTTCTCCCGTAAGTACGTCATGACGATACAAGGAATTTTCGATCCAGTGTACCGCCGAAACATCTTTGCTGGTGAATCGTTTTACTACTTTTGAGGATACCTTGTCAGCAAAGGCGTTATTAAAGCGAGTCCAAGTAAAAGGATCACTGCTTGGGTTAACGGCTGAAACACGATGGAAGTACATATACACCATGTTTGTCGTATAAGGCCTATCACGATTGAACATAAACATTAAGCGATAGCCCCACTGACAAGCAAATTTGATTTCATAAATGCAATCTAATAAGAGTGAATAACACATTGTAGTCATCCACACATAGCCTTTAACTACACGACTTAAAACTAATACATAAAATTTTAAAAACGTGCGCGTTTCTGGTAACTGAATTAAAAAGGATAAGAAAGCGACATGTAATAAAATTAAGGAACTATTAACTAAATTGATCGTTAATGATTGTGACTCACTTGTTAATTGTGGAGTAGACATAGCCCCGTCAAACATACTCCACGGTTGTGTACCCAATGGATTTACCAGAGGGAGTAAATTGTGTTGGGTCTCATCCCACCAAAACTGAACTGAGTCGTTAATACTCTGTTGCATCTCAAGCTCCCGTGGCGTCAATAGTACATTTTGTGCGTTTAAAGCACCTTTTTGTTTCTGAAGTCGGCATTTTAATTGACGTGGATAGAGGTCGGTGCGGTGACTAAGTAATCCAAAAACTTTTAATTTGGTATCCATCACCTTTACTTTTTGCCACGAGCGCTGAACAGTTACGGGCTGCACTTTAAAGCGATTCACAAATGGAAGGCGCAGTTGAAAAACACCTTTTTGAGTACTTTCTCGAACAGCTTTATTTAGGGTGCGCAGTTTACCTGTTTGCCACAGAAGTTGAATATCTGTGACGTATGGATCACGTAATAAATGACTTTGTTTTACAATCCAATGACTCTGAGTTTGATTTGAAGGATTAAAAGCTACATTAAACCAAGCTTTTGGTCCAATTAAAGTATTCAAAGACCCGCGACGCACCCGGTTTACGTTGGACAAGTTAGGGCGTTTTTCTGCCATAAACCCCATTTTATTACGCTGAAGGGAAATCATAGTATTTAGTCGTTTATAAATTGCTGCATTTTGTACAGCCACTGAGCGTAACTCATTTAAGAGTAAGCGTGACGTAGTTGCATCAGAATTAAACTCTACAAATGAACCGAAGTTATTTACAGACGGAAGTTGTTTAAATCGCAGACCTTCAATGTCAACTTCTGAGCGACTTCCTTTCCAGAACCATTGAGGCATTTGAACCAGCTTAGTTGTTAGGGGGTGATCAAAACTTGCTTGTCGTAAGTGTCTAAGATTGCGACTTGCCGCATTTTTATAAGGTGTATACTCGTCGCCAAACATTAACTGGCGCCAACTTTTAAGAGTTGATTTTGGCTTTGCCCATTTGGCTAGATGAAATCGGTTGCGATCCATCAGTTGAGGCAGATTCGACATCAAACTATGGTTCAGACCCTTTTGACGGAAGAGGCTAGGGATTTTTGCGTTAGCTCGTTTAGGAGTAAACTTATTTTGCAAGTTAAGAATGAAACGAACCTCGCCTGATCGTTGATTCGTCAACCTAGAATTATTGTTTCCGGCTTTCACACTTGGGTGACGTCGTTTAAATAACGAATTTGATAACCCTTCTTGTAACCAGTTTGGACGAGGATAAATACGTTTACGTTTTTTCTTTGAAAAACTAGCTCGTCTGTAGCGGTTTGCACGGCGTCGTCTTAAGGCTAAATTTTTGCCTTGGAGTGCATCATCTACTGTAGATGGGCTTCGAAACATAAGAGTTTTTAAAATCGCTCTTGGAGTTGGAGAATCATCGTTTGAGGATTTAGACCCTGTTTTTCCACTAGTCAAGTCATAGTCAAAATGTAAAGGATATTGAGTTTTTTCTAATGTATGCGTTAAATCAGAAGAAATAGTTGGCAGAACTTTCTTCCCACTCTGGTATTTGAAGTAGGCTCGGAATAATTGTTCAGGTAACTCATTTCTATTTACGGTATCCATTGTAGATAAAGCTTGGTAATTAGGGTTTTGAGAAATTTGCGGTCGAGTCCATTTTACAGTTTGGGCATATGCACGTCCTGGTTCTTCACCACATTGGTTTGTAAACGTGGCGTCATTAATGATACCATCCTTAGCTGAATACGTAAAACTCCAATTGATCAGCCAGTTTGAAAGACGATCACCTAATGTTTGCACTCCTGAAATGGGAACAAGTGGAAGAAAAGTATCTTGAAGCAGTTCTGCAAGGCCAATTACTTTAGCTACCTCAATTGCTGTGTGAAGAGTTTGTTCAGGCCCAGTTAACGGCTTTAAGAATGAAGTGTTATCGATTTCTGGATAAGTATCTGAGCTTTTTGAAATGCGATTAAATTGGTTTGGTAGACTGGGCCAATCTTGTGCTAATAAGGTCACATTTGTTGGAACTTCTTTTACGTGGTCTTGTTGTTTGTTGCCTAGAAGGCTGGTACTAACACTTTCTGCATTTAAAATCAGGCTTTTTAACCATTGTGTAGAATCCATTGAAGCTGTCCAAGGTTTCGTTTTTGTTTCCGATTTGTTTTCAACTTTTGGGAGTTCCCTAAATGCCGCAAACTGCTTTAAAAGACTTAATTCGTTGAATGAAGCTTCTAAACGTAACCCTTCTTGGACATGACGAGAGGCAAATTGGACTGAATGTCGGTGACGTCGCATCTCATCTGCTTCTGTACTCAACCACTGATTGATATAGCGATAAACCAACCCTTTTTCCCATTGGCGGTAAAGTAACGGATTTACAGGATGACCCCAATTTTCCTTTGCAGTCATAAAAGGCAATACAAAACTTCGACTGTAAACGATATCTTTTAATTTCACAAAATTTAAAAAACCCGAGAAATCGTGTACATCATTGTCATCTACAGGCTCAATAGGTAAATAACTCTCAGATTCACTTGTTGTAAATACAACGTCTGAGACATATCCTGGTTTTGATTTAACTGTATGACAATAAGTTTTTTTGATCAAGGCGTCTAAAATCATTTTTGAATAACCCCAGTTTGACACAGGGTGTTGCACTGTTGTTGTTAAGTCTTTCGTTAGTGCAACGTTAGAGGGTACTGATACCTCAGCTGGGGATAGTCCTAAACGGAATGTTTGTTCGAAAAGTTCATTGGATTTTGATGTGAGTTCATTTGGAGTATAAGATAGTGTGTCAAAAACTTGAGAGGTTAAAAGACCATTACTTTCTGCTTCAATTTCAATTTGAAAGGGCTGGTAAGTAAAGCTTAAAGGTTTCTTAACTGAACGCACTAAAGGTAAACTGGATGTTAAGGCAATAATGCCTAAAAAAGGCCAGGCCCAATATTTAAGTTGGTCATGTTGATGTGGGAAAAATGACTGACCCGGCGCTTTGTCCTCTGGATCTGAGGCTGAAAATTTTTGACGACGTGTACGCCATTCCGCAAAAAGACCTTCTAATAAAAAATCATATTGTACTCGACGAGTTGTCACTTCTGGATTAAGCGCCAATCCCTCATCTAGTTGTGTTGGATAACGAATCATTTCCTGCCAGGAACTTCTTTTGCTACTTAACTGCGTTACAGGTGGTAATTGCTTTACCAAGGGCATCTCAACTTCACTGGAAATTTGTACAGCAAATGCTTTCATAGGCAATGGAGTATTGTTCAACATGGTTGATTTAATTTTTGAGGGAAGTTCTACAGTTACTGCTTCCGAAGAGGCAACGGGTCGACGAAATACTTTTCGATTTTGCGTGTGTAAAAAATAATTTAAATTTGGATCAAAGGGAGTTTTCTTCCAAGAAGATAATCTAGTTGTTACCATAAAGGCTTAAAGATCAAATAAAATAAGAATAAAAAAGATCGAGCTTGAACATACACCGTGTATAGCTTTTAAATTTTGTTGACAGACAAGCGTTTTGCTTTAATAGGCTTTGTGGTTAGTTCGGATTAAAGTTAGCCTACCACCGGAGTTGAACCGGTAACCTTCAGTTTACAAAACTGATACTCTACCGATTGAGTTAGGCAGGCTACGAAACTTATTTTTCATAAGTCTTATCTTACTGAGTTCAAAATGAAAAAACAAGTCTGATCAGAGCTATCATCTGACTCAAAAGGTAGACAGAGGTCCTTCGAGAAAAGTCTGAGATTCACTTAGACTTCATCTCATAAGGACCAAGATAACATTTAAGTTAAAAGTTAGATGGTGGTAAAACTTGAAGGAAACCAGTTCCGGCTGGAATTAAGTTCCCAACTAAAAGGTTTTCTTTTAAGCCTTTTAAGAAATCATATTTTTTTAAAAGGGCTGATACAGTTAAAATTTTCGTCGTTTGTTGGAAACTTGCTGCCGATAGGAAACTATCGACTTCTAGTGACGCACGCGTAATGCCTAATACTACCGGTTCATAAATAATAGGAATTGTTAATAAAGGATTTAACTTTTCCACCAATTCTAAGTCCACTAATTCTCCCGGGAAGAAACCGCTTTGTCCGCCATAAACAATTTGAACTTTACGTGTCATTTGACGCACAATAACTTCTAAATGTTTTTCAGCAATACTTACTCCTTGAGAACGATAAACACGCTGAACACCGTCCACAATTAATTGCTGGATCTTTAAAATGGTCTGGCGTGCAGCCTTTTGTAGGGGATATTCCGTCATATAATGTTCAAAAACACTTTGCATTAACACAGGTAAACTTTGTACAGAAAAACGACCACTTTGAGTTGTACGAGCTTCTAAATACTGCTCTACTTTAGGAATCCCTTGAACAATATCGCCTGTTTTAAAAGTTTGAAAAGGTAAGGTTAAAATAGGTTGGTTCTTTTGCACAAAACTTTCATGACTCATATGTACCATTCCACCAGGTGAAACTAAGAAACATTGCCCTTTTCGAACTGTTAATAAACCAGCATTAAAATGCACAATTTGTCCTGATACACTCATGGCTGCTTTGGTTGAAACCGAGCTCCCATAATTAACAAAACCTCCAACTTTGTAGGGAATAACATTCTGTGTTCCAGAAAAGTTGGCTAATCCAACTTGTAAGTTCTGAATCTTGTAAACTTTATTTTTATAAACAATGGCTCTTTCAATCATTGGAATTTGCTGTGTTTTATCTTCTTGATGGAACGGGTCAAAAAATGCGGCATAAACTTTAGACCATCGACTCAGTTTTTGCTTTAATTTTTTGTGCTGATTAAATTTTGCAAACTGAAGGGCATATTTATGCAATAGGGGGTTTTGGGATGTTGCCGTTCTATTATGCTTAACCGGAATTTCTAAAGCGAAACTTACTAAGTCTCGTTGAGTTAAGACGATATGTTGGTTTTTCGAGATAATCGTTGGAGGACGACGACGCTTCGAAGAAAGAAGTTCTCCCTCAAAAGAACTTAAAAATTTCGTTTGACCTACAATCGATTTGTGGGGAACTCCCGTAATGTCGTTCATAGTTGACACCTGAATTTGATTTGTGACACTTGGGAAACGGTGTAATTGAAGTGTTGATGCGTCTGTTCGAAACTTCTTGACAAAAGGGTTTGCTCCAGATTTATTTCGAACTAAATCACTTTTTAAATGGAAAAAATCACCCTCGAAATAATTATTTGCTAGTAAGCGTTGATTTAAAAAATAAGCCATCTTCTTTGTTAAACTCATTTTTAAGGACAGAGGTAACGCTAATGCACGACTCGCTGTAATTGTACATGCGATTGGATTGGACTCCTCTAGTCCCATTAAACTGGCACGGAAAGTTGATAACGTATCGAGATTAGAGACGTATGTTGATTTCATAAAGGGGGAGGCAAAAGCAAAAAGTCCTTGACGTTTCAGCACTTGAGTTTTCTGCGTAGGGGCTAAAGCTCCGACATCATTACTAAATCGACCTGTAGTCCCAAAACTTAAGAAGTGGGCTAGTGGTAATAATTCATGACTTAATTGTTCTACTGAGTGAACAATTTCTGGTTTCCCTTTGACACGAACCCCCTTTCCTTTAAACTTGACTGATTTACGTAGAACGTCTTCAATAGAAATCACATAATCAGTAACGATTTCTGTAGTTGTATCAATTGGCATAAATTGATAATGTGCGCTTACTTCAGTGCTAGCACTCGCTAAGCTACGCTTTTGTTTGATCCCGGTTGAAGATCGGTACAGTGACCATAATTGCCAATTAGGTGAATCAACGAATGAATGACTTTCTTGAAGGAAAATGTCTTCCGCAACGGAAGCAGGCAATAAAGATTGGAAACTTACAGGACGAATAAACCCAAAAGATGTGGCTTTTGATGGTACGTTAACTTCCCAACGTGAAGACTTCGAGTAGACCCACTCAGTTGGTTTAAAACTTTTTTGTTCAGGGCGGCGTAAAATTGGGTGTGTTGAGGTATCTACCCAAGGTTCTTTAAACGTTTGCCATTCAATACAGCTAGAACTAGTATCCACACTAATTTCAGGGGTTACAAATTCACCAGGTAAACAGAAACGTAAACGCTTCCCAAAATTGAGGTCAGACCCTAGAGGAAGAAAAACCCATCCTGGGACTACTTTACATTGCAATAAGTTGGCTTCTTGGTTTAATTGCAGTGATACAATTGAATCAAAAACTACTGAATGCTCCTGACTTAATGTTTCAGGTTGTAATTCAAATTGGTTGTAAAAGTCGGACGTATGCGTCAGTAAGATTTGACGCAGTGTCGGGGTTTTTAGATCCATAAAGTTGACCAGCGATGGACGCACAGTGTCAGACGGCGTTAACCCTTTCACTCCTAAAATTCCCGGCTGTAATTTTAAGTGAGCTGTTTTATGTCCTTGGGCATTTGTGAACACCAATGAAGTGTTAGCTACAATGGGCCCATACTGATTCAATAATTGTACAGAAGGTAGATAATATAAAGCACTTGGGATAACAAACCCTTCAGATACAAAAGAGCTAGAACTTGAAGATTCATCTAAATTGATATGGTGAAGGCAGAGATAGCCTTCTGAAGGCGAGACTGCGGAGATATTTTCTTCATGAGTGAGAGTTTTTGAAACCAGCGTAAAAGGCGCAAGTTCAGATGTACCAAAACGCATTGACGACGTTTTCAGTTTGGGAAACAGTTCGTCACTAACACTCAGAGGTTGTAGCAGTGGAAGACTACTAAAAGAGGCTTTTAATTCATTTAAAATTGTCAATGGTTGGATGACAGCCTTATAGTGTGTCAATTTAGAGTACGATACCGCTTGTTGAGTGCCTTGAGTGGGTGTCATTAATGGGTAAAACATTCCGGATAAAGACATTTGACGCCCTTCGATTGTCCACTGAAAAAGATCAGTTGCGACGCCCGACCATCCACACGAGTTTAGGTTTTGATTATTGTGAGTAGTTGACATTAAAGGGTGCCAAACCGTTACGTTGGTTTTGAACGGAAAGTGTTTTGACGCGACTTTACTCCAATAAACTTGATTGTGAAATCGCACTTCTTTTACTGCTACACTTGTTAAAGGTTTATGGATTTCACAATCCAGTTTACGTGCAGACAGAGAGGATCCTAACTTGTTGAGTTCGAGTGTATCCTCGAACTCTAATCGGGGTTTTCCAATAGATTGTGTTGGTGGTTGAATTGGTTGACAGTTTACACTTTCTTTATCTTCAAGGTTTTTAGCGTCCCAAAATGTATTTAGGTGTTGCCATTCTTTTGAAAGTTCAAGTTGAATTAGTGAGTTTTGTGCAATGCGAGATGTCGACCCAATTTTTTCTACAGACGCTAATTCTTGATAAAGTCTGAACTTATCGGTAGTCAAAGGTAAATTGTCAAAAATGTCCTCTTTAAAATAATTTTGGAGCGGGTAAATATTTGTAACCTCAAGCATTTCAGGGCGTACGACTGTAGAAGATAATTCATCGGGTAAATATGACATGTCTACTTTAAATGAACTTAAATTTAGAGCTTGGATATATTGATCAGTTCCGTCTAAAGTACTCACTAAAGTAGGTTGACCTAAAGTCTCTTCGTCTTTTGTCATTACCAAATCAGCTCGTACGTTTTGTGGTGGTAAAGGTTCTGTCGATTGGCCCGTTTGTGATGGTAAATTTAAGCTTAATGTTGGAGCTTTTGTTAGAATCGATTGGGTTTGCAATCGATAACCTTCTGGCACAGACCATTCTAATTGATTTAATGGGCAGAAAGGATCTACATAATCTAAAAACTGACCAAACGTTTGGGCAGAAAAAGGTGGTTGATATAATTGTGCTGATAAAACCCACACTTTCCCCCATCCTCGGCTTTTTAATAAAAAGTCTTCATATTTATCATAAGACTGTTCTAACAGATCAATATGTGTATAGACCAGTTGCCCTGCCATATCAGAAAAGACTACTTGTTCTGCATCACCGCGTTGTTGCTCGCTTGTCTCTGAGAATTGGGCCAGTAATTGCTTCAACTGAACCTGTTCCCCATTTCGAACAAACAATAAAGTTGCTGGAGGTAATTGAAAAATCTTAGTGACATTATTTACGCCTTGTAATGTTAATTGTCCGGTCGTTTTCGTTAAAAAAGCAATATCTCCTTGGGGTGTACGAATACACGTTCCCGGAATCGCAGTTGAGTAAGAAATAGAACCTTGCATGGGTGCTAAGATTTGATCGGTAACACCTCCTGAGAATACCCCTCCAGTGTGGAAAGTACGCATGGTTAATTGTGTTCCCGGCTCACCAATGGATTGAGCGGCAATAACACCAACGGCTTCTCCGATGGACATCAGTTTTTGCGTCGCTAAACTCCAACCATAACAAAGTTGGCACACTAAATTGCGAGTCTGACATGTCAATGGCGAACGTACAATCGCTTTTTTAGTTACTTTCGCTAAACTTTGGGCTAGTTCTGTGGAGATTTCTTGGTTACGCTTTGCTAAAACCTTACGTTTTTTGCGGGGCATTTTAATATCTCGAGCTAACACTCGACCAATTAACCGTTGTTCAAAAGAATAAATGGTTTTAGGCCCGTCTTTTAAATCAAAAATATAAATACCTCGTTTTGTTTTACAATCAAACTCTGAAACAATCACATGTTGAGCGACGTCTACTAAACGTCGTGTTAAATAACCTGCAGTAGCTGTACGTAAAGCGGTATCTACAATACCCTTTCGTGCCCCATATGTGGAAATTAAATACTCTGTTAAGGTTAGACCTTCACGAAAATTACTCCGAATAGGGTAGTCAATAATCTGTCCTTGAGGATCCGACATTAAGCCTCGCATCCCCACTAATTGGCGAACCTGTGATAAATTTCCTCGGGCTCCAGAGAATGCCATCATATAAACAGGATTTAATCGATTGGTGCGCTCAAAATTGTGAATTACTTCTTGTTTCAAAGTTTCACTGGTTTGATTCCAGGTTTCAATTAAATTCTGAAGACGCTCAATGGCTGTAATTTCACCTCGAGAATAAAAAATTTGTTTTTCAAAAATCAGTTTTTCTGCTTGATTTAATAGTTCACGTTTTTTGGGTGGAATAGCTAAATCATCAATTCCTAAAGAAATACCAGCTTCGGTAGCGTAATGAAAACCTAAACTTTTTAACTGTTCTAGTAATTGAACCGTTTTAGCTTCACCATATTGATTATAAAACCAAGCTACAAAATTTTTTAGACGTCCTTTATCAAAAGGAACATTCCAAAAATATACTGGAGGTTTTGAAGACTCTTTGGTCAAAGATAAAGAAGAATCATGCATAGTGAGTTATGTATAAATTAAAGAAACACTTAAGTGTTGAGAAAAAGTCCAAGACTTTTTAAACGAAAAGCGAGATGTCATTCATTATGTCACACGAACAAACGACAGCGCTCGCACATATCAAAATCTTAAAATCAGAAAACACTGAAGTTTGGTTAAGCTTAACCAAACTTCAGCGACGCCCAGTCCATGAGAAGTCATGAACACAGGGCTAAGGGGTTGGAATTAACCTGTTACTAAACTTTTTTTCAGTTTTGTGTAACCAGTGTAAATCCACACTTTTACCCCAATAATCCCATATAATGTTTGTGCTGTTTTGTATGAATAATCAATGTTGGCACGTAATGTTTGTAATGGTACTCGACCAGCACGAACCCATTCTGAACGTGCGATTTCTGCTCCGTTTAGACGTCCCGATACTTGAATTTTCACACCTTTTACACGTGATGTTTTCATTAACGTTTCTTTTGCTTGTTTAATAACACGACGGAATGCTTTACGTTTTTCTAAATCATCCACAATTGAAGCGCCTACTACTGAAGCTTGAGTTTCTAAAATATCAGGTTTCACAGAATAGAATTTTAACGAGATTTTTGGCAGAAGTTGAAGGTTACTTTGGGCTAAAGCCTTTTGTTTTTGGAACTGCTGTACAAAGATTTCTTGGAACTGTTTCTCATTCTCTGTTTTACGCGAAATTTGGCCTAATGTCTTTGTAACTTGGTTGGCTACAAATTCACGACGTTTGTCTTCTGGAAGACTTTGTAATGAATCAAGTTGGACCCCAAATAAAAATTCAGAGTGATCCTTTGTAAAACGTTGAATTTGACGTAAATATTGACGCGACTCTGCTAAAGTTCCTAAGTATAAAGCTAAATTTTTAGTACGATGTGTGCGTACTAAGTTCTGTAGGTGTTCAATAAATTTTACTTTACGGTTTTCATCTGTTACGTTTGTTAACTTTTGACGTAAAGCTAACTTTGTGAAATTCATTAACGTTTCTTCCGATTGTGCTTGGTTTGCGTTGAATACTGCATCTGTTTCGCGAGTTGTTTTTGAAGAACTTGATTGAGCTTGCTCTAAACGACGTTTTTCAATGCATTGACGTAAGCCTTTAATAAATCGAATACGTTGGAAGTAAGCAAATGAACGTGATTTTGAAAGTGTACCAAAAGCCATGTATTCACGACGTAAGAATTCTAACTGACTCATCGCACGTGTTTGAAGTGCTTTAACGAGTTGAATTAACACGGGTAAAGGTTGGTTTTGTAGAGTTTCTAAACGACTTAAGCTCCATTTTGGGTTGTAGCCTAAAGGCGCATAACGTAAATAACCGTATTTCTGGATTTGGTCTTCTTTATGTTTTTCTAAGAACACGTTCCAGTCGTTTAATGTCATTTTTAAATTATTTAGGAAATCACGGTTTAATTTTGTTACAAAAACATTCACAAATTTTTTCATGGCTGTTGATTGTGTTACTAATGAGCCTAATTGCGTAGGTTGTTTACGTAACACTAAGCTTTTGGTAACAGGTCCATTGACAGTACGTTTCCATTTTGAACTTTGTAAACGACGTGTAATTGTCCCACCTTTTTTCACTAAAAGCATGTTATTTAAAAAACGTGCTTGGAAACGTTCTGTTAACGATTGACGTTTTGCTAAACGCTTTGTTGTTGAACGTTGGAATGTAGGCGCTTTTGCTTTTACACGTGCTTGTGGTTTTTCCACTTCTGACGGTGCAGATAATAAAACATCCGTAGCATTAGCAGACGCTTTTTCTAACACATATTGCGCTTTTAATGTTTTTTGAAGTAACGTTGATTTCACGTCTAGTTTATCAATAGCTGCTTTAATTAACTCGCAGTCTTGAGCGTGAATTTGAATTGTAATTTCATAGGGAATTAAACCACGTTCAATTTTAATGTGTGAGATTCTTGGAATCTGTTTAGCAGTACCAAACTTTGCTTCAATTAATTGAGGTAATAGTTTTGCTAATGTTGAACGTAACATTTGGTCTTCTAAAACGCTTTGTGCATACTGATGTTTATGAAAACGAGCATACCATTGCGCTTGGTGTTGTTTCGTGATACCTACACGAAACCCTAATGGATTCATCTTTTGTCCCATGGATAGAATGATTAATTAAGAATAGGACATGGTGTGTGCCATTCTGAAGAGCCAGCTCTCTTTTAACTAAGAGAGTGACTCACTCTGAGTTTTAAAAATAAATAATAAAGAGAAGTATTAACAATAGAATCAAATGAATACTAACAAAGTTGAGCCAAAAGAACAACTTCGGGATAAACGTCGATTAACCAATTAAAGCTAACTTTGAGTGACGCGTTAACGCTTTTGTAATTAATTCTAAAATAGTACGACTATTAGAAAAACCATGAATTTGTGCAAACGTAAATTCCACCGACCATTTTGTGGCAATACCACGAGCCTCTAATGGGTTAGCATGAGCCATGCCAGTAATCACTAGATCAGGTGCTAGTTCACGAATACGTTGAATTTGATAGTAGTTATCCGGTTTTTCAACAATAGGCGGTAATGGCATATTCATTTGTTCACAAGTTTGTTGGAACAATCTTAACTCCGACTCTTGGAAACGACGATCTAAATAAGGGATACCTACCTCATAAACTTGCATACCACAACGTGTTAAGAAACGACCTAATGAAACTTCTAAAAGGTTATCTCCCATTAAGAACACAGATTTGCCTTGAACTTGGTCTGTTAAAGATTTCAGAGCCTCCCAACTTTGTGCTTCACGATTTAAAAGTTGAGTTTGTAAGGTCGGTGATAAAGGCGAAATAGCTTCACAAATCTTTTCAATCCACGCACGTGTGCCGTCAGGGCCAATTGGGAATGGAGCATTAATAAACTGACATTTTTGACGTCGAATCAGTGTTGTTGCCGTTCGACTTAAAAAAGGATTGACAGCACACACGTATACATTTTCTCCCAGAGTTGGAAGATCGCCATAACGTGGTCCTGGTAACCACCCAGAAACTTCAATGTCATATTTAGCCAATTCCATTGTAAGTTCTTTAACCACGGAATTCGGTAACGAGCCAAATAAGACTAATTTTGGACGAGTCATGATTTGGTTTGTCTCATCTGTGGGGTTGGGTGGTACTTCCGTTGGACAGCGTAAAGCCATAGCAGCTAACACAGTGTCTTCCCCTTGAGTAAAGGCATAATCTAGTCCATTGGCACGTGCCACTACAATTGGAATGCCTAATTCTTGTTCAATTTTTGGGGCCATTCCCTCTAAGTCCATTTTAATGATTTCTGTTGTACATGTGCCAATCCAAACAAGAACACTTGGTTGACGGTCTTCTTTAATTTGTAAACATAAACGTTTTAACTCTTTATAGTCATTTAATTGCGCTGAAATATCACTTTCTTCTAATTCAGCCATAGCATAACGAGGTTCTGCAAAGATCATAACCCCTAAAGCGTTCTGTAAAAAATAGCCACATGTTTTTGTTCCAATTACTAAGAAGAAACTGTCTTCGATTTTTTGATACAACCATGACACACAACTAATTGGACAGAATGTATGATAGTTTCCAGTTTCGCATTCCATATTAAATGCTAAAGGAAGAGGTTCTGTCTGCGTTGGTAATACAGCGTATGTTCGCATTGAGCGAATTGCTGGTGATTTCATAAAAGATAAAGTATAAGACACGAGGAGGATAAGTTTAAGAACGGAAAGTTAGTTCTTTTTTTTAATAAAAAGCTCTCCTAAATTAACGTTGGGGGTTCATTGAAGAACACAACACGTGAGGGAGGAAACACTTTTGAAAACCAGCAAATTAAGAACATAGACAAGGCTGAATTTTTACCAAATTCAGCTTGATGTTCCAGGTTGGACGAACCAACTTGTGAAAAATATTCGAAATTGATAACATCAGAGCGAAGGATGGGCGCTCAAAAACAGGAATGGTCTTTTGTTCTGTTGCACTCGAGGTGACTTTTGTCAAACACTCGGGTAGATGGATCAAACTAGTTGAAAATGTAGCTTGAGAATAGAACTGCTAGGACGAAAATTAATAATAATCCCCAGTAAAGACTTGTACGGTTTAGTTCTACGACTTGTTTATTTGGATTTGGTCTAGCCATAAAAATCAAAAAAGAGTTTCAAGGTCTAACACTAATTGTTTAGCCTTTTTTAATTTCTTTTACCTATGAATCTGGCTGCAACTCAGACAAGACATCTGAGGAAGCCTGTGGTTTTAGCCAACAGAAAGTGGACTTCAGTAACGGACTCTACAAAGTGAACCGCTGCCTGAAAAACTTAACGTTGAATAAATTGCATTGATGTAATTGCTCCTAAGAAAAAAATAGTAGGAACCGCTAGAGCGTGGATCGATAACCAACGAACTGTAAAAATAGGATAAGTAATCGCTTCAGCTGATTTTCGTGTAGTCATAAAAAATGGAAATGCTCATTGCTAATGTCAGTTATGTTAATGACTCTTTTGAGGTCAGAGACAGTAATGGAAAAATCGAGCTCTAATAGAGTAGCTTTGATAATTTTCCAATATCCAGAGATGTTTTGAATAAACGTACTCTATAACCATAAAAATGGACCCTTGAGGGTGGAAGAAATAGAGTAACGTAAAGGAAGGTTAATGAAAATTGCTTTTGCTATAGGCTAAAAAGCTTTAAAAATTTGGTATCGCAACTTAAGTAAATCTTAAGAGTCTTTTTCAAAGATATACAGTTAGTATATCATAGTTCTAAAAAAATACCCAATTTTTAACGCTTACTGTCAAACAGCCATAAATTTCTTAACATCTGATGCTTAAAAAGATGCAATTTGCACAATTTTTTTGCTTGAGTCTTAGAGACAGGAGCAAAATCTTAAACCCCAATATAGTACTTATGGTTTTAACAGCCCCTTTCAAAGAGGAGACAGCCAATGTGCCAACTCCTAAATCCGGTTTGGTTTTTGGTAAACAACAACCGAATCGTGACCAGTTTTTCATGCCAGACTTTTTGGAAATTCAACGCCGTGGTTTTTTCAACTTTTTAGAAAATGGAGTTCTGCATGAATTTCAAAAGCGTAACCCTATTACTAGTACAGATAATGATGTAGAAATTACTTTTTACCCAGAATTTTATCAGTTTGAAATGCCAACTTGCTCTTTAGAAGAAACATTATTTCATCAAAAAAGTTATGTGTCGAAATTATGGATGCCTGTGCAATATACAGATCGTCGTCGAAAAACTATTCAAATTAAATGGATGCTTTTAGCTCATTTACCTTTAATGACGAATCGCGGGCATTTTCTATTAAACGGCTCTCCTCGAATTGTAGTCAATCAATTGATTCGTAGTCCAGGGATTTATTTCCGTGAAAGTCAATACGAAACTCATTCTGATAAAGCTGCCACAAAACCCGAGTTTACTGTTCAGCGTTATTATGCAGATATTATTTGTTTAAAAGGAACCTGGTTACGTATTGAATTAGACAAAGAATCCATTTTATGGGCTCGTTTAAAGCAAGGCCCCAAAGTGCCTTTTTTTTGGATTTTATTAGCCTTTGGGCTAACGGATCGGTTACTCTTTAGTCTATTTACTCAATATGGACGTTCTGCAAACTCAGCTTTGAAGTTTGCTTATCAACTGAAAAAATTAGAACAACAATTCTTACCGGGAGTCACGTCCAGTAAAACAATGACTGAAGAAGAACTCAAATTTATGACACCTATTTCGACTCCTCCAGATGCGTGGTGTCAATTAAGTTATGCTTTAAATTTGACCACTAACTCCGATCCAAAGTTAGCCGCCGAACTTGGGCGTAAGTGGGTTTTTAAGAAATTTATGAATCCACGTACCTATGATCTTGGACTACAAGGACGTTTTGCATTAAATCAAAAATTGAACATTAATGTTGATCCTATGCAAACCACATTAACGGTACAAGACTTATTAGCTGCCACAGATCGTTTATTTCAACTACAGAACGGGGATGCTCAAACAGATGATATTGATCACTTAAAAAATAAACGGGTACGGACAGCAGGTGAGCTTATTCAAGTTCAATTAAATCTAGGATTATTACGACTTGAAAATAACATCCGGTTAAAATTAAATACTCCATCCTCAGACCAAAGTGTCGAACTTGAATCTTTAGTGAATTCTAACGCCATTGATGGAGCTTTTAAAGAGTTTTTTGGCACAAACCCTCTATCCCAATTAATAGATCAATTAAACCCATTAGCGGAGTTAACACATAAAAGACGTTTGACGTCTTTAGGGTTAGGAGGTGTTTCACGAGATACAGCTACTTTAGCAGTACGTGGGATTCACCCTTCTCATTATGGACGTCTATGCCCGATCGAGACACCAGAAGGTAAAAATACTGGACTAGTCAATTCAGTTACAACTTATGGGCGAGTAAGCCTTCAAGGACTGTTAGAAAGTCCGTTCTATAAAGCCTATAAAGGGTTCGTACTGAAAGACGAAGGTTTAGTTTATTTAACAGCAGAGCAGGAAGAAAGCATTCAAGCAGCCACACCTGATTTAGAGTGTAGCCAGTTAGGCTTTTTACCTAAGCAACCCATCCCTACACGTTCCGGGCCGAATTTTACATTAGCTTTACGACCATTACTAAAATATGCAGGTGTATCCCCGATTCAAATGATTTCGGTAGCTACATCACTGATTCCTTTTTTAGAGCATGATGATGCAAACCGTGCTTTAATGGGATCCAACATGCAACGTCAAGCTGTTCCATTAATCCGTCCTACACGTCCCCTTGTCGGGACGGGATTAGAGGCTCGGGTAATGAGTGACTCAGGTCATTTAATGTTAAGTGAACAAGCATCTTATATTATGTACGTCAGTGGTTCTGTCATTGAAGGTTATACTATGGATGAATAATCTAACGTCTCATGCAGACATCTCTTTGTTGTATTTCAAGCCTAAATGGTTTTGAAACTTACCAGAGTAACAGAATAGAAGAGACTCTTTTCGTTACTTATTATATAAACCGTCTTTGCTGTTTTATGATTACTTACTCTTTAGAACGCTTTCAACGTTCCAATCAAGACACTTTTCGAGTGCAACGACCTGCTGTATTTGAGGGGGATTGGGTCGAAAGTGGCGACTTATTAGCTGACTCTTCAGCCAGTGTTCATGGAGAATTATCCTTAGGACAAAACATTTTTATTGCTTATTTACCTTGGGAAGGTTATAACTATGAAGACGCGATTTTAATTAATGAACGTTTAGTGTTTGATGATGTGTATACGTCTTTACACATTGAACGTTATGAAATCGAGACTCAATTAAAGCCTTTTGGTATGGAGCAAATTACGGCAAATATTCCAGAGTTATCTCATCGTGAATCAGAACGATTAGATGAATTCGGTATTATTAAAGTAGGCTCGTGGGTCGAGGAAGGTGACATTTTAGTGGGCAAAGTGACTCCTATTCAACAGCATTTTCAATCCCCTTATCAACGCTTACTTTACACTTTATTAGAAAAAGAGCTACCAACCAATCGTGATAGTTCATTACGCACCGCTCGTGGCTTACGTGCCAAAGTGATCGATATTCGAATTCTTCAAGTAGACCCTGAGACTTCAAGTCCTCAAACGGTACATTTATATTTAGCCGATAAACGTAAACTTCAAGTGGGGGATAAAATGGCGGGTCGTCACGGAAACAAAGGAATTGTGTCACAAATTTTGCCAAGACAAGATATGCCTTATTTACCGGATGGGACTCCTATTGATATGTTATTAAACCCTTTAGGGGTTCCTTCACGTATGAATGTCGGCCAAATTTATGAATGTTTATTAGGGTTAGCTTCCCATTATTTAATGGAGCGGATTAAAGTTCAAACTTTTGATGAACTTTATGGTCCTGAAGCTTCACGTACTATTACGTTCAGTAAATTAGAAGAAGCCAGTCGAGAATGTCAGAAACCTTGGTTATTTAATCCGAATTATCCAGGAAAAGTTCGTTTATTTGATGGTCGTACAGGCGATCTATTTGACCAACCAGTGACTGTAGGTATTGCTTATATTCTGAAACTGGTGCACTTAGTAGACGATAAAATCCATGCTCGATCTACAGGTCCTTATTCCTTAGTAACCCAACAGCCTTTGCGAGGCCGTTCAAATTACGGGGGTCAACGGTTAGGAGAGATGGAGGTGTGGGCTTTAGAAGGTTATGGGTCAGCTTTTACATTATTAGAAATGTTAACTCTAAAGTCTGATGACTTAACTGGACGAATGACACTGTGGTCTAACATTTTAACACACCAAGAAATTTTTATTGGTACACCAGAATCTTTCAAGGTTGTAGTCTGTGAATTACAAGCTTTATGTCTAGATATTGGTTTATTCCGCTTAAAAGACCCAACAAAGTCAACAGAGCTGATTCCAGTCAGTCATTTGATGCGGTTACCGTAATGTTAAAGCGAGTAGCATTGGAACTCAACTTTTTTCTGGCTTTTTAGCGCTTTTTCGCTTAAACTGGGCCCATTGTATCCTCTATAAAAGACAAACGAAGGCTGGGTACCCTTCGTAGCCCTTTGGAACTACCCGAGTTCCTGCCATTTTCTAAGAAAAGCTATCCAATTGAAAAGCCTTTTTAGGTAGCTTTGAAACCGAATCTAACGAAGACGCTGTATTCATTGATTTAGGCAATCTCTCTCTTTTAGAGTCTCTCAGTTGTCTATTTCAACTTCAGATCAATCCGAACTCCATCGTCAAACAGGAAAAAAGAATTTTTTATTCTGAAAAGGATGGGTGAAAAAGCAAAAGCCTTCTGGTAATCAGAAGGATATTTTTTATGCGCTGAATTCTCCAACCAAGAGTCTTTTATTTTTGCGACAAAGTGCTGCAAAGAGTGATTTTCCTCTTTTCTGTTCAGCTTCCTTTGTTTTGTGTTATTTTAAAAAACTGGGACTTTAGGAGCCCAGTCCCTTTTCCAACAGGTTTACTTGTTATTTAAGACTTCTTCGTGTTATACTTTACAACATAAGATCCAAATCAAAGATTTGAAGGGGATATGGCGGAATGGTAGACGCTACGGACTTAAAATCCGTTGACTTTACGGTCGTGAGGGTTCAAGTCCCTCTATCCCCATTAAGAAATAGAAGTGAGTTTAGTTTTAAATATTTAAACATAAAATGTGTTGGCTTTCCTTCAAATGAACAAGTCCATAAATCCACGATTTTCTGATATATTAGAAAAATGGTGTGTCTCTTATTTGTCTAAATTCTCTTTGTAAAAACTTTTTTGATTCGAACTTTTATTATGGTTGAACCTCTATTATCTGGAATTGTATTAGGTCTAGTACCAGTGACAATTGCTGGTTTATTTGTAACAGCATACTTACAATATCGTCGTGGTGACCAAGCGACTTGGTAAACCTTTTCCTATGACGGGATTTTAAAACATTGAGCAATCGTTGAATTTAACGTCGATTGCTCAGTTAAAGAAAATGGACTAGTTATTTAGATCCTGTTTTTACAGCTGCTAATTTTACGCCATATTTTGAACGCCCTTGAGCACGCACTTTTACGCCGGCTGTATCCAAAGCCCCGCGTACAATGTGATAACGTACTCCTGGAAGATCTTTTACACGGCCTCCACGCACTAATACAACTGCGTGTTCTTGAAGGTTGTGACCAATTCCTGGGATATAAGCAGTTACCTCAAAGCCCGACGTTAATCGTACACGGGCTACTTTACGTAAAGCCGAGTTTGGTTTTTTAGGTGTTACAGTGTAAACACGTAAACAAATTCCACGACGTTGTGGACATGATTTTAAAGCAGGTGCTTTGGGTTTTTTCCCAACTTTTTCACGAGCGGATTTAATTAATTGTTGAATAGTAGGCATAACCTTATAAAAAAAATGGTGCGGAAGGACATTGAAGGTCCAAAGACCTAGACTGCTTTTCGCTGTGGGTAAAAGTCTCACATTTATCAAAGTTTAGGCAAAGAAAAGAGTTTCCTTTCTTTGCCTGGAAAATTAAGGATTAGAAACTGAAAACTAATGGATCTGGGAAGAAACGATTAATTTCAATTAAAAGAGCAGCTGTCACTGTAAACCACCCTAGAGCAACTACAGGAGCTGTTGAGAGATATGTTGTAAAATCTTTCATAGAAGTCAAGACAAAATGAAAAACGCTAGTTAAACTTCTTTAAACTAAAAAGTTTTAAAACCACGCGCAATAAATACTACGAAGAGCAGGAATAAATCCTGCTCTTTTTAGACAAGGGCTTAGATTAGTGGTGATCTTCCACCGCTTCTCCAATGTAAGCTCCTGCTAATGTTGAGAATACAAGGGCCTGAATGGCACTTGTAAATACCCCTAATAACATGATTGGGATTGGAATGAATAAAGGCACTAGAGCCACTAATACACCTACAACAAGTTCATCCGCTAGAATGTTCCCGAAAAGACGGAAACTTAATGATAACGGTTTTGTAAAGTCTTCTAAAACGTTAATAGGTAATAAAAATGCTGCTGGTTCAACATAACGTTTAAAGTAACCTAAGCCTTTTTTCTTAATCCCAGCGTAAAAGTATGAGATTGATGTTAGTAAAGCTAAAGCTACTGTTGTGTTAATATCGTTTGTAGGAGCAGCTAATTCACCACTTGGTAATTCGATTAAACGCCATGGTAATAGCGCTCCTGTCCAGTTTGATACTAAAATGAATAAGAACACAGTTCCTAAGTAAGGTACCCATGCTAAATATTCCTCTTCCCCAATCTGTGTTTTCGCTAAATCACGAATAAACTCTGTTACAAGTTCTGTGAAGTTTTGAAAACCGTCTGGAGTCGATTTTAAGTTACTATTTCCTAAAAAGGATAAAACTGCAATAATCGCTAATACAACCCACGAAACAAGTAAAACTTGTCCGTGTAATTGAAAACCAGCAACTTCCCAATAAAAATGTTTTCCTACTGAAACTTCAGCAAGTTCTGCGAATGGATTCACAATAAAGTCCGTCATTTGTGATTGTTAATGTATTCCTTCAGTTGCAAAATGAACACGAAGTGTTGGTTCCAGGAACCAACCCTATGCTCATTTTGTGATAATTGCTCATCACCCAAGTCGTCAATCGACCTACTCAAAATCGTTGAGAACCGACACACCTTCGAGCTATTTAACTAGCCAGAGAGACGTTCTCAAGACCGTGCCAAACTTATAGGCAGTGGGGTTTTCTTATAAAGAAGAACCTAAACCAACGTATGCCCCGTAGAAGAAAATCGATAATAAACCAATCGCAGCAGTTCCTACCAGTGTTCCAATAAGCCATAGTGGGATACGCCCAGTTGTTCCAGTATTTGACATGAATTCTGAATCAAAATAATTTTTCAAAGAACAAAACAAGGACCCGATAACACTCTTGTTAACATCTCGCTTAGTAAGTGAGGTCAAGAATTCTTTCCGGTATCGTTGAGATCGTTTAAAAAACGACACTCTCTTGTTTTGGGAGTTCTGTATCACCTTACCGTGACATGCACCTGAAGGGACCAGACTGCCAAAATATGTACGAAATCAAATAAGATAGATAGCACAAACGTGTTCAAAGTCGAGAGGGTCAATCATGACCTAACTAGTTTCCATCTAAAAATTCCGAATGTCATAGACTTCTAATGACTTTCAGTTCGGAATAATCTCGTTGAACATCCTACCTTAATGAATGAGATCATTGATAGACCTGCTATCAAGGGTCCTTTGTGACAGACTCAATCATTAAGTTTCCACATTAAATTTTGCAGCACGTAAAAAGAGTCAAGCTCTTTCAAAAAACAGAAGGCTATCATTGCATTGAGTGCAGCTTGAAGTGGATCAACTACATTCCTCATCTATTTCTTGTTCACTAAAGCTAAACATCACTTTTACACTGATGGTTGAAACGTTTCATAAAGACACCTTGTAGTGTCTAAATGGTTTCTGCCAGAAAGCTTACAAAATCCTTGTTGTGTCACACCCACTTAACCAAATAAAGATAACACCTAATTGTCCGAAGTGTGCACTAAACACTTTACGTGAGATTTCTTCTAAATCACTTGTGTGACTATCGAAATCGTGCGCATCTGCGTGAAGGTTCCAAATCCAAGTTGTTGTGTTTGGACCTTTTGCTAATGTACGAGAGAAATGACCAGGCTTCGGTGGGTAGAGCTTTCTGTTGAAAGGTCTCCGTCAGAATCGGACATGCACCTTACAATGCATCCGGCTCCCTAATGAGTCGTTAAAAGTTTATGAATTGACAATAAGAGATCGTGAAAAAATATCAAATAGTAGTATATGTAGGCATTACTATTAACGATATGAATATAGTGTACCGTAAAAGTAAAGTTTGTAGAAGTCCTTGCAAAAGAAAAAAACTCCTAATCTGCTTTGAAGCAGATCAGAGGTATCAAATAAACAGTCTACATTCCAAGATTATAAAGCGTTACCACGAGGTAATACTTCTTCAGGGAATACTAAACGTTCGTGTGGTTGGTCTTGAGCAGCCATCCATGCACGAATACCTTCGTTTAATAAGATGTTTTTAGTGTAGAAAGTTTCAAATTCTGGGTCTTCAGCAGCACGAATCTCTTGAGAAACGAAGTCGTATGCACGTAAGTTTAGAGCTAAACCTACTACACCGATTGCTGACATCCATAAACCAGTAACTGGAACGAATAACATAAAGAAGTGTAACCAACGTTTGTTAGAGAAAGCTACACCAAAAATTTGTGACCAGAAACGGTTTGCAGTAACCATACTGTAAGTTTCTTCAGCTTGTGTTGGGTTGAATGCACGGAATGTGTTTGCACCGTCACCATCTTCGAAAAGAGTGTTTTCAACTGTTGCTCCGTGAATAGCACATAATAATGCACCACCTAGAACACCTGCTACACCCATCATGTGGAATGGGTTTAGAGTCCAGTTGTGGAACCCTTGGAAGAATAAGATGAAACGGAAGATTGCAGCTACACCAAAACTTGGTGCAAAGAACCAACCAGATTGTCCTAAAGGGTAAATTAGGAATACAGCCACGAAAACAGCAATAGGAGCTGAGAACGCGATTGCGTTGTATGGACGTAAGTTTACAGAACGTGCAATTTCAAACTGACGTAACATGAAACCAATTAGAGCAAAAGCACCGTGAAGTGCTACGAATGTCCATAAACCACCAAGTTGACACCAACGAGTGAAATCACCTTGTGCTTCAGGACCCCATAAGAATAACAGAGAGTGAGCCATACTGTTTGCTGGTGTTGATACTGCTGCTGTTAAGAAGTTACAACCTTCTAAGTAAGAAGTTGCTAGGCCGTGAGTGTACCAAGAAGTTACAAACGTTGTTCCTGTTAACCATCCACCTAAAGCAAAATATGCACACGGAAGTAATAAAAGGCCAGACCAACCTACGAATACGAAACGGTCTTGACGAAGCCAGTCATCTACATTATCAAACCAAGTACGTTGTTCCTGGTACGAGCTACCAATCGCAATAGTCATTGCGTTGTTCTTCAAAAGATTTATTAGAGTTCATCATAGCGTTAAAATAAATCTTCAAAAACACACAAGATCTCAACCTTTATCACAAGTCAAGAAACTTTTGCAGAGGCAGGATTTGAACCTGCGACCTTGGGGTTATGAGCCCCACGAGCTACCAGACTGCTCTACCCTGCTACACTCTTCACCTGAACGATGAAAAAAGGGAAGACTCGTGAGTCTTCCAAAACTCCCCAGGTAGGACTTGAACCTACGACCTATCGGTTAACAGCCGACCGCTCTACCACTGAGCTACTAAGGAATCAAAAAAAAGTGATGGCTCCCAAAACAAGTGTTAGATAGTCTCTTGATTTATATTTCCTATTATAAATGCTTTTGAGACAAATCACAAGTCAAGTCGATGTCAAAGTGAGTCTGAAAGACTCACTTTTCATCAAATCAGATACTTAGATCAGTTTAGCAACACGTAATAGACCAAAGTATAAACTTAATGTAAAAGCTAATGCGCCGATTAGTAATCCAACGTAACTCGCAACTGTAAGCATGGTTTCAAATAAAAAGAGATAAGATTTTTGGTGAGACTTTGACGGGTTAGAGCCCTACCAATCATCACTAAAATACGAAAAGCAAAAAAAACAAACACAATCAAAGCTAAAAAGATTTGATGTTCAACTTAGTAAGCTAAGCCCATACTACGTGTTGTTTCAGAGCCTAAGTAAATACGTACACTTAAGAAATCTGTTGGACATGCTGTTTCACAGCGTTTACAACCAACACAGTCTTCTGTACGCGGCGCTGAAGCCATTTGAGAAGCTTTACAGCCATCCCAAGGTACCATTTCTAAAACATCTAAAGGACATGCACGAACACACTGAGTGCACCCAATACAAGTATCGTAAATTTTAACAACGTGTGACATAACAAAAAAGGTTAATGCTCGAAAGAAGATTAAGGATATCCGGGAAAATCATTGGGCGAACGACGGGGATCGAACCCGCGAATGGTGGCGCCACAAGCCACTGCCTTACCACTTGGCTACGCCCGCCATTTAAATAACTGAAAGAGAAGGTTTGCATACATATAGTGCATAAGTTAACCTCAGGTATATGAGATTTTATCAGGTGTTCACTAGAAGTTCAAGACCTATGAAAATCTACCTGTAGTAAATTTTAGTTATAGAAACGAATTCAGGTTCCAATGAGGCACGAGGCCTCAAAAGAACGCAAATTCGAAAGATTAAAGCCTCATTAGAGAACTCAAAATCCTTATCCTACCGCGATGATACGCGCTAAGAAGAACGACCAAGTTGTGGCAATACCACCTAATAGGTAGTGTGCTACACCTACAGCACGACCTTGAGTAATACTTAAAGCACGAGGTTGAATTGAAGGAGCTACTTTTAGTTTTGAGTGTGCCCATACAATTGATTCAATTAATTCTTGCCAGTAGCCACGACCACTGAATAAGAACATTAAACTGAATGCCCATACGAAGTGTGCTCCTAAGAACATTAAACCGTATGCTGATAACGCAGAACCGTATGATTGAATAACCTGTGAGCTTTGTGCCCATAAGAAGTCACGTAACCACCCGTTAATTGTGTTTGCACTTTGAGCGAAGTTACCACCTGTAATGTGTGATACTCCTGAGTCACTTACTGAACCCCAAACATCAGATTGCATTTTCCAGCTGAAGTGGAAAATTGCGATTGATAGTGAGTTGTACATCCAGAATAGACCTAAGAATACGTGGTCCCATGCAGAAACTTGACAAGTTCCTCCACGACCTGGACCGTCACAAGGGAAACGGAAACCTAAGTTTGCTTTATCTGGGATTAGACGTGAACTACGGGCAAATAACACACCTTTTAATAGAATTAACACTGTTACGTGAATTGTGAAAGCGTGAATATGGTGAACTAAGAAGTCTGATGTTCCTAAAGGAATTGGCATCATTGCTACTTTACCACCTACAGCCACTAAATCACCACCCCAAGTTGCACTTGTTGCTGCTAAAGCATTTGGTGCTGTTAAACCTGGTGCTAAATAGTGTGTGTTTTGAATCCATTGTGCAAATACAGGTTGTAATTGAATCGCTGTATCTGAGAACATGTCTTGTGGACGACCTAAAGCACTCATTGTATCGTTGTGAATGTATAATCCGAAACTGTGGAAGCCTAAGAAAATACATACCCAGTTTAAGTGTGAAATAATTGCGTCACGGTGACGAATTACACGGTCTAGTAGGTTGTTGTAGTTATTTGTCGGATCGTAATCACGTACCATGAAAATCGCTGCGTGTGCCCCCGCCCCTACAATACAGAAACCACCAATCCATGTGTGGTGTGTAAAGAGAGATAGTTGTGTCCCATAGTCTGTTGCTAGGTATGGGTATGGTGGCATTGAGTACATGTGGTGAGCTACAATAATCGATAGCGAACCAAATAAAGCTAAGTTAATAGCTAATTGAGCGTGCCATGATGTTGTTAAGATTTCGTATAAGCCTACGTGTCCTTCACCTGTGAATGGTCCACGGTGTGCTTCTAAAATTTCTTTTAAGCTGTGTCCAATACCCCAGTTTGTACGGTACATATGTCCCGCAACTAAGAATAAGACAGCAATTGCTAAGTGGTGGTGAGCAGTGTCACTTAACCATAAACCACCTGTAACAGGGTTTAGGCCACCTTTAAATGTTAAGAAATCGCTATATTCTCCCCACTGTAATGTGAAGAATGGAGCTAATCCTTTAGCAAAGCTTGGGTATAAATCTGCCATTAATTGGCGGTTTAATAAAAATTCGTGTGGTAACGGAATTTCTTTAGGATCTACACCAGCATCTAATAATTTGTTTACTGGTAATGATACGTGAATTTGGTGACCAGCCCAAGATAAACTTCCTAAACCTAGTAAACCAGCTAAGTGGTGGTTTAACATTGATTCCACGTTTTGGAACCATTCTAGTTTAGGAGCTGCCTTGTGGTAGTGGAACCAACCAGCAAAGAACATTGCTGCCGCCATTACTAAACCTCCAATGGCTGTTGTGTATAATTGAAGTTCACTTGTAATGCCGCTTGCACGCCATAATTGGAAGAAGCCTGATGTGATTTGAATCCCTTGGAATCCGCCACCTACGTCGCCGTTTAAAATTTCTTGGCCAACAACTGGCCAAACAACTTGAGCACTTGGTTTAATGTGAATTGGATCACTTAGCCAAGCCTCATAGTTTGAAAAACGAGCTCCGTGGAAATACATAGTTCGATAAAGTTAATTCGAGTGAATTAGCTTCTCAAGAAATCCATGCGTGCAATTCACACTGCACATGGCTTACGTTTGTGTCTAAAGTTAAAGTCTCAAAGATTAAGGACTAAAAAGTATATGAGATCTGTGTTGAGGATTGGGTTAACTAGGACTCGAACCTAGAACAAATCGGTTAAAAGCCGAGTACTCTACCATTGAGTTATTAACCCTCGGAAGTGAGGAAAGACTACTCTTGAATGATTTTATTATATGCACTTTTAATTGTTTTACAAGAGAGCTGTTTTTAGGTCACTTCTAGAAAAAGATGCTTGCGCATGGTTAAAAGGTCGGAAAGCTCAATCCAAAGATTGAGGACCAACCTAAAACCCCGCACAGGCATCGCAAAAATTAAAGCAAGGCTTTAATTATAGGTTACCACCTTTTGCTGATAATAAAATTACCACTAATGGTCCAGCCGCTACTACTAAAAGTAAGCTTCCAAGTTGTAGAACGATTTCAAAATTCATGATGAGTGTTAAATCGGAAAGTTTTAGGATTAAAAAAGCATAAAATGGTCTGTTAAACTTAGCATAACATAATGCTTGTCTATTAAAAAGTTAAGCTCCTAAAGATTCTTTAGCTGCAAATAACACTTCCAGCGTAATTTCTGAAATTTGACGACTTGATGCAAATTTTTCAGTATTATTTTTTACTCGGCCACGTACAAATCCTGGGATTTTAGCTAGTTCACTGCCAGCTTCTTCATTCCAACGAATACCACTTGCTTGAGCTCCGTCCACTTGGATAATTTCTTTAGTATCGTGTCCTCCAAAAATTTCAAGTAAATGATCTTCCATACCTAAACTAAATGAGTTATAAACTAAATCAGCAATTTGATTACTACCCTCATAACCTAAAAACGGTTTAAAAGCCAGCGGGTAATTTTGAATGTGTACAGGAGCGGAAATTACACCACATGGAATCCCTAATCGTTTTCCTACGTGACGTTCCATTTGTGTTCCAAAAATAGCCGATGGGGCTAGTTCAGTAATAACTTCTCCAACTTGAGTATGATCATCCGTAATTAAAACTTGTTGTGTAAACCCTTTTACTTGGTCACGGAACCAGTCAGCATCATGTTTACAGTATGTACCAGCACACACCACATCAATTCCCATTTCACGACTTAAAAGTTTGGTCATTCCAGCAGCATGTGTGGCATCGCCGAAAACCACCACTTTTTTCCCAGTTAAGTTTTGACAGTCAATTGAGCGAGCAAACCAAGAAGATTGAGATAAGTATTGTTTTTGTTGAGCAATATATGCTTCAAACTCTAATTCCTTTTCTTGTTGGAAAGCTTCTGTTTCAGCCATTAAACGATCGGACCCATACACTTCTGTAAAAGCTTTCGTTAATTGACGAATGAATTTCTCAGTTTCAGAGACTCCCATAGGAATCACGTCTACATAAGGCATAGCAAACTGCTCATGTAAATACTGAGCTGTCATAACCCCAACTTCACGATAAGGCACAATATTTACCCAAGCTTTACGTAGATCTTTTAAATCATAAACAGAAGCTCCTTCTGGGATCATTTGATTGACTTCAATATTTAAATCCGTAAATAGTCGTTTTAATTCACGACAATCGTGATGATTATGGAAGCCTAAAGTAAAAGGCCCAATAATGTTCACCGATGGTCGTAATGTTTTTTCAGGTGAAGATCCCTTTTTCAGTTCTTTTTCCATAATAAAACGAACAATTTGTTCGAGTGTTCGGTCAGCTGCTTGTAACTCGTTAATTCGATAGTGATTCACATCCGCTAATAGAACATCCGCTGACGTGTCTTCCGAGGCGCGTTTCACAAAATTGGCCAAATCTTCTTGTAAAAGACTAGAAGTACAAGTAGGTGTTAATACGATTAAATCTGGTTGTTCTTCTTTATCTTTTCGTGTAATTAAATTTGTAACTTTTTCTTGAGACCCACGACTTAAAACGTGTCGATCTACCACACTTGTGGTTACCGGCGTAAAGTCACGCTCACGCTCTAACATAGAACGCATTACGTTAAAGTAGTCATCCCCTAAAGGAGCATGCATAATGGCATGAACATTTTTAAAAGAACTGGCTACACGAAGAGTCCCAATATGAGCCGGTCCGGCATACATCCAATAAGCTAATTTCATAAGAGAGTAAAATATTTATAATCTATACTATTGCAGAGAAATTCCAACCATATATCTTACTGAACTTAGCATAATTCGGAAAGGGAGTGATTCGAACCCTCGGTGACCATAAAGCCACGCTGGTTTTCAAAACCAGAGCATTCGACCACTCTGCCACTTTTCCTAGAAAGTTTTTTAAGGTATAAATATATAATATCAAAGAGGCTAGGAAAACGCAACTAAGACGATCAACCTAACCTGTATAATCTCGAGAACTATCTCTGGAGATTTTAACGTTCTTTGGAATTAAGCACGTTTGTTCACTACTTTTACTACTTGGAAACGTGCTTTTGCACGTTTAAAAGCGAAGTTAGCTTCTACTTTTTGTTTTGCACCCTCTGCTTTTTCTAAGTTTGCTTTTGCTTCTTCAAAAGCGGCTTGTGCTTCATCCGCATTAATTGATTCTGCAGCTTCAGCTTCATTTGCTAGAATCGTCACTTGGTTTTTTTTAACCACAGCAAAACCACCCATTAATGCTACTGAACTCCACTGATCCTTTGTACGGATTAACATAGCCCCTACATCTAATCCAGTAATAATTGGTGCGTGGTTGTTTAACACACCCATTTGACCAGTTTCTGTAGGTAAAATAATTTCTTCCGCTTCACCACTAAAGAAAGGACGCTCTGGCGTTAAAATTGAAATTTGTAGACTCATAAAATAAAGAGATAAAACATTGAACCAAAAGAGAAAAATTAAAGACTGAGACGTAAAAACTGACTGGGCATAACCACATAAACAGTTTATGAAGGATTAAGCACCTTGTCCGCTTAATAAGTTTAAAATGAACTGTGGACGTTTTGCGTACATAGCATTACTTGCAGCCATTTTGTGTAATTCTTCTTTTTTCTTAATAGCTGCGCCTTTATTATCATAAGCATCTAAAATTTCCGATTTTAAACGCGTCACCATACTTTGACTTGATTTTTTACGACAAGAGTCTAAAACCCATGATAAGGCCATTGCTTGACCACGTTCTGTAGAAGTTAAGACTTTAGGAACCATTTGTACGGCACCTGCACGACGTTTTGGTTTTACTTCTACCTCGGGCATCACGTTTTTTAGCGCCATCTCGAAAATCTCTACTGGGTTTTGTTGTTTAGTATCCCCTAATTGTTTTAAGGTCTCATAGACAATTTTATAAGCTAAAGCTTTTTTGCCTTCTTTCATCACACGATTCACTAACATGTGAACTGAAATGCTATTATAAATTGGGTCTGGTAATAAAGTACGTTTTTTAATTGGACGACGTGCCATAATAGAAAAATAAATATAATTATCAACTCAACACTTTGAAATTGAACCAAAACAGAAAATAGACATACGGGACTGACGGGACTCGAACCCGCAACTTCCGCCGTGACAGGGCGGTGCTCTAACCAATTGAACTACAATCCCAAAGATGAGTCTCGAATTTTTTATTCAAGACTCATCTTTTTTACTTACACACTATGCTAGCATAAATGCTGTGGTAAAGACAAGTGTTCGAAAGAGGTTTTCGCTTTTTTAAAGAAGTTGTTCAGCGTGCACTAAAAAAGGATTAAACACGACGTTTTTTCGGTGGACGACAACCATTATGTGGAATCCCTGTTTTTTCACGAATAACACTCACTTTAATACCAGATTTGAAAAACTCACGAATCGCGCTTTCACGTCCTTGACCTGGTCCTGATACTAAAATTTTAGCTTCTTCCATTCCGAAATCAATAGCTTTTTTTGCCACCACTTCAGCTGCTTTCTTGGCTGCAAAACTTGTGGATTTACGTTTTCCACGGAATCCACAAGCCCCGGCTGAACTCCAACAACTTACATCTCCTCGAATATTTGTTACCGTTAAGATAGTGTTGTGATAGCCTGATTGAATATAAATAATACCGCGATACATATTACGTTTTACGCGGGTTCCACTTCCTTTACGCATTACTCGTGCCATAATGAGAACATTTAAATAAAATAATAAAAAAGAATACCAAAATGTAAACATTGATTGGTAGTGTCTTAAACTTCTGTAAACCTTTGCCAAAAGGTTGGCAATTGGTTAATAGTCCCTTCGGGGAAAAGCTCTTATCTAAGAGCAGAACTGAATTGAAGACAATTTTGGAAACCTGTAAATAGATTTCAGCAAATTGGGTCGAGTCAGATTTGAACTGACGTAGGCGTAGCCAACGGATTTACAATCCGTCCCCATTAACCGCTCGGGCATCGACCCTTCCATATTTGGAAGTAAAAAGAACCATTGAAGTCATACAAAGAATTTCATTGGAGTATAGACATTATACTCGGGAAATTGTGAACAGACAAGTCATGTATAAACTCTGATTGAAAACAAGCAAAGATTAAGAGGTTCATTTGAACCTCTTAATCTTTAATTAAAAAGAAAGAAAGTGATTAAACAATGAACTCAATTATAGAGTATCAATAGTTTCGAATTCAAATTTAATTTCTTTCCAAACCTCACAAGCAGCAGCTAGTTCAGGACTCCATTTACATGCAGAACGAATAACGTCACCACCTTCGCGAGCTAAGTCACGACCTTCGTTACGAGCTTGCGTACAAGCTTCTAAAGCAACACGGTTAGCAACAGCACCAGGAGCGTTACCCCAAGGGTGTCCTAGAGTACCACCACCGAATTGAAGACATGCGTCATCACCGAAGATTTCAACTAGAGCTGGCATGTGCCATACGTGAATACCACCAGAAGCAACTGGCATAACACCACCCATAGAAGCCCAGTCTTGAGTGAAGTAAACACCACGGCTACGGTCTTTTTCGATGTAGTCATCACGCATTAAATCTACGAAACCTAAAGTAACTTCACGTTCACCTTCTAGTTTACCTACTACAGTACCAGAGTGTAAGTGGTCACCCCCAGACATACGTAAAGTTTTAGCTAAAACACGGAAGTGAATACCGTGGTTACGTTGACGGTCAATTACCGCGTGCATTGCACGGTGAATGTGTAATAGAAGACCTTGGTCACGACAGTAGTGAGCTAATGTAGTGTTAGCTGTAAAACCACCTGTTAGGTAGTCGTGCATAACAATCGGTACACCGAAGTCTTTAGCACAAGCAGCACGTTTTAGCATTTCCTCACAAGTACCTGCAGTTGCGTTTAGGTAGTGTCCTTTGATCTCACCTGTTTCAGCTTGAGATTTGTAGATAGCTTCAGCAACGAATAGGAAACGGTCACGCCAACGCATGAATGGTTGAGAGTTAACGTTTTCATCATCTTTTGTGAAGTCTAAACCACCACGTAAACATTCGTAAACAGCACGTCCGTAGTTTTTAGCTGATAAACCTAGTTTTGGTTTAATAGTACAACCTAATAGACCACGACCATATTTGTTTAGTTTGTCACGTTCAACTTGGATCCCGTGTGGCGGTCCTTGGAATGTTTTGATATAAGCAGGTGGGATACGTAAATCTTCTAGACGTAGAGCACGTAACGCTTTGAATCCAAATACGTTACCTACGATTGAAGTGAATAAGTTAGTAACTGATCCTTCTTCAAATAGGTCGATAGGGTATGCTACGTATGCGATGTATTGGTTGTCTTCACCAGCTACAGGTTCAAGGTCGTAACAACGACCTTTGTAACGGTCTAAACTAGTTAAACCATCTGTCCATACAGTTGTCCAAGTACCTGTTGATGACTCAGCTGCTACCGCTGCACCACATTCTTCAGGTGGAACACCTGGTTGTGGAGTCATACGGAATGCTGCTAAGATATCAGTTTCTTTTACAACATACTCTGGAGTGTAGTAAGTTAAACGGTAGTCTTTAACACCAGCTTTAAAGCCAGCACCTGCTTTAGTTTCAGTTTGTGGAACCATTTTGTAAAAAATGTTCATAAACATCTTGTCGATCCTTTAAAAATCTGTCCGAGGGAATTTGTTAATATTTATTATAACGAAAAAGGTGTCAGTTATACAACCCCCGCACTTAACGCTTAGATCTTTGCTCTTTCTAAAAAAACGCTACCAACATATCATACCTTCTAAAATGGTACCTGAATTTTTGCTTTCATGGCCTAATTTTATGCAAAACTTAATACCCCCCTAAGGAAATACAGTCCTTTCAACACCATTGTGCTTAGAGTTCTGCTTTAATCTAGAGAGTCAATCATGGGCTCTGAACGTTCGTACCTTTTAAATTCTTATATTATTTTTGAATTATGACCCGAGTAAAAAGAGGCAACGTGTCACGTAAACGACACAAAAAAGTGTTAACGTTAACAAAAGGCTTTCGTGGTTCTGCGTCAACACTATTTCGTACAGCAAACCAACAAAAAATGAAAGCGTTACGTTATGCTTACGTAGGCCGTCGTCAAAAGAAACGCGATTTTCGTCGTCTTTGGATTGCTCGTATTAATGCAGGAATTCGTCACTATGGTATGAACTATAGTGAATTTATTCATTTAATGAAACGTTCATCAATTCTATTAAACCGTAAAGTAGTGGCTCAACTTTTAATTTGTGACCCACAAGCTTTTATGGAGTTTATGACGCAACTTCCTAAATAAGATATCCACTTGAGAGAGTGAAAGAAGCTGTGAAATTGGAAAGCAGTTTTACACAGTTTTGAAGCCGAGTCTTTCAACGGATTTAGGTTAACAAAAACGTATGTCAAAATCTAAGAAAAATTTACGCAAAAATGTTTGGAAACAAAAAATTGAAAAACAAGCTACGCGTGCGCTTTTTTTAGCAAAATCTGTTTTAAAAACTGAATCGGTTCAGGCAGATCTACCTATCTCAGATGCCTCAACATTAGAAACATAAAGTTTTCGATTAAGTTCAGCTTTCCTTCTCGAAGGAATGCTTCTGTCCTTGATGGGGCTGTTGATCAGTCCTCTCGAGGATCTTTGGTGTTAACCGACTCCGTGGAATTACTTTTAAAGAGGTAATGTCATAAAAATTAAGTCAGTCAATGACTAGTTTTATTGAAAAAACTAGCCACTCTTTGAAAAAAGTTACGTCAATCCTAAAGACAAACGAAACTTTAACGGAAACTTACTGAAGCTTGCCAAACGAAAGCTAATAGTAAGAATAAAACCGGAATTACTGGTAAAATATCTACAAGTGGGTCAAAAGGAGCATACGCTTCTGGTAATTTTGCTAGAACTAGGGCCATTGATGATTCCATGGGGATCCTTCATTGTTTTGGAAATTTTTAAAGTATTAAAAACAGACCTCTGAATTTGGACAGATGCTACCTGTTTTTAATAAGTTCAACTTGAACTAAGTATTTATCTAATCAGAAAAAAGCACGTAGGCTTAGCACTTCTAAACAGAGTTCAGAAGGCAATTGAGTTTGATTAACCTTGGGTCGTAATGAATTACGATGCTAAAGTATCCCAACTCATTGTTACATCTTCTAATAGAAGTGAACTGTTGTAAATTTCTAAAATGATTACTAAAAAGACAGCGAAAAGAAGGATAAAAACACCCATTAACACTGTTGTTCCCCAACCTGGTAATACTTTACCAGCTTCAGAGTTTAGTGGTCGTAATAAAGTACCTAACGGAGTTACAATCCCGGGTTCTAATGAGCCTGATGAAGCTTTTGCTTTTGAAGAAGTTCCTGTAGCCATATGTCTTCGGATAAAATGAAGTCAATATGTTTACTTGCTGTAAAGATGAGAAAAGACCAGTCAACTATCTTCTGAATGAAGGCAGAAGTGATGTAGTTCAGAACCTAAAAACCTGTTTGGGGTTTCAAACCAAGAAAGGTTCTGTATAATAAAGAATCAGTGTGAAGGAGAGACTTCAACTGTTATTAGACTCCTTGGTGTAAATTGTTGTGATGTCTAAAAAGTCGTGATCAAAGATCAGTTTATGGATAGCCCTGCTTTCTTTTTTACCTTTTTCTTGTGGTTTTTATTATTAAGTGCCACAGGGTATTCTGCTTATGTTAGTTTTGGACCACCGTCTAAAAAGCTAAGAGATCCGTTCGATGAACACGAAGACTAATCAAGTGTTGTGTTTGAAAGAGTTAAGGATTTGGGTTAAATCCCCAAATCCTTAAAATAGAATGATCGAAAGATTCCGACGAATCTTTCAATCATAACGAGTTAAATACTCATGTTCAATGAGTTATTTAAGCATACGTGGTGGTTCTCGGAAAAAAATCGCGAAGAAAATAATTCCTAAAGTCCCAATTAATAAAAATGTGTAAACTAAAGCTTCCATAATGAAATAAAGAGAGGATAAATTGTTAATAAGACGAAAACCAACTTTTCAAAAGATAAAATTGATTTCCTAAAAATCTGACAAACTGAAACAGTTCGTACGCAAAAATGAACTAGCCGTTCATTTTGCGTAAAAGGTAATCGATTTAGATTTGGGCCCCAAATCCACATTGGCTAAAGGGTGTCCAAAGGCTAAAACTTCCAAACTGTAAATTAGAATGCTTCACGTACAGAACTTGTGTCACCAAGTTTCTTGTATTTACCGAATTCTAATTGTTCGTTTAAGTCATCATCAATCCCTGCAAATACATCACGGAAGATTGTACGCGCACCGTGCCAAATGTGTCCAAAGAAGAACAGTAAGGCAAAGCATACGTGACCAAATGTAAACCAACCACGTGGGCTACTACGGAATACACCATCAGATTGTAGTGTTGAACGATCGAATTCAAAAATTTCTCCAAGTTGAGCTTTACGAGCATATTTTTTAACTGTTGCTGGGTCGTTAAATGTTAAACCATCTAATTCACCACCATAGAATGTTACAGAAACCCCAACCTGTTCAATACTGTATTTTGATTCAGCACGACGGAATGGAACGTCAGCACGTACAACACCATCTTTATCAATTAAAAGAACTGGGAATGTTTCAAAGAATGTTGGCATACGACGTACGTATAAGTCGCGACTCTCGTTATCTTTAAATACTGCGTGGCCTAACCAACCTACCGCAATACCATCACCACTGTTCATAGCTCCTGTACGGAATAAACCACCTTTAGCAGGGTTGTTTCCGATGTAGTCATAGAAAGCTAATTTCTCAGGGATTTTTGACCAAGCTTGTGCTACAGAAGCACCTTCTGCAACACTAGTTTGTACACGTTTTTGGATTTCTTGTTGGAAGAATCCTTGATCCCACTGATAACGAGTTGGACCAAATAGTTCAATTGGCGTTGCCGCTGAACCATACCACATTGTTCCAGCAACTACGAAAGCTGCAAAGAAAACTGCGGCAATACTACTTGATAGTACTGATTCAATACTACCCATTGAGAGACCAAAGTATAAACGAATTGACGGACGTACACATAGGTGGAATAAACCAGCTAAAACACCTAAAATACCCGCTGCAATGTGGTGTGCCGCAATCCCACCTGGGTTGTATGGGTCAAACCCATCTGCACCCCAAGAAGGAGCTACTGCTTGAACACTTCCTGTTAAACCGTATGGGTCAGAAACCCAAATCCCTGGGCCAAATAAACCTGTTACGTGGAATGCTCCAAAACCAAAACAAACTAATCCTGATAAGAATAAGTGAATACCAAAGATTTTTGGAAGGTCTAGTGCTGTTTTACCTGTACGAGGATCACGGAATAGTTCTAAGTCCCAGTAAGTCCAGTGCCATACTGAAGCTAAGAATAGTAACCCTGATAACATAATGTGTGAAGCAGCAACACCTTCGTAACTCCAGATACCTGGGTTAGAAGCTGTTTCTCCAGTAATAGTCCAACCACCCCATGATTGTGTTACGCCTAAACGTGTCATGAATGGTAGAACGAACATCCCCTGACGCCACATTGGGTTTAATACTGGGTCAGATGGGTCAAAAACAGCAATTTCAAAAAGCGTCATTGAACCAGCCCAACCAGCTACTAAAGCTGTGTGCATTAGGTGAACAGAAATTAAACGTCCAGGGTCGTTAATAACAACAGTGTGGACACGATACCAAGGTAAACCCATAAGTATGAAAAACATGAATTTTATTACTTAATTGCTCTTTTAAAAGATAAATTCCAGTTGACAGGAAGTTATCAACAGTCTGAAAGAAGTAGAAACTCCTCAGAAATAAAGATATGAATTAGCGGTGACGGTAAGTAATGCGTCCTTTTGTTAAGTCGTAAGGACTTAATTCAACTGTTACGCGATCACCTACTACGATTTTAATGCGGTTTTGTCGAATTTTACCCGATAGATGACCAATGACCTGAACCCCGTTTTCTAGACGTACGCGAAATTTCCCATTGGATAAGTTGTGAGTGATGATACCCTCAATATCTACAAGCTTTTTCTGTTTACGACGTTGAGCCCGTGGGTTTTTTAAGTCTTCTGTGGTTTCCATATTTTCCATGCAACGTAATGTTAGTACTAAAAAGTTTTATTTTGCCCATTTGCATCGAATCTGCTATCGGCAGCAAAAACCGAAACAGTCTTAGCAAATTCAAAATACCGGGAATGAAATTTATTAAAAAAGAAAAACAGAAAAGGGAAACTCCACTCTATAAACAAAGTTTACAGAGAAAGTAGTTAAATTTTTGGGTTTATTTCTATATTATAGTGGGAATGATAAAAGAATGCCTAAAAAAAGTCAAAAGTTATGCTGCTTTTGCAAAAGTTAAACGTACTGGTTGACGTTTTGCCACTTTTTGGCGTAATTTTTGTGCTAAACGGATATATGTCAGCATTTCACCTAAAATATATTTCATTGTGTTACGTGAATCATCGTTTGCTGGAATCACGTGATCCGATAGACGTGGGTTTGAGTTTGTATCCACAATTGTAAACATTTTAATACCTAATTTCTGACATTCACGAACTGCATTTAGTTCTTCTTGTTGTCCGATAATAATAGCGACATTATTTGAGATTTGTTTGCGGCCCATTTTTGCCATTTTTGTTACACCACCAAAATATGTTTCTAAGCGTTGCCATTTATGTTTACGTAAAGCTGCCATTTTTTTTGAAGTTAGACGAAGACGCTGATCATAAACCGTATCCATTGAGTATGTTAAACGTGGATCTACAAACTTACGCATTAATACTTGAATTGTCTCTACCATTTTTGAGTTCTGACTTAATGTTGGTAGTGCACGTAAACGTGGTAAGAATTGAAGTAAACGTTGCTCAGCTGCTAAACGACGTAATTTTAGTTTTAAAACACGTAAAGTTTCTTGTTCACTTAATAGTTTACCTTTAATTAAAGTTAACTGTGACGTTACTTCTGCATTTAGGCTTTCAAATTTAGCAAAATCAGTTTTAATTGTTTGTAAGTCATCTTGAATGGTTTTTAATGTTTTTTGGATCGTTAATAAACGTTCTTGTGTGATTTCCATAGACTTCGCTAAGAATGGTAAAAATGTTACAAATTTGTGAACTAATTTACTCATCACAATAGCTTTACCACCATTTTTTGCTGTTGATGCAAATAAGGTATTACTATTAAAAATGTCATAACGTGTTTTCATTGCACTGATCATAGCGTTTAATACTTCTGGTGATGGGTTTGGTACACCCCAGCTTTCTTTTGCTACTTGTGCAAATTGGTTGTATGACAGTGTCCATACCTCATTCCCATCTTGAGTGTTTTGTGTTTCAAGTTCAACTAGTTGTGTAGCAATACGAGCTAATTGCTGGAATTCTTGGAATTTGTGTTGGTAGTATTGGTGTTGTGCTAATAAGTTCGTTTTTTGTTCTACTAGTTTTTGACCTTTTTGACGTAATAGACTAGTTTGCTCAGTAATTTTATGACTTTGTTGTGTTAGTGCTGTGTAGTTTTTTACTAATTCTTGCGTACGCGCTAATAATTGCTGACGTTTTAGAATTAAAGCTTTACTTGTTTGGATTAAATCTTGGTGATTCGAAGCTGCTTGTGATTTTGCTAGTTTTGTCATTAATAACTGACCTTTTGTCACTAACTGACGACTACGTTCGCGTAGTAAATTTACTTTAAAGATTAAACGTTCTTTAATTTGTTGACGTTTTTCTAATAAAGTACGAATTAAACGTTGTTTTTCTTTTAAAATTGGACGAATTTGAGCAATTGATTTTAAAATTGTTTTCCAGTTTGTTAACATCCCACCTAACCAACGCGTATTTACGTAGAAAGATGTTTGCGTTAATAAACTTGTTTTTGAAATTAGGCTTGCTGCTGATTTTTTAGTTCCAACAAATAAGAATGTTTTACCTTTTGCTGCGTATTTAGCTAATTGCATTAGTGAGTGATGTAAACAACGACGTGTACGTAAAACGTTGATTGTGTGACGACCACGTTTTACAAACGGGCGATCTGCGTTCTTCCCTTTTTTACGAATCCATAAATAAGGACGCATATTCGCATGACAACGTACTGTTTTTTTACCAAAATGTAATCCTGTTTGGATCATTGTACGCACTTCTGATTGAATCATAGCTTTTTGTTGCTGACCTGATAAAGGAGAAATTTTTAAAATTTGACCCACTACAAAGCGTGAATCAGTCTTTGTTAGTTTCATTAATACTTTATCACCAGGTTGAACACCTAAACCTTGACGTAAGAATAAGACACTGCCTTTAAACTGAAATACAAAATAGTTATTGTATGTTTTTACAGTACTTGGAATCTCAATTTGGAATTTAGTACCAGCTTGTAGTTGAAATGTCGTCTGATCTTTTAAAATTGAAGCTTTTGCTTGAAGTCCACGTGACTCTAATAATGTACCAAAAGCATAAGTTGCTTTAATACGAGTGATAACTACAGAAACATTATCATTCACATGATCCGCTGCGTTGGGTACAATTACTGTGAAATTATTCCCTAGGGTAATTAAGCCCGAGTTTTTAGGTCCTGCTTTTGATACTGTCCCTGTAATGCGTTGACCTACGGCAACTGGTAAGTTTAAGTTAGTTGATGTTACATAATCTAAAACGTTTGCAGTTGCATATTTAACAGCACCTGTGATTACTTTCGAAATTTTGCAACGCACATGATCCCCAACTTGTCCTTCGGGTAATACCACTGTAAACCCATTTGGTAATTCTGCTAAAGCTGTGTTTTTAGCTCCAACAGCTGTGATGTGTAAAGTTAAAACATCCCCAGCTTTTAATAGGCTAATTGTCTCTGTTTTGCGAGCAGACTTTGCTCGCGTTTTTGGAGTTGTTTGTTTCATATAATATTAATGATAAATTTTTGGATCAATCCTTTTCAATGAATGAAGTATCGTCTTTTGTCTTGAGTTATAGAGGGGGAAGTTTCCAAATTTGTATAGAAACAAGTGTCAATTCTTTTCAATTTCATATTATAGGTGTTTCTGTTGGAGGCCTCAAGTGCCTGTAAAGAAAGCAAAAAACGAATGGTTTGTTTATACTAAGACTTGCACATTTGGAAGGTTGCTTGGTATATATATATGTACCAGGTAACATTAGTT
>Ga0105055_10000912_pt1 | contig 48267 bp, 36 predicted proteins | sample BON03_FD_78090 | JGI IMG/M metagenome (GOLD analysis project Ga0105055, IMG submission 78090) | Freshwater microbial communities from Lake Bonney liftoff mats and glacier meltwater in Antarctica - BON-03 | ecosystem: Environmental > Aquatic > Freshwater > Ice > Glacier meltwater | place: Lake... | reverse complement strand
TAACCAGAACCAGGTAACCAAAACGGTTTCGATCAAGGCCTTCTATATGGATGATGCCGAAATTTCGAACAATGAATACCGGCAGTTTGTGTATTGGGTGAGAGACTCACTCGCACATACCATACTAGGCAACACCATTGAGGATGATTATGGTAAGGAATACCTCGATTGGAAAATGGAGCTCGATTGGAGTGATCCCATTCTACTAGAAGAAGTACAAGAGCTGTTTTTTCCTGAGAACGAACAGATTTTCGGTCGTTTCGAATTGGATGTGCGCAAGCTCAACTTTACTTACAAAACCTTGGATATTCGCGGTGCTGCCGATAATAAAGACAAGGATAAGCTGCGTACAGAGTTTATTCTGACCAAAACTGTGAACATCTACCCAGACACACTGGTTTGGGCGCGCGACTTTGCTTTCTCATACAACGAACCACAAGCGCAAGCCTACTTTTCTCATCCAGCCTACGATGAATATCCTGTAGTAGGCGTAACTTGGGAACAAGCCAACGCTTTTGCTGCATGGCGTTCGCACCTCTTTAATACCTACCGCGTTTCACGTGGTATGTCAAAACAAGGAGATTTCCGTTTGCCCACAGAGTTTGAGTGGGAATGGGCTGCACGCGGTGGCCACTTGAGCTCGCCCTATCCTTGGGGCGGTCCTTACATCAAAAACGACAAGGGATGTTTGTTGGCTAACTTCAAACCTGGTCGGGGTAACTATACCGATGATGGCGGTTTCTACACTGTTAAAACCTATGCCTACAACCCGAACGATTTTGGTTTGTATAACATGGCAGGTAACGTGGCTGAATGGACTTCAACAGCTTTTGATGAGTCGGTGAACTCAACGGTTCATGATTTAAACCCGGATTACAAATACGAAGCAAAAGACGAAGATGATATCGTCATGAAACGTAAAGTTATTCGCGGTGGTAGCTGGAAAGACATTGGTTATATGGTGCAAACCAGCACGCGTACCTTCGAATATCAAGATACAACCAAGTCTTACATCGGCTTCCGCTGTGTAATGGACTTCCTAGGTCGTGATTTGCGCGACTTTTAAGTAAAATCTCATTTAATAATCCTAACCAAAAAAAATTATTTTATAATATGTCAAGCTTTCTCCAGTCGAAAAAAGGAAAAACGTTTCTCAACTATGCTTATGGTTGGGGTGCCTCAATCGTGATTATAGGTGCATTGTTTAAGATTCGTCACTTAGATGGTGCCGATGCAATGCTTACCCTCGGTCTAGGAACAGAGGCCATTATCTTCTTTCTTTCGGCTTTTGAAAAGCCACATGAAGAAACCGATTGGTCGATTGTATATCCTGAATTAGCCGGTGGTGAATCCCGTCAACAAACTGGTAACAGTACCGAGATGGATGTAATGTTGGAGAAAGCCAATATTTCAAGCGACGTGTTGGAAAACTTAGGAAACAGTTTCCGCACCTTGAGCAAAAACGTATCTAAAATCAGTGACATCTCAGATGCGACTGTGGCTACCGAAGAATACAGCCGTGGTATGCGTGATGCAGCCAGCTCAATCAGCGGTTTTGCGAAGTCAACCACCGAAGCTACAGCCGTTATCGGCGAAGTGGCTGGTGTAAGCGAAGAGGCTAAAGGTTATGCAGCACAATTGCAGACTCTTGTAGGTAACCTCAGCAGTGTGAATGCAATGTATGAGATGGAATTGAAAGAGAGTAACAACCACCTTCAAGCCATTAACAAGTTTTACAGCAATGTAGCGGGTGCACTTTCGAGCATGGAACAAGCGCAAAATGATGCCAATCAGTACAAAGATGAGATGGCGAAGTTGGCTAAAAATCTAGGTTCCCTGAACGCTATTTACGGAAATATGCTAAGTGCCATGTCGGCGCCACGCGTATAGTCCAATTGTACCCGGTATTTATAGTGTTGAACTAATTTAAAAATGGCATCAGGTAACATATCCCCTAGGCAGAAGATGATCAATATGATGTATTTAGTGCTAACAGCCATGTTAGCCCTGAATGTGTCTGCTGAGATTCTGAAAGCATTTTCAATGATAAATAACAGCTTGGAAGCCACCAACGGCTCTATCAGGCAAAAGAATGATGGTTTGTATGCCGCTTTTGATAAAAAAATGGCAGATGAACCCGGCAAGGCTGAAGTGAACTACAAAAAGGCCATGATGGTCAAAAAGGAGTCTGAATTACTGCTAAAGTTTGTTCAAGACATCAAAGATAAAATGACCGATGCCGGCGGTAATGGAAACGGTAAAGTCGATGAGAAAGATTTCAAAAACGAACAAGGTATCAAACGGGTAATCGACGATGGTAACATTGACATAAGTACCAATTTGTTGGTAAACCCAGATGGTAAAAGCAAATTGGGTATTGAGTTGAAAGACAAAATCAATGCTTACCGTGACAAGGTTTCTGGAGTTATCGCTGCTGGTGACAAAGCCAAGGTGAAAATCTACATGGAGGAGGCAAAAAATCCAGATAAAAAAGTTGGTGAAGCGGCTAAGAATTGGCTGCAATCGAGTTTTGGTGAAATGCCTTTGATGGGGTCCATTACCTTGTTAACGAAATTCGAAAGTGATATTCGCAATACAGAAACTGAAGTAGTGGGCTACTTGCTAGGTGCAATCGATGCACAAAGCTTCAAATTTGACCAACTGGTTGCGAAAGTAATTGCACCTTCTAACTATGTACTAACTGGTCAGGATTATCAAGCCGATGTATTACTCGTAGCCTACGATAGTCGCCAAGACTTAAATATCATAGTTGGGGGTGAAGCACTTCCAGTAGAAGGTGGTTTGGGTAGATATAAAGTCCGCGCTACAACCGAAGGTGAGAAAAAATGGGGTGGTGTTATAAAAGTGAAAAACCCAGCAACGGGTGAGGAAACGGATTATCCATTCGAATCCTCTTACACGGTAGCTCGTCCAGCCGCGGTGGTATCGCCCGACAAAATGAATGTATTTTATATCGGTGTCGACAACCCTGTTTCGATTTCAGCTCCCGGCATAATACCGGCAAATCTGCAGCCTTCAATTTCTGGTGGTGGCAGTATTAGCGGAGGTAACGGCAAATATATTGTTAAGGTAAATGCACCTGGCAAAGTATCGGTTACTGTAAATGGTAAAGGTGTGGATGGCAAGTCATCTGTAATGGGTGCTTCTGAATTTCGCGTGAAATATGTGCCAGATCCTACAGCTACCATCGGCGGTTTAAGCCCAGGTCAGGTAGGAACTGCACAGTTCAAAGCACAGGGTGGCATGATTGCCTTGCTGAAAGATTTTGACTTCGACTTGCGCTTCAATATTCAATCGTTCCGCATGATTTACATTGCGCCACGTTCAGACCCACAAGTGGAAATTGTGTCAGGGCCAGTATACAGCGGCCGTTCACAACAAATTATACGGAATGCAAAGCCAGGCGACCGTTTTATATTCGATGAAATTAAAGCAATAGGTCCCGATAAGGTGACGCGTATTCTGAACCCTGTTACCTACGGTTTAAACTAAATAACCATGAAAAAGCTGCTGTTCGTAATTTTTGCACTGTTGCTCGTCAACGATGTTGTTGTAGCTCAAAGTCAGCAAATTGAAGTGATTGACGGTGCCTACCAGCGCCAGCAGTACAAAAAGCGTCCACCTGTCCCCTTGGCCTATATCCGGGAGTCAGATGTAATGTTCAGCTGGAATGTACTGCGGGTAATCGACCTCAACCAAAAGCCAAACCTTATCTTCACTTATCCGAAGAGTATGTTGATCAATACTTTGATTGATGCACTCAAAGGCGGTGAGCTCGAAGGATATCTTTTCAAAACAGAGGAGCTGTTTCCAGAGAACGCAATTACTTCTGATGAAATTCTTGCCACGTTAGAGAGTTATGATACGCTATTGGTAACAAATCCGATTACTTTATTGCCAGAACAGCGCGTTGAAAAGACGGAATTTAATCCCAATGATGTGGTGAAATACCGTATCAAAGAGGAGTGGGTGTTCGACAAACAAATAAGTACTATGGTAGTGCGTATCATCGCCATTGCACCGGTGCAAAATTTGAAGTCGGAAGGCCAGGTTGTGGGTGAACTGCCTATGTTCTGGGTGTACTACCCTGCCATCCGTAATATTATCGGTTCAACGGAGGTATTTAACTGGAGAAATGATGGCCAGAAAGTATCCTTTGATGATATTTTTATCCGGCGCCATTTTGCGAGTTATATCTACAAAGAGTCGAATGTGAAAGACTTGCGTATTGAAGATTATGCCGCTGGCAAAGACATATTACGCGAGGCCGACAAAATAAAATATAAAATAATAGACTTCGAACAAGCGCTTTGGGAATACTAAGCGGTCGAACGTTGTACAAAGCCTGTTTGCGAAAGGAAACAGGCTTTTTTATTATTGATTTTTTTTTAGATACAGGGCAACTAAGTAGACCAGAAGACTGTTAGTTTGCCATGACCGGCTACCGTTTTACCCAGTTCGTTGCAGATCCTGCGTCTGATAAAAAAGGCTTCGAGAAGCTTATGCCAATTTTTTTAGAAGTGCTTACCTACACCTCGGGTGATGTTTCTGAGGCATTTTCTTGGCTCAATGAGCTCGATAAACAATATAAGCTGACGGATGATACCTACGGAATGGGGGATTTTATTGAGGAACTCAAACGTAAGGGCTACCTGAAAGAGGCCGAGAACGCTGATTTAACCATAACGCCTAAAGCAGAAAAAAGCATTCGGCAACGATCATTGGAGGAAATTTTTGGTCGTTTAAAACGGTCTAATCCAGGCAACCACAGCTCTGCGCATTCAGGGCAAAGTCAGGAACAAACTGCTGACCGCCGGCCTTTTCGTTTTGGTGATAGTAATGATCAAATCGACTTCACCGATTCCATACGGAATGCACAAGTGAATCATGGTTTAGGGTCGTTCACCCTCACAGAGGCTGATTTGGAGGTCAGGGAAACCGAGCACTACGCGCAAACCTCTACGGTATTGATGATAGACATATCTCACAGTATGATACTGTACGGCGAAGACCGTATTACGCCTGCGAAAAAGGTTGCTATGGCCTTGTCGGAGCTGATATTGCGCAAATACCCTAAAGACACACTCGACATCGTTACTTTCGGCGACGATGCTACGCCAATAGCAATTAAAGATTTACCCTATCTACAAGTTGGGCCATATCATACAAATACTGTTGCGGGTTTAGAGCTGGCGATGGATTTGTTACGGAAGCGAAAAAATCCGAACAAACAGATTTTTATGATCACCGATGGGAAGCCCAGTTGTTTGAAGGAATGGGACGGGAGTTATTACAAAAACAGCTTTGGTTTGGACAGACGTATTGTTAACCGCTGTTTAGATTTAGCCAGCCAATGTAAAAAGGCAAAAATACCAATTACCACTTTTATGATTGCACGTGACCCATATTTGCAGCAGTTTGTCGCGGATTTTACCGAAATCAATCAAGGAAAAGCGTTTTATAGTGGTTTGAAAGGATTGGGAGAATTCGTTTTTCATGATTATCAGCGCAACCGACGTAAAAACGTTCGCTAACTGCTATTTTTGGCTGTATGGCCGGCCTCTATTTACACATACCCTTTTGTAAGCAAGCCTGTAATTACTGTGATTTTCATTTCAGCACTTCTTTAGGACAGCTCGAAACGTTAACAGCGGCTTTACACCTAGAATTGGAACTACGGGCAGCCGAATGGAACGCAGAAAACATCTCGACCATTTATTTTGGGGGAGGAACCCCTTCTCTGTTGCCTGGTGAAAAGCTGAATGGCATTATGGAAACCATTCATCGATTGTTTCGGGTTGAGGCCAATGCAGAGGTAACCTTGGAAGCCAATCCCGATGACCTTAGCATCGGGAAGCTGAATGAGTTCAAGGAGGCCGGTATTAATCGCCTCAGCATAGGCATACAGTCTTTCCGTGACGACGACCTGCAGCGGATGAATCGGGCGCACAGCGCGCGTGAGGCCCTGCATTGCATACGTCTCGCCAGAGAGATGGGGTTCGAAAATTTGACGGCAGATTTGATATATGCCCTCCCCGAACTAACCGATGCAGATTGGGTTGCTAATGTAGATCAGCTTATGGCTATGCAATTGCCTCATTTTTCTGCTTATGGTCTTACTGTTGAAGAAAAAACACCATTGGAAGCCTATATCAGGAAAGGCAAAATTGCAGCTGTTCCCGATGAGGTAGCGCCTCGCCAATTCGAACTGTTGATGGATATGGCAGCTTCCCATGGTTATGAACACTATGAGATTTCTAACTTCGCGAAGTTAGGTCATCAAGCTAAACACAATAGCAACTATTGGAATGGCAGTAAATATTTAGGCATAGGCCCATCTGCACACTCTTTTGATGGAGAAAAACGATGGTGGAATGTATCGAACAATAGCAAGTATATCAAGTCTATTCAAGCCGGTATTTTTCCAGCTGAGTCGGAAATACTCGATTTACGAACACGGTACAACGAGTACGTACTTACCTCCTTACGCACGGCAAAAGGCGTTTCGTTGACAACGCTTGAGCAAAAATTTGGCACAGAGTTACATCGCTTTTTTTTGAACGTATTACTTGAATGCGAGCCATTGTGGTATAGAATATTAGGTGATAGTGTAGTATTAACTCGGGCAGGCAAACATTTTGCCGACCGTATTGCGAGCGATCTTTTTATATTAGGAGATGATTTCATTTGACCCTTCACGCGTAAATTGGTCGCAGCCAATGGATATTTCATTGCCTTTGCAGTCTGGTGCCGATAACCCCAATGCTTTTTACATTGCACAGCCAGAGTTTTGGCCATTTGTTGCTGGTAGCTTCGTTGGGAATGTGGCAGATGGGGGAGCATGCAACGTAAATAATATTCGCTTTAGTCCACATGGAAATGGCACACACACGGAATGTGTTGGACATATCACCGCGCATTTTGTGAGTTTGCAGGACTGCTTGAAACGGTTTTTATTTCCTGCGGCCTTAATCTCTATTACGCCGGATAAGGCAGCTTCAGGTCAGATAATCAGTCTAGTTGCGTTACAACTGGCCTTGGGCGAACGGCGTCCGGAAGCTGTGGTGATACGTACCTTGCCCAATACAGCTCAGAAAAGACGGCAACAATACAGCGGCACAAATCCGTGTTATTTTGCTCCCGAAGCCCTGGCGTGGCTAAATGAAATTGGGGTACTTCATTTGCTCACCGACTTACCCTCGGTTGACAGGGAGGAAGATGAAGGCCTTTTATTGGCACACCATACCTTTTGGGGTTATCCGAAAGCAACGCGGTTAGAAGCCACAATCACAGAAATGACTTTCGTTCCGGATGGCATACAGGATGGCGATTATTTGCTGAACTTGATGATTGCATCGTTTGCAAACGACGCTAGTCCAAGTAAGCCAGTATTGTACCCTTTTTTACCTTAAAATCAACTGAATTTAAGTCCAAAGGTTCCGTTTCGGTGCTGGATGGTAGCAAACCTTTCCTCAAGGGCTTTGCGATGTTTGGGGAGTAGTAAGCTGATATTAGTTGCTTTGCTGCGTAGATATTTTTGCTCGTGTTTCCGGTAGATATACAGTGTTTTCCGTAAGCCGCCATATTCCTTTTTGATAACAAAACCTGCAAATTCATCCATCGGTATCACCAAATGAAAATGTTTGTCGTCTTCCTTATCGGTGCCAACAAAAATCTGGCTTTGCACAAAATCAAAGCAGACATAGGTAGGTGCGATTATGAGCCAAACCACGACCAAACTGGCAACAGCTGCACCCAAAATGAGGTAGGTTGTTCCGGCAGGTAGATTGCTTTCAAAAACGACATAAACGCCCATTCCCATGACACCAAAGGCACAGAGTCGGAACAAGAACATTTGCCGGAGATTTTGAACCGCTTGCATTAATTTAGGTCGTAATTAGCCATAAGACCCTTTATAAAGTCAGCCGTGGCTACATCTTCCCAGTTTTGACGGATAGCTGGTCGTGCCATTACCTCGTCCATGATACGCTCTTGCACTTGACCAAGCCGCAATGCTTCCGAATAACGGATGTCAGGGCTAAAGGTTACCATTGTATACAGCGGTATCCATTTGTCTGGATATAAGGCGTAAATTTTTGCTTCAATTTTTTTACGGAGTAGGAAATCTGCATCTGCTACTTTATCTCGCATTTCGATGAAGTTGGCTTTGGCGAGGTCGGCGATGGCATCCCCATCGGGTTTGCGTAATTCTTCGTAGGAACTCAATATTTCCGGCCAATTTTCGGCATAACGGTCGATAAGTTCGTCAAGTACAAATACATCTTCAAAGCCAGAATTCATCCCTTGGCCATAAAAAGGCACAATGGCGTGGGCCGAATCACCTATTAAAGCAGTGTGATCGCCATAAACCCAAGGACTACATTTTACTGTAACCAAAGAGGAGGTGGGATTATCGAAAAAGTCATCCAGCAAAGTCGGCATGAGGGGTACCGCATCCGGCATAGTGCGGTTGAAAAATTCAGTCACCGCTTCCCGTGTCGTAAGTTGGGCGAAGGAATTTTCACCTTCAAAAGGAAAAAAGAGGGTGCAGGTAAAGCTGCCATCTGGATTTGGTAAGGCAATCATCATATAACTGCCACGTGGCCAAATGTGGAGGGCATTTTTCTCCATCAGGAACTCACCGTTTGGGCCAGCGGGTATGGTCAGCTCCTTATAGCCTGCCGTCAGATAATCTTGACTGTAGTCGAAACGATCGCGTTTCTGAAAACTTCCACGCAAAGCAGAAAATGCACCATCGCTACCAAAAAGTAAATCGTAGGGCACCGACATCTTCTGACGTGTATCATCCTTTTCGAAATGCACTATTTTTTCGGCCAAATCCACATCGGTGCTTCGCATACTAAAATGAATGCGTACACCTTCGTTTTCGGCCAAATCAATCATCTTATAGTTTAAGCCACCTCGCGAAACCGAATAAATGGCCTGTCCTTCTTTGCCATAAGCCTGGTAGCTGAGTTGTCCTTTTTCGTCATGCATCATTCTGCCGTACATTGGGATGCCTACCTTGCGGACTTCATCGGCCAAACCTACTTTTTCTAAAGCCCTAAAACCACGATCACTAAGCGCAAGGTTAATCGAGCGCCCACCATAGGCACCTGCTTTACGCAAATCGGGCCTGCGTTCGTAAATATCGACCGCGTAACCCCGGCGACGCAAATAAACGGCAAGTAGGGAGCCCACGAGGCCAGCTCCGAGCAAGGTAACGTTTTTCATATGCGCTAATTTACGGAAGAAAGCCGCTGAGTTGGCTATTTACGCTCCCTTTGATAAATGGATTTTTCAGCAATTTGTACCGAGATTGGCCTTAAAGTCGAATAATTAAACGAACAACCGTCCGCCGCCTATCCGTTGTAACGTTTGATACCATCTTCAAGCAGTTTGACCAACCAATAAACGTCTTCGAAACTATTGTATAACGGCACAGGTGCCACTCGTATAACATCGGGCTCGCGCCAGTCGGCAACTACACCATTTTCTGTGAGATGGTCGAATAATTTCCGACCGTTAAGCGTAGCAAAGATGGAAAGTTGACAACCTCTGGCTTCTGGATCTTTCGGTGTTAAGACCTTCAATCCAGCTGCTGGATATTTTTTTTGCAGTTCATCGAGCAAAAACGCAAGATAACCGGTGAGTTTAACTGCTTTCATGCGCAGCTTATCCATGCCTACTTCATCGAAAATATCGAGTGCGGCCAGGTGCGGAGCCGATGCCAGCACTTGGGCATTACTCAACTGCCAGCCAGCCGCACCAGGCATGGGCTGAAAGCCTTTTTTCATTTGAAAACGTTCATCCTCACGGTGCCCCCACCAGCCGGCAAATCGAGGTAATTCGGGTTTGTTGCCATGTTTATTGTGTATAAAAAGGCCACTCGGGCCACCTGGGCCACTATTCAAATATTTGTAGCTGCACCAAACAGCGAAGTCAACCCCCCAATTATGCAACTGCAGCGGCACATTTCCAGCAGCGTGCGCAAGGTCGAAGCCAACGACTGCGCCAGCGGCATGACCGGCCTGGGTAATAGCTGCCAGGTCGAATAATTGGCCTGTATAGTAATTCACCCCGCCTAGCATGACCAGCGCAGTTTCATCGGCATGGTCTTGTATGGTTTGTAAGATGTCTTCGGTGCGCAGCGTATATTCTCCTGGTCGGGGCAACAACTCAATGATGCTCTGCTCAGGTTCCAGCCCGTGAAATAGGATCTGGCTTTCCACGGCATATTGATCTGAAGGGAATGCGCCACCCTCCATTATAATTTTGAATCGTTTGCCTTGTGGTCGGTAAAAACTGACCATCGCCAGATGAAGATTTACGGTAAGGGTATTCATTACCACCACCTCACCGGGGAGGGCGCCTACAAGCCTGGCAGCCTTTTCAGTGAATAATTTGTGGTGATGCATCCATGGATTTTTACCTCTGAAATGACCTTCAACGCCATGAGAACTCCAGCTTTCGAGCTCTGTTTCGAGATATTGACGAACACTTTTCGGCATTAAACCGAGAGAATTGCCCGTGAAATAATATACATCCTTGCCTTGGTGCTGGGGGATGTGAAACCGGGATCTGTACTGAGCTAGTTCATCTTGTAAATCTAACTTTATGGCAGAATTCAGCTCGTTTTGGTATGTTTCCATAGATTTAACGCAGATTTCGCGGAGTTAAAAGAGTTTCACTGAGCTTTGGAATTTATTTTCCTTTTTATGCCGTCTTTTGAGGAGGCTACATTAAAGTTAATAAGCAATCCCAGTGGCTTTTCAGCCATGCGAAGATAACTTACGAGTTGTGCTTCATGCACAGGTAAAATAGTTTCTATAGCTTTTATTTCTATGATGAGTTGGTCTGCGACTAAAAAGTTAACTATCAATACCTCATCCAAAGTTTTGCCTTTATAACAAACAGTAAATGCTTCTTGACTTAAAAATGGAATTTTACGCCATCTGAATTCTTCTCCTAGGCAGTGTCGATATGCCGATTCAAGCCTAGCTGGGCCTAATTGAGAATGGACTTCCAATGCTGCGGAAATGACGTTAAAAGTCAGGGCGTTAGCAATGGGATATTTTATGATTTCCAGAGGAAATCACATCTCTGCGAAACTCAAATAGCTTAGTGGACTCTGCGTTAAAACTTGCGCTGTTTTCTAAAGAAAATCTGTTTTTTTTCTTTGGAGAAATTCCAGTGCGGATTTGTGCAGCAGCCAATCCTTCTTATCCTGCGGCCAGTCCATGTTTTGTATAAGTTTGCCCGGTTCAAGTTCGCCTAATGGGAAGGGGTAATCGGTGCCCAAGGCTACTTTTTCGTGGCCAACCAGATCGGTGATGTATTGGAGCATGAGTGGGTCATGCACTAGGCTATCTAACCAAAACTTGCCGAGATAAGCACGGGGATTTACAGGGTTATGTTTGGCCACCAAATCGGGACGCACATGAAAGCCGTGCTCAATGCGGCCGATAGTTGCCGGAAAAGAACCACCGCCATGGGCAAAAGCTACGCGAAGCTTCGGCAGTCGCTCAAACAGGCCGCCAAAGATCATAGCGCATATGGCCAACGAACTTTCGGCAGGCATACCAACCAGCCAAGGCAGCCAATAATCGGTCATTTTTTCTTTGCCCATCATATCCCATGGATGCACAAAAATGCAAGCCCCTAAACGCTCTGCTGCTTCAAATACGGGAAATAGCTCTGGGGCATTCAAATTCCAGTCGTTAATATGTGAGCCTATTTCTACTCCTGCAAAGCCCAATGTTAGCATACAGCGCTCAAGCTCCTGGATAGCCAATTGCGGGTCTTGAAGAGGCAAAGTGCCTAATCCTACAAATCGTTTGGGATTGCTCGCTACAACACCTGCCAGGTGGTCGTTTAAAAAACGTGAAGTTTCAAGTGCGTGCTCTCCTTTCGCCCAATAGTGGAAAAGAACGGGTATAGTACTCAGCACTTGCACATGTACGCCATGTGTATTACAGTCATTAATACGGGCGGTACCTGACCAGCAGTTCTCCTCCACTTTTCTGAAAAACTTATCTCCTTGCATCATATTCGCACATTTCGGACAACTGTCCGCAATATGTTCCATGTGTACAAAACTGCCATAACCAAACTTATCCGCCCAGCGTGGTAGCCTATCGGGCATGATGTGCGTATGAATGTCGATGGTTAGATCGCTGGGTCCGTAGGGGAGTTGGAAATTCAAAATGGCAAATTCAAAGTTCAAAAGTAGTTCTGGGACCGCTGGTGCCAGTTATAAAGTTAGCAAGTTCTAAAAGTTATATGGAAACCTCGCTAAGGCAATGGGTCTAAGGTTGACCGAAACCCCTCAATGAAGCGGGTTCAAATAAACCTAGGGTCAGCAGCCATTATGGTACCGCATTTTTTGCAGCTACGGAGTTCTTCTGAGCCGAAATAGTGCTTAAATCGAGGTAGGAAGTCTGTTTCGATATTTTTCAACTCAAAATAGGCTTCGTGTAAGGGGTGGTTGCAATTGTCGCAAAACCAAAGTAGGCCGTCGGTATACCCCTTGCCTTCACGTACCCGCTCAATAACCAAACCTATAGAGCCTTCACTTCGAATGGGTGAATGCGGGATTTTGGCAGGACAAAGAAACATATCTCCCGGTCCGAGCTGAATATCGCGTGGTGCACCGTCTTCCTGTATGCGCACCGTAATTTGTCCTTCTAACTGGTAAAACAGCTCTTCCGTTTCGTTATAATGATAATCCTTACGTGCATTTGGTCCGCCAACGATCATTACAATATAATCAGTGCCTTCGGGGTACAGATTTTTATTGGCAACGGGTGGTTTGAGCAAATGGCGGTTTTCTTTGATCCACTGCTGTAAGTTAAAAGGAGCGCGTATAGCCATGATAGGAAGCTTTGGGGGAAGTTAGCGTTTTTCAAAGGATTTAGAAAAGCACTGAAGGAATGAGCCCAAGCCTGCAGCGCACTTTGTTCGTCCTTTAGCGGATTAATGGGTTTATTTATTTTGGGTGTTCTCATGAGTCGCTGCCGAGGGGTTAAAAAAACAAAGCCCCTTTTTCAAGGGGCTTTTGTTAAAATGGAGGTCGGAAGCGGATTAGTTCGGTTGCGTTTATTTTTTCGGGTCCTCATGAACCGTTTCCGAGGGGTTTAAAAACAAAGCCCCTGCAAAAGGGGCTTTATTCAAATTGTGAGGTCGGAAGCGGATTAGTTCGGTTGCGTTTATTTTTTCGGGTCCTCATGAACCGTTTCCGAGGGGTTAAAAAAACAAAGCCCCTGTAAAAGGGGCTTTATTCAAATTGTGAGGTCGGAAGCGGATTAGTTCGGTTGCGTTTATTTTTTCGGGTCCTCATGAACCGTTTCCGAGGGGTTAAAAAAACAAAGCCCCTGCAAAAGGGGCTTTATTCAACTTGTGAGGTCGGAAGCGGATTCGAACCGCTGTAGGAGCTTTTGCAGAGCTCTGCCTAGCCACTCGGCCATCCGACCCTTGTGGATTGGAGTGCAAATATAAAGGTTGAATTGGATAAAAAGTTCCTATTCGTAACGTAAAGCGTCGATGGGATCTAATTTTGCTGCTTTAGCCGCTGGATAATAGCCAGATACGAGGCCAACAACAAGGCATAAGAAAACGCCAGCGGCTATCCAGGCCCAAGGGATGATAAAGCCAGCGCCGACTACCACGGCCACCAGGTTGCCGATGAGGATGCCTAAAATGATACCTACTGCACCCCCCAATTGACCAATCACTAAGGCTTCAAATAAAAACTGTTGTCGAATTGTCTCTTGGTTTGCACCCAAAGCCTTGCGTACGCCTATTTCGCGGGTACGCTCAGTAACCGATACCAACATAATATTCATCAACCCAATGGCTGCACCCAAAAGGGTAATAAAACCAATCGCCGTGGCTGCCACCGAAATAAAACTCAGGTTTTCAATCAAACTGGTTGCAAAACTCGTGGATTTGACGATGTCAAAATTATTGTCCTGCTCGGGGCGTAACTTACGCAATACGCGGAAGCTACCAGTGGCCTCTTCCACTGCGGGTTCCAGGTATTCCGCGCCATTCACCAATACGCTGATAATATAGGAACGGCTGGCATCCGGGAAAAAGCTTCGACCATTGGTTACTGGTATTACCACGGAGCGATCGCTGTTGCCACCAAAACTGGACCCCTTCGATTCAATCACGCCTATTACGCGATATTGTCCATTCCCGATTTTGACAAGCTTGCCTTCTGGATCCTGATCCTTAAATAGCAAATCCGCTATTTCTTTGCCCAAAAGCGCTACGTTCGACGCATACTGAATTTCACTCGGCGTAAAATTCCGACCAAACTCCAAGCTAAAGCCACCTGTATTGAGGTAATTTTCGTCGCTCGAAAACACCATTACGTTCGGGTTGGTTTTAATTCCACCTGCTTTTATAACGGCGTTGCGCGAGACCAGCCCACTCACAGATATTTCGGCTGGGAAATCAAATCTTTCTCTGAAATTTTGAGCTTCCTGCCACGAAATAGGTTTTTTAGGTGGCGGTCTGCGCTGGCCACCTCCAAAATTCACATTCAACCCCCTGTTACGGATATTGAAAGTATTAGCTCCCATACTCGTAAAAGTATCGTTGATGGATGCCTTTAATGCGTCGATTGAAGTAAGTATTCCTACCAAGGCCATAATGCCAAAGGAAATAATAAGTGCAGTAAGCACTGTACGCAACAAATTGCTGCGGATGGCATCTATGGCGATGCGGAGGTTTTCGAGCCAGACCCTTCTCACACCTTCAAAAATAGGAGGCTTTTGGTCATATTGACTGCCGAAGAAGGAATTATTCGCCAAAGCTGTTGTTTTGCTGTGGGCTGCTACTGAAATTTTGCCGTTAAATCGCTATTTTTGCAACAATTTACAACCATATCCAGCTATAAAACAACAAATAAAATGGTATTCGATTTGGACATGATCAAAGCGGTGTACGACCGCATGCCTTCACGCATTGAAGCTGCACGAAAAGCAGTGAATCGCCCACTTACGCTGACAGAAAAAATCCTGTATGCCCACCTGTGGCAAGGCGAAGCAACAGCGCTTTATGGTCGGGCGAAGTCGTATGTGGATTTTGCACCAGACCGTGTTGCCATGCAGGATGCCACCGCACAAATGGCCCTGTTGCAGTTTATGCAAGCCGGGCGCACCCAAGTCGCTGTACCATCTACCGTACATTGCGATCACCTGATACAAGCCAAAATCGGCGCTGTAGCTGATTTGAATACTGCCAACGATAAAAACAAAGAGGTTTACGATTTCCTCGCGTCCGTTTCCAATAAATATGGTATCGGTTTCTGGAAAGCGGGAGCAGGGATTATCCACCAAGTAGTGCTCGAAAATTATGCATTTCCTGGCGGTATGATGATAGGAACCGATTCTCACACCCCGAATGCAGGTGGTTTGGGTATGGTCGCCATTGGCGTAGGCGGAGCCGATGCCTGTGATGTAATGGCAGGGTTGCCTTGGGAACTGAAGTTTCCTAAAATTATTGGCGTGAAGCTAACTGGTAAACTCAGTGGCTGGAGTTCACCGAAGGATGTAATCTTAAAAGTAGCAGGTATACTTACTGTAAAAGGTGGAACAGATGCTATCGTAGAATATTTTGGTGAAGGCGCTAAGTCGATGTCGGCAACCGGTAAAGGAACCATTTGTAATATGGGTGCTGAAATTGGCGCAACCACCTCGGTTTTTGGCTACGACGAGAAAATTGCCACCTACCTTAGAGGTACAGGTCGTGCCGACGTGGCTGCCCTTGCTGATAAAATTGCCGAACACCTCACCGGTGATGCGGCAGTGTATAAGAACCCAACGGAATACTTCGATCAGGTTATAGAAATCGATTTGAATACTTTGGAACCACATATCAATGGTCCATTTACGCCAGATCTGGCTTGGCCGTTGAGTAAATTTGCGCAAGCCGTTAAGGACAATGGTTGGCCGGCTAAACTCGAAGTGGGTTTGATTGGCTCGTGTACCAATTCATCTTATGAAGATATTAGCCGTTCGGCTTCTTTGGCCAAACAGGCTGTTGAAAAACATCTTTTAGCCAAATCCGAGTTTACAATTACACCAGGGTCGGAGCAGGTGAGATATACCGTGGAGCGGGATGGTTTCCTCGGCACCTTCGCTCAGATGGGCGGCGTAGTGCTCGCCAATGCTTGCGGACCATGTATTGGGCAATGGGCGCGTCACGGTGCCGATAAACAAGAGAAAAATTCGATCATCACCTCTTTTAACCGGAATTTTGCAAAACGGGCGGACGGAAATCCGAATACGCATGCTTTTGTTGCGTCTCCAGAAATTGTAACCGCATTGGCTATTGCGGGTGATCTGACGTTTAACCCAATAACCGATACCCTTACCAACGCCAAAGGGGAGCAGGTGAAGCTTGAAGAACCCAAAGGCTACGAAATGCCTGTAAATGGGTATGCCGTGGAGGATGCTGGCTACCAGGAACCTGCTAAGGACGGCAGCAAGGTGGAGGTTCTGGTGTCGCCAAGCTCTGAGCGCCTGCAATTACTCGATCCATTTATGGCTTGGGAGGGCACCAATCTCAAAGGGCTCCGGCTACTTATCAAAGCCAAAGGCAAATGTACCACCGACCACATTTCGATGGCAGGACCTTGGTTACGCTACCGTGGTCACCTCGACAATATCTCTAATAACCTCCTCATAGGAGCAATTAATGCCTATAACGACACGGCAAATACAGTGAAAAATCAACTTACAGGCGAATACGGCGAAGTTCCGGCAACACAACGCGCTTACAAGGCCGCTGGCATAGGCTCAATCGTGGTAGGCGACGAAAACTATGGCGAAGGCTCTTCCCGTGAACATGCAGCCATGGAACCACGCCATTTGGGCGTTCGTGCCATACTCGTTAAATCATTTGCGCGTATACATGAAACCAATTTGAAAAAGCAAGGTATGTTGGCTTTGACTTTTGCCAACAAAGCCGACTATGATTTGATTCGTGAAGACGATCAGTTTAACATCGTTGGTTTAACCAGTTTTGCTCCTGACACTTCACTTACGGTAGTTGCCCATCATAGCGATGGAAGTAAGGCTGAAATCGAAGTAAATCACAGCTACAATGCGCAGCAGATTGAGTGGTTTATTGCTGGAGGGGCATTAAACATCATTCGCAGAAATTTTTCGAAAAACTAATTGCTTCATACACAGCAGAAAAGAGCCCGTAAGGGCTTTTTTCTTTTAATGCGGTTGCAAAATCAGCTTTCACTGCTAAATTTGCAGTCCGCATCCCGCCCAGGTGGCGGAATTGGTAGACGCGCTGGTCTCAAACACCTGTGAGGTTACACTCGTACCGGTTCGACTCCGGTCCTGGGCACTATCCCGGTCTGACGCAAGTTGGTCCGGGATTTTTTATTCAAATACAGCTCTTTCTTCAACCATTTTGTTTTATACTGATGGCAGTTAACCCAATAATAATGGCTCAAGCGTCAGTTTTTTTGAAAATTGAATTGAAGTGCATATTAATGCGTCACGGAACCGTTAGTTAACTTTATATTGCGCTTAATCTATGCTCTACCGTTGCCTTTACCGCATTGCGCCTGAAGATTTATGTTAGGCGCCCAAGTTCCTATACGGATTTTGCTTGTCGAAGATGATGAATTGGAAGCTTCCAATTTTGAACAGGTATTATTAAAAACGGGCCTTAATTATTCCTTTCGAACGGCCTCATCGGCTCAGGAAGGCTTGAATTTGATTGAAAAGCAAGACTTTGATTGTATTTTTTTAGATTATTTTTTGCCGGATAGCAATGGGATAAATCTGCTAAAAGAGATTCGCTCGAAGGCAGTTTCCACTTCTATAGCCGTGCTCACGTCACAAGAAGATGAAAAAGTGGGCGTAGAGATGATGAAATTGGGTGCGTTTGACTATTTTCCAAAATCAGAAATTAGTAAGGAAAAGCTGAATGCGGTTCTTCGGCATGTGATTAGGGTGAGCGAGATAGATGGTGCTAAACGCGTGGCTGAATCGGCCTTGCATGAAAATGAGCGGCTACTAGATATTGTTTTTAACGCTACACATGTGGGTATTTGCCTTACGAATGACAACGGTATTTTTGTCCGCGTAAATAAGGCCTTTAGCGACATCTTAGGCTGGCCTATCGATGAGTTAATCGGGTATCACTTTAGTTTGCTTTTCAAACAAGAATTCCAAGCAGCTGCACGCCAATTACACCAGTTATTTATGCGTGATTTGTCTGGAGTAGTTCCGGATGAATGGGTGCTGAAAAGAAAGGATAAACAAAAAATCACGTTATCGGTATCAAATTCTTTGTATACAGATGACAGCGGTCAAAAGTTTGTGGTTTCTGTATTGAGTGATATTAGTGATAAAAAGAAGACGGAAGAGGAGTTGCTTGAAGCCAAAAAAGCTGCCGAATTGGCTGCAAAGGCGAAAACTGAATTTCTTTCGAACATGAGTCACGAAATTCGCACACCTATGAATGCGGTAATTGGCTTAACGGAATTGCTGCTGCAGGAAAAACACGATGAAAAAACACTCGAATACCTAAAATCAATTAAATATTCGGCCGATAATTTATTGGTGATTATAAACGATGTACTTGATTTTTCAAAAATTGAAAGTGGTAAAATCACACTGGAAGTCATAGATTTTGACATCCGGAAATTGGTGGATGATCTTGGTAAAACCATCAGTTACAAAGCCGATGAAAAGGGAATCGAATTGCTGAAAAAGATAGCCGACGATGTTCCTCGGTTATTAAGAGGCGATCCTTTCCGATTGAACCAAATTTTGCTTAATCTGACTGGAAATGCCATTAAGTTTACGGAAAAAGGCTTTGTTGAAATTGCTATTCGATTAGGCAAAACGCCATCGAATGATAAAGTGAGTTTGATCATTGATGTCATTGATACAGGTATTGGGATACCAGAACGTAAACTTGGGAATATATTTGAGTCCTTTACGCAGGCCTATACCGATACTACGCGATTATTTGGTGGTACGGGGCTTGGTTTAGCTATTACTCAAAATTTGGTTCGGCTGCAAGGAGGTCAAATTCAGGTTAAAAGCGAGTTAGGAAAAGGGTCGGTATTTAAAGTTACAATGGATTTTGAAACAGGCCAGCGCTCTGGAATTAATATTGAAGGTCAACGAATACCTATGGAAGAGAAAAACCTCAAAGGCATGCGTATTCTGGTTGTCGAGGACAATAAGATGAACCAGTTTGTGGCGCGCCAGATATTACAACGCTGGAATGCCCAAGTTTCTCTCGCGGATAACGGTGAAATTGCCCTTGAAATACTCGAGGGTGCTGATTTTGATTTGGTATTTATGGATCTTCAAATGCCGGTTATGGGGGGCTTTGAAACAACTGATTTATTGAGGTCTGGCGAAAGGGCACCTAGAAATCAGCATGTCCCGATTATGGCGCTGACTGCTGATGCTTTCGCTGAAACGCGGCAAAAAGTAGCCAGTTATGGCATGAACGACTTTGTGACGAAACCTTTTGATCAAGATGAACTGTATCAAAAAATTATAAGGCTAGCCATGCCTATTTAGCGCCTTTTGAGAAGTATATAACGAAAAGTGCCCTTTAATGTGGCGGGCTCGTTGTAAATAAGCTCAAGTTGTGTCTTCTTTTGTATCCGTGAAAATTTCCTGTTGATGTCAGAAAACAGAAAGCGGGCAAGCATACCCATCATTTTTCTGAATAAAGTACGCACACTGTCTCCCGCCAGAAACGTATCAAAAACCACGACACGCCCATTTGGCTTAACTACTCTTTCGGCTTCCCCTAAACAGGCGACTGGGTCGGGAATTACTGCGACAATAAGAGGAAAAAATAGCAGCATCGAAACTAGCGTCTGGAAAATCGAGTTGCTAGCCGTCCACACGTTGAACCGGTAGTATTGCGGTATGCTTGCCGGCACGCACATTAAGCAAACGCAACATAGCGGGTATTACATCGGTTGCGGTAATGCGCAGCTTGTCGGGTAGGAATTTGAGGTCGAGACCAATACCGGTACCCACGCGCAAAACACTGTCTGCTGCTTTTAGCTGAAGGTGCGCGATGGACTGTTTTCAGTAAGGTGCAAATATGCCTGCAACTAGATCATAAACAGGGGTGTAAATGCTATATCGTGCCACATTCCAGTCACTGGCTAATTTCATAAGTATGGCAAGAATTGTTTGATGAGAAGTATTAGCAGGCCAAGGCAAATGGCAAAACGTTGTCTTAACAACAATGTTCTAGTCAGAATATGCGGCCAAGCTATGCACTCTTCGTACAATCGCCTAATGGATAGGGTTCGAATTTCTTCCTAAGCCAAACCGACCCATCAATCTTGGGATAGGATGATTGGGCCATAATTTTGGCATACCAGATGGAGAATGACACTTTTGAGGAGCAGTTGTGTTGGGGAATAGCCGTAACGAGCTACTTTTCAACGCACTTGTTTATTTTAAGATATGCTGCCAGATGTCGTTGCCAAAGGCGAAAACCATCAGGGATATGAGTATTACCATTCCAACATATTGGGCTGCCATTAATACTTTTTCGGGAAGTGGACGGCGTAGTGCCATTTCAAAGAGTAGGAACACAACATGTCCACCATCCAAGGCTGGTATGGGCAATAAATTCATAAACGCCAATATCATGGATAGGAGACCTGTGGTCATCCAGAAACGGTACCAGTCCCATTCTCCACCGTACATTTTTTTAGCAATGGCAATTGGTCCGCCCAGCGATTTTTCGACAGGAATGTCACCTGAGAAAATTTTACCAAAGCCTTTTAAATTGTCGGTAATGACTTTCCAAGCCATGCTTGCACCAGCTGGAATACTCTCCAAAAAGGTATATTGATTAAAACCTATTTCCAGTTCTTCTACTACAGGAAAAAAGCCCAAAGTGCCTGCCTCGGTAATGCTGGCGGTAAGTAAAAGGGTATCGGTACCTCGACCTATCGTGAGCACAGTTTTTTGGCCAGCATTAACAAGTAGCGCTTCTTGCAAGTCATTAAAATAAGCAATCGGCGCACTTCCTACCCGCAAAATGCGGTCGCCTTCGCGTATGCCTGCTTCAGCGGCTGGCATGCCTTTGGCCAGTTCACCCACCGCGAAGGGCAGACGAGGTTTTGCAAATAAACTTTTGTCCTCTTCGAGCAGACGAGCTGTGAAATCGCGCGGAATTATTATTTTTTCGGTAATACCACTGCGGTCAACTTCCAACACCACATCACTACCTAATAGCACATCACTGCTGATGACTTGGTCAAAACGTGTAACCGGTTTGCCGTTAATAGCAACAAATTTGTCACCATTACGAAGGCCAATTTCCTGAGCAACAGGCGATGCTACGATGCCATATTTTAAGGCATCGTTTGGAATGAATTTCTCACCCCAGTACATGAGCATTCCAGAAAAAATGACAACCCCTAATATAGCATTTACAGTAACCCCACCGAGCATGACAATTAATCGCTGCCAAGCGGGCTTAGTTCGAAACTCCCACGGTTTTGGGGTGGTGTTTAGCTGCCCGGTATCGAGCGACTCATCTATCATACCAGCAATTTTTACATAACCGCCCAAAGGCAGCCAGCCAATCCCGTATTCGGTATCGCCGATTTTAAAGCTGAAAAGTTTAAAGCCCCAGGCATCGAAAAAAATAAAAAATTTTTCAACTCGAATGCCAAAGGCGCGAGCTGCCACAAAGTGACCAAGCTCATGTAGAAATACGAGAAGGGAAAGGCCCAGTATCAACTGGGAAATCATGATCAAAACTGTCATCAGCTACTTTTAATAGATAACGAAACGAGTGCATAGGAAGTTTCGTGTGTCAAAAATAGTGAGCTTTTGGGGATTAAAGTATGTGAAGCTTAGTTTTAGTGCGCACTACTTATTGTATCGGCTTTTCAGGGTTAATTACGGCATCTCTCCGCAAATTTTAACCGAATAATGACATAGTCTGAGAAACCACATTTTGATACGCCTGTGCTTGTTGTGAGGGTGACTAGGCTCGGTTATTTGTAAAATGATGAAATAGCCAACTAGGGCTTTTTCACTTTGGAATGGCGTCTATTCGTGTTTTTATGATTGCGCTGAAAGAGATGGGCACTTGTGCCTGCTTTAGCTAATCGACTTGACTCCAAGCGAAGTGCTGATGGATCTCATTGTGAAGATCATTTTCTGGCTTACAGAGCGCACAAACGCTGGGACCTTGTCTTTCGTCCAGAACTTCAATTGTGCTATCAATATGAATACATTCATTTCCTGCAGCTTGATTGCATGAGGTTCCGGCTAAAAGCAGTAAGCCAGCGAAGAAGACGAGGAGGAGATAAGACTTTTTCATGACGTGCTTTTGCTGTTTGAATTCATGAGCAAGGTACGGAGTCATTTTGTATTTAGATAGTTTGGCATGATTAATTTTGAAATATTTTTAATCCATCAGGCGGGTTGTAGTCTAAATTTTATGTAAATAACTACAATACAATGAATTACATTTTACGTGTGATAATATTCGACTGATTATTTAAAGTATAAGGCTCAATTTGGGACAAAAATAAGCTTCAATTTATTTTGTTCTGTTCTATTTTGGTATAATAGTCTATAAATGGGGCAATTTTTTACCAAAAGTAGAGCAAAGGAATAGTCAATAGAAGCTTCTATTTCGGCAAAAAAACTTTTTTAATAAAAATCTATCCCAAAAAAAAGCCCGAGCTTCTGACTGAAGAACGGGGAGGAGTTAATTGAGGAAAATAGATTTATTGGCCGGAATCTGTTGGGATAACTTGAACGAGTAGACTCACAACATCCGATGATTGGCCGTTGCCAACACGTAATTTTACTTCATAGCTGCCAGCTTCTTGGAACTGTACTTTGACACTTGGCGCATTGAAAGTTTGGTATTTGCCTGGTTTACCTATCGACCAACTGTACTCTTCTGCATTTTTACTGCAACTGGCTTGCAATTGAACTCGTTCGCCAACATAAAAGGTAGTAACACGCTGCTGAATGGAGATACAAGCTTCTGGCTCCTGTTTATTACATGAGCTTAGGCTCATTATAATAGAGAGAGCAAAGAAGTTGAATATAGTCCGGGGCATGGGTGTTTAACTTGACAACCAAAGATTCGCATCCTTTTAGCGGCATTCGGATTTTATCGACCAACACCTTCTTTTTGTCGATGAATATATTCTTATACAAGTATTGACTTTGCATAATAGGCAAGTAGGCATGTCATTACCTCGCTTGAACAAAATCGATTTATTGCTTAAGTTTATGTTGAAATTGCAACATATGAAGGCTATTAATACTGGACGTTTATTGGGCATGCTTTGGTTCAGATTGAACCGCCGTTTATCAGCGAATTTGAAAGTGGCAGGGCTCAATATTACAGCTGATCAATTGCGGCTATTAAATCAGCTGGCCGAAAATGAAAGTTGTAACCAGCTTTTTTTGGCTAAGCAGTTGGGAAGAGATCGCTCAGCTATCACCCGTATGATTCAACATCTAGAGTTGAAAGCTTGGGTGAGTAGAAAACCAGATAAAGAAGATAAACGAGCGTTTGTAGTAGTATTGACCAAGCCGGGGTATTTATTGCAGGAAACAGCAGCGGCGGTAGCGCAACAAACCTTGGATGAGTTATGGGCAGGATTCAGGACAGAGGAAAAGGATCAATGTTCGGATTATCTTTTCCGGATGGCACAAAATGTACGCTGAGATTTTGTCAGAGCTGTTTTTTTTCGAACCAAAATGTGCCAAAGGGCACTAAGCTCATAATTGCCGCGATAGCTGCTTTCCAAAACGGCCAGCGTTCTTTTTGCCAAACGTCAAGAAGGGAAATCCCGTACCACACAAAGAGTACACCATGGGCCCAGCCAATATATTTTACTGCGTACGGCCAATCGAACCCATATTTGAGCGGCATCGCAATAAACAGCAAGAGAAGAAAGGAAATTCCTTCAAAGCGGGCAACCCAACGGAATCGGGCAAGGGGAGTGGTGAAATCCATGCTGCAAAAGAACGCATGTACTTGGCTTTTTGCAATCAAAATTGCAAAAAGCTAGCATTCAATACGGAGGCGATTATTCTGGACGATTGAGCAGCATAATTTGGCCATTTTTGCCCGTCAATTCCATTTGTTGGCCGAGCAACTGATAATTAAAGCTGCCTTGGCTTAAGAATTTCTGTATAATTTGATCGAGACTATCCTTACAGGCCATTTTAGTAATAGCCAGTGGGCCAATTTCTATTTTGCCAAGTCCGCTGTAGAATTTGCCCGTAAATTGGTTGCAGCCATCATTTCCGGCTATTTTGCCCGCTTCGGGTATCATACTAAGCAGCGGTATTTTATTGTCATTTTGAGGGTAAATAGGGTTGCCGTCTATGGCTGCAACCACCCAACTGTCTTGGATGCGGTGGTTGAAGGTTGGTCCGCCACATCCCGTATAACTTGTATAGTCGAGTTTTACCGCCACTTCAAAGGGGAAGTTTTCACCTGACATTTTATCTGTGCAGCTTTTTTCCCAGAAGCGTACTTCGAGTAAACCGGTTTCTGTTTGTAAAACGTAACGGAAGCCAGCACCATCATTAAGTAAGATTTTTTCACTTAAAGAAGCCTTTCTTTGGTTGCCATTGATGTCGTTAAACGCAATAGAGCCATCACTTTTAATTTGTAAGCTCCAACCCGGCTCATCACCTAGGGCATACCAACTAATGCCTTCCCTTAATTTGGCGGCGTTAATACTGTCGCGTGGTGAAAATGCAGGAATTGGTATTGCATTTACAGCTTCTTTTTTGGATTTACAAGCTGTAAAGAGTAGGAAAGGAAGCAGGAGGAGGGTATAACGCATAGACTTGATTTAACGAAACAAACGAATTTAAGCGCAATCTGTCAGCTAAACCAATTTTTATTCGGTTGATAGCCTATTTGACGCTGCGGTTATCAGAGTAAACGAACTGCCATATAATGGGAGGCGGATCCGGCTAAAACACATAAGTGCCACCAAGCATGGGCGTATGGAATTTTCTTGCTGACAAAAAATAAAGTGCCACCGGTGTAAAATAGTCCACCTAGCGCAACTAATTGTACACTTTGAGGAGGAACATGGGTAACAAAAGCATCATATATCACCACAACCATCCAGCCCGTAGCAATGTAGAAAAGCAATGAAATTTTAGGAAAACGAAAGCCTAGCGTAACCTTGAACAGCAGCCCGCTTATGGCTAAAGCCCAAATTACCCACAACATCAGCGTACCCAAATGTCCGGGAATGGCTGTTGTGAGAAAGGGCGTATAGCTACCAGCAATTAGTACGTAGATGCTCACATGGTCGATGAGCCGCAATTTTGTTTTGAACAGCGGGTTGTGAACGGCGTGGTAAATGGTTGAGGCAGTATAAAGTAAAACCAAGGATGCTGCAAAAACCAATTCTCCGAGCCAAGCCGAGCTGCCAGGCGTATGGGCCGACCAGCCAATACCATAAATAAGTGCAGCCACACTTAATACTGCTCCCAATCCATGCGTTAAGGCATTTAAGGCCTCTTCATATGGACGTGCCGGTGCTGGAGATTTAGCCATAGACTTGAAATGTTGTTAAAATGCTAAGGTCTAGCTTACAAACACGCTCACAGTGTTGCCGGCTTTTTCGTGGCTATCGCTTTTATTTTCCAGCTTATGCCCATGGCACCATACCAATATTTTTCACTAAAGCTACCACTGAACGTGCGATTGTAGCCACCATGTAAGTCGAGCATAAAATTAGGTGTCAGCTTCCAAAACAATCCGCTATTGTACCATTGGATTATATTCTCTTGCTCGAAAAGTACAGCTTCATTTTTTGCCTCAAGAAACAAACCCATATTGTAACCCATATCGAAGGAAAAATTCACCACATAATTTAACTCTGGGCCAGTAAAGCTGCTTTTATGTTGAATACCTATGTTCCCTGTTGCGGCTATTCTGTTGCTTATTTGTTTGGCGCCAAGTAAGTTTACCCAATAACCATATGATCCTAATTGGCCAAAGCCGCTTTGATTATTGGATAATAATACCAGCAAGGCCAACGAAAAATCGTGATCGTCTTCCGTAAAGAAACTATGTCGAATCCCGGCTCTTATACCATTGATACGGGTAGGGTTGCTTAGGCGCGGTTGTAAACCGATTGGAGAGGCTAAGTCCCCGTTCCTATTTTGTTGTCGGTTCAGCTCTAGGCCAACATTGATTTCGGTTGTAGCATTTATTCCAAAACGCAAGAAATAGTCGCTGTTCCAATCGCGGGCACTATAATTACTTCGAAACCCCGAGCCACGATAATAACTCCCGAAACTTCCTCCAAATTGCAACTGCAAATAATGTTTGCCAACTACCGACGGCGTATTAGCCATTCCTAGGCGGTCGCTACTAAAGGAATTCGCTGATTGCGCCTGCAAGGAATGGCTGCACAGCACCGCATACAATGCTAAACATATCAGACCTAATTTTTTGCGATGCATAGTTTCGTTTTGAAGATTAAATTGAAAGGGAACCAATTTATCTCTTTAAAAATAAGGTTTAGAACTGTTTTGCCGTATAATCAGCACTAGAAATTTTCACCTAATGCTCTTCTTAGGGTATTAAAAATGGTCGAACAACAACGGCATAATCTGATTTAATGAAGGCGCTAAGCTTGATTTTTTATCTTTTCTGCATCAATTGCTCAACCATACTGTTTTTCCAGATCAAGAAGTCGCCAGCAAAAATGTGTAATCTAGCTTCTTTTACCAACCACAAATAAAAGTGCAGATTATGTATTGAGGCAATTTGCGCACCGAGCATCTCTTTGTTTCGGACCAGATGGGCCAAATAGGCTTTGCTGTATACTTGGTCGACCAGTAAATCGCTTTCTGAATCTATGGGACTGAGGTCGCTACGCCATTTTTCATTGCGCATATTGATGATGCCCGTTTTAGTAAATAACATGCCGTTGCGTGCATTGCGCGTAGGCATTACACAGTCGAACATGTCTATACCCAAGGCGATGCTTTCCAGTATGTTCGCAGGTGTACCTACGCCCATGAGGTAGCGCGGTTTGTCTTGCGGAAGTATGTCTGTCACCAAATCGGTCATTGCGTACATATCCTCATGCGGTTCGCCTACGCTCAAACCACCAATTGCGTAACCTTCGCGATTGGTGCTGGCAATAAACTCGGCAGATGCCTTACGTAAGTCGGGATATACGCTTCCTTGAACTATGGGGAACAGCTTTTGTGCATAGCCGTAAAGTGGTTCAGTGCTGTCAAAACGGTCGATGCAGCGCTGTAACCAGCGGTGGGTTAGTTCCATCGAATCTTTGGCGTACTTATAAGCACAAGGGTAGGGTGTACACTCATCGAACGCCATGATGATGTCAGCACCTATGCTGCGTTGTATGTCCATTACACGCTCTGGACTGAACAAATGTTTGGAGCCGTCGATGTGACTGGAAAAGGTGGCGCCTTCTTCTTTTATTTTCCGGATGTCGGAGAGCGAAAAAACTTGGTAGCCACCACTGTCGGTGAGTATAGGGCCTTCCCAGCCGTTAAATTTATGTAGCCCGCCCGCTGTTTCAATTAAATCGGTACCTGGTCGGAGGAAAAGGTGGTAGGTGTTGCCGAGTATTATTTGGGCTTTGATGTCGTTTTTAAGTTCGTGCTGGTGAACACCTTTCACTGTTCCTGCCGTGCCGACAGGCATAAAAATGGGTGTTTCTATGTTTCCGTGGGCGGTTTTAAGCAAGCCAGCGCGTGCTTTTGATTGAGAATCCTGCGCAAAAAGAGTAAACGACATCTGTTTAAAAATTGTCTGTAAACGAGTAAAGGTTAGCCGTAGCTTTGTCGTGCGCAAAGTTAGCGTATCCAACGTCTGGAAAACCTGTTTACATGAATCTGGTACTTTACCTGCCTATAATTTTATTGGGCTTATTGCTCTTATTGAATTTGTTTTATCACTACTGGTTCTGGATCAGGCTGTTGCTCTACAAAGACAAACAATCTGCCTTTAATCGCCAGGAGCTACCGGTATCCGTAATTATTGCGGCACGCAATGAAGCCGCCAATCTTACGCGGCATTTGCCTGCCTTTATGGAGCAAGATTATTCCGATTTTGAAGTGGTGGTGGTGAATGATTGCTCCTACGATGAGTCGGAAGATATCCTGAAAGAGCTGCAAACACGCTATCCCCGCTTAAAAGTGGTGACTATAGCGGAACAGGCTAAGTATCCCACCGGGAAAAAGTTTGCCCTAACCTTAGGTATAAAAGCTGCCGAACACAACGTATTGCTGTTCAGTGATGCCGATTGTTACCCTGCTTCACGGCAATGGATACGGCAAATGCAAAAACAATACATCGACAAAACTGAAATAGTTTTGGGTTTTGGTGGTTATGCCCGTGAGAAAACCTTGCTTAACCTATTCATTCAATACGACACTATTTTGACGGCTTTGCAGTACTTAAGTCACACACTCGCAGGAAGGGCGTATATGGGTGTAGGTCGAAATTTGTCTTATTACCGCTCTTTGTTTTTCTTTCACAAGGGTTTTGTTTCCCATATCAAACATCTTTCAGGTGATGATGACTTGTTTGTAAATCAAGCAAGTACAGGGTCGAACACACGCATTAACATCGAACCGGAAGCGTATACGATTTCGGTACCGAAAAAAAGCTGGGGTGCATGGAACCGCCAGAAGAACCGCCATTTTAGCACTGGAAAATTCTATCGGACTGCCGATAAAATGTGGTTAAGTCTGGCCACTTTTATGCATATTATGTTGTTTCCAGCATTGATTTCTGCCATTTACACCTATTGGAACAGCCCGGTTTGGCTTTACATCAGCGTAGGCGTTTTTACTTTTACCCTTTTTCACCGATGGCTTTTCCTCGGCTTGGCAGGCCGGAAATTTGGTGATGCCCGTTTCGTTTGGGCACTGCCTTTGATTGATATGTTACATCCGCTCTTGCAACTGGGATGGGGTCTTCGTGGAACGTTTAGTAAAAATAAATGGTGATGGAGCAGCTCCTGGAACATTTTCCAACACTAAGCGAGCAACAGCGCGGTCAATTTGCAGCGCTTCAAGGTTTGTACGTCGAGTGGAATGCACAAATTAATGTGATCTCCCGCAAAGATATGGATGCGTTTTATCTTCACCATGTGTTGCACAGCCTAGCCATAGCTAAAGTTCTAACGTTTAATGCAGGCGCAAAAGTGCTGGATGTAGGAACTGGTGGTGGCTTTCCAGGTATTCCTTTGGCCATACTTTTCCCCGATACTCATTTTACCTTGGTAGATTCCATTGGCAAAAAAATAAAGGTGGTAGCAGGTGTAAGTGAAGCACTGGGACTTAAAAACGTAAAAGCCATACATGGCAGGGCCGAAGAAATAAAAAGCCAATTTGATTTTGTGGTAAGTCGTGCCGTAACACGTATGGCACCCTTTTATGGATGGGTTAACGATAAATTTTTGGCCAACAATCGCCACGTCCTTCCCAATGGAATTCTATACCTCAAGGGTGGTGATTTGATGGATGAGCTAGATGAGGCTAAACGACCGTATCGCATCTATCCAATTCCACGCTTTTTTAGCGACCCCTTCTTCGAGACCAAGGTGGTAGCCTACGTGCAGGGTTAAAGCGAGACAGACGATTAGCAAACAGACTTTAAAAATAAACGGCTGTTCCCGCAGGGGAACAGCCGTTTTCGTTATCTAGGATTTTACTTATCAGCTGAAATGTGAGCAATACATTCTTAAGGTTATCTTGTTGAATTAAGCTTCTCGAATACTGGAGTTGATTGGGTGAGAAGTATCAAAAGTTACTATGATTGATGCGGAAGTAAACCATTGATCTTTGTGTTTTTTGAATTTAAGCGATTGGAGAAGTTAATTTTTCAATTGCTACTGTTGCGTATTTGGAACATTATTTCAGATAAAACGCCAACCAATTATCCATTTCCCAAAGCATATGCTCAACACTTTCTTTGGCCCGGTAGCCATGACTTTCATGGGGTAAAACTACATAACGTACCGTACCACCATGTCCCTTGATGGCGTTGTACAGACGTTCGCTTTGAATGGGGAAGGTGCCAGGATTATTGTCGGCTTCACCATGAATGAGTAATAAAGGGGTTTTGATTTTATCGGCAAAACTGAAGGGCGACATTTGGAAATACACCTCAGGGGCCTGCCAATAGGTGCGTTCTTCGGCTTGAAAACCAAAAGGGGTTAGGGTACGGTTGTAGGCGCCACTTCGCGCAATGCCTGCCTTGAATAGATTTGAATGCGCCATTAGGTTGGCGGTCATAAATGCACCATAGCTGTGACCGCCTATGGCCATCCGATTTTTATCGCCTTGGCCCGATTCGCTCATATAGTCAACAATGGCAGCAGCATTGGCTACCAATTGTTTGATATAGGTGTCGTTGGGTTCTAAATCACCTTCGCCCACAATGGGCATACTCGCATTATCCACTACAGCATAACCCCGCATGACCCAGAAAATGGGGCTTCCCGAGCTAATACGGGTAAAAGTATATTTAGATCCTTTCACCTGACTGGCAGCAGATTGCGACTTAAACTCGCGTGGATAAGCCCAAATGAGCGTAGGCAGCGGTCCTTTTGACTTGTCATAGTCTGCAGGAAGATACAGCGTAGCGGTGAGTTCCACCCCATCATTTCGCTTATAGCGTAACTGTTCTTTGTGTACTTTTTTTAGCTGCGGGTAAGGGTTGGGGAAGTTAGTCAATGCCTTCAAGGTCGTACTACCCACTGTTCGCAAATAATAATTTGGATTCTCTTGCTGCGACTCTCTCGAACTGATAAAGGTCTTTTTAGCCGGATCAAGCAGCGCCACCACATTTTCATAATAAGGGGCCTCACACTGCCATAAACGTTTGCTTTTACCTGTTTTGAGGTCGTATTGGTCAAGAAATGGCAAATCTCCTTCCGGAGAACTACCTGCTCCCGTTAAAAAGAGCTGGTTGTTATGAATGTACAATACTGACCGTCCATAGGCATTGGGCTGCATCAACGGATTGCCCGGATCTCCGTAGGCATCTTCATAATTACGGGTTCTTATTTTTTTATTGAGGGCTGGTTGGAGCGGATTCAGCAGATATACTTCTTCTGTCCGGTTATTCCACCAGCGACCTGCAACCATGGCGGTAGTTTGGTTGCCCCACATGACCCCTGAAAAACGCAGTTTTATGCGTATCAACTCCAGCGGTTTGCCATCAAAGGGAGGAAGAATTTGCATCAAACGATCTCTATACTCCGCGGCTTGTTTGGGGTCACCGCCATCGAGGGCCTCTACCCAATACAAAGTAGCCGCAGCATCTGATCGCCAGCCATGAGAGCGAGGTGTTTTTTCGACTGCATTAAAAGCACTAGGGATGTAATCGGTAAGCGGGATGTCGATGATGGTCTTCAGTTTTTCACCTGTGATGGCGTATATTGCTACTTCGGTTGGGAAGCGGCTAAAAGGAACAAGATAGCTAAAGGGTAGTTTGAGTGTTTTGGTGAGTATAAAACGGCCGTCCGGCGAGCTAGAATAACTGGTGAGCAATTGATTTTGCAACAAGATTTTTTCTTCGCCCTCCAAACTTATTTGTACCAGGTCAACAGAGGCATAATAGCTAAATAGAGCCTCATCGTCCCCATTTTTGAGTAAATCCTGGTAGGTTCGTGAGGGTGCTTTTTTACCCAAATTCTCCTCTATGACCGGCCCTACAGGTACTCTCTTAGGTTTAGGCGCAGGCCCACGGCCTAAGGGTACCGCCGAAAAAAGCAAAGACCTGCTATCCGATAGCCAGTTATAGGTACTACCCATCACATCATTTACGGCACGATTGCCGAGGCGCCGCGCGGTTTTCTCAGCTACATCTATCACCCAAAGTGCGATTTCTTCGGCATCACCTTGTGTAAAAGCAAGTTGTTTACTGTCGGGCGCCCAGCTCACATTACTTAGCATTAAAGGCTGTGGAAGACCCGTAATGGTGAATTCTTGGCCATTTTTTACGTTTTTAAGCTTAACACCAACATAATAACTGTTTCGACTTGGTCCAAAATTATTCGGGTCGATTCGCGTGCCCGCCAAACGTAATTCAAGTCTTGAAACAGCTTCTATCGACGGATAATCTGCACGTTCATACAAGACCATCCAGTTGCAGTCGGGCGATAAACTCACCAACGGGGTACTCGGAGCATCGAGTAACTGCTGAATTTCGGTAACTGGCCGTTGATAGGGCGTGTTTAGCTGCGCCAGCAGATTTTGGCTGCAAAATAGTAGACCCAGTAATAAGCTGTAGTAGGACTTGATCATATGCTAAAATTAGCCGCCATGGCGGTAGGTGAGTTGAATTATATAGTTACGTGCAGCACCAATATTGCCGGGTACAATCATATAAGCTTCATTGGTAAGATTACGAATAATGAAGTTCGCTGTTAAATTTTCAAACAAATCATACCCTAAGCGCAGATCGAAAAGCCAGTCTCCTTGATTATCGCGCTGGCGATAAGCGGCAACACCGGGAATAGCCACTTCAAAGAGTTGGTCGATGCGCTTAACAAAACTGTTGTATCGGACATTTACCCCACCTTGCCATCTCCCTGAGCGGAGGTCAATATCACCCCGAAACAAATGATTGCTGCGGTATTTCAAGACGGAATCGAGGGTGAGTTCAGGTAAAGACGGTACGGGGGTAAAACGTTCGATGGGCTGGATATAGGTGTGCCCCAATTGCAGCTGAACAGCAATTTTTCCAATTTCTCCTTGGGTGCCAGTACTCAATTCTAAGCCCCTTATCCGTGTTAATCGTTCGCTGAGATTTACAGCCTGAAAACCGAAGGCAGTAGTCGCCAACTGAAATTCAATCATATTATCGAATTGGGTCCAGAAACCAGATAAATCTATCATTCCGCTAAACTTACCCCAACGCCAGCCTTGCCGTAGGGCGACTTCACTACTCCAGCCACTTTCGCTGCCCAGATTCGGATTAGGCACGATAAGTATGCCGCCAGCTGCCGCATTAGCATACCGCTCGGCTACCGATGGGGTGCGAAAACCCTGACCAAAAGAAGCCCGCAACCAGCTGGCTTTAAGCAGTCGGTAATTCATACCACCTCGAAATACCGGGTAGTTGATCGGTGTTTCGCGGTTAATTACAAACGACTCATAGCGAAAACCGAAGGAATAATTGAGTCGGTTAAAGTTTTGATCAAACTGCAAATACGCAGCTAAATTTCTGCTATCCCGATTTCCATAGAGCACACCACTTTCAATACCGTTGTAAATATGTACGCCACCAACGGTGAGCATGCTCTTTTCGGCAAAGGGGAGTTTAAGCGGCCGCTGGTATTGGTATTCGTTGTAATACACATGGCCTTTGGTATTTCTGTCTGCGCTACCTCTATTTTCAGTAAAATAGTATCTGTTGCGGAAGCTGTGTTTCTGGCCCGATTTACCAATGTATTGCACAAAAGGGTCGATGTTATACCGTATACCCAATTGTACGTCGTTAGTGCCGGGTGAAGGGTAGAAGGCGGCTGTGTCGCTCTCCCAAAAGAAAAAGTTACCCGACGAATCCCGCATCGCATTCACATTTAGACCAATGCTCCATCTGTCGGTGATGCGGTAGCGTAGGTTCACGTTAGCACGAATCCGTTTGCTGTAATCACCAATGCGGTAGCCTTCGTCGTATATACTGTACATACCAGCGGTAAAATCGAGTTTACCGAATTGCTGACTGTGTAAAGCGCTCAAACCAGTCTGGAAATTGGGCTGGTCGGGGAAAGGAGACTTAAATTCTGCCCTTGGCTGGCCATATAGACCAAAAAAGGTCTGGATTTGTGTTTTGGGTTGGCCAGTGGGATAGGCCGAGCGCAAATTGACGATACCACCCAAAGCACTCGAGCCAAATAAAGCCGATGAGGCCCCTTTGATGACCTCGATTTGCGCTACGTTTTCAATGGGGATATAGGCCCATTTTACGTCGCCTGCATCGGCACTGAGTAAAGGCATATCGTCTACCAAAACCAAAACACGGCTGCCAGCGCCATAAGAAAAACCACTGGTTCCCCGGATGTTGGCCTGACCGTTGAGTACGCTTACGCCTGAGACACGGTCGAGCGCATCGTCGAACTTGGTAGAATTGTTATTTTGAATGAGGCTGGGCTTGAGCACTTCCATCGATACCGTTACCTCATTCTGCCGTTGTTCGTAACGCCCGGCGGTGACTACCACCGGGTTGAGGTTGGCCTGGTCTGTCTTTAGTGCGATATGGAGTTGTACGGGTTCTCCGGATGAAACTACTATTTTTTTACGCTGACTGAGGTAGCCGATGTACCTGAATTCTAGCCAGTATTCACCTGGCGTTTTCAAACGAATACTGTATTTCCCTGCTGCATCGGTCGCAGTTCCTTGGTTGGGGCCATAAACAATATTGACGCCAGCAAGAGTTTCACCGGTATCCGCATCCTTCACACTGCCAATGATTTGCTGTGCAAACAACGCCGTGGGGAAAAACAAACAAATGCTGAGAAAAAGTATCCGTCCTCTCATATACTTTAGAATCTGAAATTAAACTGTCCCACAAAAGCCCGTTGTTCTCCTATGTTTCCGGGTACAACCATATAACTTTCATTGAACATATTACGCACTATAAAGCTGACATTAAAGTGTTCATCAAAATTTTTTACAATCCGAGCGTCAGCAATCAAATCACCTTCGATATGGCGTAAGCGGTACTCGGTAAGTCCAGGCATAAAGGCGTAAAAATCTTCATCAATATTCAAGATTACGCTGTTGTAACGCACGTTCATACCCACTTGCCAGCCAGCCCAACTCAGGCTAATGTCTGTACGCACCAGATGTTTGTAGCGGTATTTGAGGTATTGCATTAAGTCGGTAGGGAGGTTATACAAAGACTGAGGTGGGTTCAAGTTGATTGGGTTCACATAGGTATAACCCAACATCCATTCCGTCGAAAAGCGCCCTTGGCTGGCTTTGCCGCGTAAGCTGGCCTCAATGCCTGTAATACGTGCTTGCACCACATTTCCGGGAGCAAAGCGAGCGTAACGTTGCGCCAGTGCCCCCCAATTATTGTTACTGACATCTACTGAGTCCTGAGCGGTATACCGATTGGGCAATACTACCCCGAAGGAATATTCAATCATATCTGAATAATCCGTCCTGAACCAGGCCAAGTCGAATAAAACATCAAAAGCACCCAGCTCGAAACCTTGTAACAATCCTATTTCATAGGTTTTACTTCGTTCTGGTCTAAGATTGGGGTCGCTTTGCAGTCTGATTGAACCAATAAAGGTATTGCTGAACAACTCGGCTACGGATGGGTAGCGGAAGCCCTCACCATAGCTGGCACGTAAAAAGGTTGTACTGCTTAACTCAATATTCAAACCAGCGCGGTAAACAGGAGCGCCCTCGCGCAAGGTGCCGTTGATTACAAATTGCTCATAACGACCACCAAGCGAAAGGTTTACCCGCCAAATTTTTTGGTCAAACTGCAGATAAGCTGAACGATTGTCGGTGTTTTGTGTGCCATATAACCTATCGCTTAAAATCAGATTGCGCTGATTCACCAATCCGCCTGTCAATACGGTGCTTTTTGCCCAGTCGAGTTTAAATCTGCGTTGGTATTGGTACTCGGTGTAATAATTTTCCCCTTGGCCAAAATCCTCGTTATTGTAATTGGTGTATGAACGGTAGTAGCGATTTCGCAAGCTGTGTTTGCTTTTGTCGTCGGGGATGAATTCAATAAATGGATCTACCGCCAGCCGGTGATTCAATTGTGGATTTACAGAGCCTTCGAAGGGCTCGAAGGCGTCTCTATCGTTTGCCCAGAAGGTATATAAACGTGTTGAATCTAGTAAATAGGTCATATTAATACCTATATACCAACCGGGTTTAATGCGGTAACGCGTGCCTACATTTAGGCGCAACCGTCGACTGGGATCACCAATGCGGAAGCCGTCATCGTTCATGGCATTCATCGCTAGGGTGAGGTCTAAGTCGCCTATTTTTCGGAGGTGAGATAGTTGCACACCATGCGCCATTGGCCGCGTTCGTCGGCGCCAAGGGTCGTTGTGTTCGGCATTCGGGGCATCGTATCGTTGTTGGAAGAAACTCACATTGGTTTGCGGGATGTCGGTTGGTTTTTTTGTTATGAAATGCACCACACCACCCAAGGCCGAAGCGCCGTAGAGCGCCGAGCCACTACCTTTAACCACTTCAATCCGGTCGACGAGCTCCATAGGCAGCACATTCCATTTCACTTCACCTGATTCAGGCGTTATGAGTGGCATACCATCTAGCAAGACGAGTACGCGACTACCCACATTGTATGTAAAGCCACTCGAACCTCGGATGTTTAGTTGACCCCGAGCTACATTCAAACCAGGCATGCGGTTGAGGGCATCGTCGGCGTTGATGGAATTATAGGCAAGGGTTTGTTCTGCCTTGAGCACTTCCATACTTTGAACAGCAGTTGAACGGGATTGCTCGAAACGACTGGCGGTAATAATTACCTCGTTCAACGCATTGGCTTGGGGTTTTAATAAAATCAGTTGTTCCGAATAGGTGTTGGTGTCTACTGTATAGCTACGTACAAGTTTGCCATAACCGATATAGCTGAATGTGAGGGTTAGCTCAGTTTTTTCGTTAAAAACCAGGATGAACTTACCGTCAATGTCGGACGTAGTTCCACCACCCATGTATTGAATGGTAACTCCGATGAGTGGCATTTTATTTTCTGCATCTTTTACTACCCCGCGAAGTTGGTATTGTGCCGAGGCCTCGAAAAACGAAAAAATTAGTGTGAAGGCTAATAAAACACGCGTGATAACTGAAAAACGCTCTGGCATATTCCCACTAATTTACGAGTCGGAATGGAATTGGACCAAATAGAATTATTATATACCCTGGCTTTATTACAGGTGCCCGGTGTTGGACACAATAACGCCAGGGCTTTGTTGGGCCGTTGCGGCAGTGCTCAGGCGGTTTTCCAGAGTAAACAAAAGTTACTTGAAACTATACCGGGCATAGGCCCTAAAGTGGCAAAAGCTGTTCGCCAACAAACGCCTTTAAAATTGGCAGAGCAGGAGCTCAACTTTATCCTCAAAAACAACATACAGTTACTCCACTACCAACAGGCTGAATTTCCGCAGCGGCTGAAGAGATGTGCCGATTACCCCTTGCTATTATTCATGAAAGGCAAAGCCGAATTAAATAGCCAGCGAATGATAGCGGTAGTAGGAACACGGAAGGCAACACCCTACGGTCTTGGTTTAAGCCGACAGCTGATAATGGGTTTGAGCGCCTTAAATGTTACCATCGTCAGCGGGCTCGCCTATGGTATAGATATTTCTGCCCACCGTGCCGCACTCGAAGTGGGCCTACCAACCTTGGCAGTACTGGGTAACGGACTGAGCAGCATTTATCCAGCCGCTCACAAACAAGTGGCCGAAAGAATGTTGGAAAAGGGCGGCTTGTTAACCGAGTTTTGGCATAAAACAGAGCCGGACAAAGAGAATTTCCCCAAACGAAACCGCATAGTGGCTGGTATGGTCGATGCAGTTGTGGTGGTGGAAGCAGCGCAAAATGGGGGAGCGCTTATAACAGCAGAATTAGCCAATGGCTATAACCGCGATGTTTTTGCCTTCCCCGGCAGGGTCAATGACGTGACCAGTGTAGGCACGCATCGACTTATCCGCCAAAACAAAGCGGCACTCCTTACACATGCCGATGAGTTAATGGAAGCCCTCAATTGGTTGCCCCAGCAAGAGGAGAATGGCGCCCGGCAAATGCAACTTTTTATTGAATTAGAAATAGAAGAACAAGCTGTATTGGATATATTGGGTTTAGCCCCAAAATTATCAATTGACCAATTATGCATGCAAGGAGAGATGCCCTTGAGCAGATTGGCAGGTATTTTATTGGCGCTCGAATTTAAAGGGCTCGTCAAAGCGCTACCAGGAAAATACTACAGCCGTACAATATAAAAAAAGGGGCCCGAAGACCCCTAATGTTAAAAAAAAATACTACCTAATGAAAATGAAGACAAACCATAATCGCAAGCTTAGTGCCAACTAAGCTGAAATGTGTCGTAAAAAATGAAAATGTCGTTATTTGAGCTAAAAATTAAGAAAGTGACAATTGACACTGTCTAATAAACTAGAATTACTGTCTATTATTCTGAAATAGTAGACAGCTAAACTTTGAAAGTATTGATATCTATGAGCTGATGACAACCAGCATATTCATACGATTGGTTGCTTGCGATTACCAATGTCCGTCCATCGGTCTCTTTTTCTTTTAAATCCATATACCAATCTATACCACTTTGGTCGAGGTTGGCAGTAGGCTCATCGAGTAGGAGCAAGGGGACATCGCTATAAAAAACCAACAGTAGTTTTAGTCGTTGCTTCATTCCCGAGGAATAATCGCGTATGATTTTGTGGGTGATCTGTTTGAGATTGGCCGATTCGATCAACTCCGTATAGCCGCCCTTAAAGCGGTTGCCTTTAATTTTAAAATGAAAATCAAATAGCTCAGCTGCGGTTAGATGTTCTGGCAAATCAAGATAAGGCGCCGTAAGTACGAGTTGATTGTAAAGTGAATCTCGGTCGATGGACAAACCGTCTTGTTCCCAGCTGATCTCGCCTTCAGAAAGGGATTGGTAACCTGAGATTACGCCAAGCAAGGTTGATTTGCCTGAACCGTTGGGGCCAGTAAGTGCTATTTGTTGCCCAGAAACTATATCTAGCGCCAATTCACGGAATATCCAGTCTCGGTTAAATCGTTTACCGGCATGTTGGAGTCGTAATCCGACCCCGCTTTTCATTCGATCATACCTTTGATCACGCCATAAGTCGATGACCGGATGAAGTCTAATATCCTGGTTTTTTCGGTAGAATCAGCGATTTCGCTTTCTACTATGTCTAAGGCTTTGGAGATATTGTAGCCACGCACATAAATAATACGGTAAATATCCTCTACCTGGCGAATCATGTCCTCATTGAAACCACGTCGGCGCATACCGATTACATTTACACCAGCAAAACAAAGGGGTTCTTTGGCCGCTTTAACGAAAGGAGGCACATCTTTACGGACAAGTGAACCGCCGCCTACGAAGGAGTGGGCACCTACAGTCACAAACTGCTGTACGGCCACCATACCTTCGAGTATGGCCCAATCTTCGACCAAAATATGGCCAGCTAACGTTGCTAGATTTGCCAATATAACATGGTTGCCAACGATACAATCGTGGGCAACATGAGAGTAGGCCATAAGTAAACAATGTTCGCCTACCACGGTTTTCATACGATCGCGTGTGCCTCTATTTACAGTAACACATTCACGAATGATGGTGTTGTCGCCGATGTAGGTAAAGGTTTGTTCGCCTTGATATTTTAAATCCTGAGGAGCAGCTGATATGACAGCACCGGGATAAATTTTTACGTTTTTGCCAATACGCGCACCATTAAAAATGGTCACATTTGAGCCAATCCAACAGCCTTCAGCGATTTCAACATCAGCTTCAATGGTCACAAATGGAGAAATGACAACGTCGGCGGCAATTTTTGCGTCGGGGTGGATTGATGCTAGTGGTTGGTTCATTGATTTGTCTTCTTAACTAGTTGTGCCATCAGGTCGGCTTCTAAAACAAGGCGGTTTCCTACGAACGCCTGACCATACATCTGGCAGATGCCACGGCGAATAGGTTCTTTGAGTACCAATTTAAAGATCAAAGTGTCACCAGGGACTATTTTATCTTTAAATTTTGCATTGTCAATCTTTAGGAAATAAGTCCAATAACCGCTTGGATCGTCCATTAAACTAAGACACAGTATACCCCCAGTTTGGGCCATGGCTTGGATTGACAGTACACCTGGCATAACAGGATTATTCGGAAAGTGCCCCATAAAGTGGGGTTCATTCATGCTCACATTTTTTATCCCTACTACATGGGTAGTGCTGAGCTCGGTAATTTTATCTACCAATAAAAATGGATAACGATGCGGAAGAAACTCCATGATTTTGTTGATATCAAAAACAGGTTCAGCCAGCGGATCGTAACGTGGGATGTCGTATTTCGACGGTTTTTTCTTGAGACTTAGTTTGAGATTTTTGCAGAAACCTACATTACCTGCATGTCCTGGTTTAGACGCAATTACGTGCCCTTTAATGGGGCGACCTAACAGAGCGAGATCGCCAATAACATCCAATAGTTTATGACGGGCAGGTTCATTAACAAAGCGCAACTCCACATTGTTAAGTATGCCTTCGCGGCGAACTTCCATATGTGGTTTATTAAATGCCTTGGCCAAATCAGCCAATTCTTTTTTGTTGACGATTTTATCTACAACGACAATGGCATTGTTGAGGTCTCCTCCCCGGATGAGGTTATTGTCAAGCAACATCTGCAATTCATGAAGGAATGAAAAGGTACGACATGCTGCAATTTCTTCTTTAAAATCGCGGATGTTATTTAAGGAAGCATGCTGGGTGCCTAAAACAGGTGAATCGTAATCAATTAAGACCGAAATACGGTAATGGTCGTAGGGGAGTATGGTGATCTCTACGTCCTTTTCTGGGTCGTAGAAATGAAAATTTTCGGTGATCTCGAGATAGTTGCGTGCAACACCTTGATCAACTAAACCGGCGGGTTCAAGCACTTTGATAAATTCAATAGAGCTGCCATCTGCGATAGGTGTTTCTGGTCCGTCGAGCTCTATCAAAATATTATCGAGTTGCATACCTACAAGTGCAGCAAGCGTATGCTCAACGGTATGAACTTTGGCTTGGCCATTTTGAAGCGTGGTGCCCCTCGAAGTATCAACCACATAATCTACAGTAGCCGGTATTTCCGGTTGTCCCTCTAAATCCGTTCTTTTGAAAACAAATCCATGGTTCACGGGAGCCGGACGAAAGGTCATGGTTACCTGCGCGCCGGTATGTAGCCCAACCCCTGCTATACTTGCCGGTGCACCTATGGTGCGTTGATTGTCAGTCATTTCACTTATTTCGCACTTAACTGAAGCTGGGCGATGATTTTTTCCAGCTCTTGAATTCGTTTCTCCAATTCGGGTAAACGTTTGATGGTGGCATTCGATCGCATCGAACCCATATATTCTTGCACAGGCGTACCATTGTATTTTTTATTGGGCTCATTCAGTGAACGGGTTACGCCGCTCTGAGCACCAAATTGTGAGCCGGTAGCGATAAATAAGTGGCCTACAAAGCCTACTTGCCCCCCAACAATCACATTGTGCTCTATGCGGGTGCTGCCCGAAACGCCACTTTGCGCAGCTATCACGGTGTTTTCTCCAATTTCAGCATTGTGGGCAATATGCACCATATTGTCGAGTTTTACGCCTTTTTTTATCAAGGTTGATCCCATAGTGCCACGATCGATAGCTGCATTGGCGCCAATCTCAACGTTGTCCTCGACCACAACATTGCCGTTTTGAGCGACTTTACTGTAGGTGCCGTCTTTTTGTGGCGCAAAACCAAAGCCGTCGCTGCCAATGACTACACCTGGATGTAAAATACAGTTTTGGCCAATTTCGCAATTGTGCTGAATAGCAACATTCGCAAACAGTATGGTGTTGTTGCCAATCTTCGTATTTGGCCCTAAATAAACACCGGGCATAATTTTAACGTTGTTTCCTACCTCAGCACCTTCGCTGATGTAGGCAAATGAAGCCACATAACAGCCTTCGCCTAAAACCGCACTTTCTGAAATAAAAGCATTGGCTTCAATACCTGCTTTTTCGATACTCGCCTTGTTATACAAATTTAGCAAGGTCGAAAAACAGGAGTATGGATCTGCTACACGGAGTAAAGTCGCCTTTGGTTTTTCTGTGATTTCGAGTTGAGTATTTACAATTAAAATCGCTGCCTTTGTAGTATTGATGAAGCCCAAATATTTAGGATTCGCAATGAAACTGATGCTGTCGGCATCCGCTTCTTCGATTTTGGCGAGTTTGCTTACCTTGATGTGCGGATCTCCTTCGATAACAGCACCAATCAAGTCAGCGATTTCCTGCGCAGTAAATTGCATCAATCAGGTTTGAGTAGTCGACAAATATCCGAAAATAGGTCGATAATAAAAAAAAGCACGTGAAATTGAGCAAAAGACGTTGTAAGTCTGATTGTTAAATGGGGCTAAAGCCTAGTCTTCAAGCCATTTTGGCAGCCAGAGATAGTGTTTTACCACCGTTTCGGCCAATGACTTCAGGTTAAAATTATCCGACAAATCGGTTACATCAGCCAATTGTCCACTTTTACGTAAAATGAGAATGCGGTCGGTTTCTGGATTGTAAGCATTGTTGGTGATGGTGCCGCTGGCCAATAAGTAATCTTCATTTCCAGCTACTTCTGGATACAAGTTCAAGAGCTTTTTCTTTAAAGTGTCGAGCTGAGCTTGCGGAAAAGGCTCCTTACTGAGGTAAACGCGGTTAAGCTGCCGGTTAAAGAGTGCATAACTTAGCTGGGCGAGGATGCGGTCGTGGTGGTTCGACCAAACCTTCAACGCACTGAAAATATCATGGTCGTCGAGGGCAGAAAACTGTTTGATAACTTCCGGGTCATTTTTAAATCTTTCTGCGTCAATATCTTGCTCTAAAAAAAACAACAAGGCAGGCGTACCAAATAGTTTTTCACCTTGCATAGCGAGCACTTTGGCTCTTTTTAGGATTCGGGCAATCATGAACTCAGCCGATAAAACTGTTTTGTGGAGGTAGACTTGCCAATACATCAAACGCCTCGCAACAATAAATTTTTCGATGCTGTAGATACCCTTTTCTTCAATGACCAGTTGATCATCCACGACTTCGAGCATGTTTAGAATCCGATCCCAGCTCACTACGCCTTCAGATACACCAGTAAAAAAGCTATCGCGGGTGAGGTAGTCGAGCCTGTCCATATCTAGCTGACTGCTCACGAGCTGATGTAAGAACTTTTTGGCATAACTGCCCTGAAAAATGGCAATGGCTGTATCGAGTTTGCCACCCATTTCTGCATTTATGTCGTGCATGATGCGCATGCTGATGTCTTCATGGTGCACATCGCGTATGAATAAAAACTCCAGGGCATGGCTAAAAGGGCCATGCCCTACATCGTGTAAGAGGATAGCGATGTATGCTCCCAGCGCTTCTTCCTCGCTGATGTCGTGCCCTTTTTGGCGAAGAACGGCAATGGCCTTTTGCATTAAATGCATGGCGCCCAAGGCGTGATTGTAGCGGGTATGCATGGCACCGGGATACACCTGATAGGTCATGCCCACCTGTTTGATGCGGCGGAGGCGCTGAAAATAAGGGTGTTGGATTAAATCATAGATGGTTTCGTGCGGGAGCTGTATAAAACCGTAGATCGGGTCGTTGATGATTTTCTTTTTATTCAAAACAATGCTTTTAAAAGCGTGTACGGAAAAGGCCGTAATTTCGTTACCCTTTCAAGCCACTAAATTACGCTGAATGAGCCAGAAGATACACATTCTCTGGGCCGATGATGAAATCGACCTCCTGAAACCCCATATTCTCTTTTTGAAGTCGAAAGGCTACGAAATTACGCCAGTTACCAATGGGGAAGATGCGGTTGAGGCCGTTGAAAAGAATAGCTTTGACATCGTCTTCCTAGACGAAAACATGCCAGGTGTTTCTGGCTTGGAGGCGCTACCTCGCATTAAAAATCTCCAGCCTAATCTGCCAGTAGTCATGATTACCAAAAGCGAAGAGGAGTACCTGATGGAAGAGGCCATCGGTTCGAAAATCGCCGACTACCTCATCAAACCCGTTAACCCAAACCAGATTTTGCTGGCCATAAAAAAAATCATCGACAACAAAAGGTTGGTGAGTGAAAAAACAACCTCCGGCTATCAACAGGATTTTCGTCAGTTGGGCATGGCCGTAAATGATGTATATGATGTGCCAGGTTGGATTGAATTGTACCAGAAGCTGGTGTACTGGGAAATTGAGTTAGAAAAAAGTGAGGACGAAGGCATGAAAGAAGTCTTCTCTATGCAGAAATCAGAGGCCAACCGTCAGTTTGGTAAGTTTATAAAGGAGAATTATGTCGACTGGTTCGAAAGTCCGGATAAGGCACCTGATCTATCTTACAATCTGCTCAAGCGAAAACTTGTGCCTCTGCTCGACGATAAAAAGCCGACTTGGTTGGTGGTGATAGATAATTTACGCCTCGACCAGTTTCGCATTTTAGAACCTTATCTGAACGAGTTTTTCAGGCTCGACAGTTTGCAGCCCTATCTGAGTATATTGCCTACTAGCACCGAGTTTGCCCGCAATGCGTTGTTTGCAGGTTTGATGCCTGCCGAAATCAAAAAACGTTATCCAGACAAATGGAATGACGGCGATTCAGACGAGGGAAGTAAAAACATGAATGAGGAGTTTTTCCTGCACGAACAGCTCAAACGTTTTGGGCGAGATATGAAATTCAGCTACAATAAAATCACTACGCTGCATTACGGCAAACAGCTCAACGACAACCTAAGTAATCTCTTCGACAACCAATTGAATGTGGTGGTGTACAATTTCGTAGATATGCTCAGTCATGCCCGTACAGAAATGAACGTCATTAAAGAACTCGCCGACGACGAAGCTGCCTACCGTTCCATCACTCGGTCGTGGTTTGAACACTCACCGCTCTTTGATATGCTAAAAAAAGTAGCAGCCAAGGGGCATCGTTTGGTGATAACTACCGATCACGGCACCATCAAAGTGGGCGAGCCGGTACGCATCATAGGTGACCGGAATACCACCACTAATTTGCGTTATAAGGAAGGCAAAAACCTGAGTTACGACGATAAAGAACTCTTGGTGCTCGACAAACCCGAAAAAGCCGGACTCACTAAACCGTATCTAAGCTCCACCTATGTTTTTGGTACAGAAGATAAATATTTCTGCTACCCCAACAACTACCACCATTTTGTGAATCTCTACCGCAATACTTTTCAGCATGGAGGGATTTCTTTGGAAGAAATGATTGTCCCATTTGCTGTTTTCAGTGCACGATGAATACCGTTTTTAAGCTGAATGATTTAAAAGATTTACCTGCGGCCGCTAAATGGTTGATTGTTCAGGCCGGTGACCAAAAAATATGGTGTATTGCTGGGCCAATGGGAGCGGGTAAAACCACGTTAATAGCTGGTGTATGTGCTCAATTAGGTGTTGAAGATGCTGTCAGCAGCCCGACCTACGGCTTGGTTAATGAATACCAGATAGGGAAGAAGCGGGTCTGCCATTTTGATTTATACCGACTCAAGAACTTAGAGGAAGCCCTTGATATGGGTATAGAAGGTTATCTCGCCAGCGGTGATTTGTGCCTCATCGAATGGCCAGAAATTATTGCGCCTTTGTTGCCAGTTGTTCATCTGCAAATCAGTTTGCGTATCTTCGAAAATCAAACGCGTCAACTGATCTGTGACCATGCCCGCTGAATCTGCCCCTCTTTCCCGCTTTGCAGCTACTCCGTTAGAACAACCTTTGCGCATTTCGCGTAAAACTACCCGTATGTCTATTGGCGTGCCGCGGGAGCGTGGTTACCAGGAAAACCGTGTTGCGCTAACACCGCAAGCGGTAAGCAGACTCGTAGCCATTGGCCACGATGTTACCATCGAAAGTAAAGCAGGTATTGCCAGTTTTTACAGCGATAAAGACTATACCGAAGCCGGCGCCAACATCGTCTATTCACCCGAAGAGCTCTACAAATCTCATGTGATTGTAAAAGTGGGGCCGATACCCATGGAGGAGATTCAATATCTCAGCCCAGGACAAATCGTTTTTTCGGCGATCCATCTGCCTACCATAACCCACGATTATGTAAAAGCCCTAGTCGAAAAACGCATTATTGGGGTGGCGTATGAATATATGAAAGATGCGAGTGACAGTCTGCCTGTAGTCCGTTCGATGAGTGAAATTGCAGGAAGTTCGGCTATTTTGATAGCGGCAGAATACCTCAGCAACCAGTTTCAAGGCAGCGGTAAATTATTGGGTGGTGTTTCGGGTGTGCCTCCCAGTAAGGTGGTGATTTTAGGTGCTGGTACCGTAGGTGAATTTGCCGCTCGAACCGCCATAGGCTTAGGCAGTGATGTGCGCATTTTCGACAACAGCATTACCCGACTGAAACGCCTGCAAAACAACCTGGGTATGCGCATTTATACAAGCGTTATACAGCCCGATACCTTAGCACAGGAGCTGAAAACTGCCGATGTAGTGGTAGGCGCCATCCATGCCGAAACCGGTCGTGCGCCCATGGTAGTTACCGAAGCAATGGTGCAACAAATGAAAGCAGGATCGGTAATTATTGATGTGAGTATAGATCAAGGTGGGTGTTTTGAAACATCTGAGTTGACTAACCATACTAAACCGACCTTCAAAAAACACGATGTTATTCACTATTGCGTGCCGAATATTCCTTCGAGGGTTTCTCAAACGGCTTCCATGGCGCTGAGTAACATCCTGAGCACCCTGTTAATTGATGCCGGAGAATTTGGCGGAGTAGATAGTTATTTCTGGGTGGAGAGGGGTCTACGAGCTGGTATATATTGTTTTAACGGTAATCTCACCAACAAATACCTTAGCCAGAAATTCAACATGAGTTTTACCAATCTTGAACTGCTGGCTGCTGCCCGCATGTAATTCAGCACCTAGTATGACAAGATTTGCTGCTCTCCTCGGGATTTTGTTTTTTGCTGGTTTCGGAAATGACGTGTTTGCACAGCAACAGCCCGAAAGCACAGAACAAAAAATACGGAGTGTCTTAACGGAACAGCAAAATGCGTGGAATTCCGGCGATTTAGTCGCTTTTATGGAAGGTTATTGGAAGTCGGATTCACTGCAATTTATCGGTAAAAGCATTCGCCACGGCTGGCAAGCAACCTTGGATGGTTACAAAAAAGGATATCCCGATAAATCAGCCATGGGCGAGCTGCAGTTTGATATATGGCAGACTGTACGCCTTGCCGATGATACGTACCTCGTGTCAGGAAAGTATACTTTAGTTCGGGAAAAGGATAAGCCAACAGGGTCGTTTACCTTAATTTTTCGGCTAAAAGGAGGGAAGTGGGTCATCGTTTACGACCACACCAGCGGTTAATTACTGCTTTTCCTTCTCTTCAATTCTTTCAGTAACAATCCGAGCTCTCTGCCCATCTGGCCGGCAATTGAGGTGTTTTCTTGGGCACGGCGGATAAGGTATGGCATCATGGATTTGATGGGAGCATAGGGCACGTATTTAGCCACATTGTAACCAGCATGTGTTAGGTTATAGCTGATGTGATCGCTCATGCCGTACAACTGGGCAAACCAAACCAGCGGATGATTGGCAGGAATCCCCTTTTTAGCCATCAAATGAGCCAATTTGAGGTTACTGTCTTCGTTGTGCGAACCAGAACAAACACCCATGTAGTCGATGTGCTCCACGCAAAAGGCTACGGCCGCATCATAATCCCGATCGCTGGCTGTTTTATCGGGTTGAATGGGTGATAAATAGCCTTTTGCAGCGGCTCTTTCCCTTTCTTTCTCCATGTAAGCACCGCGAACCAACTTCACGGCATACCAATACTTCTCCTCCCGGGCGGCTGCATAACATTTTTGCAGATAGGCCAGGCGGTCGTGTCGGTACATTTGCAACGTATTAAATACGATAGGCTGCTCTTTATTGAATTCCCGTTGCATATCAGTAACCAAATGATCAATGGCATTTTGTATCCAACTGTCCTCGGCATCGATAAACAACATTTGTTTGGCTTCCCAAGCAGCGTGACAAATGGCATGTACGCGTTCACGGGCTCGTGTCCATTCAGCAGTTTCGGTGGGACTGAGTCGGACGTGGCTGTTTACTTTTTCGAGTAGTTCAAAACGAACTACACCAGTTACTTTGAATACACTGAAGGGGATACGGTTGTCGTGCCGGGCTTTTTCGATGGTACGGATAATTTCGAATTTGCAAGCGTCCAACTCCTTTTCGTTTTCTTTACCCTCAACAGAATAGTCGAGTATGGTGCCGATTTTGAATTTATCGAGCTCTTCAATGACGGCTTCGCAACCTGCAATAGATTCACCCCCACAAAAATGATCAAAAACGGTAGCGCGTATCGCCCAGTCGATAGGAAGATGAAGTTTAAAACTGATTTCTGCCGCGCCTGTTAAAATGCGCACCATCGTGGGGGAGTGCATTAACCGAAATAGCC